>ENA-ORCO01000711-ORCO01000711.1-marine-metagenome-genome-assembly--contig:-NODE-711-length-13657-cov-3.460162_pt1 | contig 13657 bp, 13 predicted proteins | sample MGYA00248633_ERZ508508 | MGnify/ENA primary metagenome ERZ508508 (study PRJEB26179, sample SAMN06268845) | marine metagenome | isolation source: A23 P1 aerobic enrichment on pine of planktonic cells taken...
CCCGCCGCGGCGTCGCCCTCGTAGGGGCCGGAGTAGAACTCGGGCTTGCGCGAGGAGTAGTAGTACGGCGTCTGTGCGGCGAACTCGCCGGCGCAGGTGTCGACCTGCTTGTACGTGCGGCCGGGGACGTCGGTCTCGACGTCGGCGACGCTCTCGCCCGTCGCAGCGGCGATCTCGGCGTTGGTCACGCCGGCCGTCGCGGCGGTCGTGAAGTCGCCCTCCTGGGCCGCGTCCATCGCCTCGGAGACGCGCTGGTAGCGTTCGAGGTACCACTCTTTGATGCCCGTCAGCGCTTGGACGTCGTCGACGCTGTACCCGCGGTCGAACGCCTCGAAGATGGCGTAGGTGCGGTCGGGGGTCGGCCGTTCGAGCAACTCGGTTTCGAGTTCCTCGTCGGAGACGCTCTCGACGTCGGTCGCGGGCTCGTACTCCGTCGAGCGGATCGCCTTCAGCATCGACTCCTCGAAGGTCCGCCCGATGGCCATCGCCTCGCCGGTCGACTTCATCGCCGTCGAGAGCGTGAAGTCGACGTCGTCGAACTTGTCCTTGGGCCACCGCGGGATCTTGGTGACGATGTAGTCGATCGCCGGCTCGAAGGCAGCGGTCGTCTCGCCGGTGATCTCGTTTTCGATCTCGTGGAGCCGTTTTCCGAGCGCGACCTTCGCAGTCACGCGGGCGATCGGGTAGCCGGTCGCCTTCGAGGCCAGCGCGGAGGAGCGCGAGACGCGGGGGTTCACCTCCACGACGCGGTACTCGCCGCCGGGCGTGCCGTCGTCGTGCCAGGCGAACTGGATGTTACAGCCGCCCTGGATGCCGAGTTCGCGTATCACTTCGAGCGCGGCGTCCCGCATCTCCTGGTGGCCCTCGTCGGGGATGACCTGCGAGGGCGTGACCACGATGGACTCGCCGGTGTGGATGCCCATCGGGTCGATGTTCTCCATATTGCAGATGATGATACAGGAGTCGTCGGCGTCGCGCATCACTTCGTACTCGAGTTCGACCCAGCCCGAGATGGACTCGGTGATGAGCACTTCGGAGTTCCGGGAGAGCCGGAGGCCCTTGCGGACGCGCTCGTAGAGTTCCTCTTTCTCGTGGACGACGCCCGACCCGGAGCCGCCGAGGGTGTAGGTCGTCCGCGAGATGACCGGCAGCCCGCCGACCTCCTCGACGGCGTCGTCGACGCGGTCCTGGAGGTCCGCTTCGGTCATACGCTGCACTTCTTCGCCCTCGTCGAGCGAAATCGTCGTCGACGCGGGGACGGGCTGGCCGATGTTCTCCATCCGCTGGCGGAACAGGTCGCGGTCCTCGGTGGCGTAGATGGTGTCGAGCGGCGTCCCCATGATCTCGACGTCGTACTCCTCGAGGATGCCCTGCTCTGCGAGTTCGGCCGTGACGTTCAGGCCGGTCTGGCCACCGAGGCCGGCGATGACGCCGTCGGGGTTCTCCTCGCGGATGATCTCCGAGATCGCCTCGGGCGTGATCGGCTCGATGTAGACCCGGTCTGCCATCTCCGGGTCCGTCATAATCGTCGCGGGGTTCGAGTTGACGAGGACGACTCGTGCGCCTTCTTCCTGCAGCGCCCGGCAGGCCTGTGCGCCGGAGTAGTCGAACTCGGCCGCCTGTCCGATCTGAATGGGTCCGCTACCGATGAGCAGTATCGTCCGGTCTTCGGACGCTGCCTCACCGTCTGTCGAGATGTCCTCGTCAGTCATCACTGTGAGGCAGTCCGTACATCGTAATAAGCCCGGCGAAATACTACGAGATGCGAAGGGTCATTTCGAAATTCGTAATCTATCTGGGCCGGTGCGCTGTCCTCCGTGCGCGCCGATACAGAGCAGCGGCGGGACTCCTAGCGACGACTATCGAACGATCCGGCCCACGAACGAAAAACTGTCTCGGTACAGATGTCTCAACGAGACGGCTCGTCGAGTCGGTAGCGGTACGGGCTTCCATCGATGACGGTGACCGCCGCCCCACGCTCTGCGGCCTGTCCGAGCACGGTCGCGACGCGATAGGACGTCTCGAAACCGTCGACGCCTCGCGCGCGCAGGCGATCGAGAATCTCTCGGGCGGTCAGTGGTTCCTCCGCGGTGGCGAGTACGTCGCAGACCTCCTCGAACCCGGTGGGCCGGGTTATGCTCATACGCGAATGTAGAACGTGACAGGGCTTAGGCTTCAGTGCGACGTGCGTCAGACTCGTACTGTCGGATAGACGTCCGTGGAGCAGTGCGGCACCCTGGGGGTACCGAGAATCTTCACATAGGTTTGTCCGACAGTATCAGAGAAAAGCAGCGACCGAGATCTGACTCAGGCGTAGACGTCGTCCGCGGAGAGGTCCCGCTCGGCACGATACTCCTCGACGAACTCGCTCACGTCGAAATCCAGCATCTGCCGTTCGAACTCTGAGACGGCGGTCTCGTTGTCGGCGTGGCTGACGGCGTGTTCCATCAGTTCGATCACGAGTTCGACGATGATTTCGTGGAGCCGTCGCGCCTCGAAGTCGGTCACCCAGACGATTCCGGCGCCAACGTCCCCGTCGTCGCTCACGTCGGCGGAGACGACGCGCTGGGGGAACTCCTCGAGGACGATACCCATCAGGTGTGCCGTGCCGAACTCCGGCATCTCCTCGCTCGTCGTCTCGACAGCCTCCCGAAGAACGGAGACGAGAAACTCCGGCAGAAATCGCTCCGGCGGGTGGACGTCCATCACGACCGCGTGACGCTCTCCGCACGCGCACTCGAACTCGCGCATCCCCAGATCGAGCGTCCCGATCGACTTCGTCTCACCGCACGGCAGTTCGAGCGTCTCCCCGCCACCGCCCGGAACCTGCGGTTGTGCCATACGCTGCGTTGTCGACGACGGGGGTTAAACGTCGCGTTCCGAAATCGGCCGTGACTCCGGAGCGACTCGCTCGCGTCCCGTCGACGCCGTCGAAAAAACGGAGTGGTATCCCCTCAGTTGCTCGCGGTCGCGTACAGGAGTGGCCCGATGACCAACAGCGCGAGGCCGAGGAACAGGTAGTGCAGCGGGACGAGCGACTGCGGCGTCAGCGCGAAGATCAGCCCGAACACGATCACGTTGAGCGCGAGCAGTTTTTGTGATTTCAGGGGGAGCACGCCAACCGTCGCGAGCACGAAGACGAGCAGTAACGCCTGCCCGACGTTGTAATTGAGCAGGAAACTGTCGACGAGCTGTAAGGGGAGCATCCTTGTCCGGAGTTTCGGCGCGAATCGAGTATTAAAGTTCCGTTCTTCGCGGGCGGCGACGCGGCAGCCCGCGCGGTTGTTCGATCGTTCTCGGCTCGATTATTCGGGCTTCGGTCCCGTGATGTCCATCGGACGGATCCAGCCGTACCAGACCACGAGCACCATCCCGCCGTATCCGAGAATGAACACGACGATGCCGACGCCGTCGTAGCCGGCTTCCGCGAGCAGGCGGCGAGCAATTCCGGACCCCGCGACGCCGATCAGGAGGATGGCAGCCAACAGGAGTTTGCTACGTGTCAGCTCGAAGAGCTGGGTGCGTTCGGTGCGTCCGCCGGCGTCGTCCTCGGTCATTACTGCCAGTTGGAGCCGAAGACCCCTCAATGACTCGGTCGGTCGCTCACGGGGGAGACTCGTCGGCGGTCTCGAACTCGATTCGAACGCCGCCGTCCGAACAGTCTGCGAGTGCGACCTGCCAGCCGTGCGCCGTCGCGACGTCGTAGACGATCGCGAGCCGGAGGTCGCGACGGTCCGTCTCGTTCACCGGGCGGTAGCCGAAGGGATCGACGCCGACCTCGCGTTCGAGACTCGGACCGTCGTCGGCGACGTAGAATCCATCCTCGTCGAGCGCGCCGATGCGGATCTCGACCGACGACCCGCCGCGGGCGATGGCGTCGTCGAACAGGCTCTCGAACGCCGTGCGGAGCCGCCGCTCGTTCGCGCGGACGGTCGTGCGGTCCTCGATCGTGAGCGTCGCCGCCGCGGGACAGACGGTGTCGAAGACGCCTTTCGCGAGGTAGCCGAGATCGACCGCGTCGACGTTCCCCGAGAGCGGTTCGCCGCGAACGAGATCGAGGAGGCTCTCGGTGAGGCGGTCCATTCGGTCGACGGCACCGCGTGCGGCATCGAGATGCCGCTCGTCGCCCTCGGTGCCGACGACGAGGTCGAGGTGTCCCGACGCGATCCCGACCGGGTTCCGGAACTCGTGGGCGACGAGTCCGGCGAACCGGTCCAGCCGCTCGTTTTTCCGCGCCAGCGCCGACTCCCGCTCGTCGAGCGCGGCCGCGTGATCGATACGGTCGAGCGTCGTCGCGAACGCCTGGCCGATCAGCCCGGCTAGCGCGGCGTCTTCGCCGTCGGTGCCCGTCGCATCGGGCCGCTCCGGCCGACCAGGACGCCGAAGGCACAGCACCCGGGTGTCGTCGACGGGCACGACGAACGCAGTCGTCTCACCCTCGTCGACGACGACCTCGTCGGCGTCGAGCGCCTCGCGTGCCGCGGCAGAAATCGAGTCGGCCGGAGCGACACGCCCGCCGTCCGATCCGGTTGCGGCGCCGTCGGCCCCGTCGGCTTCCACGTCGATACCGGCGACGCGCTCGATGGCGATCGACCCCCGCTGGGAGTCGACGGCGTACAGCCGAACGCTGGCGACGCCGAACAGTTCCGCTGTGGCCGCGGCAGTTCGCTCGAAGAGGTCCGCCTTCGACTCTGCAGCGGCGATGTCACACGCAGCACCCCGGCACCGTCGCAACGTCGCTGCCGGCTCCCGCTCGGAGTCTGTAGCCATACACTCTCTCGAAGTCGTCCCCGAATGAGTGCTGCTAAGAACACTCAATAGTGGTCTGTGCCGACAATAGAGGTCCGGTACTCACGCGAGCGGCGCCGAGCGCGGGACCGACGCACCCCGCTGGCGGTGCGCAAGAACGTGAATGCGGCTCGAACAAGCGCCTACAGACCGCCGTTCACTCGTCGGCACCGCTGGCGACGCGGGAGTCCGATCCCTCGTCGGAGTCGACGCCGACGCGCACGTCGTCGCTGGTGTGGCCCTCTCGGATCGCAGAGCGAAGCCCGACGGTTGCGATGCGTCCCGCGCAGTCGGCCGTTCGACGGATGCGCTCTACCGCGTTCGTCGTCCGATAGTCCGCGTCGGCGGCCTCGAACAGTCGTCGGTCGATCGAATCGGTCGTCGCGCGGACGTCGTCCCGCGCTTCGAGGACGGCCCAGACGGCGCCGGGGTCGGGAGCGAACGTCGCGTCGACGGCAGTCTCAACCGCGTCGCGAGCCTGCGTCGCGACCGCGTCGATCTCGGCTGCGAGGTCGGCGCCGATCGGCTCGTCTACGTCGGCTGCGGCGCTCGCGATCCGGTCGGCGTGCGCCGCGACCTGTGCGAGTTCGGCGGCCATCTCGTAGAACTGGAACAGTTCCGGGCGGCTCTCGCCGAGGCTGTCGACCTCGTCCAGCCGCGAGAGACTCCGCACGAAGTAGCGCTCGACCATCCCGTGCAGTCGGTCCCCGCGGTTGTCGCTATCGGCGACGGTCGACGCCGGGCCGTCACCGAGCAGCGCGGCCGTCGCCTCCCGGTGTCGCGACAGCGCGACGAACTGGAGGTGCCGAACCGACTGCCGAACCGACACCTCCTCGGAGTTGAGGACGTTCCGGATCTCGACGTGTGACTCCGACTCGTCGGCGACGGTCACGCCGGCCATCGCCCGCGTGACCGATCGCAGGGCGGTCCGCTGTTCGCCCGTGAACTCGCCGTCGGCTTCGATGTGGATTTCGAGCGCGCCGGTCGTATAGGCCGCTCGAAGGATCCTGGCGAGTTGTGTCGCCGTCTCATCTGAGATCGTCAGATCGATGCGTGCCGCCTCGCGCTCGTCGGCCGTCTGGACGACCAGCAAGCCGTCGATGTGCGTATGAAGGTCGACGACCGCGCCCGCGGAGAGGCCCTGGTCTTCGGCCCACTCGCGCGGCAGCGACACCGTGTACGTCCCGTTGCTGACTCGTTGTATCTTCCGTGTCTCCATCGTAAACTTCGGTCTCTCGGGTCGGTCGCAGTCTCTACTCCGGGGTCAGTCGTCCGGACGGTGCCAGCAGTGTCACCGCGCGTCGAGCGGGAGTCGGGCGGCCGACAGCGGCACGCGGGAGGGCGAAGCTGAGTTATCCGAACTTGCCGCTGATGTAGTCGTCGACGCGCTGACTCTGAGGATCCTCGAACACCTGGTCAGTGTCGCCGTACTCGGCGAGTTCGCCGCCAGTCAGGAAGACAGCGGTCTGATCCGAGATGCGGGCGGCCTGCTGCATATTGTGCGTCACGATGACGACCGTGTAGTCCTCCGCAAGGTCGTGGATGAGCTCCTCGATCTTCGCGGTCGCGATCGGGTCGAGCGCGGAGGCGGGTTCGTCCATCAGCAGCACCTCGGGGTCGGTCGCCAGCGCGCGAGCAATGCAGAGTCGCTGCTGTTGCCCACCCGAGAGCCCGAGAGCGTTGTCGTCGAGGCGGTCGGAGACTTCGTCCCACAGCGCGGCCTGCCTGAGCGAGCGCTCGACCAGCCGGTCTTCGGCGTCTTCGTCGCTCCGCCCGAACACCTTCGCGAGGAGGCTGGTGTCGATGTCGCCGTGCTTTCGCGGGCCGTAGGAGATGTTCGCACGGATCGACTTCGGGAACGGGTTCGGTGACTGAAACACCATCCCGACGCGCTTTCGGAGCTCGACCAGATCGACACCGTCCTGGTAGATCTCCTTGCCGTCGAACGCGACTGATCCGTCGACGCGTGCGGAGTTGATCCGGTCGTTCATCCGGTTGAGACACCGGAGGAACGTGGATTTCCCGCAGCCCGACGGCCCGATGAGCGCCGTGACGCTCTGTTCGGGGATGTCCATCGAGACGCTCTTGAGCGCGTGGTCGTCGCCGTAGTAGACGTCGAGGTCCTCGACGGCGAGTTTCGTGCGGCCGTCGAACTCGTACTCCGTCCACTCCGAGCGCAGCTTCTCGTCTGATTCGCCGCTCGTGGTCTCGAGCGGCTGTGTCGTATTCTGTCGTGGGTTCTGTTTGGTCTCACTCATAGTCGAGTTTCCTCCGGAAGTAGTATCGCGTCACGATGCCGACGGCGTAGAACGACAACACGACGATCAGCAGGATGAGCGCCGTCGCCCAGCGGAACTGGTCGGGATTGCCGACGTTCCCGGACGCGCCGACGCCGGCCGTGATGAGCGCGTAGAGCTGATACGGGAGCGCAGACGTCGCCTGCAGCAGTTCGGGGTTCGAGACGAACGGCGGCGCAGCCGTGAACTGGAAGCCACCGATCACGTCGGCGGTCTGGCTCCCCGGGACGAACACCCCGCCGGCCATCGTCAGGAGAATCGGGGCTGTCTCGCCGGCGATCCGGCCGACGCCGAGGATCGTCCCCGTGACGACACCGGGCAGGGCGGCCGGGAGCACGACGCTGCGGATGGTCTGCCACTTGGTGACGCCGAGTGCCGCGCTCGCGTCCCGGTACTCGTCGGGGACCGAAAGCATCGCTTCGCGGCTCGTGATCACCACGAGTGGGAGCAGCATAAAGCCGAGCGTCAGCATCCCCGCGAGCAGCGACTTCCCGTTGCCGAACCGGGGGATGAGGAACGCGAACCCGAACAGACCGAAGACGATGCTCGGGGTGCTCCACAGCCCGTTTGTCGCCACTTCGACGACCTGCGTGAAGCGGCCGCGCTCGGCGTACTCGGTGAGAAAGATCGCCGCCCCGACGCCGAGCGGGACCGCAAACAGCACCGCGCCGACGACGAGCCAGAACGTCCCCACGATCGCCGGGAGGACGCCGTTGAGGTCGTTGAGGAGGCCGACGCCGTTCATCGCGAATGGCCAGTAGACCGGCCAAGAGAAGGTGACGCTCGCGCCGAACAGTACGACCGTCGACTCCGGACCGACGCCGGGACCGAAGGTGAGGCCACGGAAGAGGCCCGGAACGCCCTTGAAGACGGTGAACGCGACGAGCGCGAAGAGCACGCCGACGATCGCGGCGGCGTTCAGATAGACGAGCAGATACGCACCGATGCGGCGGCCGCGGGCGCCGAAGCCGCCGTAGGCCTTCGCGGCGGCCCAGCCGGTCAGGAGCGCACAGAAGACCGTCACGACGGGCACCATAAACTCGGCCGTCAGCGACGCCTTCTGTGCCCAGCCGAGGTCCCAAACGGACGTCGGCGCGATGTAGCCACTGAGAAAGACGAGGCCCACGAGCGCGGTCACGACGCCAGCGGGGAGCGTCGAGCCGACGTCCTCACGCGGGAGGACGGTCGCCGCGAATCCGGCTGCACCCGTCAGAATCGCCCCGAGAAGCCAGCCGGCGAGGCCGAGGCTGAGCACCTGGGAGGCGACGAGCCCGCCGACGACGAACCAGATCAGCGTGAAGGCGACGGCGGCGACGATGCCGGCGTCCGGTCGCGGGTTCGTCTCGACGGCACCGAACCGGGAGCCGACGCCGAAGACGACGACGGCGACGCCTTGGACGAGCAGGAGGCCGCCGAGCAGCGGGAGCGTCGGAACGCCAGCGAGGGCTCCCGTGAGCGCGACTACCTCGAACATTGCCGCCAGACCGAGACCGAAGAGGACCGAGGCGACACCGACCGCGAGCGCCGCGACCGCGTCGGCACCCGAGGTGTCCTCCCGGACCAGTCGGGTTCGCGTCGCACCCGCCATCAGACGTCACCTCCGAACTTCTTGCGCATCCGCCACTCGACGTACTGTGACCCGACCGAGATGACGAGGACGGTGATAAACAGGATGACGCCGGCGACGAACAGCGCGTCCATCTGGAGGCCGTCTGCCTCGCCGTAGTTCCGGGCGATGAGCGACGTCAGCGTCTCCTGTCCGTAGAACACGTTGTACAGCGGGTCCGTGAGTTTGGGGACGCCGCGGAGCATCACTGTCGCGGCCATCGTCTCGCCGATGGCCCGGCCAACACCGAGGAGGACCGCCGCGGAGACACCGGAGAAGGCGGCCGGCAGCGTGATCGAAGTCATCGTCTGCCAGTCGGTCGTGCCGACCGCGAGCGAGCCGCTTTTCATCGACTCCGGAACGCTGTTCAGCGCGTCCTCGGCGACGGAGACGACCGTCGGCAGCGCCATCAGGCCGACGACGACGCCGACGAACAGGTACGTCCCCTGGCCGAGGATGTCGAACTGATCGGACGCCCACGGACTCAGGACGGTGAAGCCGATGAAGCCGTAGACGATCGAGGGAATGCCGGCGAGGATCTCGACCCCGGGCTTGACTAATTCACGGACGGTCCGCGGTGCGATTTCGGAGAGGAACAACGCGGCAGCGACGCCGAGCGGTGCGGCCACAGCGGTCGCGACGAGCGTGACCATAACCGTCCCGTGGATCATCGGGACCATCGAGTAGCGGATCGGCGAGGAGACCGCGTCCCACTCCGGTTGGATGAACATCCGGAGACCGGGGATCTCGATCCCGAACACCGTCGCGCTCTCGTAAAAGACGACCGGAACCGCCTCGACGAAGATGAACGCGATGATGAGGATCAAGATCAGGATCGTCGAAACGGTCGTCGTCAGGGTGAGGAGCCGCGCCGTTAGCTCCTGGTGCCGAAGCCAGCCGTATCCGGCAGCGACGAGGAATACGGCGAAGGGAGCGACCGTGTACGAGGAGACCAGGAGGAAGCCGGCGAACGCGGCCAAGAGCGCGGCCGACATCACGCCGACGACGGCGAGCGCCTCCCGGTCGGTCTCGTCGACGAAGTTGCGGAAGCGTCTGACGAGGTGGCCGAACGCCTCCGCGCCGGTCTCTTCGCTAGTCGTCTGAGCCATCGTTTCGGAACGTATGCATTGGAATGAGTGGATAAATGGACGAACTGGTTGTACGGCGAGGCGAGTTGCGACAGCCGGCGTTACACCTGCTCAGGGAGCTTCGCCTTCTCGGACTCGATGTCGGCGGTCGGAAGCGGGATGTAGTTGTTCCCCTCGACGAACACCTGCTGGCCGAAGTCCGTCAGGAACATATTCATGAACGCGGCCTCGCGCATATCCGTCCCGTTGGGGGTGTCCTCCGTGATCTTCGTGTACTGGTGGAGGTCACGGTTGAGCGGGTACGCGGAGTCGAAGATCGTGTTCTCGGCGTCCTTGTCGGGCTCGTACAGCGTGCCCTCGAACTCGATCCCGATCGGGAGGACGGTGTCGCTCGTGAACGCCAGCGCCATATACGCGATGGCGCCCTCGTTCTGCGAGACGGCCTGGGCGACCTGCTGGTTCTGACCGAACCGGGTGTCGACGCCCGGCATCGGAGCGTCGGCGGAGCCCAGCATATTGAGGCGGAACGCAGTGTCCGTCCCGGAGCCTTCCGCACGGCCGATCACGTAGATCTCCTGATCCGGGCCGCCGACCTCGCTCCAGTTGGTGATCTCGTCCTGGTAGATCTTGCGGACCTGCTCACCGGTGAGCTGCTGAACGCCGTTGTTGTAGATGTCGCTGCTGACGACGACCGGCTGGCCGTCACGGCCGAGCACGTGGTCGACGACTTCCTCTTCGGCTTTGCTCTCGCTCCAGCCGAGTTCGGCCGTGATCGGACCCGAGGAGTTACCGATGTCGACGAGGCCGTCGACGACCGACTGACACCCGGTACCCGAGTGGCTCAGGCCGATGCTGGTCGGGAACGGCGGCGTCGCCTGCTGCCCCGTCGGCTCGAAGCCGTAGAGGCTCGCAAAGTAGTCGGCCAGACGCATATCCGGTTCGCCGAGCTCGGACCAGCCAGGGACCGTGTTCCCCTCCTCGCTGTTGGAGCCCCAGTACTCGCCGTCGTCCGGCGGCGCGTTGGAGTTCCAGTAAGAGCTCCCCTTGTTGGCGATCGGGTAGACCGTCGAGGAGCCCTCGGCGGTGAGCATCGAGGGGCCGCTGCTGCCACTCTCGGAGGACGCCGTGTCCTGGCTCGACTGTTCGGTCGGCGTGCTCTCGTCCGCAGCAGCCTCGGTCTCCGCGTCCCCACCGGAGTCCGACTGCCCCGAGCAGCCCGCGAGCCCGGCGGTGCCGACGGCGCCAGACGCAATTAGGAACTTCCGACGTGATACTCGGTCCGCGAGACGGTCTGATTCACGCGTCATCAACTGGATCGAATCCGTATCGGACAAAAGCGGTTTATAATAGGGGTCTATGCGTCTCCACGCCCGTACCGAGGGATGGGTCCCGAGCGTAGCAGTATACCCCACACACATCCGTCTATAGCACTATATACACCACTGTATGAACGAACGACAGGACGTAAACCGTCTCGCTGGCAACGCGTCGATAATGGCCCGGAAGCGAACGGACGGCGACGACGAGGGCGACGGCGTCGTAGGACTGTCGACGGACGCGGCGGCGGAGGCGATCGTCACCGCAGGTCCCGAACGCGACCCCGAGACGGTGCGGTCGGTGCTCGACCACGTCACCGACGGCGACCGGGTAACGCGCGAGGGGATCGAAGAGACCGTCTCGGACACCTCGAAGATGCTCGCGACGGCCGAGACGCGCGCCGAACTCGGAGAGATGGCGCTCGACGACGCGCGAGACACCGCCGGGGGCGTCGCAGATCTCGATCTCGTCCGCGGGCGCTTAGACCGCTACGAGACGACGCTCGATGAGGTCACCACGCGTGTGCGCGAACTCGGGTCCGAACTGCAGCACGTCTCGAACCCCGATGACGACCCCGACGACCTCTACGAGTCGATTATGGGACTCCGACGCGTCGCGTCGGGGGCACAGGACGTCCGGCAGCGAGCCGACGAACTGCAACTCGACATCGAAGACTTCGAGACGTGGCTCACGACGCCCGAACGGAGACAGAGCGCCCTCGAAGAGGACGTCGACGCCGTCGCGGAGGCGCTCGACAGCATAGCACTGGACGACGACCCCGACGCCGAGACGTGGGTCGACGCGGTCTTGCGCGCCGAACTGACGGGACTCCTCGTCGCCGACGTGCGCGCCGAACTCGACGACCACCGGCAACTGAACGCGTGGGACGACGCCGACGGCGAGTGGGTCAACGCGATCGAACGCCGACTCGACGAGATCGACGCGCGCGCCCAAGAGCTCAGTGACGAGCTCACAGCCGCCGCACGGCCCGCGTGGCGAGATCAATACGGCGACCGGATCGACGCCTTCCGGGCCACGCTCGAATCAGTCGAACTGCCCGTCCCGTGGGGGGAGGTCCGAGCGGAACTCGACCGGGCGAGGTCACTCGACGAGGCGTATCCGCAGTCGGCATAGACGGGACGAGACGCGCCGGCAGGTGTCGGGCCGCCTTCGGGGGATCGCCCCTCATATTCGGCGGATCACCTCTCGTCTTCGACCTCCACGGCGACCTCGTTCCGACGCATAAACGGCGGTGTCCACGGGTCGTTGTACCGGAGAAGCGAGGGATCGCCGACGGGGTCGATGCCTGCCCGATCGAGCGCCGCGAGGAGCGCTCGCTCCTGCCGTGCGACCCGCCATCGGGGCGCGTACCAGGAGAACTGTTTCACGGCGACAGTTCGCTCGGGTTCGGTGGTGAGTGTCACTGTCGACGCCGTCGGTTCCGGCGCGGTGTCGGGGCCGTACTCCGCCGGCAGGTAGAATCCCATCCGCACCGTATCGCCCTCGCCGGTCGGTTCGGTCCGCACTGGGGCCGTCATCGAGACGGACGTCCCCTGCGTCTCGACGGGTGCAGTCATCGAGATTGACGTCTCGCCTTCGTTGGCGCCCGAGATGTATCTGAACAGCCGGCGGAACGCCGTGATCTGATCGGACGCCGTCGTTTCGGCAAGCACCAACTGCGGATACCGCCGTACTTCGACGCTGTCGAGCGTTCGTACGCGTTCGAACGGGACTGACTCGGCCGACCGAGTCGCGTACAGTCCCCACACGATCCAGCCGGCGAGGACTGCCCCGCCGCCGACGAGCGCGGCTCTGGTGAGTCTTCCCATACGTACTGTTCGCTCGGCAGACAGATCAATTGCGCGCCCAAACCGATGTGCAGACGGCTCTGACCAAACGGCTTCGGATGCTCGTGTGAAAAAGTTTCCTGACGAACGTTTATATGTGATGTGCCCCAGGCTGCACTATGGCTGGCGTAGAGCCGACGACGTCCGAACGTGTTGTCGAAGCAGTTGCGGAGGCATCTGAGTGCGACGTGTTGGAACTCCCCCCGCTGTACGAGTCGATCGATCCGGACGCACTCGAGGCACTCGTCGATGCGATGGCGAACGGCGACATTTCGTTCACCTACGCGAATCACCGAGTCACTGTCGACAGCGACGGGACAGTCAGTGTCGACGCCGACGTCACAGAGCGCATCGAGAAACTCCCAGCCGACGACGACTAAGCGTCTCGGGAACCCGGTCGGGCCACTCCCGACTCCGGTGACCGCGACGAACAGCGTCGCCGTCGATGTTCGATCTGCTTCGGGCTCAATTACACACGCTACTGTAGGCCGTCGTCGACGCTGACGCCACTAACGAGAGAGGCACAGAGAACGAGCTTTGGATACACGAGTCGCTCTCGAGTGTGAGTATCGCACGAAGTTAGGTGGCTGGGGAGTTGGGGCCCCAACCACGGCCGGTCGGAGACCGACCGTGTGGAAGGTGGGCCAACACGGATTTGAACCGTGGACCTCCCGGTTATCAGCCGAGCGCTCAACCTGACTGAGCTATTGGCCC
>ENA-ORCO01000715-ORCO01000715.1-marine-metagenome-genome-assembly--contig:-NODE-715-length-13522-cov-3.481145_pt1 | contig 13522 bp, 10 predicted proteins | sample MGYA00248633_ERZ508508 | MGnify/ENA primary metagenome ERZ508508 (study PRJEB26179, sample SAMN06268845) | marine metagenome | isolation source: A23 P1 aerobic enrichment on pine of planktonic cells taken...
GTCTCGAGCATGTCGTCCCGGTGGCGCTCGCCGCGGCCCACCTGCGGGACCATCACCTTGTCGTAGAGGTTCGGCGGTACCGCCTCGATGGACGCAGCCCACTTCAGGAACACCCGGAGCGTACACATGTGCTGGCGCAGCGACAGCTGGTTGATGTCGTGTTCCTCCATGTGCCAGAGCCGGAACTCGTGAAGGTGCCGTCCGGTGAGGTCGTTCAGGTTGTCGATGCCGTTCTCCTCGCACCACGCGACGATGTGTTGTGTCCGGTAGTGGTGGCCCTGTACCGTCGCCTCGGTACAGTGGGTCGCCTTGTGGTCGAGGTACAGTTCGCGCGCGGTGCTCGGATCGATGGGTTCGAGGTCGTGATTTGCGGTCATTTGCTCTCACGAGCCCCGCGGAAGGCGTGCGCGACGCGACCGAATGGGAAGGGTCGCCAACCGAGCGAGCGGCGACGGTACGAGCCGTGAGCCGCGCGAAATCGGCGGCGAAGGGAACGCGCTAGACTAGCGCTTATTCCGCCCCGACCCACTTCTGGCGCGAATAGTTCGTGAGCGCCGAATGCGTCCGCGGATTTGAAGCAAGGAACGGAGCGTAGCGGCGTGACTGGGGTTCAAATCCGCCCCGACCCACTCGCTCACTTCGTTCGTGAGAACCCGACCATAGCGGCAGGTTCGTCATGTACCACAGCTCGGAACAGCCGCCTTCGATGACTCGCATTCCCACGCTCCACTGTTCCGAATTCAATCCCTATAGTTCAGCTATCGGACATCATTCGTCCGCCTCCACACTCGGACGCGTCTCGGATTCCTCGTTCGACAACCGACTGCCGGGAACGACGTCGGCGTCGACAGCGAGCGCCCGGACCCGTTCGACCATCCGCTCGGCGGCGTCCCGGGTGTCGTAACCACGGGTGCCGTCCGCGATGATGCGACCGTTCCGACTGCGCGCCCGCCACCGGTACTCCTCGGTTTGGTCCTCGTACACCTCGGTGTCGACCTCGGTTGCTTGGGCGACGAACCGACCGACTGCGCTGACTGCGCCCCCGCGTCTGACGTACCCTTCGCCGCTGTCCGCACGAATCGTTCCGTCCTCGTCGCGCAACCGCCACCGGTACTCGCCGGCGTTGTCCTCGTACACCTCAAAGCGGCCCTGCTCGGCATCAGTTGCGTCCGGTGCTACGGGTTCGATTTCCCGCCCCTTCTCCACCGCTTCTTCGACGTCGGCTTCCTCCAGGTCGAGGCCGCTACCGACGGCGTCCACGCCGACTGTACGTTCGGTGAGAACGCGTTCCATCTCCCGCATGAACGGAGCCACGGTGTTCCCCATGAGGATAATCGGTTGGTCCTCAGCGAGCAGTTTGTCGAGTACCTCCTCCGGGTCGGCGTCCGGCGAGTGTGACTCACAGGGGACGTCGAGTGCGTTGACGAAGGCCTGGCGATAGTCGCCGCCGACGTGGGCGCGGTCGATACACCCACGCTCGCTCAGGATGTTCATGTACTCCGCGAACGACGCGGACCGTCCCCGTCGGTCCGACCGGAGATAGACGAACGGGAGGATTTTCTCGTCGCTCTCGACGAGCGCACGACGGACCGCTTCCGTGCTCTCGATGTCGTTCGTCTTCGAGGCGTTGAATATGCGCTGACCGTCGATTACCGACCACGAGGGCTGTGCTTGCTGTAGGTATTCGTCGATGCGCTCGGTGGAGAGGGCCGGTTCGTCGAGACTCTCCAACACCTCGTTCAGCGCATACACGGTCTCGGCACTGATGAGCCCCTGATGATGCTCCGGAATGCTGACCTGGGAGATGGTCCCGCCTCGCTTTTCTATCTCCTCGCGGAGATAGTCGTGAATGGCCGGGTGCTGTTCGCCGCTGACCACGTGCGCTCCCGACGGGATGGACCGGCCGAAGGAACGCGCGATGCGCTGGCGGTCCGGGCCGAGGGTATCGTTGTGGTCCTGGCGTACGTTACAGAGGACGACGATGTCGGGGTCGAGGAACCGCTCGTTGACCATCCGCATCGTGTACTCGGTGATGGCCTGGTTCTCGACGATGGCAACGTCGGGTGCCGGGCTTCCGTAGGTCGAGGGTTCGAGCCGCTGGAAGAACTCGGTGTTCTCGTACAGGGTGACACGTGGACTGTGTCGCTCAATCGGGACGATTTCGCCGTTCCTGAGTATCGTCGGGCGGTCACCGGTGACTTTCGTGAGTGTGTCGTACCCGCGTCGGTTGAACACGTCGTCGAGTCGTTTCACTGTCGAGGATTTCCCCCGGGTTCCGGAGACCGCGATCTGGATGTCGGCCTTTTTCAGCACGTCGCGGTGACGCTTCCCCCGTCCGAAAACCGATTTGAGCGCTCGGAGCGGGTGGCCGACGCGCCCGACGTCGAACCGGTCAGTGACGGGTTGGTCCTCCGGTTGATGCGTGATTCGAACCTGTGCTTCCGGGGCGATGGCTCTGAACCGGTTGATTTCGTCGGTCGCTTCCGCTTCGGAGTCACAGGGTGTTGCGCCGATAGCGAGGGTCCTTCCGTCCCCCTGTTCGCCCGCAACGAGGCGCCAGACCTGTTTTTCGTCCTGTTCTACGTACTCGAACCCGGCCGTGCCGCCGTACAACTCGCTCGCCAGGGACGCCCAAATTTCGTCGATAGCCGCGAACGTCTTGTTGGCGGACTCGTAGGTCTCTAAACTGTGCGCGAGCATACTCCGCTCGTCGCGTAGGACCCATTGCCAGTCGGTGCCGCTGGGGAACACTTCGAACTGTGCGGCGTCGGAACCCGTGGTTGCGCTGTCACTCATACGCCTTCACCCCCGCTGAGAATGGACGCGGCGTGTACCGACTCGTCGTCGGGAAGGCTCGGTGTGAGCCAGTACGCGACTGTGAACGAAACGGCCGTTAAGACGGCCATTACGGCGATTGCGGTCGGCGTGAGCGACTGAATCACCGCGTTCGGTTGTGGCTGGCCGACGAGGAACGCGAGCGCCATCAGCGGTACGAAGATGGCGGCCGAAAGGGCGACGTACGTCCGTCGGTGGCCGCCCGGCGTCACGTGGAAGTTGTAGGCGCTGACTCCGCCCAAGATGCCGACGAAAAGGGCGGAGAGTCCGCGAACGACCGGGAGTTCCAGCGAGAGGGGAATCGACAGCAGGACCGCTAACGCGGTCCCAAGCCCCACCAACACCCGACCGTACAGGAGCGTCGAACGATTGATGGCTTCGATGGCCAAGTAGCTGACACTGAACACGGCCAGGAACACGACGAGCAACCAGACGCTGGCGAGCGAAAAGACAGCGAGTAGCGCGATGGAGACGATGCCGATACGGAGCCCGAAGCGAGAACGAACGACTTCAGACAGGACCATCCCGACCAGTAACACGATTGCGCCCAGTCGCTGCTGGATGAGTGCCGGTTCGGTCGGTGTTGAAACCGTCGCTCCCTTGAACACGGCGATGTCGGCGGTCTGCGAGAACAACACTGGCGGTGTTACGCTACCGAAGCGAGCGGCGTTCGCGGGGGTAATGAGGACGAATCCGAGCGCCAACAACGCGCCGAGAAGGCCGGTCGCTGCGAGCAGGTCGTCACGCCGATGGCCGGGTTTGAGTTGGTGGTAATTGTACGCTGCCAGTCCCGGGAGGATACTCCCGATGAAGAGAATCGACTGGAGCCCTTGGTCAGCGATTGCCGTCAACGTAAGCAGCGTTGTGAGGGGAATGACGGACCCGATGACGATAGCTGCCAGGAGTTCCTGTCGTCCGTAGATGAGCGTCCGGTCCTTGAGAAGCTGTAGTCCCACGTATGCGATTGCGAAACTCAAAATGAATATCGGGAGCATTACCGCGTTTTTCAGGGTGTAGACGGCCATAATACTGATAGTGATAGTCCCGCCGAGCCGGTATCCATACCACTGCGTGAGCGCTGCGACCGACAGGAGGCTGAGAACGATTAACAACCCGGCAATAATCATAGTACCTACACTCCGTAGACAGACTATAAATGTTCCTGATAGGTCAGGCTCACAAATCGGTTGCCTCACGGACATCGTCGCTCGCTATACTCGCCTTTCGATTCCTTGATAACTCTGCCATCGGGATGGCCGAGCAGTATCCCGAAACATCGGAACCACGCGACAGCCGGACCGTTGGGTCATGACCGTGGGCGTGTCGGGGTTCGATTGGTTTCCTACACGCCCGATACGATTGGCTGCTCCTGACGGCGGGTACATTCGTGTCGTCGGTGGTTTCCCATCACACCATGTGAGACGTGTTTCAGCCGATGCCGATGATTCTGGACGGCCAATTCGGCGTGGTGGAACACCACATCTATTGTCGGGAACACCGCCGACAACCTGTCACCCCCGAAATAAATTCCCGGCACGAACCTATTCAGTTAGGTTCTCTCCGAGCGGGGCTAACTGAATAGCCAACGCCCCTTCGCCCGTGTAGCTACTGGTTCTATTCGTATGCGTTCCAAGATCGCAGTTATCGCACTCGGTATCGTCGTCGTTGCGTCCGCCTTCGGGGCGAGCGCGTTCACAACTGGCAGTGTCGACCGGGCGTCCAGTATCAACGTCCAGACTGACAGTGCCGGTCTCATCGGCCTTGAAGCGGGCGCCAATCAGCAGTTCGTCAACGAGAACAGCGGCGAACTGACTATCGACGTTTCCAACGGTAGCGGCGCTGGCGTCAACCAGAACGCGACCTACCAGCTCGGGGACCAGAACGAACCCGCGTTCAACATCACGAACAACTTCAACAGCGACCAGAGCTTCCAGGCGCAGTACACCCTGAACACTGACGACAGCTCCGTGGACCCCAACCTCCAGTTCAACGTGTACAACAGCACGGGCGCCACCGTCGCGACTGTGACCGAGGAGAACACGTCCGCGACCTCCCTCGGAACGCTCACCGCCGGTGAATCGTACGGCGTCATCATCGACATCGACACCACCAGCCTCAACAGCGGCGACGACCTCTCGGGTAGCCTGAACGTCTCGGCCTAAACACTCTCCGGCTTCGTGTTTCGCACAGTTATCCTCGTAGTTCTCGTCGCTCTGACAGCGCTCGTCGCCGCGCCAGCCGACGCGCCCGTTCAGGCGTCGTACGTCTACTCGGACAGTATGAGTCCGACCATCGAGGCCGGCGACGGCTACGTCATCGTCCCTGCTGACGGCGTCGGACCGGGGGACATCGTCACCTTCTGGAGCGAAGCACGAGGCGAGTACACGACGCATCGCATCGTTGCTGAGACGCCCGAGGGGTTCCACACCCGCGGCGACAACAACCCGACGACGGACCAGGCCGCCGGCTACCCGCCCGTCGAACGCGCGGACGTCGTCGGCGCGGTCCTGACCTGGCGCGGCGACCCCCTGGTGATACCGCATCTCGGGAGCGCCGTCCGGTTCGTCAACGAGAACAGCCTCCTGTTGCTCGGACTGGTGGGTCTCGCCGGTCTGTTCGGTCTGCGCCGTGGCGCACCGACGAACTCCCGTCCGGAGACGACGCGGGCCACGGTGTACCCGATACTTCTCGTGGGACTGCTCGGCTTGGCCGCGCTCGTCGCGTTCGGCGGCGCGTCTCACTCGGACACGCTACTCGTCACCGGGGGCACCGCGAGCGGGTCGCCCCAGACGCTCGCCGCCGGCGCCAGCGAGAACCTCACGTACACCGTTGACGTGCCGGCGCGTCCGCTGTCGAATCGCGTCGTCCACACCACCGGCCTTCAGGGGACCGAGGTGTCGCGGAACGCGACGGCGATGACCGTCAACGGAACCGTGAACGCGCCTTCGACGCCGGGGTCGGTCCCGGTCGGGGTCACGGTGCGGGGGTATCCGTCCGTGCTGCCGCGCACGACCATCGCGTACCTCGACGCCATCGACCCGCGCCTCGCCGCGCTCGTCTGCGCCACGCTCGCGTTCGCGCCGCTGTTCGCCCTCACGTCTGTCTTCGTCGACGGCGGCGAGCGCCCGCGGCCGAGTCGCTCCCGAACCCGACGCCTTCTCACGGAGGGGTTCGAGTGAGCCGTCGCTCGCGCTCCCGCGGCGCCCCCGCGCTCATGACCGCTGTCGCCGTCGTCGTCATCGTCGGTCTCGCCTGCGGCGGCGCGGGGACGGGCGCGTTCTCGACGGGCGCGTTCGACCGTGGTTCGGCCATCCCCGTCGAGTCCGACGCCGACGGACTCCTCGGACTCGACATCGCGTCGTCGGTGGGGGCGAACACCACGAGTCGCCTCGTCACCGTCTCGAATCACTTCGATAGTCAGATTGAGGTGACCGTCGCGCTCCGGGGGAACGCAACCGAGGACGCGGACCTCGTCGTTGACGGGACGACGGTCGGTGACTCCACGACCGTCTCGGTCGCCGCCGCCGACAAACGGACAGTGGACGTCGCCGTCGACGCGGGCGTCGAGAACGGAACGGCGCTCCGCTTCGACGTGGACGCGAGCGGCGACAGCATCGGCGTCTCGGCGCACAACCGCTCGACGACCATCACCAACTAACCCGTGTTCTCGCTCCGCCTCACCTACGTCCTCGCCAAGCGCGGCCCGGTCGTCGCGCTCGTGCTCGCCCTGCTCGCGCTCACCGCCTTCGGAGCGGCCGGATGGACCGCGACGCATCCGCCGACGACGGAGGTGACGGACCAGACGAACGTCCAACAGGCCGCGCTCGATTCCAGCGCGAACGCCACCGTGACGGGGAACACGTCGCTCTACGAGAACGGGACCGTCCTCCACGACCCGGCGGTCTTCCCGCGGAGCGCGCCGGACCTCCGGGTGACGCCGACGGCCCGGAGCGGGAACGCGTCGTTCGAGCACGTCTCCCAGAACGTCACGCTCGTCTACGCGGCCACTCGGAACGGCGAGACGTTCTGGTCACGCCGCGTTCCGCTCGCCGCCGCGTCAGCGAACGATACGGGCGCGCTCGCGACGCCCGTCGCTATCGACTCCGAGCGGGTCCGCGACCGCCTCCGGACGTTCCGGCGCGACGTGGGCGACGCGGGCACCGTCAGGGCCACCGTCCGCATCGACACGACGTATCGAGTGGCCGGATACGATGGCGAACTCTCCGCGTCGGCGCCGCTCTCGTTCGGTGAGAACTGGTACGACGTGGACGACGCCGACGCGTCGCGCTCGCACGACACTCCCCGCGAGCGGACCGTCGCGATACCATCCACTCGCCCCGTGTCGCCGGGCGCGCTCGGCGGTCTCGGCGCCGTACTGTCGCTCGTTGCCGGGGGCGTGCTCCTCTGGTATCGCGCGTGGCGGCCGCCGCTCAGCGCCGTCGAAACGGACCTCCACCGGCACCGGTACGACGAGTGGATTTCGACCGGTCGGCTGTCGCTGGAGTCCGGCGGCGACATCGTGGAGGTGCGGACGCTTGAGGACCTCGTGGACGTGGCCATCGACACGAACGCCCGCGTCGTTCACGACCCGACGGCGGGGTGTTACGTCGTCCTCACCGAGGCCACCCGCTACCAGTACGTTCCCGCACGGAAACAGGTTGGATAACTCACGTTTTCAGCCGCTTGAGGGGTTCTACTCCCAAAATCCCATGTCTTAATGGGCTCGGGTTAATCAAAGACGATTATATTAATGGGTCCGTCCACGCCTATCCATCTCCTCCTCGTCGACGACAGCCGCGACTATCTGGACCTCCTAACCACGAGTCTCGAACGGACCGACCTCGAAGTCGACATCACGACGACGACTGACCCCGAGAAAGCGCTGACACTCCTCGATTCCACGCCCGTTGACTGTGTGGTGAGCGACTACGAGATGCCGTCGCGGACCGGCCTCGAACTCCTCGGTGCCGTCCGCGAACGCGACCCCAGTCTCCCGTTCATCCTTCTCACCGGCGCGGGCAGCGAAGCCGTCGCGAGCGACGCCATCGACGCCGAAGTCACGATGTACCTCCGGAAGCACGCGGCTGACTCCGCCGCCGAGATGGCGGACCGACTCGCGGATGTCATCGACGACGCCGTCCGCGCGTACCACCGTGAGGCCGCCCTCGAAGACCACCTCACCTTCATCGACTCCGTGCTCGGCGCCCTCGACGACATCATCTACGTCGTCGCCCCCGACGGGACCCCACTCTACTGGAGCGAGGCGTTCCGGGAGGTCACCGGCTACGGCGACGTGGACCTCTCCCGACTCACCGCGTACGACATCGTGCCCGACGAGTACCACGACGCGCTCTCGGACGCCATGTCGACCGTCCTTGCGGGCGAGTCGGTAACCGTCCAAATCCCGATTTCCCCGCGCGAGGGCGAGCCGATTCCGTTTGAACTCAGCGGGGCGCCACTCTACGGCGACGACGGGAGCGTCGTGGGCATCGCCGGTATCGGGCGGGACCTCACCGAGCGACAGCGCTACGAGACGGCGCTGGAAGGCGTCCAGCGGACGACCCGCCGCCTCCTCGACGCCGACGACCACGCCGACGTCATCGACGCCGTCACCGACGCCGCCGAGTACATCGTTCCGGCCTCGCACAGCGTCGTGTATCGACACGACGCCGAGCGCGGGGTGCTCGCCCCCGCCGAACCGATAGCGGGGGTCGAATCTGAGGGGACGTTCCGGTACGACGAGGACGAGGACGCGCCCGTCGCCCGCGTGTACCGGACCGGCGAACCGGAGCGCTCCGACGTTCAGGATATCGACGACGACCGGTATCGGTACGACATCGACGGCGTGTTCTACTTCCCGCTCGGTGACCACGGGGTTCTCGCGTTGGGCCTCACCGAATCGAACGGCTCCGCCGGACGGACGTGGGCGCTCGGGGAGATACTCGCCACGAACGCCACGGCCGCCCTCGACCGAATCGACCGGACGGCCGCGCTCCGCGACCGGGAGCGCGTGCTCGCGACACTCCACGAACGCTCGGCCGACCTCGCGGACTCGACCACGCCCGCGGAAGTGTCCGAGACCATCGTCGACGCCGCCTCGGCCGTCATCGACGCCCCGAATTTCGCCGTCTATCACTGGGACGACGCGACGGGCCGCCTCCGCCCGGCCGCCGTCGCCGGCCACGTGGACGCGCCGCCCGTCGACGCGTCGAGCGGCGGCCGGTTGGTCTGGGAGGCGTTCGTCGAGAACCGGACCGTCGTCGACGGGGACATCGGGGACGACCCGGAGCGCGTCCCCTGGTCCGACGCCCGGAGCGCGATGGCACACCCCCTGGGCGACCACGGCGTCTTCGTCGCCGCGTCCCGAACGGCGGACGCCTTCGACGACCGGGATGTCGAGTTCGCTGACCTCCTCGCGACGAACGCCCGGAGCGCGCTCGAACGCGCCACCCGCGAGACCCGCCTCCGCGAGACGGAGGCCGAACTCGGCCAGCGCAACGCCGACCTCCAGCGCATCAACCGATTGAACGGCGTCATCCGCGACATCATGGGAGCACTCGTACAGGCCGAGTCGCGGGAGGGCATCACGCACGCCGTCTGCGAAAACCTCGTCACCGACGACCGGTACGCGCTCGCCTGGGTCGGCACGCAGAACGGGGCGGTCACCGTCGAGTCGTGGGCCGGGACCGGCGTGTCGTTTCTCGACCACATCCAGGACAAGGCGGACGCACACCCTCTCGCCGGCGAATCGCACGCGGACGGCGACCCAATCGTCGTCGACGACGTGCTCCGCGACCCGCGATTCGACGCCCTCCGCCGCGAGGCGATGGACCGCGAGTTCCGCTCGGCCATCCGACTTCCGCTGCGGTACAACGACCGGGAGCACGGGGTCCTCGAAATCTACGCCCGGACGCCCGACGCGTTCTCCGGGGAGGAACTCGACGTCCTCACCGAACTCGCCGCGCACATCGGCAACGCCCTCGACGCCGCCGAGCGGACGAAGACGCTGCTCTCCGGTCGCTCGCTGGAACTCCAGTTCTCGCTGGATTCGGTCGACGACCCGCTGTTCGCCCTCGCGGAGCGCGCGGACCGCTCGCTCGATATCGAGGCCGTCACGCCGCGCGACGACGGGTGGCTCGTTTACGCATCGGTCGAGGGGGACCCGGACGCCGTCCTCGACGCCGCCGAGCGGAGCGTCGCGGTCACGGCCCCCAACGTGGTGCGTTCGACCGACGATTCGACCCTGCTCGTGCTCGTCGTCTCGCACTCGACGGTGGTTCAGGTGTTCGTGGACCAGGGCGCCACGATTCGGCACCTCCGCGCGACGCCCGCCGGGGGAACGGTGACCGTCGGCGTTCGCCCATCGACCGATGTCCGGTCGTTCAGCGACGCCGTCTGCGAGCGGCTTCCGTCCGCCAGCCTCAGTCGGCGGACGGTGTCGGCGGACGAGGCCGGGAGCGCGCTCAAACACGACCTCGAAGAAGTGCTGACCGAGCGCCAACTCCAGGCGCTCCAGGCGGCGTACGTCAACGGCTACTTCGACTGGCCCCGCGAGAACACCGGCGAGACGGTCGCGAGCGACCTCGGCATCTCCGGCCCGACGTTCCACCAGCACCTCCGCAAGGCGCTCGACCGTCTGCTCGGTGACGCCTTCGAGTCCGACGCGGCGTAGTTCGCGTTCGGGTCGCGGGCCGCTCCCGCGAGCGCGCCCGGGAGGGCGCTCAGAGGTCCGTCTCGATGCCCGTGACTGTCTTGACCGTCTCGAATGTCTCGTCGTCCGCCGCGAGTTCGTCGAGCGAGTCGAACTCCGCTTGCGCCGTCGGAATCTGGAGCGCGAGCTCCTCGTCGGACACGTCGCCGGTGATGCGTGCGAGCGAGCGCGTGTCGCCCGCCCGAACGTAGATGACGGCGGTCACGGTGTCCCCGTCGAGTTGGACGTGTTGAATCTCCAGCGGGCCGTCCTGGCCGCCGTCGGCGTAGTGAATCGTCGCCGGTATCGCGTCCATCCCGACCAACTTCGTCCCCAGCGTCGCCATAGCGGATTGAGGGAGACGGGCCGGATAAGCGCCGCGACTGGGGACGCAACGCCACAAATCGCCGCCGACGGCCGTGATACCGCGGCTCTCGGCAGGGTTATCCCTCACGGCACCCTCTCTGTGACTGTAATGTCAAGCGGAAACGTTGATTTCTTCAACGACACTGGCGGCTACGGATTCATCGAGACTGACGACGCGGACGAGGACGTGTTCTTCCACATGGAGGACGTCGGCGGCCCGGACCTCGAAGAAGGCACAGACGTAGAGTTCGAGATCGAGGACGCACCCAAGGGTCCCCGCGCGACGAACGTCGTCCGCGTCTAACTCGGCTCATCGCACGCGGCGACGCGTACTAACCAATTTTCACACTTCACACCACACGAGGAGCGTCCGCGTTCGGGCGCTTCGTGGCGGACGCCACAAGTTGTATCCGGCGGTCGCCGCTACACGAGGTAATGAGACGACGCTCGCACAACGAACAGAGGGGACTCATCCGGACCCTTTCCCGGTGGTGACCCGTGACTGAGACGCCGCGGACCCTCGACCGGCGGGCGGTGCTCACTGGCGTCGCGGGCGCCGCGTCGGCGTCGCTCGCCGGCTGCTCGCTGTTCCAGCCGGGGGCGGACGCCGACACGTCGGGCGTCTCCGCGGAGCGCGCGAAGGAGCTCGCGGAGCAGTTCGCGCCGACGCTGTACTTCGACGAACACGAGCAGTGGTTCCCGACGGACCCCCGGCCCTACGAGAGCGAACGGGAGGGAGACACTGTCGTCGACGGCTTCGACGCGCTGAACGGCTACGTCGAACGCGACGGCGACCCGCCCGCGCCGACGGCGTTCTACCACGCCGTCGCGTACGAGGAGTCGCCCCTCGCCGTCGTCCAGTTCTGGCTCTACTCCGCGTTCGACCAGTTCAGCACGAACTTCCACTGGCACGACTGGGAGGTGCTCCACGTGTTCGTGGACACCGACGAGGACGAACCCCAGCTGTACGTCGCCAGTTCGCACTCCCGGAAGGTGCCGAACAACGAGTTCCTCGACCCGGACGGGAGCCGCCAGCCGCGTATTCTGACCGAGCTTGGCTCCCACTCCAGCGGCCTCTCGGTCAACGAGGACGCCGACTCCTTCCAGCGGCTCCCCCTCGACGGGAGCGTCGCTGACATCACGAACAGCGTCATCGACACCATCGAATCCGTCGCGTCCGTCCCGCTCGCGTACGGCCTCCCGCGCGACGAGGGGTTGACGCTCCCCTACGCGGTCCCCGAACTCGACGGCGAGCCGCTGTACGAACACGAGCGTCTCCCATCCGTGGACGCGTCGCATCTCATCTCCGAGGACCTGACGGTCCGGTCCTTCGAGTCGCTCCGGTCGCCGCCGGACCTCCCACGGCGCGAAACCGGATATCGCTTCGAGTTCGAGGGAGCCGACGACGCCGCCGACGCGGACGCGACCTACGAGTTGGTGCCGAGCGCCGAACTCGAACACATCGCCGCGTTCTCCGGCACGCAGTTGAGCTTCGAGTTCGAGATTCCGTCGTTCGCTGAGAACGCCGTCGCCAGCCACATCACGACGACGAGCGTGCCCTGGGACACCCCTCGATACGACGACCCCGCGGCCGACATCAGCGAACCCGCTCACCGGCAGGCGCTCGCGGACCGGTACGACGCCATCGGTGAGCCCTCGCCAGTCAACCAGGTTATCGCCGGCGTGACGAACGCCGTCTCGAACGGCGACGCCCCCGACGGCGAGGGGCTGACAACCGTCTCCTCGTCCGTGGAGTTGTTCGCGTTGCTCCAGAGCGACCCCGTCGCCGTGCCGACGTTCAACGGCATCGCCGCCGTTCAGGACGTGCCGGCGGGCGAGCACACCCTGACAGTCAACGGCGCCGGCGTCGCCCCCCACAGCGAAACGGTGTCCGTCTCGGACGGCGGCGGCCCGACCGCCGCCGGCGTCGACGGCGAGATACCCGTCGTCGCCCGCGGGGACGCCACGAAGATGGAGGTGGACCCCAGCGGGGCCGACAGCGAACTCACCGACCTCGCCGTGGAGGACGATTTCGCCGGCCGGCTGTACGACGCGCCGCTGTCCGGCCCCGACGCGGTGTACGTCCACCGCGGCGGCGCGTTCACGACGGAGGTGCGGGACGAAAACGACGAGGTCGGAGCGTTCCGGGTCAACCCCGACACGGAGGAGCGCGTCCGCATCGAGAACCCCCGGACCGGGAAGGGGTCGCTCGCGACGTATCTCGCTGACGTTGCCGCGGAGACGCGCGTGGAGGTTGCCGCGGTCGGGAGCGACGATAGCGACGACAGCGACGACACGAACGGTGGGGGTAGCGGGGACGGCGGCCAACGGAACGCGGTCGACGGGCTCGCGAACGCGCTCGGTGCCGTCGCGGACGCCGCAGAGCGCGCTGCCGACAGCGCCGCGGCCGGCGACCGGGCGAACGCGAACCAGAGCCTCGAAACGGTCGCGGAGCGCCTCGAACGCGTCTCGACGCGGCTCTCGGAGGCTCGCGACTCGCTCCCGGATTCGCTGGCCCGCGCGGTCGACAACCGCCTCGAACAGGCGACACGGCGCTCCGAGCAGGCGTTGGCCGCCGAGAAGCTCTGAGGAACCCAGTCAGACGAACTCGACGCCGGTTATCTCGAAGCG
>ENA-ORCO01000716-ORCO01000716.1-marine-metagenome-genome-assembly--contig:-NODE-716-length-13516-cov-4.103133_pt1 | contig 13516 bp, 16 predicted proteins | sample MGYA00248633_ERZ508508 | MGnify/ENA primary metagenome ERZ508508 (study PRJEB26179, sample SAMN06268845) | marine metagenome | isolation source: A23 P1 aerobic enrichment on pine of planktonic cells taken...
AGTGGGCCCGCCGAGGACACCACGCGGAGACGAAGCGTGCGTACATCACTTCTCCCCCTCCAGGCGGTGAACGATACGACGGCGTTTCACCAACCGTTTCAGCGCCTCCGGCTGGTCGTAGACCTCTTCAATCAGTCTCTCGCTCGTGTTCGCTCGCTCCGCCAGGTCCTCCTTCGGAACGCCGCGGTCCCGGTGCCACGTAATCGAACCCGTCCGCAGCTTGTGGGGGGACCGACTCGACGGACACCGCGATTCGTAGCCGTGTTCGCGCGCCTCGCAGTCCTCGACGTCGCGGCCGTGCGGGCACTCGCCGAATCGACACGGCTGGGTGAGTCGGTAAATCCGGTTCCGCATCCCCGACCGCGAAAGCCGTTGGCGAGATTTCGGGGACGCGAAGAACGGTTCCCGGCCGTCTTCTTCCACTACGTCCGGCCGCGACACGCGCAGGTACCCGCGAAGCACGCGTCCGACCTCCGGCGAGAGGTTCACCGGGCGCTCGCCCGCGTACTGCTTCTTCAACGGCGTCGACACCGCCGCGTTCGGTCGGTGACGGAACCAGAGGAACGGCGGTTCGACCTCCTCAAGGATTTGCTCAAACACGGACTCGCTAACGGTCGAATGCTCGTGCCGGAGCCGGCTCAAGTCCTCCTCCGAGAGATACACGTCGTCGAGGTCGAGCGCGTGAAGCGCGCCGATACGGGCCGCAGTCCGCCACATCGTGAAGACGAGCGCGTGGTCGAGACTCGCGTAGTGGTACGTCCCGAGGTTCTCGAGAAGTTCGTCCGCGCGTTCGCTCGTCAGTTTCTCCCGGTTCACGCGGTCCTCTTTCGACAGTTCCGGCGGTTCGACCTTCCACGGGAGGGTCTTCGGTACGGCGTCCAGTTTCACGCAGAACTTGAGGAAGAGCCGAATCGTCCCGAACCGGCTGTTCAGCGTGTTCTGTTCGAGTCCGCGGTCGCGTTCGTGCGCGTCGAACCGCATCATTTCGCGGCCGGTGAGGTCGTTCAGGTCATCGAGCCCACGGTCCTCCAACCAGTCGATGAACGGGGAGACGCGATACCGATACGAGCGGAGCGTCGAACTCGCCTTCTCGCTCTGCTGGTGCTGCATCCACATCTCGAACGCCTCGCGCGGCGCGAGCGACTGTAGATTCTCGCGGTCGTCGTCGATAAGCGAAATCAGGTCCTCCGCGTCACTCATCGCCTTCCCCTCCCGTTTCGGGCGTCCCGCAGTTTGAGCACGTTCCGGTCGCGTCGACGGGCCGGATGCAGCCGCACGTCTCGCAGGGCCAGACGAACGGACGCGAACGCGCCTCACTCATCGACATCCACCCCGACGGCGCGGGCGTGCGTTCGGCAGTAGTGGCGCGTGACGGTTACAGCGCCGCGCTTGTGCGTGGCTTCGTACTCGCCGGGCTCCGTGCAGAACCGGCCGGCGTCGCATGGCGGCGCGTCGTACTCCGCGCCCGCGAGGTCGAGATCGCCCCGGTCGCGACCGCGCTTACTTTCACTCGATTCGGTCGATTGATTACGTTGATTTCCGTTATTGCTCATGTCTCGTATGTCTGCGCCCGCTCGGAGTTTCCGGGCGGGCGGTTTTCCGACGAGACCGCGACCCAGCGTGCCCGAACCTCCCACAGTTCAACGGGGCGCGCTGTCTCGGTCGCGAATGCGCCGGAGACAAGTCTTCTTGTCCCGGGGTGGACTTAACCCGTAGCCATCGCCGGGGTGAAAGTGAAACTGAACGGTTCGCGTACTGACCCGTCGGATTCTCAAGGGCGAGCGTGTCGCTCCCCTGATTCCTTCGGTTAAGTGCGCCGTCGTTCACTTTCATATCGTGCTCGGACGCGGCCGGCCCACCATACCATGACTCCTTCTCCGGGCCGACCGCGTTCCGCACCTCCCACAAATCAGTACACCTACTTAGTCTTGACTGTGTACGCAGTCAAGATTAGACGGTATACACCGTCTAAATATTCGTGAATCACCCTTACTTATCCCCATGACTGGCAACTCAACGCTTGAAACGATGGTTGAACGGGTCGCTTGGATGTCGCCAATAGATTACCACATCCTCGAATTCTACAACGAGCACGACATCGAGGCGTCTCCGAAGGTAGTCGCAGAGAACATCGGCTACGAGCGAGTCTATACCGGTAAACGTCTAAAGGAACTCACTGAAGCCGGATTACTGGTGCAAGAGGAAAACGGGCTGTACCATCTGACTGAACGTGGCCGTACGTTCTTGGCGGGCGACCTCGATGCGGGCGACCTCGAAGACACCTAGTGCTTGAAGTGTCGGCTCGTTTTAGTTGCGGAGGATGGAACGCAGGAAACTGTTAGAGGTGGGTGGGTTAGCCGTTCTGAGTAGTCTCGCTGGATGTTCGACCGATTCGATTCCCGGGATGGGCAGAGACGGGACGTCTACGGCGAACAACTCCACGACCTCGGACACGACAACGACTACGGACACGGCGCAGACGGCTGTTCCGGGGGCAGAACCGCCGAAAGTGAAGTCGTGGGGAGAGGAGTGGGTGGACGGCGACAAGTACGCGCTGAGGGTGACGCTGAAGTTCAACGAGCGGACGACGGCGGCGGTGGTGAAGCACACATTGGAGAAGAACACCGTGCTCACCCGCGTATCCGGGGACGCGGGAGAGACGGTGACGGTGAAGGTCGCGGGTCCGAAGGGCGCAGTGGGGGCGCTCGACGCTGGGACGTCGGTTCTCGTGGCGCACGACCACAAGCTCGTGGACGACCACGTGGTGGGGACGCTCGCGAGCCCGCAGGGGCCGAAGTTCCTCGACGGCCTCGATCTCTCAACCTCGCCCGACATGAGCAACGACAAACTCGTCTCGCGGAGGTTCGAGTACACGGTTCACGGGACCCGCGGCGCGGCGACGGTGAATATTCCGGACCGGCTCTACGATTATTACAAAGCGCGAAAGCGCACCCTGAACTTCGGCGCGTACGGATCTGACACGTACGACGACCTGTACCTAAAACGCCTCGGAGAGGGTATCAAGCAGTTCGGGGACCGGGCGGGGTTCGACGACGGGGAACTGGCGACGCACGTGATTCGTCTCGTGCAGAACATGAAGTACACGCGGGACAAGGCGGGAACCGGGTTCAATGAGTACCCGAAGTACCCCGTAGAGACACTCTACGACCAAGGCGGCGACTGTGAGGATACGGCCATTCTCGTCGTCGCGCTGCTCGAACAACTCGGGATAGACGCGATTCTGCTCTTGATGCCGGACGCCCACCACGCGGCGGCCGCGGTCAACATCGACGCGGCGGGGAAGAGCTACCAGTTCGAGGGGAAGACGTACTACTATCTCGAAACGACGGCCCCGGCGTACGTGGGTGAGACGCCCGCTAACATCGATATCACCAAGGGACGGACGTTTTTCCGACCGATGCGGGACCATCCGGTTCTCGTCTACAACGCGCAGACGCAGGTAAGGGGGCCGACGGCGCGCGTGGGTGGCTACGTGGCGAACGTGGGGGACGCGACCGCGAAGAGCCCACGGGTCCGCATCGGGTTCCAGAACAAGGAGGGGCGCGAAGTGGTCCACAAAATCGCGGATGTCGGGGATGTGGATGCGGGAACGCAGTCGAAGTACCAGGTAGAGTTAGAGCCGCCGAGGGACGAGGCGCTCAGGCTTCGGACCGCCGTTCTGCTGAACGACGGCGTTCACGACACGGCCACCTCCGAGTACCAGACGCCCGAGTAGGCTGATTCCTTCGGTTAAATAGCGGTCTTCTGTCGGTTTGCGTGGGTGTAAACCCACATGAAAAACCTGCCTTTCGACAGAACAGCAGTATCGACCAGCGAGGCGTCGGGCCGCATTGCCCGACGTATCGCGCGGAAAACCATGCGGAGGCCCTGACATGGCGGGCTGGAAAACTGACGTTTTCAACAACCACTTTGACGCGGGCGACGTCCTCGGGAGTCTGTTTCTCTCCGGCGGCGTGACGTCGCTCGTCGGTATCGGGACGTTCGCGCTCTTCGGCACGTCGTTCTCGGACAAACTCTTCCAACTCGACGCGACCGTCATCCCGATCTCGGTCGCGTCGATCTGGACCGCGGCGCTCATCGCGTTCATCACGAACTCTCGGATGGAGTTCAGCGAACTCATGAATCGGCCGACGTGGGAACTCGGGTCGGTCGGGTGGCTGCTCGCCGGTCCCGTGCTCGTAACGTGGCTCGACGGCATCAATTACTGGATGCTCCAAAACTACTATAACGGCAGTATCGTCGCTGTATCGTTCGTTCTCGGGTTCTTCGTCGTTGGCTATCGCTCGGGGCGCGACAAAAAGAACAGTCTCCGCGACGTGCTCGGACGCTTCAAGGAGGCCTAAGCGATGAATCGCAGTCGAAGTATCGCGCTCGTCCTGCTCGTCCTCGTCAGTAGTGTGGGCGGCACGGTCGCCTTCTCGGGCGGCGCGGCCGCCGGGACGGACGGCTACACCGTCACGACGTGCGACAACTGGGGCGAGCGCGCAATGGGCGGCCTCGTCGGGTTTAATCTCGGCGGTATATCGGGCGCGACCGGCGACCTCAACCCCTGTATCGCGCAGAACAATCAGGTAACGGACGTCGATACCGCCGCGGAAGCGAAGCGGCGTATCGCACAACTCGCGATGGAGGACCGACGTTACTGGGAGTCCTTCGAGACGATGTGGGACGAGTATTCGGACCGACTCTCCGGTCCCGCGTTCCTCGATGCTAAAACCAAGTTCATCGGCGCGATGAAGAACAACAGCACGGAAATCCACGCCGTGACCCTCGGCCGGGAAGCCGCACACGGCCGCATCGCGAACCAGCAGCGAGAACTCTGGAAGTATTACCGGAGCATGATGAACGCCGTAGGGACGCTGGAGTCTCAAGCGGAGGACGAGCAGGTGCGTAACGAGTCCCTCCGCATCGGCAAAATCAATCAGACGACGAACGAACCCGAATGGGGCTACACGTACCTGAACCAGTCCAAATACGTCGTCTATCCGACGACGAACGTTACACTCGCGGACGGCTCGATGGTCGTCCTCAGCGCGCCCTATAAGGGCGAGATTGGGAACACGACCGACCGACTCAACCCCATTGAGGACGACGTGCTCGTGCAGGTTTTCGACCCCGAATCTGGTGGTTGGGAGTCTGTCATTAATACAGGCGCTTTGAATCCTATTCGGTCATTTAACTATTCGTTTACCGGCACCGACTCGACACCGTGGACGGACTTTACGCTCGGAGACTACCTAATCCAGATGCAAGAATCGGATGGGTCGCTCCGTATTAGTGACTCGAACGGTCCGATAACCACAAAATCGGTCTCTTCAGACGGTAATATCACAATTGAGTTCGGCAAAGGTGAGACGGTTATCCGAACCAATGGAAATAATTTCTACACCATCTCAAAAGAGTTCGCGCCGACTGATATTGCCTTCCACAACGAGGGTAATACCGGGTCGTGGGGCGACATACAAAAAGACTCGTCCAGCGTGGTTACAGGTTACACGAACGAATTTGCTGAGAAACACAACTATCTCGAAACCGTCGATAACAACGTCATCGACGCGCTCGGCGACAGTTCCAGCGGCTACCTCAACGACGTGTACAACAACGTCCAAATGGGTAATATCAACTGGAGCGACGCCTACACGGCGATTGAGAAAATCCAGATGAGTGCGGGAGACGAGGACTTCGGCGCGGACAACATGGTGCGCTTCTACTACGAAGCATTGGGCTTCGGCGGGCCGAACACGGTTAACACGGAGTCCAGCGTGTCCCTCACCGTCCACTCCGGCGCGGACGTCGACGGCACTACCATCACGAGCAATAAAACGCTCTCCGGTGGCGTCTACACCGCGACCGCGCCCCCTAACGGGACGTGGACGACCGGCGACACCTACAACATCACCGACGACTTCAACGGGAGCACGATTCACGTTGTCACCCAGAAAACCGTCTCCACGACGGAGAACGGCACGACGACCTACCGGGTCGTCACCGACGACGTGGCTATCAACAGCGGGACCGTGACGGTCGGCGAGATCACGAACACGAACGGGACCGTCATCGAGACGGTCGACCAGACCTCGCGCGATCCACGCTCGACTAACGTCTCCGCGCTCACCGCGCAAATCAACGAGCTACAGGACACCATCGAGCAACTCCGCGAGACGAACCTCGCGAACGATGGCACCACGTCCGGCGGCGACGGCGGCGTAACCATCGACTTCGGATTCGGCGGTCTCTTCGACTGGATTCCGTCGTTCTCGATCTCGACGCCGTGGAACTTCATCAGCGCGAACCTCGGCGGTATCGCGCTGCTCGGCGGCGGCCTCGCGCTCGCCGTCGGCCTCGTCTTCGCCGGCCCCGAACTCGCGATAGGCGCGCTGAAGAAACTCGGGGATAGCGTGGTCGAACTCTCGGGAGTCCGCGACCACGACTAACCCCAACCCCTAAACCCCCTACCCACGCCTTTATGCCCGCAAACACGCGTAACGCGGCAGTTCTCGGTATCATACTCATCGGCTTACTCATAGGGACGATACCCGGAGCCGCCGCCACGACGACGACGACGACGAACAACACCACGACCACCACGACCACCACGACGCCCACGCCCGCGACGACCGACGCGACCGCGGCGCTGCTCGACCGCGCGGGTAGTCTCACCGACCGGGAGGCGCGGCGTCTCGCCGACCGTCTCGCCCACGGCTATCCGACCACGCGGTCAGAGGGCCGTCAGGCCGCCGTCTGGCTGCTCCGTGAGGCGGCGCGGGAGAGTCCGCGTCTCGCACAGTCCACGCTCACCAGCGCGCTCGCGAACGCGCACGACTCGTTAAGCCCGGCGACCCTCCGCGTCGCACAGTCGCAGGCGCGGCAGACACTCGACCGCGCCGACCTCGGAGTGCTCGCCGACCGACTCCCCGCGTGGGACGTCCCCGCCGACCTCGCAGACTGGGCGACGAGTCTCACCACGTCGAGCACGTCGCGCACGACCACGACCACCACGCGCGGGAACGCATCGGACTACGGCGACGCCGGGTACGGCGTCGTTGATAGTCTCCGCGAGGGATTCGCGTCGCCGAACGGGTCAGATGTGCTCGCATCCTACGGCGAGGGCGACCTCCTCGTCACGGGGACCGAGTGGCACGTGCCCGACCCCGAGGACGGCAGCAGCGGATATGTCCTCGTTACCGTCGTGAACCTCCGCGGACCCGCGCGACTGAGCGTTACAGACACGAACTCGTACAGCGACGGCAAGGAGGTGCAGAAGGTCGACTATCGCGAGATTAAGCTTCCGCGCGGGCGATTCCAGATTAAACTCCCGGCGCGCGAGAGCAAGCACGACGACCAGACTATCAGCGTGGGCGCGAACGGCGACGTCTACCGATTCTCGGACCCGTCGCACGCGCAGGGGCCGGGCATCCTCGACCAGTTCGGCGGCCTCCCCGCGATAGCGTTAGGCCTCGTTCTCGCGTTCGTCTTCTTCGTTCTCGCCGGGTATGCCGTGCTCTCCGGTGAGGACGAGGGCGTTGTTACCGCAGGAGGTGGCCCCGCATGAGCGACGACCCCGCGCCGACGCACGCGACGCGATGGGACTACCTCGTTAGTCTCATCGAGACGTTTAGCTGGCAGATTACGGGCCTCGTCGTCGCGTTCGCGCTCGTCGTCGCGCTCGTCATCAAACCGTCTATCAGCCTGCCGACCATCCCGGCGTGGATACCCGGCGTTTTCATCGCGTTCGTGCTCTTCGCGGTCCCCGGACTCCCCGCGTCACTCGTCCTCGTCAAGTGGCTACGGACGCGCAACTGGGTGGCCGTCCACCACATCAACGCGGAGACGGATACCGTCGAAAAATACCTCGTCGCCCCGGAAACATGGGCATCAAAGACCATCGAGGGACCCGACCCGCACCCCGTTAACGAGGGCCGCGCGTGGCTCGTCCGAGAGTTCGAATACGTCGAGGACGCCGCAGAACTCTACGTCTCGGGTTCGTGGCCGTCCGAAATCAATGACATGGAACTCTACACGAGTCGCGCCCGCATCGAGCAACTACACGGCTACTTCACCGAACAACTCCGCGAACTCATCGGCGTGCGCGAACTCGTCTCGCGTGTTGGGCTGGAAATTCAGAAGACGCTTGTGAACAAGCAGGCGGAAGCCCGCGAGAAAGGGACGATGCTCGACCCGGACGCCGTGACGGACGCCGTGAACGGCGTGAAAGACGACCTTCCCGACTTCGACCCCGAGGACGTGCCGAGCCTTGAGGACGCGCTAGACGAGGACGACGCGCCCTTCCTCGACCTGTCGCCGGAGCCACGGCAGGCCGTCGAGCGCGTCACGGAACCGACCGACGACCAACCAGCGACGCGACCCCCTAAATATGAGTGAGGAATCCGGCGGTAACGACCTGTACACGCCCGCACAGTACCGCGAACACTTAGACGGCTACCACCACCGCGACCCGCTCGAACACCCCTACTCGGGAATCGTCGAGGACGCGGACGTATCGCGGTATCTCGCCGTCCTAAACGAGCATTACGACCCCGACGAGGCGGACGACCCGCGGGGGATGCCGGGCGAGGCGCGCGACCTCCAAGAGGTCCAGCAAATCGCGGGTATCGCCGCCGCCGAACGCGGGCGCGAAGCCATGCAGAACGGCGATATGGAGATGTTGAAGCATCTCACGGGCGACCAGAACGAGCGCGCCGATATTAGCGGGGTGAAAGCCATCCAGAAGGTAGACCAGCTTCTCGCGGGGGCCGCGCCCGTTATCGTGATTCTCGGGGAGATGGGCGCGGGGAAGAGCAACTTCGCGTGTCTTCTTGGGCAGCGTGCGCGCCACCTTCTCGGTATCGAGCAGGTCGCGAGCAACATCAAGAGCCTACGGGAGACGGACCAATGGCACGACGAAGAGGGAGAGCCACGACACGGCTACGTCCCCGGCTTCCGCACGCTCACGGAGTGGGTCGAGCAGGACGGCGACCCGCTCGACAACGACCAATCTTCAAAACTATTCATCGGAGACGAGTTCAGTAGCGTCGGGAGTGGGAGCGGGAAAGAAGGCTATTTGATGCGGCAGAAAATGGGGCCGCTCGTCTACAAAATCCGGAAGTATAACGGCACGCTCGTCTACATCGCTCACGACGAGTCTTCGATACATCCGCTTCTGTGGCGTCTTGGCGTCATCGTGAAGAAGGAGGACAAGAAGACCGCGACCGCCTACGACCGCGTGACGAACGGGAACCTCCGCGGCGAGAAATGGACTGTGGAAGGCGTACCGGAGACGGATTGGCGTTACAACGACAAAGAGGCGACTTCGTGGGCGTGGACAGACGCGGACGGCGACGAAGAACCCGAACCCGGAGAAATCGCCTACGACGTCGCCGTTTGGACCGTCCGCGAATGCAAACAGGACGGCCTCACACACCGCGACACGGCGAAATACGTCCCGTTCGGAAAATCTTGGGTCGGAAACAGATGGCCCGAGATTCAGGACGGAGAACACACAGATGCCTTGGACAGAGTGGAGGCGCTAACCGAATGACTCCGGCGACCCGTCCGCGTGTCCACGTCCATGCACTCCCGTCCATCTACTACGACCCGGACAAGCCCACAGCCGTCTCTCCCCACAGGGTCGAGACGACCCGATGGGCCGCGCGCGATCTGGCCGACCCCGACTATATATATAACACGCGCCTGACACGTTTCGACGAGTCGAATCGAACGCGAACGCCGCGCGCGCCGCGCGGGAGATAGCGATGCCGTCGCACAAAGCGAATAAGTACGGGACGGCGTGCGAAAAGCGGATGGCGGACAAGTACCGTCTGACGCTTGAACGCGCGTCGTGGAAGGATGCTCGCGACCGCGCGGGGAACCCGGTGGAAATCAAGAGCGCCGCCGTCGAGCACGCGAACGGTCAACCGGGAACGCTCAAAGTCTACGAGGCATATCATCGTCGTCTTCGCGCCGCGGACGGCTATTACGTCCTCACAGTCTACCAGCGTCACGGGCGCGGCCTCCGCGTTCTCGCGTCCGAGAAACTGCACTCGTCGCGTCTCCCGCGTCTCTCGTGGCACGGCGGCGGCGACCACCGCGGCACGCGACAGGCCAAAATCCCCGTCTCATTCGTCCTCGACGGGTGAACTTCGCTTCCTGAACGCGACCGCGTGGGTTCACGCGCCGAAGAATACGCTCGACCCGATATGCACACGAACCCGCGAACTCTCGTGTGCATATTCGCACTCGCCCCGCCCATCGAACCCGCGAACTACTACGACACTCGACAAGTTCGGGCCGATTCGCGGGGTAAATCGAGGTTCCAGTGAGCCAAATTCAATGGGTCAAGTGGGTTCGTGTGTACAGCGAGAGTATGCGGATTCGAACCGACGGCGACTACGCGTATCGCATGGACACCATCGAGGCGGCCGCCGACCGGCTCGACGTGAACAAAACCCGCGCCGTGCTCATCGCGTGCGACTCCGTGGGCGATCTCCTCGACGGCGTAGAACGAGCGCTCGAACATCCCGACCTCCCGCCGAGCGTCCAGCAGGACCTCGCCGAGAACCTCAGTACGCGGTACATCGACGTGGAGGTCTCCGAACCCGAGGCGTCTGTCTCGGTCGACTGACTACGTTTCGCGTCCGTTGAGGAAACGCGACTTCTGTCCACCTGACCCTTTTCGAACACGCCGGAGGAACCCGTACGAGGCCATCGTGTGGAGCGTGTCGTATACTGTCTTCTCGCTCGCTTCGAGGTCGTTCGTTTCGATGAGTTCCGCGGGCGTCCAGCCGCGTCGATACGTCTGGGATTCGTGACGGAGGGCCGCTTTCCAGACACGATCGCGTCGAGTATCCTTCGTCATGTAGATAACTTCGCGTCGACGAGAAGATAACTTCTTTGGCGAGCTCGTGCGCGCACCGGCCGCCTACCAAAAATTTTCGCGCGCCCCTGCGGGGCGTCCGCGGTTCTCGCTGGCGCGAGAACGGTGCGGTGTGTTTTGATGACGTGGCCTTAGCCACACCCCTAAGGGGGAACGCAACGGCCCCCGTTGCGTTCCTCCTCAGGCGTGGCTCCGGCAGCGCCGACGAAGGAGCGCGCTGCCGGAGCCACGCGGAGCGCGCCGGCCCAAAACCGGCCTGAATTGCCGCTAAAACAGGGTGTTCGAGAGTGTTGCCACTCGCCGCGGGCCGCTTAGTAGGTGGCCCCGGTCGTCCGGCTCAGGAATTTGAACGCGCTCCGGGTCGTCTCGTTCACGCGGACGAGCGCCGCGCGGAACCGGGCCGGGTCCTGGTGCGCGTCCTTCCAGAGGGCGAACCCGCGACGGACGAGCCGCGCCGGGTTCGGGTCGCGGTGCGGATCGAGGTCGCCGAGGTCGATTTCGAGGCGGTCGGCGCGGTTGCTGATATCGACGCCGTAGCGGTCGCACCACGCGACCCACTCGGCCATCGCCTGCTCGCCGCCGCGTTCGGCGACGTCGATAGCGTGGGCGGCGGTCGAGACGGACTTACGGACGGCGTTTCGCGCCTGCTGGACGGCGTCGTGTACCATGTCGGCGATGTGGTCCGACTTCAATCCGACTTCGCCGTACTTCCGTTCAACGAGGTCGCTCATCGAGCGGAGCGCGCGCCGGACGCTCTCGACGTGTCGGCCGTTCGCGTCCGCGATATCGGCGGGAGATACTTCGCCTCCGTCCGCGACGAGCGTTTCCAGACTCTCCCACTGCACGGGGCTGAGGCCGTCCGCGACGTGCCTGATAACGACGCTCTCCTGTTCGGAGCGGACTTCGGTCACGTTGAGGTCCATCGGCGGGTCACGGTCGTAACGGTCGGCATCGAAGAACGCATCCGGTACGTAGTCGCCGGTTCCGCGCGAGGGGGATAGGTCGAGGCCGGCGGCGGCGAGGGTGGAGTGAACCACCTCGTCGAGTTCGTCGCGGAGCTGGGCGAGATCGTCGTCGGTCGCGCCGAGCGTGCCGTCCCATCGGGAGACCTGGTAGGAGGCACCGAGTTTCGGATGTTTCAGCGGGCCGTCGTCGATGCTGAGGGCTTCTTTCGCGTAGTAGTGTTTCAGTTCGATGGGGAGGGCGTGGTTCGGCCAGACTTCGCGGACGCGTCCGGGGTCGAGCGTGACGGTGTGGTAGTAGCCGGGGAGGTTCCTCCCGTGCTCGTCGTCGTCGTTCTGAACGAGTTTCCGGTAGCCGGAGCGGTCGGATTCGAGGCAGTGCGCGAGACCGGCTATCGGGCCGTCGCGGGCGTGAATCGGGCCGCTGGCGTTCTTGTGGAGTCGGACGTAGCGCTCGGCGTCCTGCACGTTGCTGTAGGGGTGGAGGTCGCGGAAGTAGCGCTGGTAGACGCCCACGGAGTCGAACGCGAGCCGGAGGAGTTCTTTGTACCGGAAGGCGTCGATGTTCGAGCCGTTCACGCGGACGTTCACGGCCTCAGTGATAGACTCGGGGACGCTGAACTCGGACCGCTCGCCGCGCGCGTTCTCGGTCTCCATTCCCTGCCAGCGCGGGGAGAGGTGGGCGTTGAAGGACTGCTGACCGCGGTCGTCGTGGGGGCCGGCGGTCGGGTCTTCGTCGGGGTGGCGAGAGACGGAGAGGCGGAACTCGCGGGGTTCGGTGAGCCGCCACTCGGTCCCTGTCGGCGTGACGCCCGAATCGGGCGGGACGATGCCGGAATCTTGGTAGTAGAGTCGGCAGACCCAGCGCTCGCCGTCGTGCCGGAAGGAACCGACGCGCGACCCGTTCCCCTCCTTTACCGCGGCGTCCGAGCCGAAAAAGGGTTTCAGGCCGTACTCGGCGTACAGGAAGTTCGCGGTGAACTCGTGCCACGCGGGTTCGATTGCTTTCACGGCAACCACCCTGCGGTCTCGACGGCACGACGAATCGAGGGTTTCGCGGTGGGTGCGTAGAGTGCGGTGCGTATCACGCCGTCACGGACTGGGAAGACGCAACGCGTGGTGGGGTCGTAGCGGGCGCGCTCGCCGTCGAGCCATCCGCTTCCCGGTATCTCGTGGGCTTGTCGCCACGCGTCCTCGATAGTGGGCGTGAGGTCGATTCGGTCGGCCCGTCGGAGGAACTTCTCGCGGGCGTGCTCGGAGATCGTGACGGAAAGCGTCACGCGCGAGCACCTCCGAATAGGGGCGCGTCGTGGTCGGGGTTTATCTCGCCTTCCGGGGTGAGACCGGCGTCCTCGGGGCCGTGTTCGTCGAGGAAGTGTTTCCAGCGAGGTTCCCAGTCGGCGAACTTGTGGCCGCAGAACGGACACGTGACGAGGCGGTGAACGCGGCGGCCGCGCGAGTACCGGGTCGTCTGGATACTCACGCGAACCACCCCGAAAAACGAATTATTCCGAGAGAGTGATTCGCGTAGTTTAGCGCGTTAGCGGCGCTATCGCTTGTATTTTGACGACAGTAGAATTGGTAGTGGGCCCGCCGAGGACACCACGCGGAGACGAAGCGTGCGTACATCACTTCTCCCCCTCCAGGCGGTGAACGATAC
>ENA-ORCO01000717-ORCO01000717.1-marine-metagenome-genome-assembly--contig:-NODE-717-length-13509-cov-3.818716_pt1 | contig 13509 bp, 12 predicted proteins | sample MGYA00248633_ERZ508508 | MGnify/ENA primary metagenome ERZ508508 (study PRJEB26179, sample SAMN06268845) | marine metagenome | isolation source: A23 P1 aerobic enrichment on pine of planktonic cells taken...
TTCGCCGTCGCGGGCGTTGTCGTCGGGGTCGCTGGAGGGATTGCCGCCCTTCAGTTCCGACACCTCCACGTCGCGACGGTCCTCGAGTCTGGAAAAGCGGTTCCGTCGACGGCCCTTTCAGCTGCCGTCCGGTTTGGGGTACTGTCAGCGACACTGGCCGTTGCGTTTGCGCCGACTGTTGCGGCGGCAGTTGGTGCCGCCCTGCTCCCAGGTGTATTCACCCTCGCCGTCGGCGAATGGCTCGGAGGGGTTGATGCCACACCTCCTCTCTCCCATATCGAGTAGAGATTGGAGCGATTATGACGTATCTTCGTTCACTGCTCCTTCCACCTCTAGAAGGAGTACACGCTTGGCCACTTGGTGATCAACTCCGGAAAAAGAGCTTAGGGGGTTAGTTGTTGCCGGGACGTGGCTCTGGATTCACTTCGTCTTCAGTATCGCCTTTGCGTGCCGCTCTTTGTTCTCGGATGATGTTGTGACGCCGTTTCGGGTCGTTTATGTAGTGGAATTTGATTTCGTCCCCATTATCACCAGGAGTGGAGGCATCTATTGTCCCGACTCCAAGGACCTTCTCTACGAATATTTGGTTGCTGCCGAGTTTCTGTGTATCATCAATTCTGAAGGCTTCATCATGGGTTGTAAACACACCCCATCGCTTGATGATCTGGTGGTTAGTAACAACCAGCCAAGTTGCGCCTCGGTGCAACATTTCACCCACAACTGCTAACCCCCCGAAGAAGATACAGAGGAGGCTAAAAACCCACCAATATGTGGGTTGATGAATAGAGATTATTGCGGGAGAACGAGGCTGGAAGTAGCTAACGTATGCGCCTGAGTAGACAGCGACCGGAGTTAGGACGGCAACTAAAAAGAACAATCCCCCCAACGTGTAAGGCCCGACTGCCCGCCACCGGCTCGGGGTCGCTGCAAACAGTATTTCTTCGTCGCTCGAAATCTTTTCGTCGGGGAAGAATCTCCCAGAGAGCCCTTCTTTTCTGTTTGTATGGCCGAGTGCGAGATGGTACAATCGCCGCAGGATATTGAATAGCCCTGTTCCGATGACGGAAGCGATTGTGATCAATCCAGTTTTAACGGTATTCAACACCCGTTGTTGTGTCGATGTTTCGGGAGATTCAGAATCGCTATCTACGTCTTGTGGGCTTTGTTCGTCCCAATCGTCCAAGTCCCCATCCGTTGACTCAGGAGATTCCCCTGCGCCAATTGATGACTCTTCATTCGCAACTGTCGACGTATTGGCGTTGACATCAGCATCCGATAGAGAGACGTCGTCTGCTGAGGTTGCTCCTATCTCGTTTGTTTCGTCTGAGTCCTCAGCCAAAGCTCCTAAACTGGTTTGAACTGAGTCTTCTTCACTACTGCCGGCCGATGAGCTGTTTGTATCTGTCATTGGGTTAATCTGAGGCTGATTCAGCGGCGAGGCTATCTTTGATACGGGTAGTGGGTTCGACAGTTGCTTCCGGACCTTCACCTTCGAGTTCTTGCCGGGCGTGGATTTTTGCTAGCCTATCTTCGATCTCTGGGCGAGGGGGCGGGTCTCCACTGGAGAATTCACATCGGGCTTCAGCGAGTTTCTCGATAGTTTCGTCGGGGAGGTCCTCGAGTGCTTCTGAATGGATTTCCTTCCGGTCATGGAACCCCACTTCTCGACTGCCACGGGTGTCGAGAACCACCTCGTCTTCGGTCGAATCCTCCGGATTTTGCTGTGTTGCTTGTGTCTCTTCGGCAGATGGCTCATCTGGTTCTGAACTGGTCTGTTGAACTTCCGGGCCCGGAGGGGGAGAGTCGGCCGCATCCGATAGGGCAGACTCTGATTGGGTGGAGGATTGCTCACTGGCTTCATGTTGGGTGGGGGGCGATGTAGAGTTCGTTTCGTGTGCTTTGGCCGCTGCTTGTTCTTGAATATCCTCTGACTCGCCTTGTGGTTGCTTAACGGGCTCTTCACTGCTATCCGGACTGTTCTCGGTCTCTCCTCCCGGCGCCGTTGAAGCAGTGGCGTTACTTCCATCCGGGGTTGTGTCACTTTCTTCCCCCGACGATTCATCGGCCTCTGCTTCTGACGCTTCCCATGGCGGATTCGGCGTACCAGGTGTCGGCGAGTCTGCTGAAGATGCCTGGCCGGGTTCTCTTGAGGACATGTCCTGACTGGAGGTGATTGGTGCTCGAACGCTTATTCGGCCTGCTAGTTCGTCAATATCTGCTTGGGCGACTTCAGGAGCATACTCTGAGAGATGCCCGGAACTGTCTGTAATGGCCTTCGATAGGAGTTCTCGGTCGCCTTCGGTGTATTCGATGTTGGGGTCTTCGATGAGCCGGTCGATCAACAAGTCAACGACTTCCGGGGCGATGTTCTCCAAGGGGATACTGTCGACCAGTTCCTCGAGCTGGCTGTCGTCTTGTGTCTTCCCGGTGTTGCCCATGAGGGTGGCTCTGTCTCTGAGAGCTTTCGTAATCTGGTCACTTTCTGGGGTCGTAAGGTCTCCGTCGAAGGTTTTCTCGGGGTCGTAATCGACAACTGCGAGTTCGTTTTGGGTTGCCGTGACTTTCAGCCCGATGTACCCCTTGTCCTCGACGTCAAGGAGGGCAGTCGTGTATCCCCGGCCTTCCTCTCCGGGGACGGCGTTCTCGATGAAGTCGATGTGGTCGTCGGTTAGGTTGAGCCCTTCTTTGGCGAGGGGGCGGTCGACATTGCTGACTTTATGGATTTGCCGGATGGTACAGAGATTGGCCATTGTTTTGGCGGCTTCGTTTGCCCCATCGCCTTGTTCAGAGCGGAAGAAGTCCTCGAATTCTTGGCTAATGAGCTGTATTGAGAGGTCGTGGTGTCGAGAGTGGCGGAATAGTTCGGCCCAGTGTTCGGCACTTTCCTCACTGCCGATGATTTTGTGAGCCTCGTCGATAGCGATAATCGAGCGTCGGTCGCTATCTTTGACCTGCTCATACAGCATCGAGAAGACGATTCGGAGCATGAGGCCCTGACTCTCTTGTTTCCCGTCGTAGGCCTGCATGTCGACGTAGGTTGGTGTGCTATCGTCGATTTCGAAGTCCGTTTCCCCGACGAGGTTGTCGAGTTCGTTGCCTTCTCGGAACGGCTCAAGCGCTAAGTTCAACTCCGCTGCATTGGTTTCCCACTTCTCTATCTCGCGGTCAGAGGTGGAAGAGGCGTACTCCTCCGGATTCTCGGCGATATGGTTAAGGTTAGCAAGGACGTCCCGGACGGTGGGGGAAGGGTTGCTGTGGGTGGATGGATCGTGCGTAATCCCCTTGTCCTCGTAGGCTTTTTTGATGGCGCGATTGAGCGGCGCCCACATCTCGCTCGTGATGTCTTCGTTGTAGGTTTCGAAGAACCGCTGGAAGAACCACCGGACCTCGTCGAGTTTCATCCGGAAGGGGTCTTGGTCGGAGGCTTCCAGCACTTCCTCTGGTGTTTCTTTGAGTTCCAGCGGGTTGATGGTCTCTGTTCCGTTGATAGTGATTTGTTCGCCACCGATGGCCTCATTCACACCGACGAACCCACCCATTGGGTCGATGATGATGACGTTATCCTCCGGGTGCATAATCCGGTGTCGGACAAGGTACTGGCCTTTACCGAATGATTTCCCGGAGCCGATGTCTCCGATGACGAGTTTGTTATAGCCGTTGTTTCGGTTGAAGATGTCGAGGACGACGGCAGTTTGGTTGGCGAGGTTGAACCCGACGATGACGCCCGATGGTTCAACGAGTGTGTCGTCGACAAGCGGGAAGGTGAGGCCGGCAGCCTTATCGAGAACAAGTTGAGTGGCGTGCTCTCGGTTGTTGGCCATGGCGTTCTTCCCTAATGGACTGCTACTGAGATGGGCTTCGTCTGGGAATTCCCTCGCGATGTCTACCCCAAGGTTCGCCGAGACCGTAACTTGGTCACGGAGACGGCGGTCGAGTTGCGAGAGCTGGTCTTTCTCTTGTGCGTAGACCGTGATGTAGATGGAGAGTTCGTAGAGTTTCCGGCCTTCGTTTTCCACCTGTACTTTCATATCGCGGATGACGTCGAGCGTCTGCTGGATAGCTTCAACGTTCGGGCGGTATTCGGCGAATTCGCCGTTCGCCTTATCGTCGAGCTTGTTTTGGGTTTCGGCGAGGTGGTCTATCGCTTTGTCTCTATCGTAGGGGTCGTAGTGGATGGAAGCATTATAGATGAGTTGTGGATCGGTGTACAGTTCGTAGAGAAGGTGAGCTTGGGCTTCTTTTGGCCAGCTAGCAACGGTGTACGTTCGGGAGTAGAGATCGCCGAGTTCGGTGTGGGTTGAATTCCATGAGATGCCTTCTGGGGAGATGAACCGTTGAAGGTTCTGTGAGATGTCGCTGAGGGGCGTTGCGGCTGTAGAGTCATTGCCGCCACGCAGCGAGGCGAGTGGTGAGAGTAGTTTAGCCGCGATTCCCTGACTCTCTGTGTCTTCTTCACCCGGTTCTTCTGGTTGTAGGTCGTCTGTTGGACCTGCAACGTCAGCGTCTTCGAGGCCGGGGAGCTGGTCGTCGCTAGTGGCATCTGGAGATGTGCCACTCGCCGATTCGTCCGTGGGGGGTCCTTGGTCTGATTGAGACATGGTTGCTGGTCTCCGTTGCACAGACCCGTTAGTATCTGAGGGGTCTGTGTTGGTGTCTGTAGCGTATTTTTAGTCGAGGGGTTTAGTTCATTCGCCGTTTTCGCCGGGGTTAGGCGAGAAGCCCACTCCCGGCGTTGTCTTTGAGCATCCCTTCGGGCGGGACGATTGGTGACGCTGGGACCTCGACAGGAGCTGCTTGCATCGGGCCTCGCCAGTGGCCTCGGATTTCTCCGAGATGGTCTTCATAAGGCGCGACACTGGCCGAAACGCCTTCAATCGAAGAGAGTCGGCGGACGACACTTTGCCGCTGTTCTTCGAGTACGTCGAGTGCTCGCTTTCGGTGTTTCAGCTCCGATTCGGAGAACGTGCTATCGTCACTCCCGCCGAACAGTCCAGATAGCTTGCTGAATAGCGACTGGGTTTGATGGTCGCCGTCTTCAGAGAGGTCGCTGATGTCTTCCGGTGAGACAGAGACGACGGCGTAGACTTTGCGTTCTCGTGTGGACTGGATTCGAGGGTCGTTTATCACACTCTCGCGGTAGTCCTGGTGGAGTTCTTTGAGAATCGGGTTTTGCTTGATCGCTTCATGGCTGCCGGATTTCGCGTGGACTTCAGAGTGTTGCCCGACGTCGAAGGGGTCAGTGGTGATGAACACCTGAATGCCGCTTTCAAGCCGATTGAGCGCGTTGATGAATTCGGTGGCGATTTGGTTTTTCTCGGCGCGGGAGCGGAGAAAGAGGTTTGTGCCCGAGATTTCGAGCGCGGAGATGTACGCACCGTCGGCTCGTTCGATGGCGTCGAACTGCGGGTAGACGTTCTTGATTCGGGTGAAGTCGCTGGTATGTTGTTCTTCTTGCCAGACTTTGATGTTTGACGGGTCGTTGGTGAGATCTTCGATGAGGCCGTCAAAGCGTCCGCCGTCTGGAATCAGGTATCGGGAGAGGTCGTCTTCATCGTCCGTTCGTTGTGGCATTGCGGTAGCGTGGGCGGCGAGTTTTCGGCGGTGGATTCGTGCTCCAAGGAATTCTCGGACGGAGGTGCCGGGGCCAGCCCATCTGAAGAGCATGACTGCGGTGCCTGTAACGAGGATGACGCCAGCGATGATTCCGTACGTCCCGATGAGACCGAGGATGGAGAGTAAGATGATGCCGAAGATTGGCGTGAAGAGGACGAAGATGATGTCTTCGCCGCTTCGGCCGAGGATTATTGTATCGGCTTCGTCGAGTCCCTGAGGGACGATAGCAGTCAAGTCTCTGCTCATTGGATATTGGTTGCTACCGTGAGCGGCCTTTTATAGCTTGTTGCGTTTGGAATCAGGTGTGGCGTTAGTTCCACGGGAAGCTGGCTGACTCGCGAGTCTTTTCGACGCCACTGGATTCGTCGCTCCAGTAATCTTCGTACTCGTCTTCAGTCCGGAAGTGGTCTTCCTCCATCGCGTTCATATTCCCGGCAGATCGCTTTTCTTGTTGTTCCTGCGTGAGATCATCCGGGGCACCTCCTTCCTCGTGGACGCTTCGATAGGTGCCTTTCCCTGTTTGCGTTGGTTCCATCTGCTCGAGGAGGTTCCGTTCGGAATACCATCGTGAATTGTCGGCGTATTTTTCGGTCGTTGGGGTCACGCCGTTCTTCTGTGCGTTCCGGCGAATCCCTTCTTCACTCCGGCCGGATTCGTCGACAACTTCTCTGTCGGGCGGTGCTTGTCCGTTATACCTAGTTGCGGTATGTTGCCTGGGGTCTGACGAAGGTCCAGCAACGACACCACCACTCTGTTGACCACCTTCACCAACGGCGCGGGCAAGTGGGATGCCTCCAACACCAAATGATTTTGAGATTCCGGCTTTCTTCACCATAGCCGACCCCCCGAGGGCGTATGCAGTCCCCCCAAGCGCAAGCGCTCCAGCGGCTGCTTTTGTTCCTCCTGTGACGACACGACCGACGGCGCTGAGTTTGAGTGAAACCCAGATCACACCGAGGACAAGCATCGCTGTGATAGTTTGGTGGAAGAATCCATATGCGATTTGGGGGTTGATAATCTCGATGAGGAGGAGCCCCATCGCGAGGGGGATTGTAAAGAAGATTGCCCGGACAGATGTCCCAAGTCCGATAGAGCCAATGCCGATGGCGTTGCCGAAAATCCAGCTTGCGATGATGACTGGTGCGAGTGCAACGACCATGTGGAGGAACACCCACCGGAGGTAGAGAGCGACAATGAGCATCCCGTTGGAGATGAGATGTAATAGAAGCGCAAGTCCGCCGGTGATGAACGTTTCAGTTGTGAGCTTTACCGTACTGAGTGCTGATTCGCCAAAGATACCTTGGGACGCCATCTCTTGGGCGCGGAAGTAGAACAGGGCCTCAACAAGCTGGGTGGAAAGTTCGAACAGTCCAAAGACTAGGTCAACGTTGAGTGCTATGAGACCGACTCCAATCAGTAGACGTGCGCCGGTGTAGACAGCGTTTGACCCTTGGAGCATCCCGAACCCGAATTTTGCAATGAGCCAGATGATATAGAACCCGAGTATGGACATCGCGATGGTCGTCATGAAGTCGTTTATCTGCAACATTGGCTCGATAGTTGCATCTCCTTGTCTTGGGGCAATGAACCGCCCCGCAGCTGCTTCAGCATAGGCTTCCGTGACCCCGTCACCACCGTTTCCGAAGACGACATTTCTGAGTTCCTCGATGAGTGTCGCGACAAACCGGTCGATGAACCCGTCTCCGGCCATTATTTTCCACCCCTCTGTTCGGCTCTATTGAAAGGAGGGTGCTGATAGCTCACGTTAATCATCTATGGGTGTCGGCTTACCCACGATTTTACGGAGTGAGGGCTTACGTCTTTCGCCGTTTTCGGGGGGTTGCTGGACGAGGTCATGATTTGAGGGGCGGAAGCTTGCCGAAGAGGCCGGCATGGGCGATGAGCCAAATAGCCAACAGTGGGGAAATGAGGATGAAGACCGGGAGAGCGATGTCGGTGATGAAGTAATTGAGGATCTTCTCTAGATTCGAGTATTCGACTGGTGTGGGGGTTGAATCTGTGGCGGGCTGATAGCGGTACTCGCCGTCGAAGGGATGTTGCGGGACGAACTCGGCTTTGAATCCGACAGCCGCACGAGTGGTTGCGTTGAATTCTTGCGTTCCGATCCCTGATTCGTTTGTGTTCACCACGTAGCGGTCGTTAAGGACCACCTTTCTGTCGGTGCCTGCTGTTTTGATTGGGGTGTCCCGGCTGGGGCTTGTCAGGTTGACGGTGACTCGGTATTTGCTTGGTTCTGTATCGCCTTCGTCTGCGTATATCGGCTCTGAATCGATTGTCAGGTTCGTTGTATCGACGTTGGCCCATTCGTTTTCTGTGGTCGTGATGGATTTCTTTGCGACCAGCGGATGGTAGCGAACGTTCCGTGCATAGCCGTCACCGGGCGTTGCTGATGCGGGGTTTGCGAGGCCTTCAACAGCGAGTGTTGCGCTATGAACTTCGCGGTACGTGGTTGTCGAGGTCGTCGTGGATATATCGACGTTTGGCGGGTGTGGAGGGTAGGAAGCTTCTGCACCGAGGTTTTCTGAAACCGTTGATGTAGAGATATTTTCACTCTCGCTATTGATGTGGAAGGTGCTATTGTACGCGGGTGTGGCGTGCGTTTGGACTCCAGTGAATGGGTGCTCATATGGGTCGGAAACGCCGCTACTGGTTGCTGAGACCACGGTGTCCCAGTTCGAGGTTCGCTTCGTGAAGAAGCCAACTTCAGAAGTGGAGAAGGCGGGGGTATCTGTCCCGAACTGGATGGCACTGTAGTGTTCTGGAGGGTTGGTTCGCACATAGTCACGGTCCGGACCTGGTCGGACATCGAATGACCCACCGGGATCGTTCCGTGTCACCTCGATGGTGTCTGAAACGGTGACAGTGTCGGTGACGTTCTGGACATTGGTCACGACCCAGCTTCGGGACGTACAATTCCGGTCGTCGCAGAGGTACTGCTCTTTCGTTTCGGTGTAGACGACTGCAAACTCTTTCTCGACAGTCAGGTCAACTGTGGCTTCTGGGATGCCTTCGAACGTAACGTAGACAGCACCATTTTGGCTCGTTGTTTCGTCAGTTATGTCCCGGCCGTTAGCTGTAACAGTGACATCGCTCTGTGAGGTTTCAGCGAGTACGTAATCGAGCCGGACGTTATGGCCGGAATCGTCTATCGGTTTGGAGGCTCGGAAATCGTTCGCGAGGAGAATCCCCCCACGGCGGTTGATGAGGTGTTTGACACCATCCTGGGTGTGGTATCGAGTTGACGGCGTCGGTTCAACGATTTGGATGTAGGCGTCTTTGATGTAGTCTCCGTCTTTGGTGTCCGTGCCGGGAGGGTAGATGGATTCCGAGCTGCTCCCGCCATCGAAGGTGGAGTCAGCACCTTGATTCCATTCGACGGGGTGTGTCGGTGGAATTGGCGAGACCATGTCCTGGCGGGCGGCAGCAACGTATGCTGCGTCATTCTGTGTATAATTACGGTTACGGGCGAGTGTGTCGGTGATGTTTTCTTCGGCGATTTTCATCCCGGACCACATTCGGATATACTCCAGCTGGTCAATATCCACACCCGGCGGCTGCGGTGGTGGTGTCCACTCTGGAGAGTTCTCACCGTAGGCTTGGTCCCACGGGTCTTCGTCGCCGGCGGCGATGAGTGGCGAGAAAGCAGTAATCGTCATAGCCGACGCCAGTACTGCAATGAGGACAAAGAAGAGGCTGTATCGAGCGGCTGTGTGGAGTGGTGAAGATGCGGCCAGACGGGAGGTCGCGTCGGCCATGTAGTGCTATGCGGGGATTGAACCGATGAGAGTGAGGGCAGGGTCGATAAGCTGCATCGATATATCTGCCGACGTCCCGACAACTGCTGGCGCATCGATTGCGGCTGGCGCATCGACGACACGGATTGCGTCAGTTGTACCACCTCCTCCGTTACCCCCTCCCGCACTCTCGGTGGCAGGGTTAACGAAGATCGAGTGGAGGTTCTCGAGGAGGAACAGTGCGACAACCGCACCTCCCAATCGCTTGACGGCTTCGCTTCTTCCATTCCCAGCGCCCAATATAGCAATATAATAGACGATTGCGAAGACAAGGACTGCTTGGGCGATTCGAATTGCCCAATTTTGCCAGCTGCTAAGGAAATCTGTAACTGTTGACGCGTCTTGGGCAAGGACAGGGGTCGTGAACAGGACGATGCCAGCAAGCAAGCCGGCACTCGTTAGTCCACAGACTGACCTCAACCGGATGGGGATTCTGGTCATGCTGTATAGGGTGCGTTCTCGGCCACCTCGATGGTGGGATATACACCACGATTTTCGCTAATCCTCCTTAAGACTTCCCCAGTTTTCGATATACCAACCGATGGGTCAAGAATAGAATCTTGGGAACTTCAGGTTGCGTCGACGGGTTCGATGTCTTCGATGTCGGCACCGTTCTTGGCTTCTTCGCGAGCACGCTCGAGTTCGTCTTGGCAGCCCTTCGCGTATTCGTCTTTGTTCCGTTTTCGCCGGGCCCGACGTCGAAGTTCCTCAAGTGTGAGTTTGGCCTCTGGGCCTGCGTTGAGGCCGACGCCGGTTGGTAGGCCAGGGCCACTATCAGCTGATATGTCGATTTCTTCATCGGGGTCCCACCGCCCACCAGCCCCAGCCCCGGATTCGTTGTTGTTGAATTGATTCTCGGCACGGTCTTGTTCATCAGGCTGCGCCTCAGCCATACGGTCGAGCGGCGAGGGGGAGTCAAGCGCGTGTTCGTGCGCGTCGTATCCTTCGTCAGGGTCGTGGCGGCGGTTGTTTTCCATCTTACGTACCAAATGAGCCGCATCATATTTAAATCTCAATCGCAGACAGCGTTACTCTTGGTCGAGGAGGTAATCCAGAGTAGTCGAATATTCTTGAATCGTCGACCGGAGCACCTGTTGGGAGTGGCCATGATTCTTGAGTGCATCTTTCATCAGCGAGTCGATTTGGCTAATCGCTGTTCGCGTTTGCCCCGGGTATTGCCCGTAGTCGCGGGTGGCGAGAAGTTCTTCGAGGCCATCTGGCCGTGGGCCATTCGCAGGAGCCGTTGCATGTTCGACCTCTTTCCGAACGATATTGATTGCTTGAATCATGTTATATCGGGGAACGGAGAGTTCCTCCATGGTCATAGTGCAGGCTTCGTTGAGTTCCTCGAGGAGGGCGAGCTGGTCCTCGCTGGCGCCCGGGAATTGGTCTTCGAATGGGATCGCCCCATTGGTCGGGATTAGCGGGTCGACGGAGCTGTTCCCGTACAATCGACCCTTGTCGACAGTTCGGACGGTGCTATTGTCCATCGCTTGATCGGCCATACGTACAGTCACTCTGCATCGTATTTAAATCTCAATTGTCCCTGAGTCGGATTTCGGCCGAAACGGCGACAGAATTTTATTCCTTGTGGCAATTGGTTTGGCTACTTCGTACGCAGAGAAGCCAGACACGAGCATATCATGTTCATTCCTATACTCGCCGAGATACCGGCAGCAAGTGGCCTCGATTTCATCATTAGAGAGTTATCACTGAGTGCGTTATTTCTCCTCCAAGCCGGGGGCGCAGTAGTATTGTTTGTTCAAGGGGCGTACTTGTCGGTTATGACGTTTTTCAACAAAGACAAACCAAGTTATTGGTGGCAGTTCGCGTTCGCAGTCGGGATTACGGTTGTACTATTTTTCACTGAGGCTCTTTGGGCATCGAGTATCGTAAGGTAACTGCTCAAACCGCGGTATCCTTTTGACGGTCGGGGGAGAGAACCGGGACGATGCTGAAGCAAGGCCACCTCGGGTTAGGGCTAGCTGTGTATGTACCGTTCGGAGCTCTGCTCTTGTTTCTCGGGAGTTTAGAGCTCTTCCTGCTTGGATTAGGGTGTTGTGTGTTTGGGGCATTAGTGCCCGACATAGACACTGACACGCCGATATTCAAGCATCGTGGATGGACCCACACCGTCTGGTTCGTAGCACTTCTCTCGATAACGGGAGCGATTGGTATCTTCATGTTTACAGCGTATCTGGTCACGCCGAAACTGGCCGCGATAGGGATAGCTATCGAATTAACTTGGATTGGGGCTACCTTTGGGGGGTTGATGTTGGCAGCTGGAATGCTCTCGCACTTATTCGGGGACATGATTACTACTCGGGGTATCCGGCCATTCGACCCACTCACACCTCGAGGGATTCTCCCGGTCTCGGTCTCCGATCGGAAGTACGCTTTTGATTTGACGAAAGCGTCGAATACCACAGCCAACGCTGGGTTCCTCTTGCTCGGATTCGGAGGGATAGCCGGAATCCTGTTCGCGATTCCTCCCACCTTCTAACCCTCGCGGGTTGTGGTCGGCTCGCTAACCTTCACAGCCTATGGGTGTGTTAGTTAGCTCTGCTGTGTGGGGAATCCGATTGACCACTTGACACGCTACTACCCAACCCTGTAGACCCATTGTCCTAGTCGGGCTAACCTTCACAGCTCATGGCTGTGTTAGTTAGCCGGGATTGAAATCCATCTGTGGAATATCCGTACAATCCGGAGGGAGAGCGTCTAATCGGATTGGATTCGAGGAGCAACCATGAACGTGATTCGGACGGCTGTATCCGGAGAATCGTAGTGGGCTTTCACCGGGAATTCATCACCGACCTCCAAGGTAACCTCTGCGTCTTTCGGAATCGGTTTCTTGACGTCCTTCAGGTAATCCAGTGAGAACAGCGAGTGGGCAGGGCCTGGGGAGATATTTATGAGTTTGTCTTCACCGAGTGTGTAATATGCGTCGTCGGTATCTCCCTCGGCACTAATCTCGAATTCGGCGGTGTCGGGGTCGACTGCGAGAGCGCCGTGGTCGGAGACCATGTCGGCAGCTGTTATCCCCCGATCCAGTTCCTTACCGGTCAGCACGACCTCAGCCGCAAGGTCTAGGTCTGGGAGGTCGGGTTCTTGCCGAATCGAATCTGGGTCGATGAGGGCCATCGTGTACTCGAGACCATCAACTACGACTTCTAATTTCCTGGTTCGAGGGTCGAGAGTGAAGTCGATGAGCGCCCCGTTGTCTGCCATACTGATGATGTCGTCGAGGCGCTCTAAGTTGACGCCGATGACATCGGATTTTGCTTCGTACTGTTCGAGCGCTTCTTTGGGGAGTTCGGCGTCGACCATGCCGACATTGGCTGGATCGACTGCACGGATGTTGAGGCCGTCATCGGTGAGGCGTATTTTACACTCGTCGACGAGAACTTGAACTGGTTCGAGGAGTTCACTGAGTTCGTCTTTGCTTACGGTAGCGGTGAACGCGGCTTCGGTTTCGGTGTCGGTGTCGGTTTCTGGAGACATGGTAATGTGAGTGGTGTTGGTGTTGGATTTGGTTGTAGCGGGCAGTCTACGGGCCGGAGCGTGTCGTAGTATTGACAGAGAGGCGTGTTAGGTGTTATGCCGTTTCATTGGAGATTGCTGGGTTGGGGTAATGATTCGGGGTGCCGCCCCGGGTCGTCCATCGGTAGCGCGTCGTGGTTGGGCCATGTGGCGTCAAAAATGGCCCCTGTTTCCTGAGCTTCGCGGTGCTCTTGGTCGATTTCGCGGGTGGCTGGCGGGTCTGCTGCTGCTTCCATCGCAGAGAGTTGCTTCGTTGGAATGCGGTGCGGGCGCCCGTTATCGGGAGATGGTTCTGACGGATTTTCAGACATGGGCAGACGTTTCCCCAGCAAAAATGCTCCGTGTCTGGAGTGTGAGACCTTCAGAGATGATTCGTGGTGGTGCTACCGTGGTCCCCAGAAGGTTTCGAGTTTCTCGTCGAGCGCATTCGGGTAGATGCTTTGATATTCAGCTGCGACTTTGTCTGGGAAGATTGAGCGGACCTTATTTCGCGTTGATGAGGTGGTTGTGGAGCGTTCGTCGAGGAGGACTCGAACAC
>ENA-ORCO01000721-ORCO01000721.1-marine-metagenome-genome-assembly--contig:-NODE-721-length-13441-cov-4.500075_pt1 | contig 13441 bp, 12 predicted proteins | sample MGYA00248633_ERZ508508 | MGnify/ENA primary metagenome ERZ508508 (study PRJEB26179, sample SAMN06268845) | marine metagenome | isolation source: A23 P1 aerobic enrichment on pine of planktonic cells taken...
CTGCCACGGCGAGTGCGTGGCGAGTGACGGTCGCGTGGCTCAGTTCGTTCCCGGCGTAGGACTCCCGGAGGTCGAGGTGGGCGTCGAGACAGACGAACACGTCCGGGTCGACGGCCCGGACGCCGGCGACGGTCACGGTGTGCTCGCCGCCGACGAGCAGCGGGACGGCCCCCTCCTCGCGGAAGTCCGCACAGGCTCCCCGGAGGAAGGTGAGATACTCCTCGGTGTCGGCGGTGGGACCGATATCGCCGTGGTCGTAGACGCCGAGCTCGGAGAAATATCGGTCGGTGTGGTGGTCGTAGTCGTCGAAGCCTTCGGCGTAGCGGCGGACGCGGTCGGGGCCGAACCGGGCGCCGGGCTCGAACGAGGTGGAGGCGTCGAGCGGTGCGCCGACGAGCGCGTACGCTGCGTCGGCCCGCGCGGCGGCCGCGCCGGGGAACATCGCTGGTCCCGCCTCAGACGATCTTGCGCTGCTCTTCCATCTCGAGGTACTCGATCTCGTCGTCGGGTTCCATCGAGACGCCGTCGGGGAGCGCGAGCGTGAACGTGTCGAACGTCTCCAGGTCCATGACCTGCGCCTCGTCGCCCGACGTCGAGACGACCTGGCCCTGCTTTCGGTTGATGATCGGGACGCGGATCTTCGCGTCGACCGGCTGGGAGAGGTTTCGCTTCTTGCCGTCGAAGACGCCCTCGGCCTCGACGCGGGCCTTCGCGCTGCCGTGCTTGCCGGGTTTCGCCGTACTGTAGGCGTTGATCTTGCAGGCTACGTCGTCGATCATCACGTAGCTGCCCTCGTCCAGATCGCGGACCTCGACCTGCTTCGTTGCCATACCGCGCCGTTAACGAGCGACCGGTATAAACGGTACGGAACGCCTCCGCCCCCGGAATCCGGATCGTTCGAGTCCGTCCGGCCGCGGCTCGGTGTGAGGAGCGACGGCCCCACTCGCTACGCTCCGCCGCCCTCGATCACGGTCGCCATCCGGTCGAGCCCCTCGCGGAGCGTCTCCCGCTCGGCGCCGAACCCGACGCGGACGTACCCAGGCCGGTCGAACGTCTCACCGGGGACGACGACCACGCCTTCGTCGACGAGCGCCCGGCAGAACGCCTCCCCCGAGTCGAAGCCCTCCGGGACGGTCAGGAACCCGGTCGCGCCGGCCGGCAGGTGCCAGTCGAGGCCGTACTCGGCCGCGAACTCGCCGAGCAAGTCGCGATTCCCGCGGACGTGCTCGCGGTTCTCCGCCAGGAGTTCGCCCTCGCGGTCGATCGCCTGTCGGGCGACGTGCTGGCCGAACGCCGGCGGCGCGATGGTGGTGTAGTCCTTCCAGCCCCAGGCGGCCGAGACGACTTCGGCGGGCCCCGTGAGCCAACCGAAGCGCAGCCCCGGCAGGCCCCACCCCTTCGAGAGCCCGCAGGTGCTGATCCCGCGGGGCCCCATGCTCGCGACGGGTTCGACGCGCTCGTCGGGCGCGGCCAGCGGCCGGTACACCTCGTCGGCGAGGAGGTACGCCTCCGCCGCGGCGGCCAGGTCGTAGAGCGCCTCGACGGTCGCCTGCGGGTGGATCTTCCCCGTCGGGTTGTTGGGGTTGTTGAGGACGATCAGGTCGGTGTTCGGTTCGACCGCCGAGGCGACCGCGTCGGGGTCGAGCCGCCAGTCGGGCGCGGCGAGTTCGACCCGCGTCACGTCGGCGACGGCGGCGGGCAGCGAGTGTAGCGACTGGTAGGTCGGCGTCACGCAGACGGCGTGACTGTCGGGGTCGAGCGTCGCGAGAACGGCCAGCAGGTTCGCCTCCTGCGTCCCGCAGGTGAACAGCACGTCGTCGGCCCCGCGGTCGTATCGGTCGGCGACCCGCTCGCGCAGGGCGAGGTCGCCGTTCGTCGGCACGACGTACCCCAGGGTCCCGGGGTCGGTGTCGAAGCGGTCGGCGTCCAGCGGCCGCACGCCGCTGTCCCCGAGGTTGACCGCCGCGCCGTGTTCGTGTTCGGCCAGCCAGCGTTCGAGCGCGAACGGCTCGATGTCCATGGTCGACAGTGGGTACCGTCGCCCGAAAAGCGTCCGGTCGCGGGGCGCGTCGGTCGGCCGGCGAAAGACGGTTCCCTCGGGCGCGAGAAATACGAGCATGTCCGATTTCGGGCCGGCGGAGACGCCCGAAGACCGCTTCTGGTCCGCGCGCAACGTCGGCGTGCTCTCGCTGGTGGCCGGAGCGGCGGCCCTCGCCCTTCGCGGTCTCACCGGGTCCTGGCCAGCGGAAGCCGGGGGGCTGGTGGCCGTCGGATTCACCGCCGCCGGGGCCGCGCTCGTCGGCTACAGGGTCGCGAGCCGCGTCAGCTCCGGTGATTCCGTCGTCCGCTGAGTCGCGGCCGGTCCGAGACGCTCGACGACCCGAGTACGGTCCGAACCCGTCGCCGCCGCGCGTCCGCCGCGACGCTCACCGACGTTCGCGCTCCCCTTCCCGCATGCTCTGGCGGGTGAACTGCGGCTGGGCGCGGAGACCAGAGCGGTCGCGGAAGGAGAGATACAGCAGCAGCGCCACGAGCACCGTGAACCCGACCGCGACGGCGGCGGCGACGAACTGCTCGAAGGCGACGAGGACGGCCGACGAGAAGACGGCGCTCGCCATCACCATCCCGTAGATGAGCCGCTTGGCGACCCGGTCGAGGAGGCTCTCTGAGTCCCGGATGTCGACCTCGACCTGCAGGTCCTCGTTGATGGCCTGGTCGAGCACCTCCTCCAGTTTCGGCGGCGCGCGGACGGCCGATTTGGTGGCCTCCTGGACCTCGTCGACGCGGTCCTCGACGTACTCGCGAGCGGTGTCGGCGAGGAACCCCTGCTGGCGGAGGTAGCCCGTGGCCACGTCGATGAAGTCGAAGTCGGGGTCGAGGGTGACACAGACCCCCTCGACGACGGTCGCCACCCGGAGGACCAGCGCGAGGTTGGCCGGCAGGCGGAACGGGAAGTCGTAGATGGTGTCCTCGACCTGCTGGACGATCTGCTGAACGCGGTACTGCTCGATGTCCTCGCCGCGGGCGTCCGCGATGGCGAGTTCGAGCACGTCGGCCATCACCTTGCGGTCGGCTTCGGGACTCAGGGTCCCCATCTCGACGAGCGTGTCGAGGATCGCCTGGATGTCCTGGTCGGCGACGGCGACGTAGAAGTCGACGATCTTGTCCTGGATGAACGGGTCGACGTAGCCGCTCATGCCGAAGTCGTAGAAGACGAGGGTCCCGTCGTCCTGCACCGCGAGGTTCCCGGGGTGGGGGTCGGCGTGGAAGACGCCGTCCTCGATGATCATCTGGAGGTACGCCTCCTGGAGCGTCTCGGCCAGCTCCGTCCGGTCGAGGTGGCGGTCGTCCAGCTCGTCGATGTCGGTGACCTTCGTCCCGGGGACGTACTCCATGGTGAGCACCCGGTTCGTCGAGCGGCTCTCGTCGACCTCGGGGATCCGGATCCGCGAGTCGTCGGCGAAGTTCGCGCGGATCTCGGCGAGCATCTCCGCCTCGCGGCCGTAGTCCATCTCCTCGCGGATCGTCTTGTCGAACTCGTCGGCGAGCGTCTGCAGGGAGAAGGAGCGCGACTCGTCGACGAAGTACATCAGGATCGGCAGCGACCAGCGGATCACCCGCAGGTCCGACTCGATGAGGTCTTTCACCCCGGGTCGGCGAACCTTCACCGCGACCTCCCCGTTCTCGGTCGTCGCGTAGTACACCTGGCCGAGGCTGGCCCCGCTGATGGCTTCGGTGTCGAACTCGTCGAAGGCCCGCTCGACGGGCCCGACCTCCGCCTCCAGCACCTCGCGGGCGCGCTCCCAGTCCGCGGGCGGAACGCGGTCCTGTAGCTCCTCGAGTTCCTCGATGTACTCCGGCGGGAGCACGTCCGGCCGCGTCGAGAGCAACTGGCCGAGTTTGATGAACGTCGGCCCGAGCGTCAGGAGCGTGTCGAGGAGGACCCGCGCTCGCCGGCGACGGGTCTCGGCGGAGACCGACCGGCTCCGGCCGAAGAAGAGAAACCGGTTGCGGTCTCGCGTGTACGCGACCAGCAGCGGCAGGAACTGCCACGTGACGACGACGAACCGCCAGTAGGCGCGTGGATTCACGTGAATGGCTATTCGTCGATAGGTATCTGCGTCTCCGGCGCGGCCTCCGCTTTCGGCAGTTCGAGTTCGAGGACGCCCCGGTCGATCGAGCCGGAGGCGCCGGCGCCGGTCACGCCCGGCGGCAGCGGGAGCTCGACGTCGAGAAACAGCGACCGCTCCTCCGAGACGTAGTCGAAGTCGGCGGGCACGTCTTTCTCGCGGCGCGCTTCGACGCGCAGGCGACTGCCCTCGACGGTCGCGCCGACCGTCGGCTCGGTCGCGCCCGGCAGGTCGAGCACCAGCAGGTACGCGTCGTCGCTCTCCAGCACGTCCGCGAACACGGCGTCGGGCAGGTCCCGGAGCGAATCACGCAACGTTGACATGAGCGGGGCTAAGGATGCGACGGCGTTAAACCCCGCGGTCGCACCCGTTCGACACTCCGGGCGCCGACCCCGTGTCGCGGAGCCGACGGGACTGCCCTCCGGACCGCGCGTCGTGTCACCGCGCGCCGGCGACCGACCGCTTATTGGCCGCGCGCCGAAAGCCCGGATATGAACGAACGACGCCGGTCGACGGCCGACCCACCGACGCTCGCGGCGGTCCGCGAGCGCCTCGACGAACTCGTCGCCCCGATCGACCGGACCGAGACGCTGCCCGTCAGCACCGCCGTCGGTCGCGCGCTCGCCGCACCCGTCGTCGCCCGCCGGCCCGTCCCCGGCTTCGACCAGACCGGGCGCGACGGTTTCGCCGTCCGCGCCGGCGACACCCGGGACGCGACAGAGCGCGACCCCGTTGCGCTCTCGCTCGCCGAGCGCTCCGACGACGGGACGGCCGTCGAGATCGCACCCGGGGACGCGACCCGGGTCGACGCCGGTCGTCCCCTCCCGGCGGGCGCCGATGCGGTGGTCGGCCTCGACGCGGTCACCGCCGGCAGGGCGGGCCTGGAGACCGTCGACGGCGCCGAACTGTCGGTCACGGAAGCGGTCGAACCCGGCGAGGGCGTCCGGTCGAGCGGCGCCGACGTGGCGGCCGACGAGGCGGTCCTGACCGCGGGCGACCGGATCGACCCCTCGGATCCCGCGCTCTGTACCGCGGTCGGTCGAACTCGCGTCGAAGTCCGCCAGCGGCCGACTGTCGGGATCGTCCCGGTCGGCGGCGGCCTGGTCGGCGGCGACCCCGGGCCCGGCGAGGTCGTCGAGACGGACGGGACGACCGTCGCCGAGTTCGTCGAACGAGCCGGCGGAAAAGTCGTCCTCCGCGAACCGGTCGAACCGGAGCGGTACGCCCTCCGACCGGCCGTCGAGCGGGACCTGACGAAGGACCTGCTCGTGACGGTCGGGGGGACCGGCGCCGGCGAGTCCGACCGGATCGTCGACGTGATCGACGGGCTGGGCGAGGCGCTGGTCGACGGCGTCGCCGTCGAACCCGCGGGGACGACCGCGCTGAGCGTCGTCCGCGAGCGACCCGTCCTCTCGGTCCCCGGCGACCCCGTCGCGTCGTTCGTCGCGACGACGCGACTGGTCGCTCCCGCGGTCGCACGACTGGCCGACCGCGAACCGCTCGAGCCGCGGACCGTACCTGCCGAACTCGGTTCGCCGGTCCAGAGTGAACGCGGGGTCGAGTCGGTCGTGCCCGTCGCGCTCGACGCGAGCGACGGGGCCGAGCCCGTCGCCACTGCCCGGCCTGTCGCGGACGAGCCGCTGTCGACGCTCGCGCGGGCTGGCGGCTGGGTGACGGTCCCGGCCGAGCGCGGCGGGCTGTCCGCGGGCGAAACGGTTCCCGTCGAGCGCTGGGGGGCGTCGGTATGAGCGAGCGCAAGGAGTTCCGCGACCTGGCCGACCCCGGGCGCGCCCGCGAGGTGGTCGCCTCGCTGGATCTGTCGGCGGGGACCGAGCGCGTCCCCCTGGAAGACGCCCGGGGGCGCGTCCTCGCCGAGCGGGTCGACGCGGCGCTGGACGTGCCGGGCTTCGACCGCGCGGCGATGGACGGCTACGCCGTGCGAGCGCCCGACACCTATGGAGCCGACTCGGCACCCGTCACCCTCCCCGTCGTCGGGAGCGTCCACGCCGGCGAGACGCCCGGCGTGACGCTCGACGACGGCGAAGCGGCGGAGATATCGACGGGCGCCGTCATGCCCGAGGGCGCCGACGCCGTCGTGATCGTCGAGCGCACCGAGGAGCTGAGCCCGGACGACGGAGCGGCGACCACCGGCAACGATGCCGATGACAGCCGCCGCGTGCGCATCGAGACGGCCGTCACGCCCGGCGAGAACGTCATGCTCGCCGGCGCGGACATCGCCGCGGGCGAGCGAGCGCTCGGTCCCGGGACGGAGCTGACGCCCCGCGAGATCGGCCTGCTGTCGGCGCTCGGCGTCGACGAGGTGCCGGTCCGGGCGACGCCGCGGGTCGCCATCGTCTCGACGGGCGACGAACTCGTCCGCCCCGGGGAGGACCTGGACCACCGGGCGGGCCAGATCCACGACGTGAACAGCTACGCCGTGGCGACCGCCGTCGAGGAGGCCGGCGGCGAGCCGGTCGTCTACCCCCACGTCGGCGACGACACGGCCGCCATGGAGGAGACGCTCCTCGACGCGGCCGCCGACTGCGACCTCGTGTTGACCTCAGGGTCGACCAGCGCCAGCGCCGTCGACGTGGTGTACCGCGTCGTCGAGGAGCGCGGCGAACTCCTGTTGCACGGCGTCGCGATCAAGCCCGGCAAGCCGATGCTCGTCGGGCGCATCGGGGACGCCGCCTACGTGGGCCTTCCTGGCTACCCGGTGTCGGCCCTGACCATCTTCCGCACGTTCGTCGCGCCGGCGATCCGGTCGTCCGCGGGGCTCCCCGAGCCGCGAACCGCTCGCGTCGACGGGGAGATGGCAGTCACCGAGCGCACCGAGGAGGGGCGCCGACGCCTGCTCGCGGTCGGACTGGTCGAGGACGAGGCGGGCGAGACGCTCGTCTACCCCGTCGACAAGGGCAGCGGCGCGACGACGACGCTCACCGCGGCCGACGGCGTCGTCGACGTGCCCGCCGACAGGAACCGCCTCTCCGCGGGCGATGCGGTGACCGTCGACCTGTTCTCGCCCGACGTGCGCCCGCCGACGCTGCTGGGCGTCGGCGAGGACGACCCCGCGCTCTCGCGAGCCCTCGACCGGCTGGAGCGACCGCGGTACCTCGCTCGCGGCTCCCGCGGCGGACTGCGGGAGTTGCGCGACGGCCTGCCCGACGCGGCCGTCGTCGCCGGCCCGTTCGACGCCGACGAGGCGGGCGTCGCGGACGCGGCGGAGCTGGGCGGCTGGTCCCGCGAGTGGGGGCTGGTCGTCCCGGCTGGGAACCCGGACGGCGTGACGGGGCTCGCTGACCTCGTCGACCGGGAGCTGTCGTTCGTGAATCGGGGAACCGAGTCGGGACTGCGGACGAGCCTCTCGAACGCGCTGGCCGAACTGGCCGACGAGCGCGGCGTCGACCGACGGGCGGTCACGGAGTCGGTCTCGGGGTTCGACCGCGCCGCGCGAGCCTTCGAGAGTCCCGCGCGGTCGGTGGCCGCCGGCGACGCCGACGCGGGACTGGGACTGCGCGCGACGGCCGCGGAGCTCGGGCTCGGCTTCGTGCCCGTGGGGTCCCAATCCGTTCGAGTGCTGGCGAACCCCCGCCGACTGGAGAAGGCGAGCGTGCGGGAGCTGGACGGACTGCTCGAAGACGTGTCCTCGCTCGTCGACGGGCTCGACGGGTTCGAGGGTCGGTGAGAAGCGGCGAACGACGGCGGAGGGGGACGTATCACAGCGCATTTCTCCGCGGAGCGCGGAGGCTCGACCGTGACAGACGCACACAGGCGAGTGGCGGTCGCCGAGCGGGCGGCGCGTGCGGGCGGCGCCGTCGCGCGACAGGCGTTCCGCGGTGATCTCGCAATCGAGACGAAGGCCGACAAGAACGACCTGGTGACCGAGTCCGACAGGGACGCCCAGCGGCAGGTCGTCTCGACGCTGCGCGCGGAGTTCCCGAACGACGCGATCGTGGGGGAGGAGGAGGCGGTGCCGATGGGACCGGCCGGCGAGGGGACGGAGATCCTGTCGACGGTGCCCGAGACCGGGGACACGTGGGTCGTCGACCCGATCGACGGGACGGCGAACTTCGCGCGCGGACTGCGGACCTGGGGGACCGCGATCGCGGCGGTCGCCGGCGGCGACCTCGCCGCGGCGGCCGTCTATCTACCGGCGACCGAGGACATGTACGCCGCGGGGGCCGACTCTGCCACCCGGAACGGGTCGGCGCTGTCGGTCAGCGACCGGACCGACCCGGAGACGTTCGCGGTCGCGCCCGTCGGCCGCTTCGAACGCGGGAGCGGCGACGATCTGGGAGCCATCGCCGAGGCGGTCGTCGACGACCTCGGCGATTTCCGGCGGTTCGGGAGCATGCAGGCGACGCTGTCGTTCGTCGCGAGCGGCGAACTCGACGCGGCGTTCTCGACGTACACGCCCGACCCGTGGGACTCGCTGGCCGGGATCCACCTCGTCCGGCGGGCCGGGGGGACGGTCACCGATCTGGCGGGCGAGCCGTGGACCCGCGACAGCGAGGGGATCGTCGCGAGCAACGGCGAGGCCCACGAGGCGGTCCGGGAGGTCGCGCGGGCGGCCGAATCGAGGTAGCGGCGGCCGAGAGCGCGAAGCGTTCGGGGCGGAACCGCTGTGTCGCTCCGGCGCCCACGCGGCTCGCGGCTTCGCCGCTCGTCAGTTCCGTGGCTTCGCCGCTCGCTTCGAGGTCTCCCTCTGGTCGACCTCGCACCGGAAAGCTAAACAGCGAGACGCGCGGGATACCGGCCATGGAAAACGAGCAGGTCCTGACGGAGCGGACCTGGCTGGGGGCGTTCGTCGCGCTGGTGGCGGCGCTCGCGGTCGGGTCCGTCGTCGCCACCGAGCGCGTCTACGACCGGTTCATCTGGCGATACTTCTGGGGGCCGATCTACTCGGACGCCAACAACGCCCGCTGTGCCGTCCTGACCGGCGACGGTATCGACCTGCTCGGGAGCTCCGCGGCCTGTCGGACCGCGACCGGCGTCGTCGCCGAGACCGGCTACACGACCGTCTCGACGGTCGGCTACATGGCCGTGCTGGTGTTCATGCTCGGCGGGGTCTACCTCCTGCTCGACCGGCTGGACCTGGGCGGGGACAGACGGCTGTTCCTCTCGCTGGTCCCGTTCATGCTGTTCGGCGGCGCGGTCCGGGTCGTCGAGGACGCGACCGACGCCGCGGTCGCCGCCGGGACCGACCCGGTCGTCAGCTACCCGCTGAACGTGCTGTTCATCAGCCCGGTCATCTACGTGACCGTGTTCCTGATCACGCTCGCGGCCCTGCTGGCGAGCCTGTGGCTGGAATCGCGGGAGCTGGTCCGGAACCGCTACCGGGCGCTGGCCGGGTTCGGGCTCGGGATCCTCGCGCTCACGCTCGGATACCTCTTCTTCGTCGCCTTCACCCGGGAGTACGTCTCCTTCTACCCGCAGATCCTGCTCGTCGACGTGGGGCTCGCGTCCGCGCTCGCGTATCTGCTGTACGTCGGCGCGGACCGCTACGAGCCCGAGATCAACGCGGGAACGGGCATCGTCGGGCTGGGGATCCTGTGGGCCCACGCCATCGACGGCGTGGCCAACGTCGTCGCGGCCGACTGGCTGCCCGAATTGGGCCACCCGATCGAGGCCTACGGCGCGAAACACGTCGCCAACCGCGCGATCATCGATATCACCCAGACGATCCAGCCGGCGTCGGTGTCGGCGGCCATCGGGACCTCCTGGCCGTTCCTGTTCGTGAAACTCGCCGTCGCGCTGGGGATCGTGTGGCTGTTCGACGAGCGGATCTTCGACGAGAGCCCGCGCTACGCCGTGCTCCTGCTCGTCGCGGCCGCGGCCGTCGGGCTCGGGCCGGGAACGCGGGACATCCTCCGGGTGACGTTCGCGATCTGAACGGGCGACCGACCGCCTCGCGAACGGACCGGCGCGGTCGCTGTCGACGCGATCGAAAACCGGCGGAGAATCCCGACCGTCAGACCGTTTCGAGCGCCGACTCGGGGTAGTAGCGACTCCCACAGGTCGGGCACTCGGCCACGGTCACCTCGCCGCCCGTCGCGGGCGACGCCACGCTCGTCCGCACCAGTTTTCGGTCGCAGTCTGTACACGGGAGGTCGAACTCGGATACCATGATACGCTCCTCTGACGGTCCGCTTCGGGCCTGCAGAAGCGACGCCAGGTGCCGTGTGAACGATGCACACCCTGCGACATAAAACCTCGTATTAGTCGTTTTCGTTGCATATTCTCCGCCGTCGGGGGGTTACGAAGATCGGTGCGCCTACGGAGCCCGAAACGGGGCGCGCCCCGTCAGGGGTAGGGGTGGTGGTCGCGGTCGAGCGCGGGTTCGAAGCCCATGTCGACCGGGACCGAGCGGGCGCGCTCGCCGAAGTAGGGATCGCCGAAAAACAGCGGCTGGGCGCTCGGGACGACGACGCGGACGGCCTCGAAGCCGAGGCGCTGTACGTCACGGGTCGTCGTCCGGGCGGCGTAGGCGGCACAGCCCGCGTCGACGACGCGGTCGAGGACGGCGTCGAGGTGGGCGCCGCCCTCGGGGACGGTCTCGGGGCCGACGGCGGCGGCGTCGACGGTCGTCTCGGGGCTGACGAACGCGTCGACGACCGGCGGGCGGTCGGCGTAGTGACCGATGGCGCCGTCGGTCTCTGCGGCGCCCTCCCGGCCCATCCCGTCGAGTTCGACCCAGTTCTGGACGGCCTCGGCCAGCGCGTTGCGGGCGGCGCGGCCGGCGTCGAGGTGGGCGGCCGTCCCGAGCGCGAGCTTCGGCCACTCGTCGCGGGTGACGGCGACCGCGACGACGGGCACGTCCACGTCCTGCGTGAGCAGGAGCGCGGTCGCGTCGAGCCCCTCGGCGCCCGCGCGGGCGGCCAACCGCTCGTAGCCCGGGTCGGAGACGGCGAGTCCGAGCGGGTCGAAGGTGGAGTACCAGGCGATGGTCGTCGCGTCGCGCTCGACGACCTCGTACAGCCCGGACAGCAGCGCCTCGACCGAGGCGTTGCCGAGGCCGAGCCCCGTGGTGACCGCGGGGCGGATCGTCCGTTCGGGGGGCGGGTAGTGGACGACCTCGGCGGGCAGGGAGACGGGGCGCTCGGTGACCAGATCCGTCCCGCGGACCCACGGGCGCTCGGCCCGGTCGCCGCCCGGCCGATCCGAGGTGCCGTGCACCTCGCCGTCGACGCCGTCCTCCCCACCGACCCAGCTCTCCGGGCGGACGAACTCCGAGGGCGCCACGGCGTCGGCGAGCTCGGTCGCCGCGGCGGTCTTGAACTCCCGACCGCGGTAGACGCCGGCGCAGTAGCGCTCGTAGGCCTCGCCGAGCGCCTTCATGAACGCGGCGTCCCAGCCGGGATCGACGCCGGCGGCCTGTCGCGAGGCCGTCGCGTCCGCGAACGCGCTCGTGTCGCAGATCTGTGCGAGGTAGTACGGCGCCGGGTAGGACTCGGCCTCGCCGACCTGCTGGACGACCCCGACGCGGTCGTCGAGCCCCCGTTCGGCCCGCGAGAGCGACCGCTCCACGTCGCGGTCGAGGTGGCCGCGGTCGAGCACGCGGTCGCGGCCCTCGCCGCAGTCACAGCCCGGCACGGGGAGGAACTCCCGTTCGGTGTGGGGGAGTTCGACGACCGTCCCGAGCGGGTCGGGTTCGGCCGGGTCGAGCAGCTGTGCGGCGCGGCGGCCGGCGACTGCGCCGGCGAAGCGGGCGGTCGCGTCGGCCGGCGAGTTCGTGCATCTTCTCGAAGGCCCGCTGGTCGTTCATCCGGATCAGCGCGTCCATGCAGTTCTCCTGCATGAAGTCCGACTGGAGCTTCTCGTGGGCCAGCAGGATCATCTCGACGTTGCCGCGCTTCTCGTGTTCCTTGACGGCGGACCACTCGACCGGGTAGTCCTTGTAGTGGCCGAGCACGTCGTAGAAGCCCTCGGCGTCGAGCTGTTCGCGGGTCGAGAGGTCGTCCCATTCCTCGGCGTCCTCCAGGTCCGACCCGAGGTCGTCGGTCGCCTCGATCAGCGCGGCGATGGTGTCGGCGTCGCCGTCGGGGTCGAGACCGGCGTCCTCGACCGCGGCGGCGACCGGATCGAGGTCGTCGGCCAGCGACTCGGCGTCGCCCTCGCCGTCCGCGAACGACTCCTCGAGGGCGTCGCCGGCGGCGTCGAGGAACGAGGCGACGGCGGCCTGGCTCTCCTCGCGGCCCGTCTCGGTCCAGCGCGTCTCCCGGAGCGTCGCCTGGGCCGACTCGATCCCTTCGACGACGTCCTCGGCGTAGGGACCGCGGGCGGCTTCGAGGTCCTCGCGGAGCGACTCCACGCGAGATTCGAGTTCCTCGCGCGGGTCCTCGGCGTCCTCGTCGTCCTCGTCGGGCGCCGGGAGGTCAGCCTCCTCGAGGTCGTCGGCGACTGCATCGAGGTCGGCCTCGACGGCGTCGAGGTCCGCTTCCGTCTCGGCCTCGTCGAGGTCGGCCTCGACGGCGTCCAGGCGATCCCCGAGCGAGTCGGGCGTCACGTCGTCGGCGTCCTCGGCGGGTTCGTCGTCCCCGTCACTCATACGCCGAAATTGGACGCGACTCCGTAATGGGCGTTTCCCTTCGCCCGCGCCCCGCAAGCCCGGTCCGGGACCGTCATCCGGGGGTCGATCGCGAGTCGCTGGGGAGAGACGCTGCCCCCTCCGACATCCCGAAATAGCGAACTGAAAACTTATTTTTGTTATGTACAAATTTAGATTCGCAGAAGTGAATATTTAAGTCCCCGGAGAACGAACAGGGAGGTGTAATGAGCACCCAACAGTCACTCCGCCAGCAGGCCGGGACGGTCGAGGGAAGCGACGCGCTCCGCATGGAGGCCGACCGCGCAGAGCAGATCGTCGACGCGCTCCAGACCGACCTCGCGGCGACGTACGTGCTGTACCACCAGCTCAAAAAGCACCACTGGATCGTCGAGGGGGCGGAGTTCCGTGACCTCCACCTGTTCCTGGGCGACGCTGCCGCCGAGGCCGAGGAGTTCGCCGACGAACTCGCGGAACGGGTGCAGGCGCTGGGCGGCGTCCCGCTGTCGGGCGGATCGACGTTCGAGGAGCACGCCCCCGTCGATCCCGAGGGCGAGGACGCCTACGACATCCGCACGTCGCTCGAACACGACATGGCGATGTACGGCGAGATCATCGAGACGCTCCGCGATCACGTCTCGCTCGCGGAGAACCTCGGCGACTACGCCACCGCCCAGCTCCTTCGGGAGAACCTCGTCGACGTCGAGGAGGCAGCCCACCACATCGAACACTACCTCGAAGACGACACACTCGTCCTCGAGGAAGC
>ENA-ORCO01000725-ORCO01000725.1-marine-metagenome-genome-assembly--contig:-NODE-725-length-13383-cov-3.755824_pt1 | contig 13383 bp, 11 predicted proteins | sample MGYA00248633_ERZ508508 | MGnify/ENA primary metagenome ERZ508508 (study PRJEB26179, sample SAMN06268845) | marine metagenome | isolation source: A23 P1 aerobic enrichment on pine of planktonic cells taken...
ACAACCGCACCGCGCCGCACTCGCGCGGATAGGGGTCCCGGAGACGACTACACGAGCGCGAGCGGTCCTCGCCCTTTCAGTCCACCAGGAAATCACGGGCGCACAGGCTGATTCGACGTGGAAAGTTGGGTCGGCTGGTGCCTCCAAATTCATCCTGGCGGACTGGAAGGGCGAGACGGGCTCGCGTTCACTTCAGTCGCCTGAGCGGGCAACTATCCGCGCGGGCGGTGCTGAGAGCGCGGATATCCCGCTTGGTTCGAGAGAGCGACGCTCTCTCGTCATCCCGGAAATCTTCGATTTCCGGAGACAGCGACCGCGAGCGCGTCGAGGGCTTCCGTCTCTCGGGATTTCCTGCGGTCGCGGTTGCGGTAGCTGTTCCTCGAAGCGAGCGCGGCGAGGGCTTCCATCTCTCAGGATCACCTGCGGTGGGTGCGGTCGCGGTGACGTCTGCGGTTGCGGTCGCTCTCACTCGAAGCGGACCGGGACTTATCTCCGGGCGGGCCGACGAATCGATATGGAGCACGTCACGATCAACGTCGAAGACGCCGTCGCGACGGTCACGCTCGACTACCCGGAAATGCGCAACGCGCTGACCAGCGGCGTCGCCACCGACCTCATCGCAGCGATGGATGCCGTGCCTGACGAGGCCCGCTGTGTCGTCCTCGCGGGCGCGGGCCCGACCTTCTGCGCGGGCGGGGACATCAACGCGATGGTCGAGGGGCTCGACAGCGATGCGCCGAACCACGAGCGCGCCCGGCGGATCGTCGAAGAGACGGCGGGCGCGGTGCGGGCGGTGGCCGACTGCGACCTGCCGACGGTCGCGAAGATCGACGGGCCCGCGTTCGGCGCCGGCGGCGCGCTTGCGGTGGCCTGTGACGTCCTGCTGGCGAGCGCGGACGCGAAGATCAGCTTCGGCTTCCGGCAGGTCGGGCTGAACGTCGACTCCGGGGCGTCGTATTTCCTCCCGCGGATGGTCGGCGAGCACGTCGCGAAGGAACTGATCTACACGGGCGAACTCGTCGACGCCGAGCGGGCCGAAAATATGGGGCTGTTCAACCGCGTCTACCCCGCCGCGGAGTTCGACGAGCGCGTCGCGTCGTTCGTCGAGCAGGTGGCGTCGGGGCCGACGGTCGCACTCACACAGTCCAAGCGACTGGTCGAGCAGGGCATCGAGAGTTCGCTCGACGCGGCCATCGAGAACGAGGCCGCGGCACAGGTCGTCTCGGCGACGACCGACGACCACGCGGAGGGCGTCCGGGCGTTCGTCGAGGAACGCGAGGCCGACTTCCGGGGAGCGTAGCGACTGGTCGGGATTCGCGGTCTCAGAGCGAGACGGTGTCGCTGTCGGACAGCGAACCGGGAACGGTCAGCGACTCCTGAACCTCCCCACCGTCCGCCGTTTCGATCCGCAGGATCACCGAGGCACCCTCCGGAAGTTGCTCGGCGAAGGAGCTCTCTCCCGGTCCTGTCGCGCCGCTGGGATCGTCGTCGGCGTCGACCTGGTCACTTCCGAGGTCGAACACGAGCGCGATCCTGTCGTCCGGGTCGTTCAACACCGGGTGTGACCCGTCCGCGTCACGGACGGGCTCTGTCCCGAAATACCCGTCCGCGCCCGATCCGTCGGCGCTCGGGTGAACGAGGTCGGCGGTTCCGGAGGGGCCGACCCACCGGGCGGTCGCCCGGGAGAGGTCCACGTCGTCGCTCCCGGGCGACCGTTTGACCGTCACCCGGACGACGCCGACGGCCCCGCCGCCGAGTTCGTGGCCGGTCGCGTTCGCCACCTCGAGCGGAATGACGGTCCGGGTGGATCGCTGGCCGCTCGCTTCCGACTTCGACTCCAGGAACCCGTCCCGGTTTGACATCGACGAGCCGTCGTCCGAGTCCAGCACGTCGAGTTGCCAGCCGGCGAGCGCAGCCAGACCGAGACCCCCGAGGAGGACCGTCCGCCGGGTCGTGAGGTGTCCGCCGTCCGGGTCACGACCGGGTCCGCCGCCGGATCTGTGTCCGTTTCCCCCTCCGGGCCCACCGCCTTCAGGCGGTCGACCGCCCTGACCGGGCGCGAGCGACCCGCTCGCCTGTCCCTGCTGGGGTGGCGGCGGTCGAGTCCCCGACTGGACGTCGCTCGCTTGCTGGCCGGCGCCGTCTCGCGGCTGCGGTTGCTGCGGATCGTTCGGTGGCGGTTGCCGCGGACCGTTCGGTGGCCGCTGTTGTGGCCTGTCACCCGACGGTTGCGAGCCGTCGGTCGGCGACTGCTCGTCGGGGCCGCCCTCGTCGCCGGACGGCCCACCGTATCCCGCGCCATCGGGAGGGACGCCTGAGTCAGCACCGGCGGGTGAATCGTCGTAGCCAGCATCCACAGGTGGATCGCCGGAGTCAGCGCTCGTGGGTGGCGATTTCGGGTCGGTCCCGGTCTGGGCGTCCGCCGCCGAGTCGGCTACCGGTTCGGCGGCGGAACCCGCGTCTTCCGCACCCGGGCCGTCCGGTTCCGGCCCGTCCGTCACTGCGTCTTCCGCCCCCGCGCTTTCTTCCCCCGGACCTTCCGTTCCCGTCCCTGTGACGGCGTCGGCGACCGCCGCGCTGTCGAGCGTTTCGACGTCGTACTTCGCGGCAGCGCGCGCGACTGTCTCCGGCACCGCTCCGGTCGTCGTCAGGACGCGCCTGTCGACGTCGCGTTCGCGACTTTTCTGGATCAGATACTTCAGATGTTTCGGCGTGACGCTGGCGTCGGCGCCCGCGACGACCATCGCCAGCAGTCGCTGTGCGTCCGCGCCCGACCCGCGCTTTCCCAGGACGACGACGGCGTCTTCACCCACCCTCGTCGCGGACGTCTCCCACCCGTCCGCCGCCAGGTAGTCGGCGACGGCGCCGGGATAGCTGTCGTCTGACATTGGCCGTGGTCGCGAGTCCACGAGTCTCGCCGCGGACTCCGTGCTACGTTGCGCTGGGACGGCGGCCGTCTAAATTCTGTTTGTCCGAGTATCAGTTCGGAAAACGCCAGAGCCGGGTGGGAGTATCAGCGACCGCTCAGACCGGCCACTCTTCCCGGCGCCAGGCGGCGTCCCAGAACATGTACTCGTAGCGGCTGGAGGTGACGAACAGGTCCAGATACCGCTCGCGGTCGGCGGCTGTCGACTCGCTGGCCACCTCGTCCATCAGGTCCTTGCACCACTCGGCGAGGTCGGTGAACTCCTCGCTCGAGTACATCTCGATCCACGCCGCGTACTGCTCGTGGTCGGGCAGTCCCCGTTCGGCGAGGCGCCTCCCGGTGACGTTGAAGCCCCACATGCAGGGAAGGAGAGCGGCGACGAGGTCGCCGAAGGTCCCCTCGCCCGCGACGCGAACGAGGAAGTCCGTGTACGCCCGCGTCGTCGGCGACGGATCCGTGGCTTCGAGTTCGGCCTCGGAGATGTCGAACTCCGCGGCGTAGGAGCGATGGAGGTCCATCTCCGTGTTGATAGTCTCGTCGAGCAACTCGGCGAAGGTGCCCATCCTGTCGAGGTCGGGCGCCGCGGCCGCGCCGAGCGCGAACACGCGGCTGTACTCGACGAGGTAGACGTAGTCCTGTTTCACCCAGTATCTGAAGGGCCCCTCGTCGAGGGTGCCCTCGCCCAACTGCTCGACCATCGGGTGGGACAGCGTCGCCTCCCAGATCGGTTCGGCCTCGGTCCGGAGATCGTCCGTGAAGCTCATCGACGAGCCTTCCACCGCGCGGCCGAAGTATGTACCGGTTGTACCAGCCACTAATCGAACCATTGCAGCCGAACCGTCGGTCCGTTTCCGGAATCGTTCGATCCGCCAGGGTTAAGATTTAGATCTCGCTAAATCCACGTAATGAGACACGGAGACGAGACACGCCGAGCGAGTCGGATCGCGATGTCGGCGTCTCGGGTGCGGTCTGGATCGTGGGTGTGGTGCGGACGGACTGAATCGGAGGTGGTTGCGACGTGGCGGCGTTCCTGACGGTCGTCGTCGCGGCGATGGTCGCACAGCTGGCTGTCTTGCCGGGCGAGAAGGTGCAGTTCATCATCGCTGGTCTGGCGACGCGGTACCGGCCGACGGTCGTCGTGAGCGCCGCCGGACTCGCCTTCGCCGGGTGGACCGCGCTCGAGATCTGGTTCGGCCAGGCGCTCAAGGGAGCGCTGCCGCCGGCGTATCTCGACGCGATCGCCGGCGGGCTCTTTCTTCTCTTCGGCGTCCTGCTCGTACGTTCGATGCCCGCGAGCGATTCGTCCGAAGGGGCGACCGAAGCGGTCGATACGGTCCCGCAGACCGACGGCGGGATGGCGGCGGTCGACGGCGACCTGGACGTCTCGGTCGCGGGCTTCGACGTGCCCGACCGATTCGGGAACTTCCTGCCGATCTTCGTGCTGATGGCCGTCGGCGAGTTCGGCGACAAGACCCAGCTCGTGACCATCAGCCTGGCTGTCGAGTACGGCGCCCACGCCGGCATCTGGGTCGGCGAGATGCTCGTCATCATCCCGATCAGCCTCGCGAACGCCTACTTCTTCAGCACGTTCTCCCACCGCTTCGACGTTCGCAAGGCCCACGTCGCCGGCGCCGCCCTCTTCTTTTTCTTCGGGCTGGACACCTTCCTGGCGCTTCTCACCGGCTTCTCCGTCTGGGAGGAAATCGTCGCCACCGTCGCCGATGTCGTCGGGCCCGTCCTCCAGAGCGCGGCCGGGCTCCTCCCCCTGCTGGGTGCGTTCGTCTGAGCCGCTGACGTGCGGTTCATCGCCGGGATCCCCGCGACGACCGACCGCCACGCACAAGACGGCCTGCCCGTAACGGTGGAGCGATGACCGACGCGACGGCAGCGGAGCACTTGCCGGCGGACGTCGAGGCGGTCCAGCGGGCGCTCGTCGAGTGGTACGAGGCCGACCACCGCGACTTCCCCTGGCGCCGGACCGACGACCCCTACGAGATCCTCGTCAGCGAGGTGATGAGCCAGCAGACCCAGTTAGAGCGTGTGGTCGCCGCCTGGGAAGCGTTCCTCGAGCGCTGGCCGACGGCCGCAGACCTCGCGAGCGCCGACCGCGCCGACGTGGTGGGTTTCTGGACCGACCACAGCCTCGGCTACAACAACCGCGCGAAGTACCTCCACGAGGCCGCCCGACAGGTCACCGAGGAGTACGACGGGGAGTTTCCGACGGAGCCAGACGAACTATCCGAACTGATGGGCGTCGGGCCCTACACTGCCAACGCCGTCGCGAGTTTCGCGTTCAACAACGGCGACGCGGTGGTCGACACGAACGTCAAGCGCGTTCTCTATCGGGCGTTCGACGTGCCCGACGACGACGCGACCTTCGAGCGCGTCGCCGCGGATCTGATGCCCGCCGACGAGTCGCGCGTCTGGAACAACGCTGTCATGGAACTCGGCGGTGTGGCCTGCGAGAAGACGCCCTCGTGTGACGCCGCGGGCTGTCCCTGGCGCGAGTGGTGTCACGCCTACGAGACCGGCGACTTCACCGCGCCCGACGTGCCCACCCAGCCCGCGTTCGAGGGGAGCCGCCGGCAGATGCGCGGCCGCGCCGTCTCGGTCCTGAAAGAGTACGACGAACTCGCGCTCGACGACCTGGGGCCGCGCGTGCGGGTCGACTACGCGCCCGACGGCGAGTACGGGCGCGAGTGGCTCCGCGGACTGGTCGGCGACCTGGCCGACGACGGCCTCGTCGACGTGGACGAGCGCGAGGGTGAGACTGTGGCGCGACTGCGAAAGTAACGCCGGTCGAACTCAGCTTGCTGATCCGGACATTATTATATTTTGCCGGCGTACGTCGAGTCACGATGGATCGCGACGGCGAGGAGCCGCGGGGGGCGCTTCCGGACGGCGGGGCGGAGCGACGGGACGAGTCGGAGCCACTGGACGTGAACGAGGCCGTCGAAGCGGACTGGATCGCGGAGACGACGCCGTTCGAGCGCATCTACGACGTGGTCCGGGGAACCTACGAGCCACAGTCCGCCGACCGGATCGCCGACCGCGCTCGCGTCTCGCCGACGACTGCGCGCAAGCACCTCCGGACGCTCGTCGACGCGGGCGAGGTGTCGACCCGACAGGACGGGCAGGCGACGCGATACCGACGCTCGGAGACGGCGATCGTCACCGATCACGCACAGTCGCTGCTGGCCGAGCGCACACCAGCGGAGATCGCGAGCGGAGTCGCCGAGATGAAAGGGAAGATTCGGGAGTGGCGCGAGGAGTACGGCGTCGACTCGCCCGGGGAGTTCGCTCGGGAGCTCGAGGTGTCCGACGCGGACAGCGATCGCGGCGCGGTCCTCACCGAGTGGCAGACGACACGGCGGAATCTCGCACTCGCGGAGGCCGCGCTCGCGATCGGAGCGGCCAGTGACTCCGGCCACCTCACCGGCGAGGGTGGAGACCGGGACGGAGACGAGGACGCGTCGGCCGTCGTATGAGCGGCGATGGCCGGCCCGACGAGGGCGAGGCGAGCGAGCGAGTCGAGGGATTCGGCCCAATCGATCCGACGGCGCTCCGTCGATTCCGCGACCTGTTTCTCGATCTGGAACCGCTGGTCGAGACTGCCGCGCTGGACGACCCGGTAAATCCGCAGACGCTCGCGATCGAACTCACCGACGGAGTCGGAACCGCGACCGGCGCGCGACTGGACATCAGGTGGAGCCTCAGCGGGAACTACGCCGTCCACTACAGCGACGAGACGGGCCGAAATTTCAGGTTCGACCGCCACCCGAAGCCCGACGCGCCGAGACGGCACTTTCACCCGCCGCCCGACGCGTCAAGCCGTCCGGTCGAACCCTCCTGTGTCGCGGTAACGGAACTCCAGTTGGTCGCGCGAGCGGTCCATCAGCGGTGGCGCTACGCCTACGAACACGGGACGTTCGAAGAGATCAACACCGCGGAAAATCCACCCTGACGGGCGTTTCGGCGCTGTCGACGGTCGCTATCCGTCCGGTCCCCGACGGTCCGATCCCCCACCGGGGTCGATAGCCGGCCCGCCGGACTCGGTCTGCTGGAGCTGCCGGTGAGCGTCGTTGATCAGTCGGAGCACCTGCGGGAGCACCTCGACTTCGATCTGGTCCTGGATGGTCGGTTCGACCGCCTCGACCTCGTCTAACTTGTCCGCGTACTTGTCGGGGATCTCGATCTCGACTTTCATGGGAATCACTCGCCCCGCCCGACCCGAAGGGGCGGGGCGAGCGGGCGTGTATCGGTCCGTTCAGCGGCCCGCATCTTGGCAGTTGCGCACATGGTCACTGTAGCCTGGTGGTTGCGATCACGGTCACGTAGTCTGGTGGTCGCGCCCACGATTACTGCACCTTGTTGTCGGTGAAGTCGCTGTCGAAGGTGCCGAACTGGTTGAAGTAGTCGTAGGCCTCGACCCACCGGCTGTAGTTGGGATGCATATTGCTTGGCTGCATGTAGGACCGACTCGCGCTGGTGTCGATGGTGTTGAACTTGCCCATGTGGGGCCGGCCGGCGTGCTGTGAGACCAGGGCGTCTTCGACGATGGCAAGCCCGTCTTTCGCATCCCCGAGGTCGGCGAAATGCATCAGGTTCGCGATCTGGAAGAACAGGCGCACCTTCTGCCAGAAGATCTTCTTGGGCTTGACGTAGACCGGGCCGAGCGCCCCAGGCGTGTCGTTCGCGGTCTTGACGTCGCCGATGTTGTCGCGGAGGCCCGGCGGGACCGGAATGATGAACTCCAGCATCGCGATTTCGCGCTTGTACTCCGGCGTGAAGTTGTGGTCGGTCTCGGCCGTAAAGCGGATCCCGAGCGGGATCGGGAAAAAGCGCCCGTCGTTCTGGACGGTCCGGATGACCGTCTCGACGGCGGGTTTCACCTGGCTCGCCGGGACCGCGACCTCTGTCGTGATGGCCTTGTTCGGCGGAACCGGCTTGTCCTGCGGCCCGGTCTTGTCGGGCACCCGCCTGAGCGCGTAGTGCCACAGCGTCTCGTTGTGACCGCCCTTGAACGGGCTCGCCGCGTTCGCGACGTCACGCATGAGGTCCCGGGGGAACTGCTCGATCACGCTGACCGGGTCGTTGAGATTGCTGATCACTTCGAGCGGGAGCTCTCCGATCTCGCTCAGAATCGCCTCGGTGACGCCCCCGATGGTGTCGCCGATAGTCCTGCGCTCCGTCGGTGCTCGATTGCGCGAGGGCACGATGTCCTGCGTCCGGACCCGACACAGCGGGTTCGGGTTCGGGTTCCCGGTCACCTGCGGTCCCGCGAGGTCGACGAGGACGTTCAGGTGCCGGTGGTTCTGCGCTTCTTGGTAGAGGTTCAGGTTGTTCCAGGATTCGATGTAGTTGTTCTCCCGGAGCCAGTACGGGTCCCGAAGTTCGAGCGTGTAGGCGGTGGCGACGCCGAGACTGCCGTACCCGACGACCGCGTTACGGAAGATCTCGTCGTCCTGGATCAGCGCCATGTCGTGACGGTTGGTGTCTTTTCCGAACTCGACGGGGTCCGTGACGCCGTCGGTCGGTTCGATCCGGAACATCCGGACGACCGGCTGGCCGCTGGCGATCGGGGACTCCGGGACGGTGATGAGTTCGACGGACCTGACGAGGTCAGCGAACGAACCGAGTCCGAGACCGGTCCCGTGAGTCGCGGTGTTGATCGCACCGCCGAGGGTCTGGCCGTCGAACGACCCCATGTTCTGCAGGGCGAGTCCCTCATTCGGCAAGATGTGGAGGTTGAGGTCTTTGAGCACTGTCCCCGCGCCGAGGCGGACGAGCTTCGACCGGTCGACGGACGAGGAGTTCCAGAACGAGTCGTTCGCGTCGCGCAGCCACGGCATCCTGAGCTTGCCGGAGATGCCCTTGAGGTCGCTGAAGTTCGAGCGCGGCCGCGCGGCCTCGGAGTGGGAGTGACCGGACCCGACCGCGCGGAACTCGCCGCGTGCGTTCTGCGCGACGGCCTGGATCGCGCGCTTGCGACCGGAGAACCGGTAGTCCGTCGCGCCGGACCGTTCGTGGTCGTCGAGCCAGTTCTCCCAGCCGGCCAGCGAGGTGAACTGGTTCATCCCGGTCCGCTGGGGCGTGACGATCTCCCGCAGCGAGATCGGGCGCCGATTGAACCCCTGCTCGTTGATCAGCGCCCCGACGCTGAACTCGTTCGGGCCGGTCCAGACGTTTGCGCCCTGTATCGACGACCGGATCGGCGTGATCCCGCGTATCGAGAGCGGGTACTGGTCGTCGGGTAGGTAGTCGCGAGCGGCGGATTTCATCGAGACGGTCTGCAAGCTGTTCGCGTCGTCGGAGTCGCTATCACCGACCGGCGAGGAGAACCACGACCGGTCGGCGACGGCGCCCGCGACGCCCCACTTCAGGAGGTCGCGTCGCTCGATCGGGATCACGCCGTCGTCCGACTCGCACGTACCGGAAGCGGCGTCCGGGTCGTCGGCCGACGGGCGCGGCGGTTCGCCCGACTCGGTCGGCGAGTCGACGTCGGACTCGGCGTCCGAGTCCGACCAGATGCCGTCGATCTCCGCACGCTCCACGTCGGTCAGGGACCGGCGCTCGTCTCCCAACTGGCGCTCGTCGGTCATCGTGACCTCCCGCGGACCGTCGCGTCGCCTCGATACTTCACTGGATTCGGGATTGCTCGCTGTCTCGGGGTCGATGCGTCGGTCACGTCGCTGTGAGTGCTCATGTGTCGGTCTCCGTGTACGTGTCGAGGGCGGTCGCGAGGCGGCGCCGTGGCGGCCGGCTGTCGGGCGGTCATCCGGAGCGCCTCCGGAAGACGGCGTGACAGGCAAGCAGTATCACGGCGAGCGCGAGCACCGCGCCGAAGCCCGGTCCGCCGTCGCTGCTCGTCGTCGTCGCGGTCGGCGAGGCGGTCGGCGTGGGCGACGGGGTGAGCGGGATCGAGTACCGTCGCGGGTCGATGGGGACCTGACGAGTGACGACCTCGCTGCTCCCGTCGCTGCGGTTTATCTGCAACTCGACGGCGACGGAGTTGTTGACGCGGCCGCGCCGTTCGACGACCCGTCCCTGCTGGTCGAAGGTGCCATCGCCGTCGAAGTCCCAGTTGTACGAGACCACGTCGTCGACGGGCGTCGCGGGTTTGGCGACGAGAGTCACGATCTCCTGGCTTGCCGGCGAGACGGGCGCGTACAGGAACGAGGTGCTCCCGTCGCTCCCCGGACCGCTGGTGCGCTCGCGCTCGGTCGAGACCCTGATCGTCCGGGTCCGCGTCGCCGTCCGGCCGTTCGGGCCGGTCGCTTCCAGTGTGACGACCTTCGGCCCCGCCGACTCGTACCGGATCGAGACGGCGTGGCCCTGCAGTTCGTAGGAGCCGTCGTCGCCGCGGTCCCAGCGGTAGGTGTAGTTCGCGCCGGCGGGGCCCGAGGCCCGCAGGCGCACCGTCTCGTTGACGAGCGGGCGCAGCGGTTCGTACCACCAGTCGGCCGAGAGCGGCCCGGAGACCGTCGCGGTCGCCGGCCCCGACAGCGTCGGCGTCGGACTGGGCGTCGGCGTCGGAACCGCGGTCGCTGTCGGCGTCGGCGACGGGAACGGCGTGGCCGTCGGCGTCGGCGTGGGCGTCCGGGTCGCCGTCGGCGTCCGGGTCGGCGTCGCCGTGTCCGGCGGCGCGGTGGGTGTCGGCGTCCCCGGCGGCGTCGGCCCCGGCGTCTGCGTGGGCGTGCCGGCCGCCGCGACGACGGTCAGTTCGGGACACGTGACGACGTCGGTCGCACCGGACGCGGCCGTGACTCGCACCCGCGGTCGGTAGGTTCCGGTGGCGTGATACAGGTTGGCGGAGGTGTTCTGGCCGGTCGTCGGGCCGAACCCGCTACCGGTGTCCCAGTCGTACTCGTACTGTGTGGCGCCGGTCGAGCGCGAGGCGTTCACCTTCACCGGCTCACCGGTCTCGACCTGCGTGTCCGAGAGGAAACACCGCGCCGTCGGCCCATGCGACGGCGTGGGCGTTGGCGTCGCGGTCGCAGTGGGCGTGGGCGTCGCGGTCGGAGTGGGCGTCGGCGTCGCTTCCGGGGTGCCCTCGACGACGGTCACCTCGTGGCAGGTGACGGTGTCGGTCTCCTCCGAGGGGTACGACCACACCTTCACCTGCGGTCGATACGTGCCGGGTTCCTCGTACCGGAAGACGTAGCTCTCCTCGCTGAAGTCGCTGAAGGGCGCCTCAACGTCTCGCGCGTACTGGAAGTCGTCGGCGCCCTCCGAGGCCGAGGCGTCGATGGCCAGCGCCTCGTCGACCCCGATCTCCCACTCGGAGAGCGAACAGCGAGCTGTGGGGCCCGTATCGGGCGTCGGAGTCGGCGTTGCGGTGGGCGTCGGCGTCGAGTCGGTCACCGTCACCTCTCCGCAGGTGACGATTTCGCTGGTCTCGCCGCCGCTGTAGTTCCAGACCTTGACGCGGGGCTGGTAGGTTCCGACCTCGCCGTACGTGACGGTCCGCTGACTCTCGCTCGTGTAGGTACCGAACGAGGCGTCGCCGTACTTGTCGTACTGGTAGTCGTCGACCCCCTCCGAGGCCGAGGCGTCGAGTGTCACCTCCTCGTTGACGGAAACAGTCGTGTCCGACACCGTACACCTCGCGGTCGGCGGCGAGGAGTGGGCCGTCGCGAGGGCTGCCCCACCGACAGCGTCCGCGTCTCCGGATCGGTCGTCAACCGGCGCGTCCCCCGTGGAATCGCTGGCGGGGGCGCTCGACGTGTCGTTCGCGCCCATCCCGACCGCACCGCCGGCGACGAGACTCACGAGCAGTATCGCGACGCCGGCTATCACGATGCCGGTACCGTCGGCGACCACCGGCAGGCGCTTCGACCCGTCGGGCGCGCTCCGGCCGTCTCGCTCCCCGTCAGTCATGCCCTGTCACGTCCGGGCTCACAGGCTCTGTGCATTGATGGGGTATTTCGTCCGGACCTCCTGGGTCCGCGACGGGTCCGTCTCGATCTCGAAGATCTTGCCCTCGTCGTCGGTCTCGAAGGTGATCGTCCCGTCTTCGGCCCTGATCTCCAGGGTGTCACCGGTCCCGTCGTCGAGGGTCACTTTCCCGTGTGTCCCGGCAGACTGGGCGTTCCCGGTCGAACTCCCGAGCGCGAGCAGTCCCTCGTCACCGCGGAGTTCCACGTTCGTCTTCCGGGAGGTGTCCCGCATCGCGATCCGGCCGCCCGGCGCACCCGCTGGCTGACCCTCCATCGTGATCGTTTCGACCTGTGCGTTCGGGTTCCCCGTGACGTGTATCTCCCCCGGCGAGGAGCCGCCGACGTCCACGCGGGCCTGCTGGCCGCGGAATTTGATGTTCTCCGTCTCCGTCTTGTCGCGCACCGAGACGACGCCGCCGTCGGTGTTCTGCCCGCCGTCGAGTCGCACCGTCGCGCGCCTGTCCTCGAAGGGGCCGCCGAGCAGTTCGATCTCGCCGGGCTGGAACAGCTGCCCCTCGGAGAAGGCCCCCGCTGTCAGTTGCGGGTAGACGCGGACTTCGTTCGGGTTCGTCTGCCTGATGAACAGCAGCGACGGGTCGTTTTGCCCCCGGCCGGACTCGATCCCCGACATCGCCGTGCCGCCCCGCAACCCCGCGAAGATGTCGAGCCCGTAGCTGTTGCGGGTCTGCCCGTTCCAGAGTTCGATCGCCGTCTCGTTCTCCCAGTCGCCGGTCGCGCTCTCGTCGGCGGTGAGGTCGATCCGCGACCCGTCGGGGTGGGCCATCTCCATCGTCGTCGCCTGCCCGCCGGTCTCGACCGCCGACAGTTCGATCCGCGGGTTGTGTCGGTTCCCCGGCTGTCCGTCGTAGAGCGTGATCGCCCCCTCGGAACTGGCCGCGCCGCCCCCGCCGAGTTCGAGTTTCGCCTCGTCGGGCTGGATCCGTGCGTCCCACTTGTCGCCGGTGACTCCCTGCGCACCCAGCCGGAGTCCCCCTCGCGCGCCCGGATCGAGGCTGATGTTCGGGTTCGCCGTGCGCGCGGTGCCCACGCTCACCCGCTCGACCACAGTCGTCCCGTTGTTGCCGATAACGATATCTGGCTGTGCCATCGATACGCACACCACCCAGCTACGTACCATAAACGTTCACTCTAGCTGTTTAGGGAATCAGCCGAAGCGGTCACAGCTCGACGATTTTCCCGCTTCGAGGTCGGACCTCCGTCCATGCCGGCGCGGGCAAACGGCCGACCGGCGGGAGTTTTCACTGTGGGCCTACTCGGGCCGGTATGACACAGCCGCGAGTGACGGCGGTTTGCGGAAGTCTGCGAACGGAGAGCTACACCAGGAAAGCGCTCGCAGTCGCGCTCGACGAGGCCGACGCGGCCGGCGCCGAGACGGACCTGATAGACCTGCGCGAGTTCGATCTCCCCGTGTTCGACGCCGACGACGGGAACGCCGGCGACGCCGACCGACTTCGCGAACGGGTCGCCCGGGCGGACTCGGTGTTGCTCGGCACGCCG
>ENA-ORCO01000726-ORCO01000726.1-marine-metagenome-genome-assembly--contig:-NODE-726-length-13373-cov-3.085815_pt1 | contig 13373 bp, 22 predicted proteins | sample MGYA00248633_ERZ508508 | MGnify/ENA primary metagenome ERZ508508 (study PRJEB26179, sample SAMN06268845) | marine metagenome | isolation source: A23 P1 aerobic enrichment on pine of planktonic cells taken...
CAATCGAAGCCGAACTCGAGAACTCGATCCCGAAGAACGGCCCCATCACCATCCACGAACTCACCAGCTCCCAGGGCCGCGAACTCGCTAACGCCCTGCTTGAACGACAACAGCGGGCCCGTCGAGATGCCCTCAATGAACTCAAAGAGGCAATCGCAAATCAACAGGCAGCCGGCGCGAAATTCGAAGCGGACGATGATATTCGGTATCAGTGCTTCGCGCTCGGCGCCCGTGACTCCCAGTATCACGACCTCTTCGATATGACGTCTCGAAGCCGAGGCGCCCCCATCATCATCGAGGAACACCTCCATGGCCTCTTCACGAAAGATAACGAAAACGAGGACCTGACACTCTCAATCGCCCGCGTCCCGGTCAGTCGATAGTATGTTCAAACGCTATCTCTCACTCCTCACAGCATTTCTCGCGGCATTCGCCCCGACCGCTCAGGGGACCAGACCGAACTCTGTTGCCCTGCATTTCCCGAACGAGTAATCCCAACCCCGAAATTTTTCTCTCCAGAGTAGCGGCCCGTAGAATCCGTTTCGGACTCACACCGACACAGACGGCCTTAGAACCATGATTGGCGAAAAATCCACTTCCAGCACGACCAGTACCGACACGAGCACCGACAGCCCCTCTCCCGAAGACTCGGCGCCGCCCGAACCGGAACCGGAACCCGAGCCCGACCCGGAGACGGAATCTGAACCCGAGTCTGAACCTGAAAGTGAGCCTGAGGAGGCTTCAGAGCCATCCGATGTCTCGGACGGGGCAGACTCCTCCGAGACGAACACCTCCGACGAGGCGGCAACTGACACCGGCACGGCTGTCGATGAGGACAGTGACGAAGAACCCGAGTCGAGTCCCGTCGAAGACCTCGCCGAACAGCTCGATGTCCGTATCCAAGCTGACGCCCTCGATGAATTCCTCTCCATCGGCACGCAACTGCTTGACGAAGCAGTCATCGAGGTCACCGAGGACGGCTTCGAATACGCAAAACAGGATGCGGCGAACGTCGCCCTCTCGAACCCGACGCTCGACACATCGGCGTTCAACAGCTATCAGGCCGCAACCTTCGAACTCGGCATGAACATCGAGAGCCTCCAATCGAAGGTCAACCTCTTCGATGACGACGACGAAATCTCGCTCTCCCTCTCCGAGAAAGGCCGCCTCCAGTGTCAAGGTAACTCCCTCACCTTCGACATTGCACCCATCAACCCGGACAGCATCGAGCCGTCGCCCGAACTCCCGGAATTCGCCAACCACACCGAAGTCACCGTCGAAACCGACTTCATCAAACGCGGCATCAAAGCCGCCGACATGGTCTCGGAGTACGTCACGCTCGAAACCACCGACGACGCACTCGTGATGAAAGCCGACGGCGACAGCGATACCGTCTCACTCGAAACCGACACCGACGAAATCGAAGACACCCCCGACAAATGCGCCTCCGTAATCCTCTCACTCGATTACCTCAAGGACATCAAAAACGCACTGCCGGGCGACACCGTCACCCTCGAACTCGACGACGACCAGCCCATCATCATCAACGGCGATCTCGATGTTGGTGACGGCACGTATATGCACATGCTCGCCCCCCGAATCCAAGCTGACTGACCGCCCAAACTGGGGAACACTTAACACCCGCGACGGGCACCGCCCTAATAGGCAGGCTTGAGGCACAGGGAAGGAGCACTAGCTACCATGCGTATCCAGGGTCGGCTCACGGGGACATCCAGAGGCCGCCGGTGCTCCGTGTCACGCTATTTACGGCGCCACCCTCACCTGGGACTTCGCCTGCCAGATGGAGCGACCATCTCCCAAGGAAGGGCATGGCCCGTTTCTCACCACGACAAGCCATTTATCCCGTCCGACAGTTGCAATGCTCACCACGCTCCGAAACAACCACGTAGCCAGCCGGCTCAAAGCACTCTCCCCGATTCATCAACCGCGTAGTACCGACGCCATCATCGACGAAATCACCGAAGAGGACCCGACGTACCCGGTCCTCCTCATCATCGGTACTGCCCTCCCGAACCCGGACAAATTCCCGGGAACGGACGCCATCGACCACCGAGGCGTTCGGTTCAACGGAAAGGAAGTCGCCGTCTACCGCCCCCGACTCTGGGAACGAACAGCCGATGGTGACATCACCCTCCACTACTCGTCCCCCGATGAGTCCGAATACACGATTGACGCTGCCCACATCACCCGCTTCATCCCCGTCCACCCACTCTCCTAACACCACCATTTGTTTTCCATAACAAGCGACCAACATGTCCAGCAATAGCGACACCACCGAGACGGCCGACGCAGCGACCGCTCCACCGGACCTCTTCGACCGGCTTGGCATCGACAACCCCGAAGAAGTCAGTGAAGACACCCACGGGTTCTCCGTCGATGTCGAGTGGCAAGACGTCGAAACACCAAGTAACGTCCCCGACGGCGAGAAAGAGGCTGAAGTCAATCTTGCCCAGCGAATCCTCCGGTTCGCACTCATGCACACCGACTACGGCCACCATCGGTCGGTCAGTGAAGGCCTCACCACGTTCGCGAACAACCACCGGGAGAACGACAACACCCCCGAGTATTGGCGGACCAGAGCCTACCAGCTCTCTCCCCGTGAATTGAACACCTGTTCGCTCATGGCAGAGGAAGACCGCGACGACGGAGACGTCCCCGACGAAGGGCCGACCGATTCAATGTACGAGAAAGCCCGCGTCATCATCGCGTGGGCCGGGGAGGCGTTCGGCCCCGAGAAAGTCCGTGAACTCGAGCAAGAACTCGCCCAAGAGCAGGCCGAACAGTGGTTCGAAGCCATGCAGGAAACTCGCAAGGACCGTGAAGCCGCAAAGTTCCTGACCACTCTTCCGGACGAATTCAACGGCTGGCACGCTCTTCCGACCCTCAAGAACGCTATCGCGTACGCCGGCCCACCGACAACCCAGTCAGGCAAAGTTGACGAGTCTGCCGACGCTGATGGTGAATTCATCGTTCTCTTCTACGGCGACGGCTACCACCGTCTCTTCACCTACGACTTCAGCGAGTACCATCTATTCAATCCCGGCACCGTCGACGAACTCGACACACACAGTGTCAAGGGCGAACGCCGGCGCCGAATCGGGAACCCTGAAACGTGGTTTGAAGGTGTACAAATGCTTCTCGAACACATGGATGCAACTCCGGGCCCGGCCGACCCCGACCCAGTCCCGGAACCGGCCGATACACCACGCGCAAAAATCAATCACGAGCGCCCTACCTCTGCAATCGAGACCGCAATCGATGCATTCGATGACCTTACGCCGCCAGGAGGTCCGGACGACACCGACCCTGAACAAGCAGGCCTCGGAGACTTCTAATCATGTTCAAATCACTCTCTGATACTGACGCCTCCCCGGAGACTGACGAAACTGCCGCCACCTCCTTGTTCGAGACCCCTCCGGATTTCTGCCCACTCTGTGGCTATGAGCGTGCTATCGATGCCACAATCGGGGTGAACGCCATTCTCTGTCAGAATTGTGCCGAGAATATCGGGCGATACAGCCCCATTCACTACTTCGTCTACGGCCACGCCGCCTACTATCATATCTGGGCCTACCCAGCACCAATCGACGACTGGGGCCGAGACGAACCGCCGACCTTCCTCTCGACAACTAGCCACGATGGACTTCCGTTCACAGAACTCGACGCTGACGACCAAGAACTAGTCTACACCCTCGTCACCGACACCGACCCCCATCCAGACGGGTTCGAATCCATCGAGCTTACCGACGAAGCCATCGACGACGATCTCGTCGCTGCGCTCAACAAAACCACAACCACGACCCCTGAATCACCACAGGACCGCCTCAGTCACCTCCAGGGAACGCTCCCGAAGCCAACACTCTTCACACCCAACCAGGCCTATACGACGAATCAGTCCGAACTAGTGGACCTCCTTGAGTCCACCACGACCGAACAGGGCACGCTCTCGCTGTAGCCCTCCTGACGAGAATTTGTCTTCAGAGACGGGTGGTCATCTCATGTCCTCAAGCACTCCAGCCGATAGCAACTCCAGCACACCGGCTCCCACGCCGCCACTCGAACTCCTCAGCCACCTCAGCAACCAGCTGGCCACCGCTATCAACAACCTCGCCAACACTCTCGAGGAAGGAACAACACACGACTGCCAAGAACCATTCAACGAATTCGCCCATCAGTTCGAAGCGCTCCAAACTGAGCTTCAAGAGGCATCACGGACGCCGTCAGACCCCACGGAATACAACGGCCTCCACACCCGAGCTGACGCCTTGAGCAAGCAAGCCCACGACCTCCATCTCTCGCTTATCGGTATCGCTCCAAAGGACCCCACTTCGAACACCGACTCGCCCGTCGATTACGAATCCGCGCTTCGGGACGTCGCGGCGATAACTGGCCTCGCGAACACGATTCAACGAATCATGGGGCAGTTCCGAACTGGCTGCAACGCCACGCAAGGACACCTCCCTGCCCTCCGAGACAACTACGCGTTCTCCCGAATCAAACGACACGGCGACCGTGACCAGCTCCGGCTAACCGATCCAAACGGGGACTCGCTTACTATCACGGCCGAAGCACTCGGCGCCGTTCGCGACGAATTGTACAGCGTCGAACTCGCACTCTAATCAACCAGCCATGGCCACTCAAACCCAAATCACCAACGCGCTCGCTGTCGAAGTCAAGGCAGCAACGGAGCTGATTATCGAGGAACTCACTGAAACTCACCCGGACGAGGCCACAGAATACCGTGACCGACTCCACGACTTCCTCGTCAAAATCGAAGACGCCGACACAAAGGCCGAATGCAAACAACTCTGGGCCGACGAACTGGACCACTGGGAGTCCATCGACTTCGGAGCCTACGGCGCCCGAAGTCGCGTTGTCAACGAAATCATCGCTCGGCTTGAGTCGCCACCTTCGAACTCCGAAGTCGCAACGACGTTCCACAAAACCGCGATATTCGAGTAGTCTACCAGAGTAAACCATGCCCGAATCACAATCCCACTTCGACGACTGTGACCTAGCTCCGAAAGACATCCTCGGAACGACGACGTTCAAAGATGTTCTCTACACTCCAGAAGAACAGCAGCCGGCCATCGAGGAAGCCAAAGCATTCGCCAAACGCGACAACGACTCCGACTACCCCGAACGCGTTGTCACGCCCGTCTCAGGTGAACAACAACACGAAATGCAGTGTCAGCCCTACGGAGCAGCCGCCTTCTTCCATTTCAACCTCACCGGGTCGCTCCAGAAACACCGAGCCTACCTCGCAGCATTCGAGTCACCGAACTACGACATCGAGTTCGACACCGATTACGAATCAGGCGATCTCACCATCACCGTCACAAAAACGGATTCCTAATCCACCAATGCCACAGTCTACCGTTGATTACGACGTTATCTGTGCCCGATGCGGGCGGACATGGGGCCGTCACGACGGCCGAGTCGACAAGTGCGACTCCTGCGGCTCTCCAGCCGTCAAACCAGTCTCTCCCGACTAACGCCCCCTCGGAGCCTCTCTACCCGCTATTTTTCCTCACCGGATTGGTGATGTCCGAGAACAACCCAACCTCCGGTATGGGAAGAGGGATGCACGGGACAGCGACCCGTGCAAAGCAATCTCCAGCCAAGTCCCCAGCAGGAGACGCCGACCTCGAGACTGCCCCAGAAATCACCCCCGCTCCTGATGCAGTAGTCTGCGGTGGAACGAGTTGCAGAAACGGCGACAAACTCGCAAAAGTCAAGAACGTTACCCCAAACCCCCGCGTCCTCTGTCCAGATTGCCGGGAAGAGTTTCTCGAAAAACACAGCAACAACCATCACTCCCCCATCGAATAATGCACTCCGCACTATGGATCTCCCACGACCGTCCCGAAGACCGAGCTGAATTCGAAGACCAGCTCCGGGCCGCTCTCGAAACCGCACTCGACGAATCCGACCTCGACCTCAAACTTTCAACGGACCTTCTCCTTGGGCATCACCACCCGAACTGGGAGAAAGGCGACCCCTGCCCGAAGTGTGGAAATGGCCAAGTGGTTGTCTCCACACGCCGAGACGACGCCTACTGGAGTACCGACGGCGACTTCCAGTACAGTAAGGACATTCGCGCAACAGACGACACACTCGGCATCGTCTGTGGCAGTTGCAAGGAAGTCCTCCGTGAAGTCCCGTATCGACCACTAGACTAACATATCCCCCAAAATCATCTCCTCTCAAATGCCACCGGCGCCCCATCTCACCGACCTCGGCCGGGAAACCATCACAAGACTCATCGATAAATACAGCCGCTACAACCGCCGGGAAGAGCTCGAAGCGTGGAAGAAAACCATCAACAGCCCAGTCTCTCCCATTTCTCCCGAATGGACCGCTTCATCAGGGTATCGGGAGGTTTCTCAACTCCCTACCGACTGTCCTCGGGGTAAACTCATCGCAAATCCACGCTCCCGCTACGTGTTAAAAGTCGACATCGACCCATCCTTCATCAGCTGTTGGCAAGAAGCCATCATTTGGAAACAAGCAACGTACCGAGACGCAGACGACCTATTCGCGCCCATCATCGCCTTCGGGACTGATTCGTGCCACGATTGGGTCATAATGGAAGAGGTCCCAGCACTCCAGTCGGACACACACCTGTATGAAGCAGGCACCCCACCGGCCGTGGACGAATCCTCAGACGCCCCGAAGACAACGTACCCAGCGCGAAACAACTACCAAGCCCGACTCGCTGAGCACGACCTCCACTTTACCGCGAGTGGCGTTCGCCAGTTCGGCTACCGAGACGGGAACGTCGTGGCCTTCGACTACGAACACATCAAATACACTGGTGACCTCAATGACGACCCATGGATTGGCGCCCTCCACGACGACCTCATGACTCGTGAGCGGGCCCACAGCGCCATTCTCCCGCGAGACATCCGGTAACCCATCATGAGCCAGCGCCCGAACTATCTCCGCAGTAGCCCTCGCTTCGACCGAACACACTGGGCCGAAGAATGGCACCGCCAACGTCCAGAACTCCAAATCGCTGACCTCTTTTGCGGACGTGGTGGCGTCGGCCACGCCCTCAAGAAGTTCTTCCCACACCACGTCTACGCCGGCTTCGACATCGTCGATTACAGCGCCAAGTACCCAGGCCAGTTCATCCAATGTGACCTCATCAATAATCGTCCAATCAACCGCGACCGCCCGACCGCCGACATCGCGTGGGTCAGTTTTCCGTGTACGGCATACTCCAGCCTCTCAGCAACCCACTATGGGAGTGCTGAAGCCGCCCTCGAAGCCAATCCTCGAATTACCGATGAATTTCGAGCATGGCTCCGCGAGAACTTCGCCCATTACATCATCGAGAATGTTCCCCGAGCAACCTACCACGGGGATCTGGATGCCAACGTCCGAATCAACGGCCCGGCGTTCGGACAGGACTACATCTATGAACGCCACTTCGAAACCACGTTCTCCTGCCCTGACGCGTGGGCACCTCGCCGCCCAGATAAAGACTACATCACCATCGACACCCGCTCTACGGACGACCAATCATCGGCAGCCCTTGCTGATGCCAAAGGCCTTCCTGAGGACTGGTCCGACAAACAAGCCATTCGGAGCGCAACGCCATGGCAGTACGTCTACTGGCTCCTAGCTCACTGCCCCTCCATCCAGTGCCCCTGCCCGAAACAGAAACGCCAACCAACTCTCGGTGAAACGATCGGGACGCCCGGACGACACCAGCTGTATCCCTCTTACCCCGACGTCGAGAATTCTTCAAACCGCTCCGAGTAATTCCCCTTCCCAGTGTCTTCGTTCGTTTTGAATCCACGAAACTTCACATCTGGAGGGGAATCATGTTGGTCGCGAAGCTCCTCATAGTATCGGTCATCACCACTATACAGACACAGCACCCAATCCTCCCGTTTCCCAAGCTTTGTCGGCACCTTCGCATGGCCAAATCGGTTGGTCTCGAACTCCTTGAGGACGATTGTCTCAAGCGCAGAAACACCACCCGGCGCGAAAAACAAATACTTCCCAGGTTGTTTGATTCGGGCGCCATCACTCGATGCATCGTGTTGAATATCAACGTTCTGTAGATACCTAACCCAATTTCCAGAGGTCGTCCGAGTCACCCCCTCCGGCAGTTCATCAACCTCTCGGAGGCCGGCCGGCCGAATTTCGTCTCGATACCGAATGCACTTCTCCACGTACTCGGCAGCGCGGTCTCGATAGGCGGGCGTCGGCTCATCGGGCGCGGCGTCGGAGTGCTCAAAGCGCGAGAGGCGCTCCAACACCTCATCGGAAAGCCCATCTGCTAACTCCCTCTGAAACTCCCGTAGCTTTCGATCCGTCACGACTCCAGGCTGACGGTGAACATCAGCAATTCCCTCTGGGGCCTCTGGCGGGTTCGCGTCCATACGACACTCTGTCTCCCCCCAAGGATATACGTTCCCCACTCCCCGCAGCGCCATTTATTTCGCTCAATCAGTGGAATCAAACCATGTGCGAGAACGCCCCCAAAGTTGGAACACTCGAACTGGCCGACGACGCCGAATACGGTGACATCCAGTCGATGGTTGAAGCTATCGCTAAATCGCCCGGCCTAAAGATCGAATCGAACGAAGACGGCACCTACGACATTTTCGCAACGTACAAATGACACTCACCAAAGGCGGACTACCAGTCGCCAACGCTGGACCCTTCCCAGCTTACGACGGCTGGTTCGACCACCTCAACACCGACGGCTTCGAACAGCCAGTCAGCATCCGAATTGTCCGTGACACGGAAGGGGTCATGTTCCCGAGTTACGACATCGAACGACTCCTCCAGAGAGTTCACGGCCTCAACCACACCGAAGACATCGACTGTGCCTACGGCGTCGAAGAGCATCGCCGAGAAATCGCGTTCGACGCGGCTAAAGTCGACGACCTCGACGCTGTATTCGACAACATCGGCCGACTCCTCGACCAGTACAATCAACCCCCTGATGAACTTCCACTGCCAGGAAAAATCGAGTGGCTCGAAGCAACCATCGCCATCGCTGCTATCAAGACTCCAACCCATGACTGAAACTACAGCCGCCGCGCTTGACCCATCGGCCGCCGATTTCGTCCCGAATCGGATGCACAACCCCTTCCGCTCCAAGTTGGTTCCAGCAGTTGCGTCGTCTCTCATCCGCACCTTCGCTACCTGTCCCGAATGCGGTGTTGGTATCGACCCGGACGTAACGGACGCCATCTCAGAGGACAACGACGTCGTCTGGGCGTCTCGTTCTCCACCCAAGCGGAGCAACCCCCACACCTGCCACGAGTGCGGCGCTGAAATCAACATCCTCGTCGAGGAGAAAGCCTTCGGCATCGTCAGCGAACAACATCTCCCGGACAGCCTCCCAGAACTCACTGACACCGACGCAGCCGACGTCTACTACATCCAAACCACAGAAGGTAGCAGTTCGTACCTCCGAATCAACACCCATCAGATTATGCTGACGACTCTGAAGTGACCGGCGCCGTCAGTCAAGATCGACGAACTGGTCCTCCCACTCCCGTCGTGCCTCAATCTCTCGCTGTCCGCGACGAGTGACCGTATAGTAATTCGTCCGCCGGTCTTTCTGCCCCTTCTCGACTAATCCCTTATCAACCAGCGTATCCAGATTCGGGTACAGTCGGCCATGATGGATTTCCTTCTCATAGTAGTCCTCCAGCTTTTGCTTGAGTGCAAGCCCGTGTGGTTCATCTTGGCCCGCAATCGCGTACAGCAAATCCCGTTGAAACCCGGTCAAGTCGTGCATTGGTTTGGTCTACCCACATAATTATCAACAATGTGTGTTAAATACTGCGACATCGACAGGAACCGACGGTCAACAGCCTACAACCGCGATTTATCTCAGTCAAATTAGTGAGATGTTCCAACAGCTCGATAGCGACAACGAACCGACTCGGCGCCGGCCAGAACTCCACCCGAAGACCGCCGATGCCGACTGCCTCCCAATCCGCCTCTCCGACACCGTCCGTGAGGCTATCGACACGGTTGGAGAAGGCACCAAAGGCAATCGCTTCGAGCCGCTTGCCTTCGATCACCCCGACGGATGGACGCGTACGAAGTGCGTTATCGGGGGCAATACCGACATCGACGGCCACCACGAAATCACCCGCTGGGAGCATCCATTCTACACCGACATCATCGTCGAATCGCCCAAAGGCGACGATGAATATCACGCCCGAGGCGACGACAACTCACCATTCCACATCGGGAGTCGTCACGTCTCCTATGTTCGAGCCACCGAGCACATCGCTGATTGCTCAGACGCACCGGGGATTCCAATCCAATCCCACGAAATTCAACGCATCGTGAAACTCAAGGACCTCTGTATGCGGTTTTCCGACCGGGTTGAGGAAGCAACCACAAGTATCGACCACCTCGCGAAAAGCTACCCGAAGCAGAGTATCCTCGATGCGGTCTCACGAGCCCTCAAACGAAACCAGCAGTACCGACTCCTCCGCGACCTGAAACCCTACATCGAAGCCGAAACTCGAGAATGGGACGCGACTATCACAGCCTAGCGGAAAATCGCGGCTCACCGCCGCCATTTGTGATTTGCGACGGGCGCAATGCCCGATAAATACTACGCTCAGAGTAGTATCATCTACGATAACCTCGAAGTGGTTGAAGCGCTTCGGAACGCGTTCGCCGACGCCCTCGGTGAAGGACAGGTCCCCAGCTTCGCAGAGTGGGGCAGCCCCGCCCGGCACCCGGATTCAGAAACCGAGTCGCTAGTGTTCCAAGACGACGTGTTCAAGCTAGTCAACCGGAACCAAACCGGGAATACCGACGTGACACACATCTTCTTGGCGTATCTCGCCCCATACGCCCGGGGACTCACAATCAAGCAGTCCTACATCGTCGTCGGTGAACAGCCCTCTTTCGTCGTCTGGAACATCAGTGACGACGGCCAAGAAATCACCAAGCAATCGTTCAAAGGTGAGTTGACTCAACGCACCTACGACGCTGGACTCGTCCGAGACCGCAATCCAGAGCTCGATAACGTCGACCTTCGGCCATTCAACCCCGACGTCCCGAGCCGCCCCCGATCGGAGGCTCTTGAGGAACCAGCTGACCCAGGCCATCCAGAGCCTCCCGAACCATCGTACCCCAACCCCCCGGAGGTAGTCGATGTTGAGGCATCCGGCCGAAGTGTCTCATCTCCACGGAAAATCCATATCACAGTCAAATACACCGCACGAGATGGGGCCGAACCACGCCGAAACACCGTCACCTTCCGAATCAAAAACGGAGAAGCGAGGCTGCGAGACACCGACGACCCAGGGCACTTACATCACCAATCGCACGCCATCATCGCCGCCACGAGGGCAGTCCGAGACCACCCGAGCGTCAATTCGGTGAAGAACCTCGAAGACTTGCTGGCCGACGCAGAACAATACATCAAAAAGTGCCGTCTCACAGACGACGACTAATCCACCAATGGCTCACTCAGACTCCACCAACGACATCGACTTTCCCACAGCCGACGACGGAGCCTTCGATTACGACGCGATGCTCGAGGAGATCGGCATCGAACTCCCGACAACCCACCACCGACCGGCCATCCATCTGTTCAACGACAACCTCACTGAAGTCGAAGACCTTCGCGACGGCGAACTTCACTACATCGCTAGCGGCCAGCTGATGAAGGTTCCAGTCACGGACCTCTACACGGATTACAAGAAAGACAATTTCACGGTCGAACGCGCATCGAAAGAAGCCGTCCGAGACACCGAAGTCGTCGTCGGCGAAGACGACCTTCTCGAGAAAGCACTCGAACTGAAAACGATGGTCGGTGAAGACGTCGAGATACACATCGAGGCCGACGGTGACCCGCTCCGAGAAATCGCCGGGGAAATCGAGAACGTCGAATCCTCAGAGGAAGAACTCAAAATCGAACTGGAATGTGAGGACCCACCCTCCGAAGAAGAACTCACCAACACCCTTAGTCGCGATAGCCGCTCCGAATAACCACCCCTGCGAAATTAATCAACCCCCTATGCGCTCAACCAACCCGACCTACAACGCCAGTATCGACATCCAACTCAGCGACGAAGAACGGGCCCGACTCCTCCTCGCGAGCAAAGCCGAATCCTGCCCCGACCTCGGTCCGAAACTCGAACTCCAGTTAGAGGCCGACGGTCCCGTCGACCTCACCTGTACGGATCATGAGTTGCTGTGTCTTATCGAAACGCTAGACGCCGCCCGCGCCGCCGAGGCCCACGGGTTCATCACCGAGGACCTGCCCGACGACTACGAGACACAGATCGGCGAGCGCGGGATCAAGCTCTCCGGTGGCCAGCGCCAGCGCGTCGCCATCGCCCGCGCGCTGCTGAACGACCCCGAGATCATCATCTTCGACGAAGCGACCAGCGACGTCGACACCGAGACCGAAGAGCGGATCCAGGAAAGTCTCGACAGACTCGTCGAGGACCGCACCGCGTTCGTCATCGCTCACCGGCTCTCGACCATCCGCGACGCCGACCGCATCGTGGTGATGGACGACGGCAGGATCGTCGAGCGCGGGACCCACGACGAACTGCTCGCCGAACGGGGCGACTACGCCGACCTCTGGCACGCGCAGGCCGACGACCAGCCCGTGAGTGCGGACGATTAGGTGCGCGACATCGCGTACTGTCGTCGCCGGGCCGACTCGACGGCCCCTTTTTCCCCGTAGAGCGCGCACACTTCGTATGATCGAGCGGATCCTCGTCCCGATGGACGACTCGGAGATGTCCCAGCGAGCGCTCACCTACGCGCTCGAAAACCACGCGGACGCCGAAATCACCGTGTTGCACGTGGTCGGTGAGCCGTCCTCGATGTGGGGCGCGGCGACCGGCATCGCACTCGAAGACGACCCCGAGAGGGCGGCCGAGGAGCGGGCCGCGCCGGTGTTCGACCGCGCACGGGAGACCGCCGCGGAGTACGGCATCAGTGTCGAAACGGACGTCGAACTCGGCAGTCCCGTCCGGGCGATACTGAACGCCGCCGAGGAGTTCGACGCCGTCGTGGTCGGGGCCCACGCCGGGACGCTGGCCGACCGCCTGTTCGTCGGCAACGTTGCACAGAAGGTCGTCCGCCAGTCGCCGATCCCGGTGATCGTCGTGCGATAGCCCGGCGTCGGCGAGGACGTACCGGCCTCGGAGAGGGTCGTTCGAGCGCGCGCCGGCCCCGTCACGTCGCGCTTATATCCGTCGAGACGGTATCGTGAGCCATGACTGCGGACCCCGCGACGCTTTCCGTGACCATCGTCGACGGGTACGTCGACGAGCCGGCGCATTTCGGTGTGCCGCCCTACATCTCGACGTACCCCCGATACACCGCGGGGGCCC
>ENA-ORCO01000727-ORCO01000727.1-marine-metagenome-genome-assembly--contig:-NODE-727-length-13372-cov-5.826476_pt1 | contig 13372 bp, 10 predicted proteins | sample MGYA00248633_ERZ508508 | MGnify/ENA primary metagenome ERZ508508 (study PRJEB26179, sample SAMN06268845) | marine metagenome | isolation source: A23 P1 aerobic enrichment on pine of planktonic cells taken...
ACTGGAGTTCAGACGTGTGCTCTTCCGATCTTGCATATGGAATGTATTCTTTGCAACTACAGAAAGAGAATCATGGGACCCTATCGACCTAATAGACGCTGTCGGAACGAGCGAGTGTGTGGCCGTTCGGCGAGCAAAACCGTCGTATCGAGATCATCAAGAGTGGATATGTTCAGCGATCCGCCCACAACTCGAGAGAGCAAACCACGCTCTGTTGCTCCCACGATAACCAGTGTCCGACCAGCCGATGCGTTCTCGATTGCAGTTTCCACGTCGCCCGTCTCAACCAATAGTTCGGCCTCTCCTAACTCGTGATCGGCGGCCCAGTTCTCAAGAAACTCTCGACCCGAGGTCAGAGTATCGGCCACGTGCAACACCGAGACGTTCGCACCAACTGTTGCTTGAAGCGCCTTTGCGACCTCCGCGGACAGGTCTGAAGAGTAGCCACCAGCAGTCGGCAACAGGATATCACGTGGATCGAATCCGCGCTCATCGAGAACGAGCACGTCACACGGCGGTTCGTGAAGCAACTCGTCGAGGGGGCCTTCGACACGGCGGCCGGCCAGACGCGTCCCTCGGTGGCCCATAATCAGCCTGTCGACGCCGTGTTCGTGGGCCGCGTCAAACACCTCCTTAAGACCTTGATGCGAGAGGATCGTTCGAGTCTCGATCGGGACTCCGAGATCGGCAGCATCGGTTTGGGCGTCGGCCAGCAGCTGCTCGGACGTCTCCGACAGGCGCTCACGCTGGTCAGCGGCGGCTGTAAGCGACGTCTGGTCTGGTACTTGAATAACGTGAGTCGCAAGGAGCCGTCCGCCATCGTTCCTCGCGAGCGCCGCCGCTAACGCGATAAGCGCGCGTTCCGTCCGAGGATTGGAGAGTGCAACCATCGTCGTCGGGATGTCGGGTTCTTCACCGGCGCCGTCCGGAGCAACGGTTGCTGCTGCGTTGACCACGGCTCGGGGAAACTCCTCCTGCCGGTTCAGAACGTGTCGGCCGAGGAGCCTCTGGTTCTCGGTTCGACGACGTGCATACGCGAAGTACCACACCAACGCTGCGGCGACGAACACCGCTGAGAGGAGGAGTTCGCGTTGGCCGACGAACGCTAGCAGCCCGATCGAGAGGATCATTCCCAGAATCGGCGTCAGCGGATAGAACGGGACACGGAACGCGGGGTCGTATTCAGGATCGGCTTCGCGGAACACGATGAGTGCGGCGTTCATCAGCGCGTAAACAACCAGATGAAGGACGCTCGCAGCCTTCGCGAGGACTTCGATGTCCTGTCCGAGAAGCATAATAAAGACGACGATCATCGCACCTGTGACCAGAATCGACCGGTACGGCGTGGCATAGGAGGGGTGAATTTCGTTGAGCCAGTTGGTGACGATCCGGTCGCGACCCATCGCGAAATTAATGCGTGCCGATGCGAGAATCGACGCGTTCGCGCTCGAGGCTGTCGCCAACAGTGCACCCAGTGTCACAACCGTGACGGCGATGCCGGCGAACCCACCGAGGAATGCGACCCGAGTGGCCTGCGTGAGAGGGGCGGTCTGACTCAACTCGGGCCACGGCACCACACCAAGCATAATGCTCACGAGGACCGCGTAGGCGATCATTACGACGGCAACGCTTCCGATGACGGCTCGCGGGAGGTTCCGGCCCGGGTTCTTCAGCTCCTCAGCGACGGTCGCGATCTTCGCGTACCCGAGGAACGAAACGAAAATGAGTGCCGTCCCGGGAAGGATCGCTCCATACCCGAGGGGCGCGAGTCCGCCGTCGCCGAGCAGCGTCCCGAAGTCGAACGAGAGCCATCCCTGGATCGCGAACAGCGCGAGGATCGACAGCAGAATCGTCACGATAATCGTCTGAACGCCGCCGGTTTCCTTGGCGCCGATGTAATTGACCCCGACGAAGACCACACCAGCGATGAGCGCGCCCACTTGGATATCAGAGAGGAACAAGACACCCGGGATCGGGAGCAGTGTGGTGAGGTACTGGCCGAATCCGATACTGTAGAAAGCACTCGCGAACGCCAGCCCCATCCAGTCACCGAGGCCGGCGATCGACCCGAACAGCGGACCGAGGGCACGATTGACGTAGTAGTAGCCGCCGCCAGCTTTGGGCATCGCGGTCCCGAGTTCCGAGACCGACAGTGCATTCACCATCGCGATCGCCCCGCCGATTACGAACGAGACAACGACGACGGGACCAGCCGTGCTGGCTGCGACGCCGGGCAAGACGAAGATACCGGCACCGATCATCGTTCCGATCCCGATGGTCAGCGCTGAGAGCAGCCCGAGGTCCTTCGCGAGTTCCTCGTCACCCATCAGCTCCCCTCCCGCTCAGTGAGCGCCGTCCGCTGAGAAGGGTTTACGAGACAATACGTCTCATCCGGCAGCAACCCCGGGTGACCCAGTCCGATACGGTTCCCCTTCCTGCGTGTGCAACGCGTGTCACAATCCGCAGCCAGTTCGCTGTGCATATCTGACTCTCCGAGATAAACCAATTTTAAACCCTCGATTAGAGTGTAAAGAACAATATCTGCCACTATTATTTGGATTTACAAAATAAAGACAAATTTACTACACAAACTTTAAGACGGTCGCCCCGTCAGTTGCGCTATGCACCACACCCCGCTGTCTCCAGTCAGGTCTGGCGACCCAGCGTTCGACAGTGCGGTTACCGGGACCCGGTTAACGCGCGGTGATCCGGTATGAGTACGGGCGTATTCGGGCGCATTCTTGTTCCAGTCGCGTCCGAACCGGACGCGCGCGAGACTGCTACCGCGGTTCGGCCAATTCTGACTGGTGACGGAGGTACCGGCATATTCGTGTACGTCGTAGAGAAAGCTGGCGGCGCCCCAGACAAAGCGTCTGTCGAACAGCGGGAAACATACGCTCAGAAGCTGTTCGACGGTGTTCACGCCGTGCTTGAGGGGCAAGGTCTCTCGTATGAAACGGACGTTCTATATGGAACTGACATCGGAGAGGCGATCATTGAGGGAGCACACGCTCATCAAGCAAACGGGATTGCGTTCACTCCCCGCGGTGGGAGTCGATGGCTCAAGCTTCTCACGGGAGATGTCACGGAAACGCTTGTTTCCTCAAGCGATCTGCCCGTCATCGTCCTCCCCGAGGCTGACAGTGCTTCCGGGACGAGGTCTCCCCGATGAATTAGGACTTTCAGTAAGAGAAACCAGATATATTGATGCTACCCAAATACAGATACTATGGTATACGGACTCGACGATATCGACCGATCGATCCTCTATCATCTCTCTCGGGATGCCCGACGTAACTCGGCCACAGATATCGCCGACCACGTCCGGGTATCCGCCCAGACGGTGCGCAATCGAATCAAACAACTCGAGGAGAGCGGTGTGATCAAGGGGTATCATCCACAGATCGATTACGAACGGGCCGACGGTCTGCTTACGAACCTGTTCATGTGTACCACGTCGGCGAGCGACCGCGAACGTTTGGCCCGACAAGCACTCCAGATCCCCGGGGTGGTCAACATCCGCGAGATTATGACCGGGCACACCGATCTGCGGATTACAGCTATCGGCCACGACACGGACGAGATTTCACAGATCGCTCGGGCGATCACTGATCTCGGTATCGACATCGAAGAAGAGGACCTGGTTCGACGTGAACACGTTAGCCCGTACCGGAAGTTCGATTCAGATGGCGCACAACAGGGACCAGCGATCACGGACTTCCTCAGTCTTGCCGGGGACGCGGAACTGCTCGAAATCACCGTCGAAGAGGGAGCGGACATCGCAGGCAAGACGCTCGAAGAAGCAAACACCAACAATCTCCTTGATGAGGACGTGCTGGTCATTACGCTTGAACGAGACGACGTCATCATCACCCCCCGCGGGAAGACGACAGTCAAGGCTGGCGACGCGGTCACACTACTGCTCCGAGGCGATGCCGATGCAGAGTTCGGAACTACGTTTGGAGGTGCTGGGGATAGATAACCCCAATATCTCTCATCGCTGTGGAGGCAGACGGGTGTCTGATCGCCCGTCGGCAAGACGGAGGTATAAAACAGGACGCAGTCGTCGATCACCGGAGGTCGGCGATCAACTCTTGATTCGATGGCGGTTTCTGAACGAATCCCTCGACGTTTCTCTTGACGGAATCGTTTTTTGATTCGCGTGCAATTAAAATGTATGAGTTCTGTGTCACCCTCGCAGCCGCCGTGTTGAACGTTGTCGACACGCTCGCACCTGCTGGCACGCCGGTGACGACGACAGAGGTCGCAGCCGAGTTCGACTGTACAGCGCGCACGATTTACAACAAATTAGATGTCCTCGTCAACCAAGGTGCTCTTGAGACAAAGAAAGTCGGGGCTAGAGGTCGAGTGTGGTGGCGACCCACGGAGCGGTCATCCGATGAGTTATATGAGGCTACTCATTCTCGGTCACCGTCGGCGAATAGTCGACTCCGAGAAGGGCACGATTCATTCCAGTTATCGATGGAAAATCTCGGCCAAGAGAACCTCTATGAGCTAATATTTAACCAGACGTTCCATTTTATCGGTGTTCTGGAGCCCGACGGCACGCTTATTCATGCAAACGAGGCTGCACTCTCCTTTGGAGGCCTGACCCGAGAGGACGTCGTCGGGAAGCCATTCTGGGAGACCTACTGGTGGCAGCTCTCCAACGGGACGCAAGCGCAGTTGAGAGACGCTATCGACCGAGCAGCTGACGGCGAGTTCGTTCGGTTCGAGGTCGAAGTTCAGGGTGCCGACCGCACCGCAGTCATCGACTTTTCACTCCGCCCTGTGTCGAACGAACACGACGACATAGTATTGATCGTGCCGGAAGGGCGAGATATTAGCGAACTCAAAGAGCGCGAGCAACAACTCCAACGCGTCAATCGACTAAATGCCGTAATCCGGACAATTGTGCAGACCGTTTCGCGAGCCAAAACGCGCGAGGAGATTGCACAGGCTGTCTGTGACACGCTCTTGGAGTTCGATCCGTATCAATCGACAGTGATGGGTGAGCTGTCGCCGCCATTCGATGATTTCGAACCGTGGACGATGGCTGGAGATATGGAAACCTATCTTGATGAAATCTTGGACCAACAGTCACCTCCGCTCAGCGAGGGTCCTGCTGCGCACGCCGTACGAACCGGTGAATTGCACGTTCAAGATGATCTCGCTGATCTTCCCTACGACTATTGGCAACACCTTGCCGATACCCACGGGATTCAATCGTACACTTCCGTTCCTTTGAGGCACCAAGGAACGGTATACGGTGTGCTTGGTGTGTACGCTGATCGCACCGAAGCATTCGATCAAGAGAAACGGCGCATCCTCACAGAACTAGGCGAGATTATCGGGTACGCATTGTACGCTCTTGAACGCAGGGAAGTGCTTGATCCCACCGCTGAACTGGAGTTTAGATCAGCGGAGATTGCTCGACTCTGCCGTACAGAGACAGATGCAGACTTCGAGTTGGCTCTTGATTCGACTGTCTCACTCTCTGACGGAAGAGAGCGCCATTTTTGGACGGTAAACGGTCTGTCACCCCAGATTGTCCGGAATCTCGTCGAGAGCGGTTTTCCATCCGCCTCTGCTTTCAGACTTCTGAAAGACGTGGAGGAGAGTGCTCGCTTCCACCTAACTGCCACTGACCAGTCAATTGCTGCCATCTTCGATACCTTCGACGGCGAACTCCAAACGGTGACGATCAAAGACGACACGGCGACAGTGATTGGGAGCTTTCCAGAAATGGTCGATTCAACAGCTGTCCTACAGGCGATTCGAGAACAGTATCCGGATATCGAACTCGTCGCTCAACGACGGCTGTTGACTCCGACATATCTCCGACAGTTTATTGATGAGGAGCTGACCGATCGACAACAAGCGGCGCTGCAGTTAGCGTATTTTGGGGGATACTACGAGCGTCCACGGCTCAAAACGGGCGACGATCTGGCGGCGGAACTCGGCATTTCGCGGCAGACGTTCCACTACCACTTGCGACAGGCGGAATTCACGATATTCAATCAGTTGTTCGAACAGGCAGCCGTCCCACCGTCAGACTAGTCAGAGTATGTGTTCATATGACATGAGATGGTACAAGCCAATGTGAGCGCGAATCAAGGGAACCCGGCACCCAATAAGTGGCATTTCCAGATTGGTGAGCGCCCCCCATCCGTCGCTATAATTGAAGCGATTGCGTTCGTGACGAATCAAGATCCACTTGATATTGACCCAGTAGCAGACGTAATTGCTCCAGATGCGATGGACAGATTACTCCGTGGAGACGATACCGTGACGATCTCGTTCGTTTTCGAGGACTACGATGTAGAAGTTGCGGGTTCTGGTAAAATCGTTATCTCTGGAACGGATATCGTTCATACTGACCCTCCATCTGCAAACGAGGAAGTGGCGAAACTCCGTCTCCAATTAAGTCATTTGTCCCTGTCCGAGTTAGAAAATGAAGGGCTGGTTGTCTTGGACAGAAATGAGAAGGTCGTGAGGAAGGGAGAGAACTTTGATCCGACGCTAATCGAGTAGCGCTGATCCGATCCGTATTATTTATATGATATCATTTTAGTTATCTTCTACTTGATACCTGTTGAGTGCAGAGGTCTGTGCATCGACGAACTCAACATTCGTAATCTCAAACCGTGCTCCGCCATCCGCCCCTTCTGTAACACGAACGTGCCAATCGTGGGCAGTGACGATCTGTTCGACGATACTCAGTCCGAACCCGGTTCCGTCAGTCGACTTCGAGTAGCCGGCCTCGAAGACAGCGTCGCGCTCGTCAGACGGAATCCCTGGACCATCGTCCTCGATGTAGAACCCGTCGTCTAGTTCTCCAATCGTCACAGTCACATCTTCCCGGCCGTGTTCGACTGCGTTCCGAAACAGGTTCTCAAAGACCTGCTTGAGGCGACTTCTGTCTGCCTGAACACCTCGATCAGTATTAGTGATTAATTTTGCCTGATTCGTCTCGACGTTCTCCCAGCACTCGTCGACTATCGTAGCGAGATGGACTGGCTGAGCGTCGGTTACCGCTTTCCCTTCCCGGGCTAGCGTTAGGAGATCATCGATCAGCGTCCCCATCCGGTTGAGCGCCCCTTCGAGATCGTCGAGATGAGCGCTGTCACACTCTTCGGCTGCCAACTCGAGCCGCCCAGTGGCGACATTCAACGGATTCCGGAGGTCGTGTGAGACGATACTCGTGAACTCTTCGAGCCGCTCGTTCGTGCGCTTGACCGACTCACGTTCGGTGATGTCGATATACATCGCTACCGTTCCGATGACCTCGCCGTCGGCTGTTCGGCGTGGAACCGCACGCAGGAGCGCTTCGATGACCTCGCCATCGATAGCCAGTAGATCGCGTCTCTCTCTGGTGAACTGTCCGTTGAGCGCCCGGCTGTATCCCTGTGATTGCAGTCTCTCCGCCGACTCAGGTGTGTAGAACTCCGCGAGTCCACTGTCGATTATTGTGTCTGCATCGTATCCAAGGGTCTCGGCAAACTGGCTGTTGCAGTCCTCGATGATCGGTCGGCCGTCCTCGGAGCGAGTGAGAACCATCATTACTGGGGCTTCCTCGAACAGCGTTCGGTACTGGCTTTCGTACTTCGTCGCCAGCTGTTCCAGTTCCTCAGTTTTTTGTTCCAGTTGCTGTTCGTGTTCTATTTGTTCGGTAATGTCGGTCGTAACACCGGTGAGTTGCGACGGGTCGCCGTTCTCGTCTGTAATCACGTCGAGGCGTGCCTGTACCCACCGCATCCCACGGTCGGGGTGGTCGATACGGAACTCTTGTTCGATTGGCCACCCGGTCGTTCCGTCCTGCTGTGCTTCCATATCCGCGAGTAACTCGTCTTTATCCTCGGCATGAACGTGTCGGAGCCATGCCGTCGGGTCGTCGTATGCCTCCTCGGGTGTGACTCCATAGATCCTTTCCACTGCTGGATTCGCGTACTCGGTTTCGGAGTAGTCGGTCGGCAACAGGAAAAACGCGTCCTCAACGTTGCTCGCGAACCGCTCGAACCGTTCGCGAACTATCTGAAGCTCCTGCTCGCGCTCTTTGCGCTCGGTGATGTCCTGAAACGTCCCTTGAACGGCGATGAGTTCACTATCCTCATACACCGGTTCTCCGAGCGCGCGAACCCAGCGCACGTCGTCGCCTACTGTGACGATCCGCAATTCCACGTCATACGGTTCGCCCTCAGATACCAGACGGTCGACAGCCTCCCGAATCGTGTCTCTATCGTCGGGATGATAGAACTCGATAGCGTCTTCAACGGTCACATCGGCATCCGGTGGCAGTCCGTGGATCCGATACACTTCATCTGACCACCGCAGCGACTTAGACTGCACGTTATACTCCCAGCCACCGATATGTGCGACTTCTTGTGTCTCTTGCAGGAACTGGCGGCTCCGGTCAAGTTCCTGCTTTCGTTGCTTGCGTTCTGTTACATCGCGGTATAGCCACAGGTGTGCCTCACCCTCGGGCAGGGTGTACGGCACGTAATCGCGTTCGAGCACACGACCGTCTGCCAGCGGGAGTTCCTCATTTTGTACCGGCTCTCGCCGTTCGATCCGTTCGGTAACCCCTTCAATAAATCCCTCAGGATCGGCGAACAGGTCCTTGAGTTCTTCAGCCGTCGCGGCGCAGTCACGCCCAGTAATTTTATCACCGTCGATCGGTCTGCCAAACGTCTCCCCCAACAGGTCATTTGCTATGAGTATGTCGCGTTCAGCATCTTCGACGAGCACGCCCATCGGCAGGTTTTCGACTATCGTTCGGAGGACGGTGTTCGTCCGACGAAGCTCCTGTTCCCGTTCTTTCCGCTCGGTGATGTCGACGAGGTATCCCAACCGATGGGTAATCTCACCGTCCTTCCGGATGTTTTTTGTGTGATCGAGTACCCATCGAACGGTTCCGTCAGGGGTAACAATCCGATACGGTTCGTGACTGAACTGGTCGGTCTCCCCGTCGCTGTGTTCGGCGACTTCCTCAAATACCCGCTCGCGGTCCTGGTCGTGGATGACGTCCGCGTAGGCTACGGCTCCCGACTGGAACTGTTCGGCCGTGTATCCGAGTACGTCTTCGACGTTCTCCGAGACGTGCTCGACAGGCCATCCCTCCGCTTCTCGCCACTTGAAGACGACTGCGGGCCCTTGCGTGAACATATCCCGCTCATCTTTCAGCTGTTGTTCGTACGTCTTGCGGTCGTCGATATCGAGGTGGATGCCGACGGCCCGAGCCGGCTCGCCGTCTTCGCCTCGTTCGACGACCTGGCCGATGTCTCGGATCCACCTGTAGTCGCCGTCGGCAGTCTGCATTCGCTGCTCCGTGTCGTAGTACTCGGCATCGCCTGTGATGTGACTCTCGAGCGCCTCCTTGACGTCGTCAAGGTCGTCGGGATGTACGCGTGTTTCCCACGCCTCAAGACGCGGCTCAATCTCGTCAAGAGAGTAACCGAGCATTTCGGCCCACTGCTCGTTGAATTCCACCTCATCTGTAGTCATATCCCAGTCCCAAATCCCCAGATTGGCACCCTCGACAGCAAGGTCAAGTCGCTCTGTGAGTTTCTGAATTTCGCGCTCCCGTTCTTTACGTTCGGTAATATCGAAAAAAGATGATACCACTCCGATTGGGGTACCGTCGCTGTCTGTCAGGTGGCTGTTCACCCCTCTGGCGTAGAACGTTGACTCATCTGCCCGGACGGCTTCGAGTTCGCCTTCCCAACGTCCCTGTTCTTTGACCGTCTCCAGCACAGCCCGTGCCTGCTCAGGATCCTCCCACAGATCTATCGCTGAACGTCCGATCACATCGTCTTCATCATCGTACCCCCACATATCGAGGAATGCAGGGTTCACATCCATTAAGTCGCCGTCAAGATCTACTTGTGCAATCCCGCTGAGGGCTGATTCATACGCATACTGGTACTGCTGGAGCATAGTTTCCCGCTCTCTGCGCTCGGTAATGTCCATTGAGACGCCGAGTACGGCGTCGCCGTCCGTCTCGACCGGATCGTAGGGAATCTTGGTCGTTTCTAAGAGCCGTGTTTCACCGTCTGCGGTCGTCAGCGACTCCTCGGGAATGTACTTGGGCTCGCCGGATTCGATGACGGCCTGATCATCGGCGCGGAACTGTTCAATGTCCGCCTTGGAGTCGGCGAAGTCGGCATCTGTGGCTCCCTCAAGATTGCCAACGGTGGTCCCGTACGCCTCAGCAGTAGCCTCGTTTGCCAGCAGGAACTCGCCGGTTTCGTCTTTGACGAAGACGAACTGTGGAAGCAGATCGATGATCTGGCGCAAGCGATTGCGAGTCGCTTTGGCACGCTCCTGTTGGCGGTATCTCTCGACAGCGTTGCGAATTTTATTCGCGAGGACGGTATACTGGCTCGTCCCGGATTCTTTTTGTAGGTAGTCCGTCACACCGGCAGCGATCGCATCGCTCGCAACCGTTTCGCTCCCTTTGCCAGTATACAATATAAATGGTAGGTCTGGGTACTTTTCACGTACGGTTTCGAGGAACTCGATGCCGTTCTGGCTAGGCATTTCATAGTCGCTCACGATACAGTCGAAGCTATTTGTGGCAAGTCGATCTCGTCCCTCACTGGCGTTTATCGCCGTCTCGACGGTGAATTGAGCCTTGTGTTCTGAGAGCATCTCGGCCGTCAGATCCGCGAAGGCGGGATCGTCATCAACGTGAAGAACTGAGATCCCAGGCGCCTCAGTCATATATATGTCAGCCATCGCTAGCGTGCAGTATAGTATTTATTACCTGGTTTTCACGTGAGATACTGCCGAATGGACGGGATTCGCATACCGACAGCGTGTCCTGAGTTGGATCCCTGTGAAGGCGTCCGGGACTGGTCGAAACTGAACAAGATGGGAAACATAACGCCACAAAGCTTTGAAGAACTGATTTACCGAACGCTGTGATCTCTCACGAACTTCAAGCGTCGTAACTATATCTACCGATAGTGTTTTGACCAAACAAAAGTTAATCTGATTAATACTTAGTGGCCTTGTTGAAACCCACCAGTACTGGTAAATTCGGTGCTCATTCTGGAAAATAAAAATCCGACTTCGGGTTTTTGACCGGCGAGGCATTTTGGAGTTTGGCAATTTTGGCAGGGCTGCGATCCCGAACGATGACGACATCGTAGGCATCATCTGCAGCAACAGTTGGCCCTACGCTCCCCACCGCTGAAACGATATGACCGGCATTCTCACTACCGAGGAAGACCATCGAGGCGTCCTCTTCCCGTGCCACCTTGCGCAGACGTTTCGCTATAGAACCAGATGGTGCATAGCGACCTACAATTTTATGTCGAAAATCCGCACTTGGACACAGGTCTGTTACTTGTATACTCAGCTTTGAACGTTGAAGTAGGAGCGTGACGTAGGCGGTAGCGAAAACGGATGATGCCGATTACAGACTTCTTGTCGTGCACGCGTGTATTCGACGAGTTCAAATCGCTGTCACCCGCACAACGTCAGCACGCGAAAACCTACGCCACAGGTCTTGTTGCGGCCAGCAACAAGACCGTGGCAGGCATCGCACGCGAAGTCCTTCCAGCTGGAGACAAACGCGCTCTCAACAAGTTCCTCACCGAGTACGACTGGGACGAACAGCAATTCAACCACGAACGCCTCGAAGAACTCCAAAAACACGGCGAAACACGCTGGTCGAAGGATGGCTACATCATCCTCGACGACACGATCACCGAGAAAGCCGGGGACGAAGTCCCCGGCGTCGGACACTTCTATGATCACGCCGAAGGTGGCACTGTCTGGGGCCAAGACCTCATTTACGCCTTCTACGCTGACGACAAAACTGCCTACCCACTCACTTTTCGCCTCTACGAAAAACAAGACGAAGACGCCTCAAACCACGACACCAAGTACGATCTCGCCCGTGAGATCGTCACCGAACTCGAAGACGAGGTAGGTGTCCCGGCGGACACCTACCTCTTCGACTCGTGGTTCGCTCACGATTCTGCCCTCGTCGAACACATCGAATCCTACGGCAACGACTGGATCGGCCCGCTCCGGAGCAACCGACAGGTAACCTACGCCGGCGAAGAAATCAGCGTCGATGCGCTGGCAGAGCGCATCGACACCGTCGAGCGTAACGTTGAGGACGAGACCTACCACATCTGGACGAAGAAGCTTCCCGTCTCCCAGGAGTGGTCTGCATAACTTTTGAGCGTTCAATCAGCTAACTGGAATGCAGAGGCTACAAAATCGTACGACTCGGGCGTTGCTGGTTCGACTTGACAATCAGTGAACGTGCAAAGGTGGCGCTGACCACTCTTGGGAGACGGGAAGCTGGTCATCGCTGAGAAAGAAACCGACGAAGACGAAGAGAACCCTGTCAAATACCTCGCCACGAACAAGATCGACGCACCGACCGAACACGTGATCCGCTCCTACGGGATGCGGTGGCGCATCGAGACGTTCTTCGAGGACTCGAAGCAGGATCTCGGCTTGGGAGACTGCGAGATGCAGACTGACGAAGGTGCCAGTCGGCACTGGCACCTTCTGATGGCTGCCTACAGTCTCGTTCGTCTTGGTCCCGATTCGAGCGCCTTGGGGACGGTTCGCTCGAAAGCGTCATCGCTTCGAGCGAACCTCGAACATTCCCTGAAGGAAGCCGTTTACAACCTACTCTCGTGGGTTCGAGACAACGATGATCGTGGCGTCGATGATCTTATGCAAGAGATTGACCACCTTTTCGTTCACTCAACAGCCGACGCTAACGTTCAAAGCTGAGTTGTATATGTAATTTTGATACAATCGATTCCATGTCAAACTCTTCGTCTTGTCCGATCCAGCCGTGTTCTCTGGCATAATCGGTGTTTCCCTTTTTAATTATACTCACAGCCAGCACGTCTTCATCAAATACGTTCCCGAACTCAGTTGCGCGGACAAGTGCTGCTTCAGCGAGGAGAGATCCATCGAACGGAACGACTAATGTCATATATTGACTTTTTCCTACACTATAGATAACTTTTCACGGTCTCGTGTAGATAGTTAGGAGAAAAGGTGTATATTTCCATCTATTAGTCTGCTTTCGGAACTGTGACGCTGAAAATCGCCCCGACAGGCTCGTTGTCATCTATCTCGATTACCCCGCCGTAAGATTCTACCAGCGTCTTGACCAGATACAAACCGAGCCCGGTGCCAGAGCTGTCGAGACCCGTTTCACCTTTCCCAAAGATGGTTTCCTTCTCTGTGTCCCGAATCCCCGGTCCGTTATCGGCAATCTGAACTAGGACAGAGTCCGTCCGTTCACGTGTCGAGACATCCACCTCCGGGACCTCCTTGTCGTTGTGCTGGATCGCGTTCTTCAGAAGATTGCGAAAGACCGCCTCGAGCATAT
>ENA-ORCO01000729-ORCO01000729.1-marine-metagenome-genome-assembly--contig:-NODE-729-length-13337-cov-3.739216_pt1 | contig 13337 bp, 13 predicted proteins | sample MGYA00248633_ERZ508508 | MGnify/ENA primary metagenome ERZ508508 (study PRJEB26179, sample SAMN06268845) | marine metagenome | isolation source: A23 P1 aerobic enrichment on pine of planktonic cells taken...
GTTGACCTGCTCGGCGACCTCGTGGGCGCGCTCGAAGCTGTCCGTCCCGCGGATCGAGGCGGAGCCGGCGGGTTTGACGATGACGGCGGCGTCCGCGCCTTGCTCGCGCAGCGCCTCGGCGACCTCGTTCTGGGAGCAGCGGCCGTAGGTGACGCCGACCGTCCACTCGCCGACCTCGCGGAGTTCGGCCCGGTCGACGGCCTTCTCGATGAGCGCCTCCTTCTCGACGCGCTTCTCTTCGAGGAACTCGTGGAACTCCGGGGAGAGGTCGGGGCCGTGTTCGTGGACGGCCTCGATGTACTCCTCGGGTTCGCTCCAGTACGAGAGGTCCGCGAGGTCGTCGCTTCGGGGGTCGTCGCGGATCCAGAGGTCGTGGTCGCGGGTGACGGCGGCGAGGTCGGCCCACTGCTCGTCGAAATCGTAGTCGAGTTCCGACAGCGCCACGTCGGCGGTACACACTTCCTCACTATCTCCGACGGTGCGCTCGACGCCGGCCGCGTCCACGTCGTCGGCGAGATCGTCGGGCCACTGGTGGTGGTCGAACCAGACGACGCGTTCGACGCGCTCGATCAGCGAATCGAGGGGCGCGATGTCGGATTCGCGGTCGGGACAGAGGTCACAGATGAAGACGGTCGCGTCGGGGTCGGCGTACTCGGCGGTCCATTCGAGCGCCTCCGTGAGTTCGTGCGGGCCGGCGGGCAGCAGTGCGCCTTCTCCGTGGGCCTCGCGAATCAGTGCGGTACAGGCCAGTCCGTCGGCGTCCGGGTCGGCGATGACAATGACGCCGGCGTCTTTCAGGGTCTCTGCGGCTTCCGCTTCAGCTTGCTCTTCCTCGTAGGAATCCGGGATAAAGAACCCCTCTCCGGGGAGTACAGATTTGCGGCCGATAGAGAGACGGTCGTCGTCGATGAGCCAATCGTCCATGCCCCAGCAAGCGGGCGCGGCGTCAAGAACCCGTCGGGTTCAGTTACACGTCCTCGCGCTCGGGGTTGGGTTCGCCTTCGAGCTGGCGGACCGTCAGCACCGGCATCGGGGCCTCCCGGACGAGTTCCTCGGCGACGCTTCCCAGCAGGAACCCGTGTTCGCCGTGGCGGCCGCGGGTCCCGCTGGCGATGACGTCGGCGTCGTGTTCCTCGGCGTAGTTGCGGATTTCGTCGGCCGGGTCGCCCTGCCGAACGGCAGTGACGAGCTCCTCGTCGGCCTCGGCGTCGGCGGCCTCCAGGATGAACGAGAGGGCGCGGCCGCCAGTGGTCGCCAGCGCGCGCTCCAGCGCCTCGCGAACCTCTTCGGGAGTCGTCTCAACCTCGCCGGTGTCAACGACGTACAGCCCGTGGACAGTTGCGTCGAAGCGCGCTGCCAGGTCCAGCGCTGCTTCGACGGCCCGCTCTGCGCTGCCGGAGCCGTCCGTGGCGATGACCACCGTATCGAACATACACCACGCATCGAAGCCGCGACTAAATACACTGTTGGTCACGGCGAGGGACGGTCCGGATGACGCCACGGGGTCGGCACGAACCTCGGTGGATTTTTGCCGGCCGGGGCCGCACTGGCGAGTGATGGACATCGACCTCGTACTCGCGCCGGTCGACGGCAGCGACCAGTCGGAACGAGCGGCCGAGTACGCGATCGCCGTCGCGGAGCGATACGACGCCGATCTCCACCTGCTGTTCGTCATCGACGAACGGCTCCGCCGGGATATCGACAACGGTGACGTGAGTGCGGCCGCGATCGCCGAGGAGCACCAAGCGTTCACCGAGCGTCTTGAATCGCAGTTCCGCGACGCTCACGACGGCGCGTTCGAAACGTCGTCCGCGACCGCGTTCTCCGAGACGCGACTGATGCAGACTCCGGGCAGCGTCGTCCTCGACGTGGCGGAGGACATCGACGCGGATTTCATCGTCGTCCCGCGCGAGGAAGGAAGCGAAGAGGCCGTCGGGCGCGCGGCGATCTACGTCATCGAGTACGCCAGCCAGCCGGTACTCACCGTTTAAAGGCGGATCGCCATCTCTATCTCGAAGCTCTCGGCGCTACTGATCTCGAAGCCGACCTTCTCGTACAGCGATATCGCCGGGTCGTTCCACCGCTCGACGGTGAGCCAGACGTGGTCGATACCCTCGGCCTGGCCGTGGCCAAGCAGCGTCTCGACCAGCGCTGTCCCGATACCAGCGCCCTGGTAGGCCTGTAACACGAAGATAGCGAGTTCGTGCTCGTCCTCGTTGTCCGGGACCAGCGTCGCGTGGCCGGCGACGGTGTCGTCGTGCTTGGCGACAACGTTGACACAGTCGTCGTCGAGTATCGTTTCGAGCCACTCGCGGATGGCCTCGTCTTTGACCGGTGGGATGCCCTGCGCTCGGTCCGCAGGGTCGAAATCGAGATACATCTCGACGAGGCTCTCCGTATCGGCGTCGTCCGCGGAGATCACGTCGATAGTGCGGTCCTCACGGTCGGTGATTGTCCGGGGTGGCTGCGGGAACTCCCCAGCCGGTTCGTCTGGATACGTGCGAGTCATCGGATGAGAGTCACCGGAGTCTGTGCGTTCAGCAGGACGAATTCGACGACGGGGCCGAGCTGTATCTTCCCGAGCGGCGAGCGGCCGCCGCCGCCGAGGACGATTCTGTCGAACTCCTCGCTTTCGGCGATGTTCACCAGTTCGCTGCCCGGCGACGTGCCGTCGATGTGTCGGAGCGGCGGCTCGAGCCCGCTTTCGTCGATCCGCTCCTGCACCCGCTGTTGGACCGTCTCGAGGTCGGCGTCGCTGTCCTCGTTTTCGAAGATAACGACGGTCAGTTCATCGCCTGTTTCCGATACGCGCTCGAGTGTTTCGGTCAGTGCCTGATAGGACAGTTCGCTGCCCCCGACACCGAGCAGTATTTTCATAGTCGGGCCATGTATGGGAGCGGTAAAAAAGCCACCCGGCCGACGTGTCGAGATGAACTACTGACAGCGGGGCGGCGGCGATACCCTTTTTCACCGCGGGCACGCATGCTCGGCTATGACTGAGGGCGCACCGCCGGACGAGACGGATGCCGAGGCGGCAGACGAGGCGTCGGCCGGACACCAGCCAGACGAGTCGGCGGCCGCAGATGACGGGGCCGCCGACGCCGACGGCGTGGCCGAGGCCTACCGGATCGACGTGGGCGCCTACCTCGACCTGGCGGCCGACCAGCGCGGCGACGAGTGGCGGCTGGTCAACCGCGCGCTCGACCGCGGCGAGGTCCCCGTCGACCACGCCGAACTGCTCGCCCTGCTCCGGCAGGCGGTGCGCCACCGCGTCGCAGACGGTCTCCCACTGTCGGTGCCCGACGTCATCGCCGACGAACTCGACGCGAAAGTCGCGAGCGTCGAGGAGACGCTCTCGGAACTCGAACTCACCCGCGAGATAGATACCGTCGTCCCGGAGCTGTTCCCGCCGTGTATGAAACACCTCCTCGACCAGGTCCAGAAGGGCGAACACCTCGAACATCACTCCCGCTTTGCCATCGCCTCCTTCCTGACGAGTATCGGCATGAACACCGACGAGATCGTCGACCTGTTCCAGGTGAACCCGGGCTTCGGCGAGGAGGCCACGCGCTATCAGGTCGACCACATCCGCGGTGCGACGGGGCCGACCGACTACTCGGCGCCGTCGTGTGCCACGATGCAGTCCTACGGCGACTGCGTCAACATGGACGACCTCTGTGAGCGGATCTCACATCCGATGGCCTACTACGAGAAGACGATCGACGACACCGACGAGGACGACCTGGAGGACTGGCGCGAGCGACAGGGCGACGGCGAAGCGGATTCCGAGGCCTGACGCGGGCCGACCGCAGTCACTCCTCGCCGAAGTCGAGGCGGTAGATAACGATCCCGGCGACGGCCATGAGGACGACGAACAGGACGAGGACGCCGATGAGCGCCAGGCCGCCGCTGGCCGCGATTGCGGGTGCGGTCGTCGCGTTTTTCGTGACCGCGCCGGTGACGTTGCCGGAAACGTCGCCGGTGACGCTCCCGTTCACGAGGCCGTCCAGCGTCCCCTCGAAGGTCTCGTCGTCGTCGGGGAGCTGTCCGGTGACCGTCCCGTCGACCGGGGCGGTGAACTCGCCGGCGGTGTCGTTGTCGAGGGTGCCCGAGACCTGGCCCGAGACCGTCCCGTCGAGGTTGCCCGAGAGCGCCCCCTCGAACTGCCCGGTGAACTCGCCGGTGGTCTCGTTCGTAACCGTCCCGGTGACGTTGCCGTCCACGTCCCCGGTGACGGTCGCCGGCGCCGCGAAGCTCTGACTGACGAGGATGGCCGCCGCGATGAACGCGACCACGGCCACCACCGACACGCCCAGTTGTGCGGCCAGTTCCCGGTCGATCTCCATGGGCAGGCGTACCCTCGGCCCCGGCAAAAGGGCTTCGAAGCCCCCCTGACACCACGGCTCGGCCCGCTTGCCCCCGGGTCGGCTGATCGCCCCCTCGGCGAGTCGGCAGATCTCCCCTCGGCGAGTCGCCACAGCTCCCCTTCGCCGAGGGATTTACGTTCGTTCGGAACCTACGTTTCACCTGGACGCAATCGGGAAAACAGCCGCGTCCGTGTTCACATGGTCGATTCACAGCATCCAGCGCCGACCGGGAAGACCGCACTCGCACCGGACGTCCGACGGCTCGACGAGCGGGCCGCGCGGGCCTGGACCGAGCGGATGGCCGTCCACCCGTTCGGGGGGAGTCGCTACGCCGTCGACAGCCAGAGCGGCGCGACCTACGTCGTCGACGTCGCCGCCGGGACCTGCACGTGTCCGGACCACGTCATCCGGGGCGAGCGCTGCAAGCACCTGCGCCGCGTCGGTATCGAGATAACCACCCGTCGCGTGCCCCCGCCCGGCTACCGCCGGGCCGCGTGTGCCGCCTGCGGCGTCGCGACCTTCGTCCCCGAGGACGCCCCCGCGCCGCATCTCTGTCCCGCCTGCCGGCTCGAACCCGGCGACGTCGTCCGCGACCGCGAGACCGACGACCGCCTCGTCGTCGCCCGCGTCACCGATCAGCGCGCCCACGAGGCCGTCATCGAGGGCGTCGGCGAGACGGTCGCCGACTACGACACCAACGCCGGCTACCCCCGCGACGACCTCGTGGTCGAAGCGATATACCTGAGCGACCTTGGCCGCGAGTCGCTGCGGCGGTACTCGTTCCCGCTCTCGCGACTCGTTCGCGTGGACGACGCCGCGGTCGTCGACCGGTCGCTGACCGGGCGGTCGTTGCGTGGGGGAGGGTCCGCGCCCGCCGACCGGTCGCTGCCCTGACCTGCGGCGGCGCCCAAGACTTATCGACGCGCCGGGGGACGATTGTCCAATGAGCGACGGCACCCTCGCGCTGACGTTCGACGACGGCTCCGTCGAGGACTACGACCGGATATTCCCCGTTCTCCGTGAGCGTGACGTCCCGGCATCGCTCGCGATCGTTCCGGACTGGCTCGACGGCCCCGATTCGCTCTCGACCGAGCAGTTGCGCGACCTCGCCGCCGCGGGCTGGGAGGTGATGGCACACGGGCGGCGACACCGCTACCTGCAGGCCCACGCGCTCGCCGCGGACGCGAGCGCCGGCGACGACCGCCTCGTCCTCGATTCCGCGCACGTCTTCCCCGAGGAGGACCACGGTGTCTACCCCGGCGACGCCTTCGAGGTGACCGACGGCGACCGGACTGAGGAAGTGACCCTCGCAGGGAAGGGGACGACCGACGGCGACGCCGCCGCCGCCGCCGACGCGCCGTTCGTGCGTTTCGAGGAGTCGCTCGCTGGCGAGTTCGCCGCCGACGAGACCGTCCTGCGACCGACCGAGGGGCAACTGCGCGACGAGATCCTGGGGTCGAAACGCGCCCTCGAAACACTGGGGTTCGAGCCGACGACGTTCGCGCTGCCGTACGACGCGGGGGACGCGCGGGCCTGGCGCGTGGTCGCCGAGGGGTTCGACGCGCTGGCAGACGCCGCGGTGCGCTCGCTCCCCAATCCGCCGGATCCGTCGCCGCTGGATCTGCAGCGGTACTACCTGGAGACTGACAAGATGCGTACGGCCGAGATAGCGACGTATCTCGACTGCGTCGCCGAGCGCGGCGGCGTCGGAATCTTGGCGGGCCACAGCGCCTGGGACACCGTCCCGCCAGAGCGCGTCGCCGCCGTCGTCGACGCCGCTCGCGAGCGCGACATCGCGGTGACCACCGTCCGCGAGGCCGTGCTGTGAGTGAGATTGACGACGTGGCCCATCCGCCGTGATAGGGTGTCATAGAACGGTAGGCATGGCCATCATCTGACCCGTCAAATCGCTCAGTACAGCGGGCGCATTTATGGGTGCAGGCTGTGTACGTTCTCGTGCATGCCTGAAGAAGTCCTGTTCAAATCAGAGAGCGATCAGAGTCGAGAAGAGATTGCATCGTACCTCCGGAAAGTCGCGGACAATCTCGAAAACGGAGACCCCATCAACCTGAAAGCAGGCTCCGAGTCTGTAACACTGAACCCCCCTGCCCGGCCGACCTTCGAGGTCAAAGCTGAACGCGAAGGTCCGACTGGCAACATGACTGAACGCAGTATCGAGTTCGAACTCGAATGGGACGAAAACGACGGTGAGGAGGGCAGCAAAAGTGGTCAGTTAGAAATCGAGTAGTCTCTCCGCATACAACTGAGCAGTGTATTCGGACAGTTCTGCGGCGAAAACAACCAGCTTGTGAATAGTTCTGTGACACTCTCGCCGTGATCCCACGACAGCGACCGGAGACGGCGTGAACAGGTCAGTCGAGATCGTCAGCACGGCGACGGCCTCTCCCTCGACACGCCCGGACTGTCGGAGGGTTTTAGCCGGGGAGTGACCAACCGACGGGCGATGGTCGTCTCGAACGAGAAGGGGGACCGGCGCGAGCGGGAACTGGTGAACGAACTCGACGCGGCGGGCTTCGCCGTGATGCGCGCGCCGGCCAGCGGGAGCGCCACCGAGCGCGAACTCCCGGACGTGCTCGCGGGCGACGGCGAGGACTTCTACGCCATCGAGGCGAAATCCTCCGCCGGCGACCCCATCTACCTCGACGGCGAGGAGGTCGAGGCACTGCTTTTCTTCTCGCGGAACTTCGGCGCGAAACCCCGCATCGGCGTCCGCTACGACCGCGAGGACTGGTACTTCTTCCATCCGGGCGACGAGGCCGTCCACGTCACCGACGGCGGGAACTACCGCGTCAAGAAAGAGACCGCCCTCGCCCACGGCACGGACTTCGACGAACTCGTCGGCCACTCCGAGAAGGTCACGCTGGACGAAGTCGGTGAGTCGGGGCCCGACCAGGCGACGCTGGACGTCCTCGCGGCGTTCGAACGCGGCGACCTCACCCGCGAGGAGACCGCCGAGATGCTGGAGTGACCGACGGGCGCCTCTCTGCCCCGCCCATCCCGAGCCGAACGGGAAGGCCGCACCGGAAACGCGGGCTTGAAACGCGCGCAGTCGAGACGGACTGACGTGAGCCGTCGCCAGCGCGTCGTCGCGTCGAACCGCCGCGGAAGCGCCATCGGTCGAAGCGCCCCAGACCGCCGCCTCACCCGTCGATGAGCGCCGCGACCGGGAAGCCGCGGGGCCGCGCGGGCGTGTTCGTCTCGATCTGCGTCTTCTCCTTTCTGGTGAACTTCGGCCGGATCGCCTTCGCGCCGCTGGTCGACTACTTCATCGAGTCGGGGGTCGACCCGTCGATGGCGGGGCTGGCCGCGACGGCCGTCTGGGTCGGCAGCGCTCTCCTCCGACTCCCCACGGGCTACTTGCTGACAATCGTCCGCCGACACCGCGTCCTGCTCGGGATGGGGTTGTTCCTCTCGGCGGCGGCCGCGTTCACCGCGTTCTCGCCCGGCATCGCGTTCACGGTGGCCGGCGCCTTCTTCGTGGGGCTTGCCTCCGGCGTCTTCTTCATCGCCGCGAACCCGCTGGTGAGCGAACTCTACCCCGAGCGGGTGGGCCTCGCGGTCGGCCTGCGCGGGATGTCCTCGCAGGTCGCCGCCGTCGTCGCGCCGGCGCTCGTCGCGCTCGCGATCGGGTTTGGCACCTGGCGGATCGCCTTCGGCGCGCTGGCCGGGCTCGCTCTGGTCGGCACGGGGGTGTTCGCGCTGGCGGTCCGCCGCGCCGAACTGCCCGAAGCCGGCGTCGACGACCGCGACCTGCTCGGCGCGATCCGCGCGCAGTGGCGGCTGATCGTCGCCGGCATCCTCTTCGTCGGGATCACGGGCTTCGTCTGGCAGGGCGTGTTCAACTTCTACGTCACCGCCGTCGGCGCCAAGGGCATCGGCTCGGGGACCGCGAACACCCTCCTGACCGTCGTCTTCGCGGCGGGCGTGCCCTCCTTCCTCGTCGCCGGCCGCCTCGCCGACCGCTTCTCGTATCTGCCGCTGCTGCTCGCGATCCTCGTCAGCTTCGCGGCCTGCCTGCTCGCCTTTACCCTCGTTTCGTCGGTCATCGCGGTGGCGGTCGTCTCCGTCGCGATGGGACTGGTCATCCACGGCCTCTTTCCGGTCGCCGACGCCTACATGCTGGAGACGCTCCCCGACGAGAACCGCGCGAGCGCCTACTCGGGCTTTTCGGCGGTGATGATGCTCATTCAGGCGCCCGGCAGCGTCGCCGTCGGCGCGCTCGCGGAGGGCGGCCTCTCCTACACCGGCGTCTTCCGCGGTTACGCGGTCGCCGTCGCGCTCGTCGCCATCGCGATGACCTTCCTCGCCCGCGCCGGCCGCCTCCCTGCCGGCGGCTCGGCCTGAAAACCGGCCGACCGACGCGCCGACCGGTTCCGCTCCACGGCCTCGACCTCGTGCGTTGCGGCGCCACTGTTTTCCCTTCGTGCCGCACTCTCTACCGGGAAACGGGAGGTGTTTAGTTGAGTGAGTACTCAATCAGTGCCAATGAGCGATATCGGTCGAGGGTCTGGAGACGGTGGCAGCGGCGCCGACGCGGGGACGGACGGGGTCGACCACACCGAGGGCGACGAGTGCGACGGCGACGGTGCGGGCGAACTACCGACCGGGAGCGAGCCGTCGACGGAAGACGAGATCCGGTGGGCGGCGTTCGAGGTGCTGGTCGAGGAGGGGTTCGACTCGTTCACGACGCAGGCGGTCGCGGACCGGGCGGACGTGAGCCAGTCGCTGGTCCACTACTACTACGACACGAAGGCCGACCTCGTCTTCTCGATGTTCTCGCACGGCCTGGACCACCTCGCCGGCGAGATCGAGGCGCGTGCCGACGCCGACGACCCGCGCGAGCGCCTGCTCGCACTCGCTCGCTACACCCTCAACGACGAGTCCAGCGAGGAGTCCGCCGAGGTCGTGGAGTTCTCCCGGATGCTCCTGGAGGTCGAGGCCCAGGCGCCCTACGACGAACGGCTCCGTGAGACCGTCGCGTACAACACCGGCTTCCTGCGCGACTACGTCGTCGACGCCGTCGAGGAGGGGATCGAGTCCGGCCAGTTCCGCCCGGTCGACCCCGAACCGTTCGCTGCCGTCTACCTCGGCGCGATGCGCTCGGGCCGGAACCTCCGCGCCATCTTCGCCAGCGACGACAGGGTCGACCCGGTCCTCACCGGTCTCGAGGCGGTCGTCGACGGCTACCTCGTCGCGGAGGACGGCCCGTGACCGGCCGCGCCGTGCGGTGTGTCACCTCGTCTCGTCCCACCGTCAGACCGATAGGTCACCCCGACACAGCGTGGTGTAGACGACGCAGGGACGGTCAGCGGCGCGCGGCCTCGCGACGTCCGGTCTCGCGGCCCGCGACCTCTCGACACGCGGCCTCGCGGCGCAATGCCCGCCCGGAGGGTCCCCACACGTGACGGATTCGAACTCGCTCGACGTCGAGGTGCCCGAGCGCGTCGGCAACCCGCTCTGGCATCTGGTCGACCGCTACGCCCGCCCGCACAGCCTCCGCTTTCTCGTCGCCGCGCTCGGAACCCTCCTCGCACAGATCCCCGGACGCGTGCCGGCGCTGGTTGTCGGCGTCGCCCTCGACGCCATCCTCCTCGCCGACACGCCCTACACCCTCCCGCTGGTCCCCCGGAGCGCGATTCCGACCGGAACCGAGGAGCAGGTCGTCTTCACCGCCGGACTGCTGGCGGCCGCGTACCTGATCGACGGCGGACTGAGCTGGATCGCCGGCCGCGTCGGCGGGACCGCCCGCCTGCGCACGCTCCACGACATCCGCGTCGACACCTTCGACGCGCTCGTGAGTCACGACCTCGTCTTCTTCGACCGGCGCCAGACTGGTGACGTGATGAGCGTCCTCAACAACGACGTGAGCAACCTCAACGGCTTCGGCAACAACGCCGTCCAGGGGCTGCGATTCGTCACGCAGATCGTCGTCGCCTTCGCGTTCATGGCGACGCTGCATCTCAGATTGGCGGCGCTGCTGCTTGTCCTCCCTGTCGCGCTCGCCGTCCTCGGCCGCTGGTACACCACCCGCGTCGAGCCCATCTACGACGACGTGCGCGAGAGCGTCGGTCGGATCAACTCGCGGCTGGAGGACAGCATCGACGGCATCGCGACGGTCAAGAGCTTCGCCCGCGAGGACCGCGAGCGCGACGCCGTCGCCGCGGCCTCTCGCGAGTACCGCGACCGCAACTGGTCGGCCATCCGCCTGCGACTGCTGTTCAACTACGCCAGCTGGTCGGTCGCCTCCTACTCCTTCATCGGCCTGTTCGCCCTCGGCGCGTATATCGCGCTCAACGGTGCGCCCCCGGTCCTGGGACAGAGCCTGACTGCGGGGACCCTGCTGACGTTCCTGCTCTACAGCAAGTCCTTCTACGGCCCGATCCGACAGCTGATGCTCGACGTCCTCGACAGCTACGAGAACGCGAAAGCCTCCAGCAAGCGCATCGTCGGCGTCCTCGAAGGCGAACGGCCCGACGCCAGCGCCGGTCCCGACCTCGCCGTACCCGAGAGTCGGATACAGTACGACGGCGTCGACTTCGACTACGCGGAAAGCGACGAGCGGATCCTGACTGATGTCACTTTCACCGCGGAACCGGGCGAACTCGTCGGGATCGTCGGCCCGACCGGCGCGGGGAAGTCGACGATCACGAAGCTGCTCTTTCGCTTCTACGACCCCGACGACGGGACGGTCCGGATCGACGGCACTGATATCTCCGAAGTGTCTCGCCGGAGTCTCCGCGAACACCTCGGCTACGTCTCGCAGGACCCGTTCCTGTTCTACGGGACGGTCAGGCAGAACATCGCCTACGGGGCCCGCGAGGTCGACCGCTCGCGCTCGAACGACACCGCCGACTCACGCGAGGACAGCGCGGTCGCCGAGATCGACGAGAAAGCGCTTGACGCGGCGGATATCGACCAGTCGGACATCGAGCGCGCCGCGCGACTCGCTGGCGCCCACGAGTTCGTCACCGACCTGGAGGAGGGGTACGACACGCAGGTCGGCGAGCGCGGCGAGAGCCTTTCGGGCGGGCAGCGCCAGCGCATCGCCATCGCCCGCGCCTTGCTCCGCGATCCCGCTATTCTGGTCCTCGACGAGGCGACCAGCCACGTCGACAACGAGACCGAACGGCAGATCCAGGAGAGCATCGCTTCGCTCTCGGGCGAGCGCACGACGCTCGCCATCGCCCACCGGCTCTCCACCGTCAGAAACGCCGACCGGATCCTCGTCGTCGACGACGGGGAAATCGTCGAACGAGGCACCCACGAGGACCTCGTCGACCGCGACGGCCTCTACGCCGACCTCTGGCGCGTCCAGGTCGGCGACATCGACGCCGTCTCGGAGGCGTTCCTCGCTCGCGCCGCGGGGCGCGACCCCGACGAGGCCGGCGCCCCGGAGCGCCCCTCCGAACGGATCGACGGGGTGTCGCGATGAGTTCCCGCGAGCGAATCGCCGACGCCGCCGAGGACGTGCGCTTTCCGCTCCTGACGCTGTTGCGCTCTGGCGGGCGCGGGAATCACAAGCTCGTCGGCGTCGGCGCGATATCGTCGCTGTGTGCCCAGTTTCTGAGCAATCTCGACATGCTGATCATCGGGCTGGCCTTCGACGCGATGTTCAACGACAGGGCCTACGCCCTGCCGCTGGTGTCCGCGGGCTGGATCCCGTCGGACCCGACCGCACAGCTGGGATTCACGGTGGCGCTGCTCGTCGGCATCAAACTCGTCGACATGACCCTGGGCATCGTCGCGGAGTGGTCGTTTTTCCTCTTCAGTCAGCGGACGCTGCATCGGATCCGCGTCGACGCCTACGACACCGTCCAGCGCATGGACATGGGATTCTTCGACACCCAGCAGACCGGCGAGGTCATGAGCGTCCTCAACAACGACGTCAACTCCCTGGACCAGTTCCTCCAGGTCGCGCCGAACCTCTCGGTCGTCTCCGTCGCGATGTTCGCCAGTTCCATCGTCTACATGGCGCTTCTGAACTGGCGGCTCGCGCTCGTCTCCGTCGCCGTTTTGCCCCTGTTGCTCGCTGTCAACGTCTGGTTCGGTCGGCGCCACGAGGCGCGCAACGACGACGTTCGCGAGGAGACCGGCGTCCTCAACGCCCTGCTGGAGACCAACATCAGCGGGATCCAGACGGTCAAGGCCTTCGGCGGCGAGCGCCACGAGACCGACCGCGTCGGCACCCAGTCGGCCGTCCATCGGAGTGTGAGCTGGCGCGCCCACCTCGTCGGCGTCGCCCACCAGCCCTCGCTGCGCCTGCTCGCCGGCGCCGCGTTCGTCCTGACCCTCTTTGTCGGCACCGAGTGGGCGCTCGACGGCGCCTTCTTCGGGATCTCGGGCACGATCACCGCCGGTGAACTCGTCCCCTTCATGTACTACACGCAGAACCTCGTGCTCCCGGTGCGCTTTGCCGCGTGGGTCACCGGCCTCTACAAGAGCGCCACCTCCTCCGCGAAGCGAGTCCTCGGCGTCCAGCGCATGGAACCGCCCCGCGACGAGGGGACGACCGACCTCGACGACCCCGCGGGCCGCGTCGAGTACGACGACGTGAGTTTCACCTACCCGGGCACCGACGAGCAGGTGATCCGGAACGTCTCGCTGGACGTCGAACCCGGCGAGTCCGTCGGACTCGTCGGCGAGACCGGCGCGGGGAAGTCGACCCTGTTGAAACTCCTGCAGGCGTACTACGACCCCGACGAGGGCGCGGTTCGGGTGGACGGTCACGACGTGCGCGACCTCTCCCGGCAGTCGCTCAGGCGGTCGATCGGCTACGTCGCCCAGGACCCGTTCCTCTTCACGGGGACGATCCGCGACAACATCGCGTATGGCGTCGACGACGTGACCGACGAGGAGATCGCGGCCGCGGCGAGGGACGCCGGCGCTCACGAGTTCATCGCGGACCTCGACGACGGGTACGACTCCGAGGTGGGCGAGCGCGGGGTGATG
>ENA-ORCO01000730-ORCO01000730.1-marine-metagenome-genome-assembly--contig:-NODE-730-length-13328-cov-3.727794_pt1 | contig 13328 bp, 17 predicted proteins | sample MGYA00248633_ERZ508508 | MGnify/ENA primary metagenome ERZ508508 (study PRJEB26179, sample SAMN06268845) | marine metagenome | isolation source: A23 P1 aerobic enrichment on pine of planktonic cells taken...
GATGCACGACAAGGGGCTCACGACGACCATCGACTGGAAGGACAAGGACGCCTACGGGCGTTCTATCTCCTCGAAGAAGCGCTCCCAGATGCACCGTCTGCGGAAGTGGCAGGAGCGCATCCGCACGAAGGACGCCGGCGAACGGAACCTCCAGTTCGCGCTCTCCGAAATCGACCGGATGGCCTCCGCGCTGGGCGTGCCCCGCTCCGTCCGCGAGGTGGCTTCGGTGATTTATCGGCGCGCGCTCAAGGAGGACCTCATCCGCGGGCGCTCCATCGAGGGCGTCGCCACGAGCGCCCTCTATGCGGCGTGTCGAAAGGAGGGCATCCCCCGCTCGCTTGAGGAGATTTCGGAAGTCTCCCGCGTCGAGCGCAAGGAAATCGGCCGAACGTACCGCTACATCTCCCAGGAACTCGGCCTGGAGATGAAGCCCGTGGACCCCAAGAAGTACGTTCCCCGCTTCTGCTCCGAACTCGAACTCTCCGAGGAAGTCCAGACGAAGGCCAACGACATCATCGAGACGACGGCCGAACAGGGGCTCCTCTCGGGGAAATCACCCACAGGGTATGCCGCCGCCGCCATCTACGCCGCGTCGCTGCTCTGTAACGAGAAGAAGACCCAACGCGAGGTCGCTGACGTGGCCCAAGTGACGGAGGTCACCATCCGGAATCGCTATCAAGAACAGATAGAGGCGATGGGCATTCATAGCTGAGCCCGCGCCGTGGACCGACTTGACCGAAGGGATTTTTAACCGGGCCGGGAAAGCGCCGGTATGACTGGGCCGTGGAGCACGTGGGACCACGTCCTCAAGGTCGACCCCGACAAGCCGCTCGTGGCGGGCGAGACGTTCGAGGACGTGTGTCGGACCGGCACCGACGCCATCGAAATCGGCGGCACGTTGGACGTGACAGCCGACAAGACGCGACGCATCATCGACGCCTGCCGCAAACACGACGTTCCCCTGTATCAGGAGCCGAGCAACCCGGCTGTCGTCGTGGACGACGAGGACTTGGACGGGTATCTCGTCCCCATCGTGTTGAACGCGGGCGACGTGTCCTGGATAACCGGCGCGCACAAGGAGTGGGTGCGCATGGACACCGTCGACTGGGAGAAGACCACCACCGAGGCGTACATCGTCCTCAACCCCGAGGCCAGCGCCGCGTCGCTCACGGAGGCCGACTGCGACCAGACGGCCGAGGACGTGGCCGCCTACGCGAAAGTCGCGGAGAAGATGTTCGGCCAGGAGATAGTGTACGTCGAGTACTCGGGCACGTACGGCGACCCCGAACTCGTGCGCGCGGCGGGCGAGGCCACCGAGGAGGCGACGCTGTTCTACGGCGGCGGCGTCCGCGACTACGAGGCGGCCCGCGAGATGGGCGGTCTCGCAGACGTCGTCGTCGTCGGTGACCTGCTCCACGATGAGGGCTGTGAAGCCGTCCGAGAGACCGTGAAGGGCGCGAAGGACGCGACCATCGAGGCCTGACGCGGAAACCCTGTTTTTAAGCCCCGGACGGGGGTAAGCGAGTGTATGCAAAACCGAACGTACACCGGCGACGCGGAGGCCGGCACCGACGCCACCTTCGCCGGATGGATACACGAGATTCGGGACCTGGGCGGCATCGCCTTCCTCATTCTGCGGGACACGAGCGGGAAGATTCAGGTCAAAATCGAGAAGGACAACTTAGACGAGGACATCGTGGAGACGGCGCTGGGCGTCCACCGCGAGAGCGTCGTCGAGGTGACGGGCGCCGTCGAGGAGGAGGAGCGCGCGCCCACGGGCCTGGAGGTCGTCCCCGACTCTGTTGACGTTATCGCGCCCGCGGACCCGGAACTCCCCCTCGACCCCTCCGGGAAGGTGGAGGCCGAGCTCCCGACACGACTCGACAACCGCACGCTCGATTTGCGCCGCCCCGAGGCGCAGGCGGTCTTCGAGATTCGCAGCGAGGTGCTGCGCGCCGTCCGCGAGGAGTTCCGCTCCTTCGCGGCGAACGAAATCAACACCCCGAAAATCGTCGCCACCGGCACCGAGGGCGGCACGGAACTGTTCCCCATCACGTACTTCGGCGAGGAGGCGTTCATGAACCAGTCGCCACAGCTGTTCAAACAGCTGATGGTCGGGAGCGGGCTCGAACGCGTGTTCGAAATCGGCCCCATCTTCCGCGCGGAGGAGCACAACACGCCCCGACACCTCAACGAGGCGACCTCCATCGACTTCGAGTCGGCGTTCTTCGACCACACCGAGGCGATGGACGTCTGCGAGGCCGTCGTGAAGGCGGCGTACGAGGCCGTCGAACAGAACTGCGAGCGCGAACTCGAAGCGCTCGGCATCGCGGATGAGTTCTCGGCGCCCGAGGGCGAGTTCCCGCGGCTCACTTACGAGGAAGCCATCGAGCGCATCAACGCGACGGGCGAACTGGACGAGCAACTGGTGTGGGGCGACGACCTGCCCACCGAGGGCGAGCACGCGCTCGGGCAGGACGTGGGCGAGCATTACTTCATCACCGACTGGCCCTCCGAGATCAAGCCGTTCTACATCAAGGACCACGACGACGAGGAGACGCTCTCGACGGGGTTCGACATGATGCACCCGCGGATGGAACTCGTCTCCGGCGGCCAGCGTGAACACCGCTACGAGCGCCTCGTTCAGGGCTTCGAGCAGCAGGGTCTCGACCCGGACGCCTTCGAGTACTACACGAAGATGTTCAAGTACGGCATGCCGCCCCACGCCGGGTGGGGGCTGGGCGCCGAGCGCCTGCTGATGACGATGCTCGACCTAGATAATATCCGCGAGGCCGTGCTGTTCCCGCGAGACAGACAGCGCCTGAGCCCCTGATTGCGGGATGAGCGACACCGCGACGGCGTTCGTGCCCGGACACATCACCGGTTTCTTCAGCGCACACGAGCGCGCGGACCCGGTGGCGGCCGGGTCGCGTGGCGCGGGCGTCGCCCTCGCGGACGGCGTCCGCGCGAGCGTGAGCGCCGACGCGGAGACGACGCTCCGCCTGAACGGCGACCCCGTCGACGTCGAACCCGTCCAGCGAGTACTACACAAACTCGGCGTCGAAGGAGTGGTCGAGTTCGAGACGGAGCTCCCCGTGGGCGCGGGCTTTGGCGTCTCCGGCGCGATGGCGCTCGGGACGGCGCTCGCCGCCAACGCCGCGTTCGACCTCGCGCGCACGGAGAACGAACTGGTCAGGGTCGCACACGTCGCGGAGGTCGAATCGGGCACCGGATTGGGCGACGTGGTGGCACAAGCCCGCGGCGGGGTCCCCATCAGGGTCGAACCCGGCGCGCCCGAGTGCGGAGAACTCGACGGCGTGCCGGAAACGGGGAGAATCGAGTATCTCGCGCTCGGTGAGCGCTCCACCGCGGACGTGCTGGCCGGCGACACGACCGCTCTCTCGGCGGCCGGCGAGACGGCGCTGGCGAACCTCCGGGCCGAGCCGACCCTCGGGGAGTTCCTCGCGCAGTCCCGCCGCTTCGCGGCGGACGCGGGGCTGATGAGCGAGGCGGTCCGAACCGTCGTCGACGCGTCCGAGTCGCCCGCCTCGATGGCGATGCTGGGCGAGACGGCGTTCGCGCTCGGCACCGGTCTCAGCGACGCGGGCTACGACGCGGAGCGCTGCGCCATCCATCCGGCGGGCGCGACGATGGAGACGGACATTTAAGCCCCAGAGCGTAGGAACCTGTATGACCGACGACGTTCCCGACGACCACCCGCGCGCGGCGGCGCTTCGGACGCGCCACCGCATCGAGGCGGGCATCGAGAAGGGAATCACCCACCTCCAAGGCATGCACGCCGAGGGCCGGGGCGCGGCGTTCGACTACCTGCTCGGTGAGCGGACCACGGAGAGCGCCGACGAGGCCGAACGCGTCGCGGCGGCCCACCTCCTCCTCGCGGACCACCCCGTCATCTCGGTGAACGGCAACGTGGCGGCGCTCGCGCCGGAGGCGGTGGTCGAACTCGCTGACACCGTCGACGCTGACATCGAAGTGAACCTGTTCAACCGCACCGAAGAGCGCCTCGAACGCATCGCGGAGCACCTCCGCGAGCACGGCGCGACAGAGGTGAAGGGGCTGAAAGGCGACGGCGAGATTCCCGGCCTGGAGCACGCCAGGGGCACCGTCGACGCGGACGGCATCGGGAGCGCCGACGTGGTGTTGGTGCCCTTGGAGGACGGCGACAGGGCGGCGGCGCTCGCGGCGATGGGGAAGACCGAAATCGTCGTCGACCTCAACCCGCTCTCCCGGTCGCCCCAGACCGCCGCCGTCCCCGTTATCGACAACATCGTCCGCGCGCTGCCGAACATCGCGGCCCACGCCCGCGAGTTGCGGGAGGAGCCCCAGGGGGAGCTCGAAGCGATAATCGAAGGATTCGACCGCGAGGCCGCCCTCGAAGACGCGGAGCGTACGATTCGCTCCGGCGACCTCGATTAGCCGGCGACGGAGAGCACAAGCACGCCACCGAGAAACGTCCGTTCTTCCCGGTTTCCGAGCGCCGCGCGCGCCGCCGTGACCTTTCGCTCCAGTTCCGTCACCGGCGAGCGACGGGTTCGGCCCGGGTTGGCGACGCGCACGAAAAGCGAGAACGCGGCGTTCAGCGCGGGCGTCCAGACCGCGTTTCGCTCGGAGCGGGACGCAAAGAGCAGGCCGACCCGGTCGGCGCGCTCGCGCCACCCGGAGACGACTACACTGGGGTCGGAGAACATACCAGCAACGAAAGCGCCGAACACGGCGTCGACGCGCTCGACGGGGAGAGTCGCGCCGTCGCCCCGGATGAGGAAGACGTTGTCCCAGCCCCGCTCCCGGACCCGCCGCCGGGCCCGCGCGAGCGCGCCGGGCGCCACGTCGACACCGATGACGGTCCCGGAGTCGCCCACCCGTTCGCGGAGAAACGCCAGGTTCGCACCGGTGCCACAGCCGACGTCGAGAACGGTGTCGCCCGGACCGACCAACGCCTCGGCGGCGGCCCGCCGGGCGGCGGCGACGCCGGGGAAGTTGGTCGCGAGGGCGTCGTAGACGGCGCTCCAGCGGGAGTAGAACGCCGCGGCGTCCATCAGACCAACTCGCGCGCGATGCCCGCCGCCGTCTCGGCGTCCCCGGCGAGCAGATACAGTATCGGTTCGACGCCGTGCGCGCCGGTCTGGTACACCACGTCGGCGTCCGGGTTCCCGGCGAGCGCCGTCGCGAGCGCCGGTCCGAGCGCGTCGTACTCGGCGTCGAACTCGACGGTCGTGTGGCCCCGCGATTCGAGCGCCGCGACGAGGTCATCGTCGTACCGGAGGTTGAGCGCGGCGCGGGCGTCGCTTCCTGCTGAACGCGCGGCGAGCAACAGCGCCGCGACGTGGCCGCTGGCGCCGAACTCGGGGTCGGCGGGGACCTCCGTGCGCCCTTTCACGTCGAACAGGCGTCCCGGTACGCCGGCCACGTCCTCGACCTCGGTCGCGTCGGGGAGACACTCAACGAGGTTCGACCCAACGTTCGGGATGAGTCCCGCGAACCCGCTCGTCCGTTCGAGCGTCCGGAGGCCGCGCCTGACCGAGGAGAGGACGCGCTCGCGGGTCCGAACCTCGCTCTCCGGGTCGTGGACGCGGAAGTCGCCCTCGTACCCCGCGAGTTCGGGGACGCGCGCCTCGTGGATGTCCGCGAGGGTGTCGCCGCTCGCCTCCATGCGGCGGATGAGCACCTCCGTCTCCACGAGCGCCTGAACGCGGGACATCCCCCCGTCGTCGAACCCCGCCGCGATGCGCTCGACGAGCGACTCCAGACGCTCGTCGTCGAGCAACGCGTCGTTTCTGGACACGTCGCCGTGGGCGTACTTCGAGACGGCGGACTGGCTGATGCCGAGGGCGTCGGCCACCTCGCTCTGGGTGAACCCCCGCTCGCGGAGGCGTTCCGCGAGCATCGAGCGGAAGGTGGGCAGGAACTCCTCGACGACGACCTCCTCGATGAACTTCACTCCCCTCTCCCTCCCGATTGGGCGCCGCCGAACTCCTCGTCGCCGCCGATGCGCGAGGCCTGCGGACCGGACTGGTCCTGATACTTCGAACCCCGCTCGGTGCCGTAGGGGCGCTGTGCGGGCGAGGAGAGTTCGGTGAAGATGACCTGCGAGATGCGCATCCCCGGCGTGAGCGCGACGGGCGCCGTCCCCAAGTTCGACAGTTCGAGCGTTATCTGGCCGCGGTAGCCGGGGTCGATGACGCCCGCCGTCGCGTGGATGACCACCGCGAGGCGGCCCAGCGAGGAGCGCCCCTGAACGTTGGCGATAAGGTCCGGCGGAATCTCGACGCGCTCCATGGTGGTGCCGAGCACGAAGTCGCCGGGGTGGAGGATGAACTCGCCGTCCTCATCGACTATCGTCTCCTCGACGTACTCCTCGGTTTCCGCCTCGCTCGTCGGGTGGATACAGGGGATGTTCGCGTGCTGGAACTCCAGGAACTCCCGCCCGAGGCGGAGGTCCACGCTCGCCGGTTGGACCTGTAAGTCGACGTCTTCGAGGGGTTCGACCACGAGGTCACCCTCGGCCAACCGGTCGAGGATGTCCCCATCGGAGAGTATCATATCAGCAGTCTCGGTGGTGCGTGACTAAAGTGGCGGTGTTTCAGGCGAGGAGGAAAACGAGGTTGATGACGGCGTACCCGGCCGCAATCGCGAACGCCGTTCCCCCGGCGAGGTCGTGGCCGGCCTCGAAGCCGTAGCCGAGTATGACGGCGCTCCAAACCGTCGTTACGAGGCTGACGGCGTGGAACTCGACCTGCGAGCGGCCCAGCGTGCGCTCGAAGAACGCCGCGGCGGCCTCGGGGTCGGCGGGCACGTCACCGAGCAGGAGGTAGAAGACGGCCACCATCCCCGGCATCATCGCCAGCGAGACGAGATTCGTCTCCCCGACTACCGCGAGGGTCGTCCAGACATCGCCGTCGCCGCCCGCGTACCGGACGACGAGGTGGAGGATAGCGGCGAGGAGAAGCCAGCCGAGAACCACGGATACCAGCACCGATGGGACGACGGCGCCCATCGCATCCCCGAGACCGGCGGACGGACCCTCGACGCGGGCCGCGACGGCGGTGAGAAACCACCACAGGACGGCGACGAGCGCGACGGCGTTCGCGCCAACGGCGAGTACGGCGATTTCGAGCGACGGGCTGTCGAAGCGTTCGTAGTACGCCTTCGGACGGAGGAGGGGTGTTCGCGGGGCCATAGCTGACTTGTCCAGACGGCAGCGAAGTAAACGTTCGCACTAAAGGGGCGGGGCACGCAGGGAACGTATGAAACAGGCCATCGTCGCGCGCGCCGACATCGGGATGGGCGAGGGAAAACTCGCCGCACAGGTCGCGCACGCCTCCCTCTCGGCGTACGAGGACGCCGACCGGAAGGCACAGAAGAAATGGAAAGGCGAGGGACAGAAGAAGGTCGTGCTCCGCGCGGACTCCGAGGCCCAGTTGTTCGAACTCGCTGACGCCGCCGAGAGCGAACGACTGCCCCACGCGGTCATCCGGGACGCCGGGCACACCCAACTCGAACCAGGCACGGCGACGGCGCTCGGCGTCGGGCCGGGCGCGGACGAGGTAATCGACCGCGTGACCGGCGACCTCTCCCTCTACTGATGCGAGAGGCTCACAAGATCGAGCGCGCCGTCGGCATCGAGGAGTACGTGACCGACACCGACGGCACGGGCGGGCGCCTTCGGGGGGAGCCGGAGGACTTCCGGGTGCGCGAAATCGAGGGTGTCGAACCGGAGCCGGTCGACGCGAACCCCGACGACTACCCCAACCTGCTGGTGCGCGCGACGCTCAGGCGATGGGACACGAACGACTTCGCGCGCGAACTCGCCAACCGCATCGGGATGAGCAGGGAGCGGGTGTCGTGGGCGGGCACCAAGGACAAACACGCCGTCACGACCCAGCTGTTCAGCCTCCAGAAGGTGTCCCCCGAGGAGGTACCCGACATCCGGGACGCCGAGGTGGAGATAATCGGGCGCTTCGGGCGGAACCTCCAGTTCGGTGATTTGGTGGGCAACGAGTTCGAAATCCGGGTCCGGGAGCCCGAGCGCCCCGAGAACACCGGGGCCATCGCGGAGGGGCTCCGGGCGTGGCACGACGGCGACGCGGGCGCGGTCCCGAACTACTTCGGCCAGCAGCGCTTCGGGAGCAAGCGGCCCGTCACCCACAAAGTGGGCCTCGCAATCGTCCGGGGCGACTGGGAGGACGCGGCGATGGCGTATCTCGGCTCCCCCCACGAGAACGAACCCGAGGACACCCAGCGCGCCCGCGAGTACGTCGCGGACACCCACGACTGGGCCGGCGCGCTCGAACGCTTCCCGAAGCGGTTGCGCTACGAGCGGACGATGCTGAACGCGCTCGCGGCCGGCGACGGGTTCCGGGGCGCGCTCGAAACGTTCCCGACGAGCCTCCAGTCGCTGTTCGTGAACGCCGCGCAGTCCTACGCGTTCAACCGCATTCTCTCGGAGCGCCTCGAACGCGGCCTGCCCTTCTCGCAACCTGTCGCCGGCGACGTGGCCTGCTTCGTGGACCGGGAGGTCGAAAGCATCGCGCTCCCGGACGCGGACCGGACACAGCGCGTCTCGGAAAAGCGAGTCGAGAGCGTGGGGAAACACTGCGCGCGCGGCCGGGCGTTCGTCACCGCGCCGCTCGTCGGCGTGGACACGGAACTCGGGGAGGGCGAGCCGGGCGAGATAGAGCGCGCGGTGCTCGACGACCTCAACATTGCGCCCGCCGACTTCGATTTGCCGGGCGAGTTCTACAGTTCGGGCACGCGGCGCGCGATACTTCTCTCGGCGGACCCGACCGTCGAATCGGAGGAGGGCGACTACACGCTCACCTTCGCGCTGCCGAAGGGCTCCTACGCCACCGTCGTCTGTCGCGAGTTCCTGAAGACGTCGCCGCTGGACCTGTGAGCGTAGCGAGCGGGTGCGGGCGGGGAACGGGCAACCGCGCCGGTTAAACGGCGCCCGCCGTTCGTTCCGGTAATGGGATGTCGGCGGTGTGGCGCCGAGTTGGAGAAGCCGGGCGACTACTGTCTGGTGTGCGACACCGCCAACTGTGACGCCGTCGTCGTCGCCTTCGACGAGCGTGAGGCGCGGCTGACGATGCTGTACGAGGACGAAATCGTGGGGGAGTCGACGGTGACGACGACGCCCGAGTCGGACGCCGAACTCGCGGGCGTCCAAACGCGAAATTTCGCGGGGCGGGTCGCGGACCACATCCGGCGCAAGCGCCCCGAGAACGTGTACGTCGCCGGGGACCGGGAGTTGGTGGGGGCGCTCCGCGCGGACCTCCGCTACGAGCTGTACCGGGTGCCCGAGGAGAACCCCGTCGAGACGGCGCTCGAACGCCGGGACGACGCCCCCCTCGAAGTCGTCGGGGACGCGCCCAGCGAGAAGATAGGCGGGTCGCACTCGACGGTCATCGGGGAGCGCGACGGCCACCGGGTGTTGCTCACCGTCGCGGAACACCCGAACGTCAAAAAGGTCGTGCCGGGACCCATCGAGGCCGGCGGGTCGAGCAGTCGCGGCGGGGTGCGCGCGAAGGTGACGCGGGCGGACATGAACGGCAACGTCCGCCTCCTGCTCCGCGATGGCTCCAGCGTCCAGGAGAACCGCGTCGTCACGACGGCCACGGAGAAGGCCGACGGCGAGCGGGTGCGAGCGGACCTGAACGGGGCGCTCCGGGAGGAGGGGTACGGCGAGGAGTGAGCGCGGTGGGCAACGCGACGCCGCCGTGAAACGGCATCGGCGCCACCGTGAACTCGCAGGGTTTATCCCTCCGCCGGCGATATTCCGGCCCACTATGGCTAAACAGAAGGGTACGTCCGGGAGTGCGGGCCGCTTCGGCGCTCGCTACGGGCGCATCGCGCGCCGTCGCGTCTCCGAGATTGAGGCCGACATGGAGAGCGCGACGGTCGACGGTGACTCCGTCAAGCGAATCGGCACGGGTATCTGGGTCAACGAGGAGACGGGCGAGAAGTTCGCGGGCGGCGCGTACCGACCCGAGACACCCGCGGGCCGACAGGTGAAACGCTCCATCCGAACCGCGCTCGGTGAGGACGGCGAGGAATGAGCTACAAGTGTTCGCGGTGTAAGCGCGACGTGGAACTCGACGAGTACGGCGGCGTTCGCTGTCCGTACTGCGGGCACCGCGTCCTCCTGAAGGAACGCGGCGGCGACGTGAAGGAAGTGGACGTCGCGTAAGTGAACACGGCAACACTGACGTTTTCGTATCGGAGCGAGGAACGCGCCCGGAGCGTCGCGGCCGCCGTCGAACGGGAGGCCGGCGACATCGAGGGCGGACGGACCACCGCGACGGTGACGCGCGAGGGAGAGACAGTAGCGGTGACCGTCGACGCGCGGGACCTCTCGGCGCTCCGTGCGGGCGCGAACACGTGGGGCACGCTCGTCGAAGTCGCGGAGCGGGCCGCGGAACTCGGCGCACAGCGGAACTGAGCCAGCGACCCAGTCGGCCCTCACTGATTTGGCCTGAGGCTGTAACCGGGGGTTTTTACGCCGCGCGAAACGACCGGGATGTATGCAGGGCAATCTTCCGCCGGAAGCGCAGGAGAAGGTCGAGCAACTACAGGACCTTCAGGAGACCGCACAGCAGGTCGCTGCGCAGAAACAGCAGGCTGAAACCGAACTCAACGAGTCCGAGGCGGCCCTCGAAGCGCTCGAGGACATCGACGAGGACACCACGATGTACCGGGAAGTCGGTGACCTGTTCGTCGAGACGTCCTACGACGACGCCAAGGCCGACCTGACCGAGAAGCAGTCCAACCTCGAAGTGCGCGTCGAGTCCCTCCAGAAGCAGGAGGAGCGCGTCCAGGAGCAGTTCGAGGACCTCCAGGAGGAGCTCCAGGACCTGCTCGGCGGCGGCCCGGGCGGCGCGCCCGGCGGAATGGGCGGCCCCGGCGGCGACTGAGGCCGTGAGCGAGGCACCGAGCGACGAGGCGATAGTCGAGGCGGCCGCGGAAGCCGCCGAGAACGTCGTTTTCTCCCGTTTTGAGCACTCGGAAGTCGAGGACTTCGACGTGACGGCCACCTTCGAGGACGGCGTGCTCGAAGTCGACGTGTACGTCAACGCGCCCGAGAAGTCCGACCGTGTTGTCGAGAATACCGCGGACGACGCGGCGCTCGCGGCGCGGGGTGCGGTAGACGACCTGTTCGCGTAACCCCGGACTACGCGAGCAGGAATATCAGGACGCTCAACACCACCGACAGCAACACGACCGAGACGGCGAGCGCGCCGCCCATCGCCACCATCGCGTTGGCGTGGCTGGCGAGCGTCTCCGTGCGGTCGTTGCCGAAGACCGTGACCTCGGCGCGCTCGACGGCGACGCCGGCCTCGACGGGTTCGAGATCCGCGCGGGCCTCCTCGAGGAGATCACAGACGAGCGCGCGGAGTTCGTCCCACTCGATGGCGGCCCCGACCTGATTGTCCGCCTCGACGGTGTTGACGATGTGCGTGTCGGTGGTCATCACTTCGGCCTCGTCGACCGGGCCGTCGTCGACGAGCGCATCGACGAGTTCGCCGCGGAGTCCGGGTTCCATATTGTTGCCGTCGACGAGTACGTACGCCGTCTCCTGGTCGTCGACTGCGGTGACGGCGACGCGGACACCGAGCGGTCCGATGCCATCTACCGGTTCCCAGTCGGTCTCGTCCCAGGCGACCCCGAGGTGTGGTTCGTGAGGATCGGCCGTCGAGAGCCGCTGTCCGGAGATCCCCGCTGCGCCGATCATATCGAACGCGCGCTGGGAGCCGGGCGTGATGTGTCCCAGGTCCGGGCCGCTCAGCCCGTCGTTGGAGTTGTGCGCGTCGACGAGGACGACGTCGTCGAGGCCACTCGTCCGGGCTTCCGCCGTCGCCGAGAGGCCGACGCCGTACTCCACGTCGTCGGCGAAGCCGGGCGCGTACGTCGAGATCAAGAGCGCGTCGTCGCCGAACGCCTGCCCGAGCATCGACGCCTCGCCGGATTGGGTCCGGACGCTTCGGGTGGCATCGCTCGAATAGGAGACGCGATCCGCGGCGGCGTTCGCCGCGTCGAGGATGGTATCGACCTCGCGCTCGGTCACGAGGTTGAAGTCGTGCCCGGCGGTGGCGTGCGGCGGGAAGACCAGCCCCGAGCAGTCGTTGGCGACGCGTTCGGGGAAGTTGCCGCCGCCAATCTCACCCATCGGGCCGGGGTGGATCATCGGGAGGACGAACCGCGCCTTCTCGTCGCCGCCCGTGGTGCGAAACGAGAGCACCGAGACCGGGACGATCGCCTCCTCTCCGAGTTGCTGGAAGAACTCCTCGAGTTCGCGTGAGCCCTCGGCGACGTGGCCGACGAAGCCGCGGAGGAAATCGAGCATCGAGACGCCGAGACTCCGCCGCCACGGGCGGTCGACGGCGACGACGAAGGCGTACACCGCCAGCGCGTAGAGGCCACAGGTGATCCCGAGTAGGAGAAAGTGCTCGGCCGAGATGGCGGACAGCTCTGCGGGCGCGTCCGCCGAGCGCGCGAGGTACGGCATCAGATACGCGTCGAGGACGGTGCCGCCGACAGAGAGTAATCGGAGCGTGCCGCCGTAGATGAACAGCAGCACGGCCGCCGCGACCGTCTGGATGCTCGCCGGGAGCGCCGCGACGAGGATCGACGACCGCGAGACCGCCATCACGACGAGCAGGCGGAACGCGAACACCGACGCGAGCGCGACGACGAGCGCGTCGAAGACGAACTGCTGTTCGAGCCCGGTGAACACCGAGACGATGGCGGCGAGCGTGACGATCACGACGACGATGATCTCCGAGACCAGCGCTAAGAGTGAGGAGCGATTCGGCGTGAGTTTGCCGCCGACGAACCGATCGACGCCCGTCGTCCCGAACGCGGCGACGACGGTCGGGACGCCGATGAAGAAGATACCTTCCCAAGCGTCGCGGCCGAGGAAGAACAGACCGCGCCAGGTGCGGGCGTATGCGCCGGAGTCGAACGCGGCGACGCCGGCGAGCGCCGCCAGGAGGAGCGCGAAGGCGAGACTGGCGTACCAACTCGGGGCGCGGAAAATGAACCGCGAGAGCCCTGCGAGGTCGCTTTGTGTCGAAGTCATCGTGAGAGAGGGGAGGGGAAAGAGCGAGGGGACCGCCGCGCTACTCGCAGATCGCGACGAAGTTGCGGAACACTTCCTCGCCGCGCTCGGTGTGGGCGACCTCGGGGTGCCACTGCACGCCGTAGAGGTCGCGGTCGGTGTCACTCATCGCCTCGACGTCGCAGACGTCGGACGTCGCCGTCCGGGTGAAGCCCTCGGGGACTTCCTTCACTTCGTCTGCGTGGCTCGCCCA
>ENA-ORCO01000735-ORCO01000735.1-marine-metagenome-genome-assembly--contig:-NODE-735-length-13225-cov-3.212808_pt1 | contig 13225 bp, 10 predicted proteins | sample MGYA00248633_ERZ508508 | MGnify/ENA primary metagenome ERZ508508 (study PRJEB26179, sample SAMN06268845) | marine metagenome | isolation source: A23 P1 aerobic enrichment on pine of planktonic cells taken...
GGCCGCCGGCAGCGACCTCGCCCCCGCGACCGGCGAGCGCGACACTGCGGCGGGCCGGATCGGCGTCGACGACACCGACACTGCGGCCGGTGACTGACGACCCGAATCGGGGAGGGGACACGGGCAATCGCTGCGGTCCGCTGACGCTCGGCTACCTCCTCGGAACTGTGTGGGTAGAACGCTGGCCTCGGTACTCACGACTCACGATCTATCGATGGTGACTGTAACCAGAAGCCGCTACTACGTCGATTGATCGGCCGCCGGACTGCTAAGACTGTTCAGCTACGTGGACGGCACACCAGTTCGCCAGATTTCTCACTCGCTCACCTGTCTCTGATATCGTTCTCTCAGTTTTCATCCACCTGAATTGCTGTTCGAGTTTCAGACCGGGCGCGCGGGACAACGTTTGTTATCCTCTAACACAAACCTTACCGTGTGTATGACTACCGAGGACAGCTCACTGCCAGAAAGTGCGCTGGCCGACATCGACTATCTATCGCGGTCGGACAACCGGGTGGTACTGCTGGACGCCCTCGCTGACGGGCAGGCAACACGCCGGACACTGGCCGACGAAACCGGTGTCTCACGAACGACGCTCGACCGCATCGTCACCGAATTCGAGGAGCGCGGTTGGGCCGAGCGGACGACCGATGGCGAGTACACCGCGACAGCGGCGGGTCGACACGTCATCGGAGAGTTTCGCCCGATGGTTGAATCGGTCGCGGCGGTCGATGCACTTGGTGGAGCCGTCGAGTGGCTCCCGACCGACAACCTTGATGTTACGCTCTCCGCGTTCAGTGACGCGACGGTTCGCCGCCCGAAAAACGCCGACCCGGCCGAGGCAGTCGAGTTCGTGACAGACCTGCTCCGCGAAGCCTCACAGTTCCAGACACTGACTCACCTGTTTCCACCGGGACTGTTCGCCCGCGCCATGCACGAGGGAGTTCTGTCCGGCGACCTGACGGTCGAAGCGGTAGCGACGACGGCGGTGGTAGACCACATCCGAGGCTCCGAGGACCGGCGAACCCGCTGGCAGGATGTGCTAGCCGGGGATGCTGCCCTGTACAGATGTGACCCGCCAATTCCCTGTAACTTGATGGTATTCGACACGACAGTTCTTATAAAACGAAGCGACACCGGGCCGATTGACGACGCCTACGGCGTACCAATCGTCAGCGAGAGCGAGCAGGTCCGCGACTGGGCACGCAACCTGATAGACGAGTACCAGACGGCGGCCACGCAAGTTGACCCAGAATCGCTCGACGGAAGGTAATCGGCCGGGCTGCACGACGGTGGCTACTGGGTGACATCCCCATGCCATGAGGATATCATTGACAGGTGACCTGACACACCCGTGGGCCGAAATCATCGAATATGGCCACCACAGCCAACCACGGCCGAGCACAGACCGTCTGGACACCTGCTGTCCGGGCGAACCGAGTTCGCCGCAGTTCGTGCCACGCTCGAAGCGGGTGGTCGCGATGACGCTCGCGACGATCCCCGAATACAATCCCGAACAGACCCAGCGACTCGGGGACCGGGCCATCGTTGCTGGCGGGAGCATGGCAGGCCTCGTTACAGCCCGCGTACTCTCCGATTACTTCGGTTCCGTCATGGTCATTGAAGCCGACGAGTACCCCGATGACCCGGTCCCTCGTCGTGGCGTGCCTCAGGGGACGCAGGTCCACGCTCTGCAAGAGTCTGGGCGCGCCACCCTCGAGGCCCTGTTCGAGGGGTACACCGACGACCTGCTCGCTGCTGGCGGGGTCGAAATGGACAGCGCGAGTGATTTACTGCTGTACAGCCAGAGCGGTTTTCTCGCGGATGGCACGGAGCAGATTCCCGGATACACTGCTACACGTCCGCTTGTCGAGGACGTTACGCGGCGACGCCTCGAGGCCGTCGAAGGAGTAGAGTTCCGGACCGGCTGTCGCGTCGTCGACTACTCGTGTGACGGCTCGACGGTCGACGGCGTCGTCCTCCGGGACGGGCCGGGTGAGACAACCCACCTCCCGGCTGAGTTTGTGGTCGACGCTACCGGGCGGACGAGCGTGACGCCCGACTGGCTGGAGCGCAACGGCTACGCCGCCCCGCCGGTCGAGAAAGTCGATATCGACGTCGGCTACAGCACTGTGACAGTCGAGCGGTCACTGGACGAAGAGTGGGGAGTGCTCGCAACAGCCGAAGCCCCGCGAACGCGCGGTGGGGTCGCGTTCCCGGTCGAAGACGACTGCTGGCAACTCAACTTCCACGGCGTCCACGGTGACCACCCGCCGGGCGACGTCGACGGTCTCGTCGAGTTTGCGTCGACGCTGCCGGTTCCACACCTGGAGCGACTGCTCCGGGAGCGGCGGGTGATGAGCGAGGTCAGTCAGTATCCGTTTCCGTCGAGTCGCCGCCAGTACTACGAGCGCCTCGACGACTTCCCCGAGGGCTTCGCGGTGGTGGGCGACGCTATCGCGAGCTTCAATCCCGTTTACGGGCAGGGCATGTCCGTCGCCGCACTCGACGCGCTGGAACTCCACCACGCGCTGGCCGCTGGGCTGGCTGGGATCGGTCCCCGATTTTTCGAGCGGGCGAGCGACGTGGTCGACACGGTGTGGTCGCTGGCCGTCGGTGCGGACGCACAGTTCGCCCAGACGACGGCATCGGTTTCGCCCGTCAACGACTTGTTCGCCCGGTACCTCGCCCGGTTTACCCGTAGATCCCACTCCGATCCCGCGTTGCGGTCGGCGTACATGCGCGTGCTCTCGATGGAACAGCCACCGCAAGCCTTGCTCCGACCGGGTCTTCTCGCCCGGGTGTTGACACCGAGAGCAATCAGCGGACGGGTTTCCGACGCTGAATCCCCCTCGCCGTTCGGGGGTGCGGACGCATGACTGGCAAGCGGCGCGCGTTCTTCGAGCGCTACACGGATGCGTGGAACGACCACGACCCTGACGCGGTCGTAGCCCAGTTTGCATCCGATGGCACGTACGTCGACCCGTCGCTCGACGACCCGCTTTCGCGCGCGCAGGTTACCGACTTCGTCGCTGAGACGGTGGCAGCGTTCCCGGACGTCCGCTTCACTGAACGCCAGGTCACCACGGCCGAATCGAGCGAGAACCTCGTCCTAACCGCCGAGTGGACGATGACCGGAACCCACGAGGGGTCGTTCCAGGGGCTTCCGCCAACTGGTGAGACGATCGAAATCGAGGGTGTCGATATCGTCACAATCACGGACGAGGGAATCACGTCGATCAACGGGTACTTTGACCAGTCAGCGGTGATGTCCCAACTCGGGCTGACCTTCCCGACAGTGCTCGGGAAGGTACCGACGCTCGCCGTCGGGGCAGTACGAGCGGCGCTCTCCTGACTCAGTAGGAACACCTTTTTCGGGTCTCAGAGAGTCACGGACAGGATTCTCCGACGTTCGTTCGCTTCTCTTCGGGGATGTATGGATAGGAGGCTGGCCTCGGCACTCATAGGGGTCGTCACGGCCGGGTCGTCACGCCGGCTCGGCCACCGCGAGTCGTCATCGGCCACGCGTCGGTAGCGGTCGACGAGGGATGAATATTCCTCTCGGTGGCCGGTGGCGCCCGTCGGGTCGGACGGGCGACAGACCGGACGCCCCAGTAGACACAAGACGCTGGGGATCCGAACGCCAGGCAGAGAATGGACGACACAGGCGACCGTCGCTCGCTCGACCGGCGGTCGTTTCTCGGCTGCGCCGCCGGCGCTGCCCTGACACCGGCCCTCCTGTCCAACGGCACCGGCGAGACCGTGTCGCTGACCGACGACGAGCAGGCGCTGTCCGTGGCGACGTGGAACTGCTATCTCGGCGTGGACGTCTCGGGCGTCGCCGACGTGGAGTCCGAGTCCGAACTGCGCTCGCTGGCGACGGACCTGCTCGCGACGGCGCGGACTCACCCGTACGGTGCTCGCCTCGACGCCATCGCGGACGAGATCGCCACACACCACCCAGACGCCGTGGCGCTCCAGGAGGCGGCCCGGATCCGCACTCGACCCGTCGATTCTGACGGCGAGTGGACGGTGGTCGCGAACCTGCTGCCGGCGCTACGGTCGCGTCTCGCCGACCGGGGGCTCGACTACGACGCGGCCGCGTCGGTGCGGACGACGCAGGTGACCGTCGAGGCCGACGCCGACGAGGGGGCGGTCGACGTCCAGTTGCGCGACCGGGACGCGCTGCTCGTCCGCTCGGACGCCGAGATCCGCGACACGCGGAGCGGGCGCTACGCCGCGGCGCTGACCGTCCCGATCCCGTGGGGCGACGGGCAGTTCAGGCTGGCGCGGGGCTACTGCGTGGCGGACCTGCGGGTCGCGGGCCGAACGGTGACGGTCGTCTCTACCCACCTCGAGTCCGCCTCGGCCATCCTGCGATACCTGCAGGCCGAGGAACTGCTCGGCCGGCTCCCCGGCGACCGCCCGGTCGTGCTGGCCGGCGACTTCAACAGCGGACCGGGGACCGCAACCACCACATACGACAGACTGACCGGGCCGTACGCGGACGCGTGGGCGGCGCTGCGCTCGGGTGGCGGGAACACCTGCTGTCAGCGCTCGTCGCTACGCAACGAGAACTCCCGTCTCGGGTCGCGGATCGACGCGGTCCTCTACCGCGGCGACCTGACGCCGACGGCGGTCGAGCGCCTCGGCGAGGAGGAAACCGACCGCGTCGAGGCGACTCAGGGAGGCGAGACGGTTTCGGTCTGGCCCTCCGACCACGCCGGCGTCCTCGCCACGTTCGACCTCGACTGGGCGACGCCGACCCCGTCACCGACTCCCTCGCCCACGCCGACACCGTCACCGACTCCCTCGCCCACGCCGACACCGTCACCGACTCCCTCCCCGACGCCCACCGCCACGCCGACAGCGTCACCGACGGTGACACCGTCACCGACGCGGACGCCCTCGCCGGCACGGGCGCCGACGGCCACGGCGACGGAGAGCTCGCCGCAGGGTCCGAAGAGCGGGAAGCCGACCGGCGACCGAACGGACAGAGGCCCGAAGACTCCGCTTTCGGGGGACACCGACGAGGGCGGGGGCGAGGGCACGGCCGGGTCGGGGGCTGGATTCGGTGTCCTGGCGGGGCTGGTCGGCCTCGCAGTCGGTGCGCTCGCCAGGCGTCGCGGCGACTGATCGGGTCGTCACGCCGATACGTTTATGATGGATACCAGAAAGGAGTGTCACGTATGGCGCAGTGTCCGAATTGCGGTGCGAACGTGGGGCAACGGGCGACGGTTTGTCAGTCCTGTGGTGCGTCGCTGACGGGCGGACAGGGGTCCCGGGCGCACAGTCACGACGATCGGTCCGCTGAACAGGGCGACCAGCCTCGAAATCAGGGCGGTGGTCGAGGCGGCCAGCCAGGCGATCAAGGTGGTCAGCCCAGTGGTCAGGGCGGCGGTCGCGGCGGCCAGCCCGGCGGCCAGTCCGGCGGTCGCAGCGGTCAGCCCGGCGGACAGGATGGGCAACCCGGCGGTCGCGGTGGTCAACCGGGCGGTCAGGGCGGCGGTCGCGGCGGCCAGCCCGGTGAACAGGGTGGCCAACCCGGCGGCCAGGGCGGTTACGGTGGTCAGCCGGGCGGCCAGGGCGGCCAGCCCGGCGGTCGCGGTGGTCAACCGGGCGGTCGCGGTGGTCGCGGCGGCCAGGGCGGTCAGCCAGGAGGGCAAGGCGGTGGTCGCGGCGGCCAGGGCGGTCAGGGAGGTCAGCCCGGCGGTCAGGGCGGCGGATACGGCGAGGCCGCGGGGGGCGGACAGGGTCACTCCCGGGGCGGTCGCGGGCGGCAGGGGTCGGCCGGCCAGGGCGGCGGCCGACGCGCTCAACAGGGCCGGGCCGGGCAGCAGTCGGGTGCCGTCGGGCAGCAACCCGGTGGCGCCGGCCAGTACGGCGGGCCGCCGCCCAGTCAGACGGACGACGGCCTCGGGCGGCGCGAACTGCTCGCCGGCGCTGGCGGGGTCGCGATCCTCGGTGCGGGCGGTATCTACTTCTTCACGGACATCCTCGGCGGCGGGAGCGATGTCGACATCAGTTACGGCGACACCGTCGAGGGTGAGATCACGAGCGATTCGCCCGAAGACCCCGTCGACGGGCGCCTCGCGGAGCCGTACACTTTCGAGGGGAGCAGCGGCGACATGGTCCGAATCAGCATGCGCTCGACCCAGCTCGACACGTATCTCATCCTCACCAACAGCGACGACGCCCGGGTCGCCGCGAACGACGACGGCGGCGACGGGTACAACAGCGAGATCACGATGGGCCTCCCCGAGTCCGGGACGTACACGATCTGGGCGACCACGTACAACCCGAACAACGACGAGATCGGGCCGTTCACCCTCTCGCTGTCGGAACTGACCAACGCCTGACCGGGCGGGAGAGGACGGACGCCACGGTCGGCGATCAGTCGCGGTGTTCGTCGGTCACCTCGTCGAGATTGACGACGCCCTCGGGGACGCGGTAGGCGGCCATCACCTCGCGGTCGGCGTCGGGTGCGTTCTCGGTCTTGTCGACGCTGTAGGCGACGTAGCGACACTCCTCGCGGTCGAACGTGAGCGTCGAGTAGCCCCAGTTGTGGCTGTCGAAGAACTCGATGTGGGGGTTCATCCCGGTGACCAGTTTCGAGAGGAGCGGTTCGGTCACCTTCCCGCGCCACCCCCGCGTGAGATGCAAGGCTTCGGCGATGTTGATCGAGGTGATCGCGGGGGTCATGAACTCGACGCCGAAGCGCTCGCCCTCGGCGACCCCTTCGCCCCCCGTCACGCGCCCCGGATAGGAGGTCTGCTGGTAGCCGGCGATGTAACAGTGCATGTCGCCGGTGACGGTGACGAAGTTGTCCACGTCGGCGGCGGCGATGGTCTCGGCGATGCGCTGGCGCTCGCGCGTGTAGCCGTCCCAGCCGCCCTGCACCGGATATATCGACAGGGGGCCAGAGCCGATGCGAAACGGCATCGTGAGTACCTCGTCGGCCCAGACCGTCCAGGTGGCGTCCGATGTCGTCACGGTGTCGAGCAGCCACTCGCGTTGCTCCTCGCCGAGCATGGAGCGACCGGGCGGTTCGCGGTGCGGGCCGACGTTGTCGACGGTCGGGATAGCCTCCCGCGGCGGGTCCCGGAACAGCCGTTCGTCGGTCATGACGAGGTCGACGAGATCGCCGAACTCGATCTCCCGCCAGAGTCTGAACCGCTCCTGAAGCGACTCGCCGCTGGGGTCGTACTCGACGCGGGCGGGCAGGTACTCCCACCAGGCGTGCATCGCGTCGGCGACCAGCCCCGTCATGAACTCCGGGTCGTCGCCGCGTGGATGTTCGCCTGCCGGGGCGTCCGTCTCGCGGTCCCAGTAGACGTCGTCGACGATCTCGTGGTCGTCCCAGCCGGCGATGAGCGTGTGCGATTCGAGCGCCTCCTGCATGAACCGGTCCGCCCGATACGTTCGGTAGAGATAGCGGTAGTCGCGCAGGTCGTGGACGTGGTCGTAGCCGCTCGGCAGTGACTTCTCACGACCGGGGTAGTCGTAGGAGCCGAGCCCCTTGAACGCCCCCGCGTCCGACTCGTAGATGAAGTCGCCGAGGTGGACCACGAAGTCGACGTCTTCCTCGGCGACGTAGTGAAAGGCGGGGTAGTAGCCGTTGAGGTAGTCCTGGCAGGTGAGGACGGCGAAGGAGACTTCCTCGGGCGAGGCGTCCGGACGGGGAAGCGTCTGACACCGACCGGTGCGGGAGGCGACGCCGTCGTAGACGAAGCGGTAGTGGTACTCGCTGTGGGCGTCGAGTTGCCCGTCGAGGTCGACCTTGACGGTGTAGTCGTGGGCGGCGATGCGCTCGTCCGAGACGACGACGCCGTCGTAGACGACGCTGTCGAACTCGGCGTCGGTCGCGACCTGGACGCCCAGCGACTCCCCCGACTCGAAGGCGTCGGGGGCGATGCGCGTCCAGAGGATGACGCCGGTCGGGGTGGGGCCGCCGCTGGCGACCGACTGCGGGAACGTCGCCAGCGGGTCGGCGTCGGGGTCGTGGTCGAAGACGTCGGCGTCGCTGGCGTCGACCACGTCCAGCGCGAGCGCCAGGTCGTGCGAGTCGAGTTCCGAGAGCAACTCGGCGTGGTCCTCCCCGTCGCGCGCGGGTTCGTCTCGGCCGTCGACGCTCGCGTCCCCAGTCATGCCACCGGATCCGGCGTGAGAACGTATGGGTCTTCTCCCCCGGGCCGGATCGACCGGGTCGAGTCGTTCACCGGGAACATTAATCGGTCGCGTTGCGAACGGTCGGTCGTGATCGACATCGACGGGAGCGCCGGCGGCGGGCAACTCCTCCGGAGCGCGCTGACGCTCTCGATGCTCACCGGCGACCCGGTCGAGATCGCGGACGTCCGCGGCGACCGCGCGGAGCCGGGGCTGAAGGCTCAGCACCTGGCAGCCGTCGAGACGGCCGCCGCGGTCTGTGACGCCGGCGTGTCCGACGGCGACGAGAGCGACGGTGACAGCGGCGTCGACCTGGGGACCGACACCGTCGTCTTCGAACCGGGGGACCCGACCGGCGGCAGCTATCGCGCGGACATCGGGACCGCAGGCAGCGTCGCGCTGCTGTTCGACACGCTCGTCCCCCTCGCGACCCGCCTTGACGAGCCGCTCGCGCTCACTGCGACCGGTGGAACCGACGTGAAGTGGTCGCCGCCGCTGGACTACTACCGCTCGGTCAAGCTCCCGCTCCTGCGCTCTCTCGGTCTCGCGGTCGCGGTCGACGTCGAGCGGCGCGGGTTCTACCCGCGGGGCGGCGGCGAGGCCACGCTACGGCTCTGGCCCTCGGAGTCCGAGACGCTCGACCTCACCGACCCGGGGCCGGTGACGGGTGCGCGCGTCTACTCGACGGCGAGCGCCGACCTTTCGGACGCGAACGTGGCCGAGCGGCAGGCCGCCGCCGCCGTCTCCGGTCTGGACGAGGCGGGCATCGAGACGGTGACCGAACGGACGGCCGCAGTCGAGACGGCGAGCACGGGATCGGTCGTCGTGGTCCGCGTCGACCGCGAGCGCGGCGTCGCAGGGCTGACCGCCTACGGTGAACAGGGGAAACCGGCCGAGAACGTCGCGGCCTCTGCCCTGGCCGACCTCGACTCCGTGACCGAACGCGGGGTCGCCGTCGACGCACACCTGGCCGACCAGCTCGTCGTCTTCCTCGGGCTTGCCGGCGGAGCGGTCGCGGCCCCGCGGCTGAGCCCTCATCTCGATTCGAGTCTGGACCTGCTGGCGGCGTTCGGAGTCGACGTCTCGGTCGACGAACGCGACGACCGGGTCGTCCTCGCGGCCGATTGAATGCGGTGTCGTCGGTCGGTCTGTCCGGGACGGGCGTCTCCACAGACCGAATCGTCGTCTGACGGCCGGGCTGAGCGCCCCTCCGAACCGAGCCTACTCGGCGGGGGCCGTCGCAGTAGGCGGCGCAGTCGTGCGATCCTGGGCGCGATCGATAGGTCCGACGTACCGCTCGAGTGCCAGTGTATAACTATCGGAGCGGGGGGCGTCTCTCGATCCGGTGAGAGTTGATGCAAACCGAAGGTAGAGTCCGCGTCAGTATCGTCGACTGGGCGACCCTCGCACTCGTAATAGTGGGGGCGATAAACTGGGGGCTGGTCGGCGTCGGCCAGTTCCTCGACGAGAACTGGAACGTCGTGAACATCATCTTCGAGGACTTCGCGGACGTCGAAGCTGGGATCTACGTCCTCGTCGGGCTCGCGGGGCTGTACGAGCTGTACTTCGCGTACCAGCTCTACAGCGGTTCCGCCCGCCCGCGGGGCGAACAGACGACCTGAAGACGACCGCAAGACCGCCTGCCGACCCGTACCCCGGCCGGCGAACCGCACCAGTTCGCCGACCACCCAGGCGTCCCCGACCGCTCCGCGGTCGGCTGGAGACCGCTCCGAACGGACGCGCGCTGTCGCCGCTCCACACGGCGTCCGCGCACGATTTCTTCACGACCGCAGCATCGCCACACCGACCGCAGCATCGCCACACCACTGCCAGCGGTCGCGACGGGCGGCTCACTCGATCCGCTCGCGAGCGGCCGCGACGACCAGCGGCAGGGTGATCGTCGCGTCGGCGTACACCGAGGCGTTGCGCGCGGCTTTCTCGAGTTTCCCCCACGACCGGGCCTCGTCGAGGGTCGCCCCCGAGAGGCCGCCGGTCTGTGGCGGGTCCATCGTCAACTGGACGGCGTAATCGTAGGCGTCGGGCGCGACGAGCATCGTCTGGAGGGTGTAGTTTTTCGGCACGCCACCGCCGACGACCATCGCGCCCGCCCGCTCGGCGTCGAACGCCTGGTCGGTGATCGTCGTCATGTCCGCCAGCGCGTCCAGCGTGAACGCGCTCGTCTGGGAGTACATCCACGCCTGCAGTCCGAGTACCGAGTCCTGGACTGCGGGGCAGTACACCGGAACGTCGTGTTCGTGGGCCGCCGCCGCGATACCCGGCCCCTCGGCCACGCCTTCGGCCTCGTTGACGTCTGCGTTCGCACGCCCGAGCTCCGCGGTAAAGCGCTGGATACTGACCGCACTGCTCCCGCTGCTCCCGCCGTCTCCGTCGCTTCCTTCACACTCCGCTTCCAGCGGCGGGAACACCTCGTTGCGGAGGTGGTCTTCGAACAGCGCGAAGTGCTCCTGGGGGAGATAGACGTTGTAGATACGGTCGACGCCCTCGTCGCGCAGGTTTTCGTCGTGCTCGCGTTCGGTCTTGCCCTCGGCGTGGACCTCGCCGTGGTGGTGTTTGCCGCCGATGGCCTCGATGGCGTCGTGGGTGAGGTTCGCGCCGGTCGTGACGAGCGCGTCGATGTGGCCGTCGCGAATGAGTTCGGCGACGATGCGGCGCATCCCCGTGGGGACCATCGCGCCGGCGAGGCCGAAGAAGTTGGTCACGTCGTCGTCGCCGATCATCTCGGCGTAGACGTCGACGGCCTCGTGGAGGTCACGGGCGCCGATGCCGGCCTCGCCGTACTGCTCGGCGAGTTCGCCGACGGTCATCCCGGCCCGCGCCTCCGCGTGGCCGATGGGGTCGTGGGCGAACGTCTCGCGGTCGTGATGTCCGTCCTCGGTCATGGGCCAGTATCGCCCCGCCGCGCGTTTCAACCTCGCGATTCCACGCGCGAGTCGGCACCCGCGGCCCTCCGCGCGATTCGCCACTCGCGCTCCACCAGTCCGCGGACGGCACAAGAGCGAAATGGGTCCCGTCCCTTGTCGGGACGATGACCGACGGCGCGGCGGCCTCGATACTCGACGACGCCGACTGCGAGCGCCTGCGGTCGCTCGTCCGGACCGACGGTGACCGCGAGTCGCTCGCGGTCGAGGCGCCCTACACGGGCGAGTCGATCGGTACCGTCCCGCACTGTACCCTGGCGGACGTCGACCGAGCGGTCGAGCGTGCGCGAGAGGCTCAGGAGTCGTGGGCCGAGCGGTCCGTCGACGAGCGGGCGGCGACTCTCCGGTCCGTCGCCGACGAGATACTCGCCCACCGCGCGGAACTCCTCGACCTCGTCCAACTGGAGACGGGCAAGGCCCGCTTCGACGCCCTGGAGGAGGTGCTCGACATCGTGGTGACCGCTGACTACTACGGCCGACGTGGCCCCGACTTCCTCGCGTCGACGCGCCGGACGGGCGCGATCCCGCTCCTCACGAAGACCGTCGAACACGCCCACCCGGTCGGCGTCGTCGGCCTGATCGAGCCCTGGAACTACCCGCTCACGCTGGCCGTCTCGGACGCGCTCCCCGCGTTGCTGGCGGGCAACGGCGTCGTCATCAAACCCGCCGAAGCGACGCCACACACCGCGCTATTCGTCGCAGAACTCCTCCGTGAGGCGGGCGTGCCTGAGGGGTGCGTACAGGTCGTCCCCGGAGTCGGCACGAGCCTTGGCCCGCCGCTCATCGAGAACGTCGACCACGTGAGTTTCACCGGGAGCACGGAGACGGGACGCGAGGTAGCAGCACAGGCCGGGCGCGAACTCACCCCGGCCTCGCTGGAACTGGGCGGCAAGGGGCCGATGATCGTCCGCGAGGACGCTCCGAGAGAGCGGACGGTCACGGGCGCAGTCCGCGGTGCCTTCGCCAGCGCGGGACAGTTGTGCATTGCCGTCGAGCGGATTTTCGTCCACGAGTCTCGGGCCGATAACTTCCGCGACAGACTCGTCGAACGGACGCGAGGACTGGATGTGGGTACGCGATTCGACTACGGGCCCGACGTCGGCTCGCTCGTCTCCGAACGGCAACTCGAAAAGGTAGCGACTCAGGTTACGGAGGCCGTCGACGCCGGGGCGACGCTCCTGACGGGCGGTCGCCGCCGCCCGGACGTCGGGCCGTTCGTCTACGAACCGACGGTACTGACAGACGTCCCCGAAGACACCGCCCTGGCGCGTAAAGAAACGTTTGGCCCCGTCGTGACAGTCGAGTCGGTGCCCGACGACGAAGCGTACGCCGCTCTGGAACCGTTTTTCGACGCCGAACTCCGCGCCATCGCCGCACACGTCCTCCTCCCGGTGGGGCGGCGCGCGACGACACACGTCCTGGAGACCTACACCGCACGCGACGTCGAAGCCAGCCCGGAGATGGAGACGATGCACGGAACCGAAGTACTCGGTAGCGGCTGGCTCGTCGTTCCCGTTCGGGACCCTGGGGAGTGGGACGACACCCACGCGCGTCGGCTGATCGACGCGCTCGACGAACTCCGCTCGACCGATTATCGGCGCGAAGCGGACCTCGGACGGTTCCTGGGCGGTGACGGGTCCTACTACGTGCGCTGATCGCGCCCGGACGACGACAGAGAATTCTCGTCATTCAGAACTCATTCCGCTAGAAAGTCGACGAACAGGACACTCGTCCCGAGATAGCTGGACGATATTGATTCAAACGGTGGATTTTTTACGATATACGTTCGACTGTTCGCTGGCGCGCGTGGTCGGAATCCGCCGCCGCGTCAGCACCGCGAGACTGGTGCTCCTCGCGTGGCTTGGTCAGCCGGGGCCGCAAGGCCCCAGGCCGCGGCCGACCCGCCGCGGTCGTGAGAGCCCCGGTCCCGTTTTCCGGTACCCGCGACGTCCCGGCAGTGGAACTCACCCCGCTCCGAAGAGAAACCGACCCACGTCGACCAGGAAGCCGACCGCGCTCGCCACCGGAAGGACGACGAGCAGGGCGATATCGAGTGCCGCAACCGGTGGCAGGGCGGCGCCGCCGAGAACGACGACGGCCGGACCGAGCGCGGCGAGCGG
>ENA-ORCO01000737-ORCO01000737.1-marine-metagenome-genome-assembly--contig:-NODE-737-length-13198-cov-3.310952_pt1 | contig 13198 bp, 12 predicted proteins | sample MGYA00248633_ERZ508508 | MGnify/ENA primary metagenome ERZ508508 (study PRJEB26179, sample SAMN06268845) | marine metagenome | isolation source: A23 P1 aerobic enrichment on pine of planktonic cells taken...
ATTCACTCCGTGGACAACGTCGCCTGTGGCACCCACGTCCCGTCCGAGGAGCCGCGCCAGCGGCGTCGATAACCCGTGGTGTCCACCCGGGAGCACCTCGGCCGCCTGCTCGCCGACGAGGACGTCCGTTCCATCGCCCGCCGGTACTTCATCTCCAACGGATTCGACGGCACACTCACTAGTATCGGCGTCATCGTCGGCGCGGTCCTCTCCGGCGTCGAGAGCGGAATTATGGTAATCTCGATCGGCCTGGGCGCCGCGGTTGGGCTGGGCACCTCCGCCGTCTGGAGCGTCTGGGAGATCGAACGCGCGGAGACGCGCGCGGAGATCATCCGCCTGGAGAAGGCGATGCTCACCGATCTCGACGACACGCGCATCCAGGCGGATCGCCGCGGTGCGCGCGCGTTTCACGCAGTCATGAGTGGGCTCGGTCCGATCGCAGGCATCCTGATCACGCTCTCGCCGTTTCTCTTCGCGGGCACACTCTTTACCATCGCCGAGGCGGCGGTCGTCGGCGTCGCCCTCGGCATCTGCGTTCTCGGCGCCTTCGGCGCGTACATGGGATCGATCGCGGAACAGCGGTGGGTAATTTCTGCGCTTCGAATGGCCCTGGCCGGACTCGTCGTCGCCCTGATCAGTCTGGTGTTACCTGGATGAGTCGGGCCGAATCGTCGGCGGGGCCGTCCGAATCTACCCCCGAAGATTCTGGACCGCCGTGGCACGCACGCGCCAGTAGTGCCACGCTCGACGCGCTCGACACCGATCCAGCGGGCCTCACAGCAGACGAGGCCGCCCGCCGCCGGGCCGAGCACGGTCCGAATGAACTGGTCACGGAGGAGGGCCGATCACTCTTCGGGCTCTTCCTCGCACAGTTCACCAGCCCGCTGATCGTGCTGTTGATCGTCGCCGCCATCGCTTCCTACGCCATCGGCCACCCCGTCGATGCGACACTCATCGCCATCATCGTCGTCGCGAACGGCATCTTCGGGTTCGTCCAGGAGTACCGCGCCGAGCAGAGCCTGGCAGCGTTGCGGGATGCCGCGGCGCCCGAAGCGCGAGTGGTTCGCGAGGGTGAGGAACGCGTGGTCACTGCGACCGAACTGGTACCGGGTGACGTCATCGTGGTCGCCGCTGGCGACGTCGTCTCCGCGGACGCCCGTATCGTCGAGACCAGCGACCTCGGAGCCGACGAGTCGGCGTTGACCGGTGAGAGCCAGCCCGTGGACAAGTCGACCGAGGCCGTCGCGGCCGAGACGACACTCGCCGATCGTACGAGCATGATCCACCGTGGGACCAACGTCACGCGCGGGCGTGCGCGAGCAGTCGTCACCGCGACCGGGATGGACACCGCCGTCGGTGCGATCGCTGACCAGTTGCAGCGGGCCGAAAGCCGTGAGACCCCACTCCAGCGTGACCTGGGTCGTCTCGGTCGCCGACTCGGGATCGGCGTCGTCCTCCTCGCGCTGGCACTCGTTCCCCTGTTGCTCTGGGGCGGGACGGACGTCGTCCAGGCCGGGCTGACGGCAGTCTCGCTCGCGGTCGCGGCCGTCCCGGAGGGCCTGCCCGCCGTGGTAACGCTCACGCTCGCGCTCGGCGTGCGTCGGATGGCGGGTGAGAACGCACTGGTGCGACGACTCCCGGCCGTCGAAGCGCTTGGCTCGGTCGACGTCGTCTGTACCGACAAAACCGGCACGCTGACGAAGGGCGAGATGTCGCTGACCGACGTCGTCGCGCTCGAACCCACGCCCGACGGCGGTCAGCTCCGTGAGGTCGACCGCGACGAGGGTGCTGCGGGCGAGCCAGCGGACCCCGACGAGCGCGTCGCCCCCGAAACCGAGGTGCTTCGGCTGGCGGCCGCCGCCGAACAGCACAGCGAGCACCCGCTCGCACAGGCGATCGTCGACGGTGCACGAGAGCGCGGTATCGATGTCACCGACAGCGACGACTTCGAGAACGTTCCCGGTCACGGCGTCCGCGCGACCGTCGACGGACAGACCGTTCTGGTCGGCAACCGCCGTCTCCTCGAAGATGCCGGGATCGACCCAACGCCCGCCGAGGACGCGATGCGCCGCCTGGAGAGTGAGGGCAAGACCGCGATGCTCGTCGGGCGCGTGCCCGCCGACGCGGAAGCTGCCGACGTCACCGGCGAGGTCATCGGCGTCGTCGCCGACGCCGACACGGTGAAAGAGACCGCAGCCGACGCCGTCAGCGCGCTTCGAGAGCGCGGCGTCGACGTACGGATGATCACCGGCGACAACGAGCGGACGGCCCGCGCGGTCGCCGAGCAGGTCGGAATCGACCCCGAGAACGTCCGCGCGGAGGTACTCCCCGACGGGAAGGCCGACGCCGTCGACGCGATTCAGGCGGAGGGCCGGAAGGCGATGATGGTCGGCGACGGCGTCAACGACGCGCCGGCGCTCGCGGCCGCCTTCGTCGGCACGGCCATCGGCTCGGGCACGGACGTCGCGATCGAGGCGGCCGACGTGACGCTGATGCGTGACGACCCGACCGACGTGGTGAAAGCGATCCGGGTCTCGGAGGGGACGCTCGCGAAGATCAAGCAGAACCTCTTCTGGGCGCTCGGGTACAACACCGCGATGATCCCGCTCGCCTCGCTGGGACTCTTACAGCCGATTCTGGCTGCGGGCGCGATGGCGCTGTCGTCGGTGTCGGTGCTGACGAACAGCCTGCTGTTCCGTCGATACACCCCCGACCACGACTACAGAGTGCTCGGGTTCCTGCGCGGACGGAACTGAGGATCGCCCTTTCGCTTTCTGCGATCCACTTCCCACTGCGGGCCGCTCTCTAGCCCCGTGGCACCGGTACACAGCGGTCGGTCGAGAGCTTCGCACAACCGAACGGATTTGACGCCGGAGTCCGAACCCGGCGCCAATGACAAAAGTCAACGTCTCCCTTCCCGCGGAGGCGGAAGCGAACGTCGCGGCGTTCATCGACGAGGTAGACGAGCGGCTCTCCTCCGAGGAGGAGATCTGCCGCGTCGTCACCGAGACGCTCGTCGACCTCCACGGGGACCGCGAGGCGTACGACCGCTGGCAGGCCGGCGAAGACATTTCGGCGGCCGAGCGCGTCCGACTCCAGGGCTACGACCCCTGTAACGCGACACTCGAATCGGAGTACTACGCCGAGAAAGACGAGGACCGATTCCAGCGCTCGAAGTATCTCCAGTGGCTCTGGCGGCAGTTCGACGCGACGCCGATGGCCGACAACGTCGACTTCGCGCTCCGGTTCCGGCAGATGCTCGCCGACCACCTCTTCGAGGAGTGCGGCGACGACTGCCGCTTTTTCAAGGGCATCACGTTCACCTACGGGCACAACATCTCCGTCGGCGACAACGTCGTCATCCACGACGACGTCCACCTCGACGACCGCGGCAAACTCACGATCGGCGACCGCGCGTCGGTCTCGGACAACGTCCACCTCTACAGCCACGACCACGACGTCGTCGACCAGACCGACGTCGAGAACTACCACACGGTCGTCGGCGACGACGCCCGCGTCACCTACGACGCGATGGTCCGCGCCGGCTGCCGCGTCGGCGAGAACGCCGTCGTCGGCGCGCGCTCGGTCGTCCAAGGCGACGTCCCGGACCACCACGTCGCGGCCGGCATCCCCGCCAAGAGCCTGAAAGTCAAGCCCGGGTGGGAGTCCGTCGCCGACCCCGTCGAGGACACACTCCGGAACCGACAGGCCGAGCGCCGGATCGAGTACGACCTGCCCGAGGAGGTCGAGACATTCGACGAGTTCCAGCGGGAACTGACGCCGCCGGATGCGCCGCAGTAACCCGTCTACGACGATTTCTGCCACCTGTTCTCCGCGCGGCTCAGGGTACGAATATTTTCACGGACGATAGCGAGCGAGAAAGCGGTTAGTACAGCAACTATCGAGTGAAGCGAGGACGAAAATGCGCCAGCCGGGAATTGAACCCGGGCTAGTGGCTTGGGAAGCCACTGTCCTACCACTGGACCACTGGCGCGCACTGGCGGCAATTACGCCGGCCTCCACTCGAAACAGAGCCACAGGCTCGACTTAAGGATGACGGAACGGGGGGCGAGAACGGGTTCACTCCCAGCAGAAAGCCGCGCAGCGTTCCGCCCATCCGATAGGCGTGCGGCCTACTTCCCGAGGTACAGATCCCGGATGCGCTCGGATTCCCGGATCGTCTCGGCGTCGGCCTCGAAGCGGTTCTCGCCCATATCGAGGACGTAACCCCGGTCGGCGACCGACAGCGCGGCGTTCACGTTCTGTTCGATCATCAGCACGGCGGTCCCGTCGTTACGAATTCGCGCAATGTGCTCGAACGTCCGTTCGATGAGCTGTGGGGCCAACCCGGCCGACGGCTCGTCGATGAACAGCAGATCCGGATCCGGCATCAGCGCGCGCGCCATCGCCAGCATCTGCCGCTCGCCACCCGAGAGCGTTTCCGCGGTCTGTTCGAGTCGTTCCTCCAGTCGCGGGAACAACTCGAAGAGTTCCGCTCGCCGCGACGCCGGATCCTCGGTGTGGATCGCGCCGATGTCGAGGTTCTCCGAAACCGTGAGATTCGGGAAGACGTTCTCGGTCTGCGGGACGAACCCGATACCGTGTTCGATCATCCGGTTCGAACGGACTTCCGAAAGGTCGGTGCCGCCGATCTCGGTCGTCCCTTCCCACAGCGGCAGGCGACCGTAGAGCGCCTTCATCAGGGTCGACTTCCCGGCCCCGTTCGGCCCGAAGACGAGGACGATCTCGTCGTCGCGGACGTCGATATCGACGCCGTAGAGCACCTGCAGTTCGCCGTAGCCCGTCTCGACGCCGCGCGCCGAGAAGAGCGCGTCGTCGATCTCCGGGACTGTTTCGAGGTCTGCGCTACTCATTCTCGAAGCCTCCCAGGTACGCTTCGACGACCCGTTCGTCTTCCTGTACGATCGACGGCGGGCCGCTCGCGAGTGTCTGGCCGTTGTGCAGGACGACGACACGGTCGCAGTGGTTCATAACGAGGTCCATATCGTGTTCGATGAGGAGAATCGTCCGCCCGCGGTCGTTGAGTTCGTGGAGCCGGTCCAGGAGATCGTCTGCGAGCGCCGGATTGACGCCGGCCATCGGTTCGTCGAGGAGGATGATCTCGGGATCGAGCATCAGCACACGCCCCAGTTCGAGCAGTTTCCGCTGTCCGCCCGAGAGCCCGCTGGCATACTCCTCGGCGAGGTGATCGAGCGAGAGGAACGCGAGCGTGTCGTCGACGCGCTCTCGAATGTCTGCTTCCTCGGAGCCGACGGTACCGGGCTGGACGAGCGCCGAGATTGGTCGTTCGCCAGTCTGTCCGCGCGCCGCGAACGCGAGATTCTCGCGCACGCTCATCCCGCGGAAGATCTTCGGCGTCTGGAACGTCCGCCCCAGGCCGCGTTGGGCGATCCGATTCGGGGGGAGGTCCTGAACTTCCTCGCCGGCGAGGCGGACGGCCCCCGAATCGGGCGTCAGCATTCCTGTGACGCAGTTGAAAAGCGTGGACTTCCCAGCCCCGTTCGGACCGATGAGTCCGGTGATCGACTCCGCTTCGACGCCGAAGGAGGCGTGATCGATGGCGGTCAGGCCGCCGAAACGCTTCACCACGTCGTCGACTTCGAGGAGCGGCGCGTCGGAGTCGGACCCGGTCACGCTTGCGGCGGCGTCCGATTCGCTGCTGTCTCGGCTCATCAGTCTTCCTCCCCGATCGCGTCGATCTCGTTCGGATCGCCGAAGACGCCTTCGGGCCGGTAGCGGATCACGAGCACGATCAACAGTCCGATGACGACGAATCGGAGGCTGGGGACGAACGAGGCGTGATCCGGAAGCGGTTCGACTGCGAGACGGAGCGCGTCGGCGGCGACCGTCGGCAGCGACGCGAGCAGGCTGTCGTAGATGTTGGTGAGAAACCGCGTCGATTCGCGGAAGCCAACGAGCAGGAACGCGCCGAACACCGCGCCGGTGTTCGAGGCGACGCCGCCGAGCAGCAGCGCCGCCCAGACGGTGAACGTCACTGCGGGGACGAACTGCTGGACGACGACGCTGCCGACGTAGTGCGCGTAGAGGCCGCCGGCGAGTCCGGCGACCGCCCCGCCGATCGCGAACGACGTGAGCTTCACGCGGATGGTGTTCTTGCCGAGCATCTGTGCGGCGTCTTCGCTCTCGCGAACGCCTTTGAGCAGGCGACCGAAGGGTGACCCCGTCAGCCGGGAGAGAACGAACGCGACGACGACGAGCACGACGACGACGAAGACGAAGTACGTCACTGCCCACGTGTCGGCACTCATCGCGGCGCGTCCGGGTTTCGGAACGCTGTTGAGGCCGAACGAGCCGTTGGTCAGCCACGCCTCGTTTTCGAGGACGCTGCCGAAGATGCCCGCGAGCGCGAACGTCGCGACCGCGAGGTAGTGGCTTCCGAGGCGGACGCTCGTCGCGCCGATGAGCGTCGCCAGCAAGCCACCGACGACGGCGGCGGCGACCAGACTGATCGGCAGGCCGAGCGGCATCGGAAGGTTCAGCCCGAAGACGTACTCCGCGCCGGAGACCTGCGCCGGCGGGGGAACGGTCAGCAAGGCAGCCGTGTACGCGCCCGCCGCGAAGAACGCGACGTGGCCGAAGTTGATCAGCCCGGTGTAGCCGTAGTGGATGTTGAGCCCGAGCGTCAGAAGCGAGTAGATGCCCGCGATGGTGAGCACCGTGAGGAGGAACGATCCCCAGCCGGGCAGCGAAAGGAGCGCTGTCGGCGTAAACGCGTCCATCAGATCTCACCTCCGGCGATGCCGTCGGGCTTGAACAGAAGCACGCCGACGAGGATGGCGAACGCGTACGCCATCGTGTACTCCGCAGAGAGGTACGTCGTCCCGAGGCTCATCGCGACGCCGACGATGATCGCGCCGAGCATCGCGCCGTACGGCCGACCGATGCCGCCCAAAAGCGTCGCGGCGAAGATGACGATGAGGTACTCGAAGCCGACCGTCGGGCGGAACGGTGCGAACAGGACCGCATAGAGGACGCCGGCCAGCGCGCCCGCGCCAGCGGAGATGAACCACGTCCGCCGGACCACGCCGTCGGTGTCGATGCCAGCGATCTCGGCGAGGTTGCGGTTCCCGCTCGTCGCCCGCATCGTCTTCCCGAGCATCGTGTACGTCAAGAGCACGTGGATGAGGAGCATCGTCGCGATCGCGACGAGGAAGACCGCCGCACGGAGCGGGGTCGTCCCGACGCCGAAGACCTCGACGGGCCGCATCAGCGGCACTGGGAGTTGTTTCGCGGAGACGCCGACGGTGGCCGTCAGCGCGTACCGAAGGATGAACGCGACGCCGATCGAGGTGATGAGCAGCGGCAGCGGTCCCCGATCGGACAACGGCTCGAAGAAGACTCGGGAGACGCCAACGCCGAACGCGCCGACGACGAGGACCGCGACTACCGTCGCGACGGGGAGCGGAAGCGAGAGGCCGAGTCCGGCTCCCGACAGGAACAACGCGAGATACGCCCCGTAGGTGAGGAACTCGCCGTACGCGAAGTTGATGAAGCGGGTCACGCCGTACGAGAGCGTCAGTCCGACCGCACCGACGGAGATGACACTGCCCTCGATCAGGCCGTAGATAAGCGTCTGAATGAACTGCGTAACGAAGGCGACCATAGCGTGGAACGAACGCTACAGTTCGCTCGGCGGAATCGTCGCCGCTTGCGTCCAGCTACCCTCTTCGACTCGCATAATCGCGAACGGCGACCCGACGTCGCCGTCCTCATCGAAGTCGATCGGACCGACGAGGCCGCGGTAATCGAGGTCCGACCCGTCGTCGATCGCCGACGCGCCGTCGGTGTAGTTCGTGACGACGGTCTCCGGTGGGTTCGCGACTGTCCGAACGTTCCCCGCGACGTTCGGGGGCGTGATCTCGTCGCCGGCCGTCGCGGTGGTCTTCATCGCGAGGCCGAGCGTGTTCATCGCGTCGTAGGCGTTCCGCGCGAACAGTTTCGGTTTCGAGCCGCTGAAGTCGGTGACGCGCTGCTGGAAGGCTTCGATCCGGCCCTCCTCCTCGGCGGCCTGATACGTCGCCGACTGCAGTCCGAGGATCCCGCCGGTGACCTGCTCGGGGGCTTCCTCGAGGAAGACGTCTGTCGTCTGGTCCTGTGTGACGTACCAGTTACCCTCGTAGCCCGCCTGATAGGCCGCCCGCATAATTTTGATACTGTCGTCTTTCGAGCCGACGAGAACCGTGACTTCCGGTTCGGAGTTCATCACCGTCTGCACTTCGCTCTCGTAGGACGCCTTGCCGGTCTTGAAGTCGACGGCCTCGGTGACCGTTCCGCCGAACTCCTCGAAGGACTCCCGGATCGGGCTCTTGAACGACTGGAAGACCTCCTTGTTTCCGACCATCAGCGCCATATTCGAGTAGTCGGTGACGGTGTTGTACTGCTGGTTCCGGAGCGCTTTCGCGATCGCCCGCCCGCCGAGCGCGTCCGATGGCACCGTCCGGAAGACGTACTCGCCGCCGCGGTCGTCGAGCGACGTCGTCCCCGCCGTCGGCGTCACGATCGGCACCTGATTCTCCTGGAACAGGTCGAACACGGCGGACATCGTGATCGACGTCGGACCGATGATGCCGGCCACGTTCTCGACGTTGATCAGCTTCTTCGCCGCCGAGAGCGACGCCGACGGCGACCCCTCGGTGTCGGCCTGCACGAGCGTCACGTCGCGGCCGCCGATGCCGCCCTGCTCGTTGATCTCCTGAGCGATCATCCGCGTCACCGGCAGCACGTTCTCGCCGACCCACGCGTACTCGCCGGAGAACGGCAGTAGCACGCCGATCGGGATCGCGTCGCCGCCGCTTCCACCGTCGCCACCGCTGGTCGTCGTCTCGTCTCCACCCGTGGCGGTGGTCCCTTCACCGGATTCAGTGGTACTTCCCGATCCCGAGCCACCAGAACAGCCCGCAAGACCGGCAATCGCTGCTGTCCCCGCCCCAACTAAGAATTCGCGTCTCTGCTTCACGCGACACACTCGACGAGTGTTTGTAATAAATGTATATGGGATGGTATCGGTTTTCACCCCGCTGGTAGAGTGACATACGTACCCACAACTATCCGCGCCCCGATCTGATAGAGATTACTCTCACTGTTTACCGCCGAGCGCCACTCCCGGTGGCGGTGGTCGGCGGTAAGAGACGAGAGTAATCATTATCAGGCCCCGGGTAGGTCGTCGCCGAGTCCCCGTTCGAGGTTGACGGCGACGTTCTTCGTCTGGAGGTACGAGTCGAGCGCTTCGAACCCCTTCTCGCGACCGATGCCGGACTTCTTGTACCCGCCGAAGGGCGTCTGATTCGTGTCGCCGAACCACTTGTTGACGTAGACGTTGCCGGCCTGGAGTCGCTGGGCGTCGCGGTGAGCGCGGCGGACGTCGTTCGTGAAGATCCCCGCGGTGAGCCCGTACTTGACGTCGTTGGCGATCTCGATCGGATCGTCGTCGTCGCCGAACGGTACGACGACCAACACTGGACCGAAGATCTCCTCTTGGGCGACGACCATCTCGTTGTCGACGTCGACGAACACCGTCGGCTCGACGAAGTTGCCCTCGCGGTCGGGCACGCCGCCGCCAGCCGCGACGGTGGCGCCCTCCTCGCGGCCCTGTTCGATGTACTCACACACCCGATCCCGGTGCGCCGCGCTGTTGAGCGGCCCCATATCGGGGTCGTCGCGTCCGGGTCCGAGTTCGTAGGCCTCCGCAATGCCGGTGATCTGCTCGACGAACTCGTCGTACACGTCCTCGTGGACGAGCGCTCGATCGGCGGCCGAACAGACCTGCCCTGCGTTCGTGAAGATCGCCGTCGCGATCCAGCCGACCGCCTCCTCGACGTCGGCGTCGGGGTAGACGATCGCGGGGTTCTTGCCGCCGAGTTCGAGGGTGACGGGCGTGACGTTCTCCGCGGCCGAGCGCATCACCGCCTGCCCAGTAGGGACGCTGCCGGTGAAGGTGATCGTGTCGACGCCCTCGTGGGCGGTGAGGGCCTCGCCCGGGTCGCCGCCGCCCGCAACGACGTTTACCGCGCCCTCGGGTATTCCGGCCTCATAGCAGAGCTCTGCGAGGTGGAAGGCCGACAGCGGCGTCGTCGGGGCCGGCTTGACGACGGTCGCGTTGCCGGCGACGAGTGCCGGTGCGACGCCCCGCGCGAAGAGGTTGCCCGGGAAGTTCCAGGGCACGATCTGCGCGGAGACGCCGTAGGGCTCTCGGACGGTGTAGTCGACCTGCCCGGTGCCGACCGGGATCGACTCCCCCTCCAGTTTGTCGGCCGCGCCGGCGTAGTACTCGAAGTACCGCGCCGCACCCTCGAAGTCGGACTTCGCCTGCGAGAGCGGCTTCCCCTGATCGAGCGATTCGACCGCCGCGAGTTCGTCTTTGTGCTCTCGGATCAACTCTGCGACTCGGTGGACGCGCTGTCCGCGCGTCACGGGGTCGGTGTCCCGCCACTCGGGGAACGCCGCTCGGGCAGCCGACACCGCGGCGTCGACGTCGGCCGCTGTCCCCGAGGCGACCGTCGCGATCGGCTCGTTCGTCGCTGGATCGGCGGTCTCGATGTACTCGCCCGCCGCGGGCTCGGTCCACTCCCCGTCTACGAGGTGCGGGTACCGCTCTCGAACGTCTGGCTCTCGCATACCTCCTGGTCGTCGATGGCCCGTGTCAATGTTTGGATCGAGACGGAGACGGGCCGACGACCGGACCGGACACAGGGGAAACGTTCATACCCCGACGGCTTCGCCAGCAACTATGGACTTTCAGGGTCGAGCGGTCGCCGTCACCGGCGCCGGCTCGGGGATGGGCGAACGCATCGCGTACCGATTCGCCGAACAGGGCGCGGCCGTCGCGGCTGTCGATGTCGACGCCGACGCGGCCACAGCGACGGCCGAGACGATCGAAGCGGAAACACCTGCTGAGGCCGTCGCGATCACCGCGGACGTCTCCGACGCCGACGACGTCGCGGGATTCATCGCGCGGACGGTCGAGGAGTTCGGGTCGATCGACGTGCTCCACAACAACGCGGGCATCCCACAGGAGGCGACGCCCGTCGAGGAGGTGACGGAAGCCACCTGGGACCGGATTCAGGATGTGAACCTCAAGAGCGCCTTCCTCGGCGCGAAGTACGCCGTTCCGCGGATGCGCGAACAGGGCGGCGGCGTCATTCTCAATACCGCGTCGACGGCCGGCATCCGCCCGCGGACGGGGCTCTCGGCGTACGCGGCCTCGAAGGGCGGAATGATCACGCTCACGAAGCAACTCGCCTTCGAACTGGCGGACGACGATATCCGGGTGAACGCCATCTGCCCGGTCGCCACCGACACCGGGATGCTGCCGCAGTTCGCTGGCGATGACCTCTCTGTCGAAGGGATGGCCGATACGATTCCGCTGGGCCGCCTCGCCGAACCGGACGACGTCGCCGACGCCGCGGTCTTCCTCGCAAGCGAAAACGCCCAGATGATCACCGGTACGGCGCTGGAAGTCGACGGCGGCCGCGACATCTGACTCTCGGGCAGAGACCGACGACTATTCTCCGCGAAAATCCCCAGGGAACTGAACGGACGGCCACTTATCTCCCGCGACGGGTGAGTATTAGTGTCCTCAGTCGGTATCTTTCTCTGATGACTACGGACGATTCGGTCCTCACAGAGGACGCACCGCTCGATCTTCGGCTCTCGGAACCCGAACTGAAACGGACGGCCGACCACCTCCAATCGTTCATCCGCGACGTCGTCGACGGGGCCGGCGCCGAGGGTGCGGTCCTCGGCCTCTCGGGCGGCATCGACAGCACGACCGTGGCGTATCTGGCCGTCGAAGCGCTGGGCGCCGAGAACGTCCACGGCCTCGTGATGCCGAGCGTGGTGAACACCGAAGACAATATGGGCGACGCCGAGTGGCTCGCACAGGAACTCGAGCTCCCCTACGACGTCGTCGAGATCCAACCGATCGCCGAGGCGTTCTTCGACACCTTCCCCGAGGCCGCTGACGACCGGATGGCCGCCGGCAACGTCTACGTCCGCGTTCGCGGCGTGTTGAACTACTTCGTCGCCAACCACGAGAGCAAGGTCGTCCTCGGGACCGGCAACCGTTCGGAGGCGCTGACTGGCTACTTCACCAAGTACGGCGATCAGGCGGTCGACTGCAACCCGATCGGCAACCTCTACAAACAGCAGGTGCGCCAGCTCGCGGACTTCCTGGGCGCGCCGGAGGAACTGGTGATGAAGACGCCCTCCGCCGGGATGTGGTCCGGCCAGACCGACGAGGAAGAGATGGGGCTGGACTACGACACGCTCGATGCGATCCTCGCGCTCCACGTCGACGGCCCGCTCTCGGTGGCGGCGACCGTCCGCGAACTGGACGTCACCGAAGCGCAGATTGAGCGGGTCGTCGACCTCTACGAGGGCAGCGCCCACAAGCGCTCGATGCCGCCGGCCCCCGAGCCGCTGCACCGCTGAGCCGTCGTTCGCCCGCGTTGATCCCGCAGTCTTTCTACTGACCGCGAGCCTTTTACCCGAACGCGGTCGATCTGTCGCACGATGCGACTCGGTATCCTCGGGACGCTGCAACTGGCGGCGACGATGATCTTCGCCGCACCGGTCGGAATCTTCGGGCTCACTCGACTGACGGAGGGCGACATCGCCCTCGGTGCCGGCGCGGTAGCCATCGCGGCCGCGATGGTCGTCCTCCCGCAGTACCTTACGACACCCGGGGATATCCCGATGAAAATCGGCGAACGCGTCCTCGGCGCGGTCGTGAAGACGCCGGACGACGACGAGGACACTCCCTGATCTCTGGACCGATTACGCCCGCGGCGAAAACGAGTGCGAGTCGTCGCCGAGGCGTTCGTACCCCGATTCGGTCACGACGACCAGCGCGCTCAGCCGGATGCAGCCCTGCTCGCAGTCGACCACCCCGGGCGCGACAGCAATCACCATCCCCGCGTCGAGTGCTGTGCCGCCGCGGAGCGACGGCGACTCGCGCCGCGAGAGCCCGACTCCGTATCCGACGCTGAGGGGTCCCTCCGGGAGTTCGACCCCGGTCGTCGGGTCGAAGCCGAACGCCGCCAGTTCCGCGTCGGCCTCGCGGGCGACGTCCCCGGCGTCGGCACCGGCTTCGATCTCGGACAGCCCGGCGTCGAGTGCCGACTCGACGGCCACGTACGCGCGGCGATCCCAACCGCCA
>ENA-ORCO01000738-ORCO01000738.1-marine-metagenome-genome-assembly--contig:-NODE-738-length-13182-cov-3.270660_pt1 | contig 13182 bp, 10 predicted proteins | sample MGYA00248633_ERZ508508 | MGnify/ENA primary metagenome ERZ508508 (study PRJEB26179, sample SAMN06268845) | marine metagenome | isolation source: A23 P1 aerobic enrichment on pine of planktonic cells taken...
AGAGGACGTTGACGATGACGACGTCGTCGAGTCCCTTGACGCGCTGGCCCATCGTCTCGGTCAGCGGCGTCTGGACGGCGACGTACTCGGTCTCCATCGCGCCGTCGATGATCTCGTAGCCGCAGATCCGGCCCAGTCGGACCAGTCCCTTCCGGAAGGCGACCTGTTCGGTCTCGACGTCGCGGAGCTGGGTCAGCACGTCCGTGGCGAGGGCGTGGGTGATGACGTGGGCCTCGCCGCGGTCTTCGATTGCCATGTCGGCCCGTGCGGCCGCGGGTGACAAATAGCCACCTGCCGCTCCGGGCGGCGCCTCCGAGGCCCGCGCTCGCGTTCGGAACCGGTGTTCGGGGCCGGCGTTTGGGGCCGGCGTTCGGCACCGCTCGGGAGTGTCACCGGTCGGCACGGCCCACGGTACCGGACCTGCCGACAGGCTTTAGCGTCGCGCAGACACAGTGACGATGAACGCAGGTTCCGCCGAGCGGGGCCAGCACACACACATGGAAGAGAGTGTCTCCGGATTCAAGACTCGCGGCGGTTGGGTCGACGTGGTCGAACACGGCGAGCGCGTCGTCCGCGCGCTGAAAGACCTCGACGACGAGGACGAAGCGGTGAATCGCAACGCCCTCGAGGAGTTCGACGACTGGCGCCCGAAGAGCCACGAGCGCCTCGACGAGGACGTCAACGAGAAGACGGCCGACCAGGCCAGCGTCGACGAGGGCGACGGCGAGAAAGCCGGCAAGGACCCCGACGAGGACCTCCAGACCGCCGGCGAGAAGCTCACCGAGTCCTACGAGAACCTCGACGAACCGGACGAGGCCGTCGACAAGTGGGGCGAGTCCCTCGATTACGTCGCCCGCGCCGCCGACTCCGCCGGCCGGAAAGCCCTTCGCACTGTGGAGGACGCCGTCTATCGCAACGTGATGACCCGCATCGCGCCCTACTACTTCGACAACGAACTCGTCAGCGCGAACCTCCAGCGCGTCGGCGACGACGAGCGTCCCGAGTACATCTTCGAGATCAACGTCAACGACGACGACCTGAAGATCAAGGTGTCGAACCGACTGGCCGACTTCGAACAGGACGTCGACCGCTGGCACGTCGACACCGAGAAAGAGACCGAGGTCGTCGAGGCCGCCGAGGGCGTCGAAGCCCCCGAACCCGATATCGACGCCGACTCGAAGACGACCTGAGAGCGGCCGCCACTGTTCCGGGAACTGTCATCGCAGATAGAGCGGGAGCCGCTGCCAGATCGACGGAGATAGCGACCGCAAACAGCCTGAAAACCCCTGCAGGAGTGATCGTGACCGCAACCGCACACAGCCTGAAAGCCCCGACGCGTTCGACCGTCCGGGCCTCGCTGCGCGCCTCAGCCTCAGTCCTCGTTCGCTTCGCTCACGAGGACGTCGGCCTGCGGTGTCTGCGCACGGCGCCTTCGGCGCCGTTCGCACGGGCCGAGGCGTCTTTGACGCCTCGCGGCTTACATCGTCCGGGACGGGTCGAACGCGTCGCCCCTTTCATTCCCACCCGCTTAGACTGTCGAACCAGCCGACACGGGTGGGAATGAAAGGGGCCGGTCGCTCGTCGCCGCCCCGACGACGCAAGCACCGCAGGAGCGAGTGCAACGAGCGACGAGGCGCGCAGCGAGACGCGGCGGTACGAGCGACCGGGGGCTTTCAGGCTGTGTGCGGTGGCTGAATCAGTGACTGTCACGCTGTTTGCGGTGGCGGTCCCAGCGGTTCATCGCGGGGCTTTCAGGCTGTTGGCGGTCGCGACGGCTCTGTGACCCGCCCCAGACGAGGATTCTTCCGCAACGGGTCGCTTTAACCGCCGCGCAGCCGAGTGGCCCGTATGGCCACCATCGTCGTCAGAGACACGAGCGCCCACGGGATCCCCGCGAGCGAGTGCGCCGACGCGCTCCGCGAGCGACTCACAGACCACGAGATTCTCGACGCGGCCGCCGCGCTCGACGCCGGCGAAGTGACCGCCGAGCGCGACCTGTTCCGGGACGCCGAGGTGATCGTCGGCGGGTCGCTCTCCGAGGCGGACCTCGACGCCGCGCCAGCTCTCGAGTTGTTCGCCTGCTCGTCGGCGGGCGTCGGCCACCTCGACCTGGGCGCCTTCCGCGAGCGCGGCGTGACCGTCACGAACGCCTCGGGCGTCCACGGGCCCAACATCGCCGAGCACGTGCTGGGCTGGATGCTCATGATCCCCCGCCGCCTCGATGAGGGACTCCGCCGGCAGGAGCGCCGGGAGTGGCGCCACTTCCAGGCGACCGGCGAACTGCAGGGCTCGCGGGTCTGCGTCGTCGGCCTCGGCGCCATCGGCGAGACGCTCGTCGAGCGCCTGTCGGGGTTCGACCTGGAGACGGTCGGGGTTCGGTACACGCCCGAGAAGGGCGGGCCGACAGACGAAGTGTACGGCTTCGACGAGATCAACCGGGCGCTGCGCGGCGTCGACTACCTCGTCGTCGCCTGCCCGCTCTCCGAGACGACCGAGGGGCTGATCGGCGCGGAACAGCTCGGACATCTGCCCGACGACGCCGTCCTCGTCAACGTCGGTCGGGGCCCCATCGTCGACACCGACGCGCTCGTGGCGGCGTTGCGCGGAAACAAGCTCCACGCGGCCGCGCTCGACGTGACCGACCCCGAACCGTTGCCCGAGGTCCACGACCTCTGGAACCTGGGCAACGCCTTCATCACGCCGCACAACGCCGGCCACACGCCTCACTACTGGGAGCGCGTCGCCGACATCCTCGCGCGGAACCTGGAGCGGGTTGGCGAGTCGGGCAGCTACGACGACCTGGAGAATCAGGTCACCTGAGCGGGGAGAGCCCGAGCCGGCGTCGGACGGAGCCGGCGTCGCGGGGAGTTCCGCGACCCGCGGATTTGTAACGGTCGGGGCCGTGTTCCCGGACGTGGCGACAGAGACCTCCGAGGACGCCGAGGGCGGCGACGCCCCCGACACCTACGACGCCTTCGAATCACACGTGAATCAGCTGGTCTATCTCCGGGACGCCGGCGGCGTGCTGGGCTGGGACCAGCAGGTGACGATGCCCGAGGGCGGCACGCCCGCGCGGTCGAAACAGTCCGCGGCGCTGTCGTCGGTCACCCACGACCTGCTGACCGACGACGACGTCGGCGAGTGGCTCGACGCCCTCGACGGCGCGGACCTCGATAGCGGCCAGCAGGCGGTCGTCCGCGAGGTCGGTCGCGAACACGAACGGGCCGTGAACGTCCCCGAGGAGTTGGTCTCGGAAATCTCCGAGACCGCCTCGAACGCGCTCCCGGTCTGGGAGGAGGCCAAAGCCGAAGACGACTTCGAGAGCTTCGCGCCGACGCTGGAGACGATGGTCGAACTGAAACGCGAGTACGCCGAAGCGATCGACCCCGACCGGGACCCCTACGAGGTGCTCTTCGAGGAGTACGAGCCCTACCTGGGTCTGGACACCGCCGAGCGGATCTTGGAGCGGCTCCGCGACGAACTCGTCCCGCTCATCGCCGACATCGAGGACAGCGACGTCGATCTGGCCGACCCCTTCGACGGCGAGTACGACCCCGACGACCAGGAGGCGATGGTTCGCGAAGCGCTCGACGTGCTGGGCTACGACTGGGACCGGGGCCGCCTCGACACCGCCCCGCATCCGTTCTCGACCGGCACGCAGTTCGACGCCCGGGTGACCACGCGGTTCGACCCCGCCGACCCGCTCGGAGCGCTGGGCTCGACCGTCCACGAGTTCGGCCACGCGACCTACACGCTCGGGCTCCCCGACGAGCACTACGGCACGCCGCTGGGCCAGTCGCGGGACCTCTCGGTCCACGAATCCCAGTCCCGGTTCTGGGAGAACCACGTCGGTCGCACCCGCGCCTTCGCCGACTTCTTCACCCCGACGGTGAACGACCACCTCGACACCGACCTCTCCGCCCGCGACCTCTACGAGGCCGCAAACCAGATCTACCCGGACAACCTGATCCGCGTCGAGGCCGACGAGCTGACGTACCACATGCACATCATCCTCCGGTTCGAGATCGAACGCGACCTCATCTCCGGCGATCTGGACGTCGAGGAAGTGCCCGGCGTGTGGAACGACAAGATGGAGGAGTACCTCGGCGTGCGCCCCGAGACCGACAGCGAGGGCTGTCTCCAGGACATCCACTGGACCCACGGCTCGCTGGGTTACTTCCCGACGTACTCGCTGGGCAGCGTGCTGGCCGCCCAGATCGACGCCGCGATGCGCGAAGACCTGGCGAGCGAGGGCGAAACCGTCGACGAACTCGTCCGCGCGGGCGAGTTCGACCCGCTCCACGACTGGCTCACCGAGCGCGTCCACCGCCACGGCTGTCGCTACGAGACCGACGACCTCGTCCGCGAGGCCACCGGCGAACCCTTCACCGCCGACTACTTCGTCGACTACGCCACCGAGAAGTTCGGCGACCTCTACGAGCTGTAGTCGCGAATCGAACTTGAGAACAGCGTGGCCGAGCCAACAGAATAGTCGAATAGACCGCCTCTGTTGGCTCTTTACCCCACACATTCGAGTATCATCCAACATAATTTGGTATGCGATTTTTTATGTTGTGAGTTAAATCACAGTCACACGATGGCACAGAGCACGGGGAGCGAAGTAGGGAGCGAGGTAGAGACGGACATCGAGACGACGGGCGTCGACGGCGACATCGACGAGGACATCGACGGCGACATCGACGAGGACATCGACAGGAACATCGCGGAGGGGATCGACCGCGATGCGGGCTACGACTCCGACGCCGCCAGCGAGATCCAGACCTCGATCGCGGAGCTCCACGAGTCGTCGGTCGACATCGCAGAGGAGATAGACGACATCCGGGAGCAGGCCGCCGAGCAGTACGACGGGATGTCCGAAGTCGCCGGCGAGGTGTCGAACCTCTCGGCGGCCGTCGAGGAGATCGCCTCCTCCTCCGAGGAGGTCTCGGCCGCGAGCCGGGAGGCCCAGGAACTCGCACAGGAGGGGCAGGACTCGGCCGCGGAGATCTCCGAGGCGATGGAGAGCATCGGCGAGGCCTCCGAGAGCGTCGCGTCGGACGTCGACACCATCCAGGACAGCGTCGAGGAGATAGACGAGATCGTCGAGGTCATCAACGACATCGCCGACCAGACGAACATGCTCGCGCTCAACGCCTCGATCGAGGCCGCTCGCGCGGGGGAAGCGGGCGAGGGCTTCGCCGTCGTCGCCGACGAGGTGAAGTCGCTCGCCGAGGAGTCACAGGACCAGGCCGGCACCATCGAGGAGATGGTCGCGGGCATCCAGGACGACACCGAGAACGCCGTCGAGACCATCGAGGAGTCGAGCGAGCGCATCGACGAGGGCATCGAGATGGTCGGGGAAGCCATCGGCGTCCTCGAGGACATCCACGGCGCCGTCGAGGAGGTCAACGACGGGATCCAGGAGGTCGCCGCCGCCGCCGACCAGCAGGCCGCCTCCACCGAGGAGGTCGCCGCCATGGTCGACCAGTCGACCGACGCCGCCGAGGAGATCGCCGACTCCACCGCCGAGATCGCCGCGGAAGTCGACGACCAGACCGACCAGATCGTCGATATCAACCAGGCGACCGACAGACTAGTCGAGTGACCCGCGCCCGACAGACTGGTCGAGTGAGCGGCAGTCGTCGGTAGCACCCCCTCTCGCTCAGGCCAGGCCGACCAGAAAGCCGAGGATGCCGAGCGCGAAGGCGATCAGGAAGGCCTTGTCACTGTCGAGCCCCTGTCCTTTCACCAGCCCTGCGGCCGTGATGTACGCCTTCCAGAGCGTGGCGACGAGCGACGCGACGACCAGCGGCGCTCGCTCGCGACCGACGATCCCGCGCAGGAACTCCGCGGCCGACTCCGGGTCCGACGGGACCTGCCCGATGACGGAGTAGAACACGACGACGACCACGGGTAGGACGAGCAGGGAGACGAGTTCGGCCTCGCCGACGACGGCAAGCGTCGTCAGGAACGTCTCGTCACCGTCCGCGAACCAGACGAAGACGTGTATGACCGCCGCGGCGAGCAACCACCCGACGACGACCATCACCGCGAGGAATATCGCCTGACCGACGAGTTCGCCACGCACGTTCGAAACCGCCGCTTCGGGCGCGTCGATCCGGTCGAGGACGCTCGTGACGAACCACCAGACCAGCACCGCGAACGCGACCGCCTGGACGGCGACGATCCCGGCCGCCACGCCGAGCGACGGTCGGTCGTACTGGTCGAAGTACTCACCGGGCTGCAGGAGGGGCGTGCGGGGCGGCATGCCCGGCCGTTCCGCCGACTGACAGGTAAATCTGTTCGTTCGAGCGACAGGATCCGGCGAGCCGGGTCGACAGCAATCGGTTTATGCCGCCCACGGCCGTACTCGCGGGTATGCCAGCGCCGGATCTGGACCCCGAGCAACTCGACCGCTACTCCCGGCACATCATCATGGACGAACTGGGGCCGGGGGGGCAGGTCGCGCTGCTCGACTCGGCGGTGCTCGTCGTCGGCGCGGGCGGGCTGGGATCGCCGGTCCTCCAGTATCTCGCCGCCGCGGGCGTCGGGACCATCGCCATCGCCGACGACGATGTCGTCGAGCGATCCAATCTCCAGCGACAGGTCGTCCACCGCGATGCGGACGTCGGCCGCCCGAAGGTCGACAGCGCCGCCGAGTTCGTCCGCGAACTCAACCCCGACGTGACCGTCGACCGCCACGAGAGCCGCGTCAGCGCCGACACCGTCGCCGCGACGATCGAGGGGTACGACGTGGTCGTCGACGCCTCGGACAACTTCCCGACGCGCTACCTGCTGAACGACTACTGTCGGCTCCAGGACATCCCGGTGTCCCACGGCGCCATCTACAAGTTCGAGGGCCAGGTGACGACGCTGGTTCCCGGCGGTCCGTGCTATCGCTGCCTGTTCCCCGAGGCGCCCGAGGCCGGCACCATCCCGGACTGTGCGACGACCGGCGTGCTCGGCGTCCTCCCGGGGACCGTCGGCTGCATCCAGGCGACGGAGGCGACGAAGCTCATCCTGGACGCCGGCGAGCCGCTCGAAGGCCGCCTGCTGTTTTACGACTCGATGGAGATGAGCTTCGAGACGGTCCCCTACCAGCAGAACCCGAACTGCCCGATCTGTGGCGACGACGCCGTCGACTCGATCGACGGGATCGAGTACGCCGGCGAGTGTGCGATCGCAGCCGACTGACGGCGACGCGACTGCCCGGAGCGGGGGAGAGTCGAGGAAGCAAAGCGGGTGCGAACGGCGGTGGAACTATCCGCCAGTCCCCGAATGGACCCCGCATGAACCTCTCGGTGCCGACGTTGCTCGGAAGCGCGGCGGCGGTCGTCGTACTGCTCGGACTCAGTGCCTTCTTTTCGGCGAGCGAGATCGCCATCTTCTCGCTCGAACGCCATCGACTCGAAGGGTTCGTCGAGCAGCGACGCCCGGGCGCAGAGGTCCTGCAGCGACTCCGGGAGGACCCCCACCGGCTGCTGGTGACGATCCTCGTCGGCAACAACACCGTCAACGTCGCGCTCGCGTCGCTCGTGAGCGTCGTGCTCGCGGTGGCGCTGTCGCCCGGTGTGGCGGTGGTGGCCGGCACCGTTCTCATCAGCGTGCTCGTGTTGCTGTTCGGCGAGATCACGCCCAAGTCCTACGGGGTCGCGAACGCGGACGACCTGTCGCTGCGGGTGGCCGGGCCGATCACGGCCGTCGGTCGGGTCCTGGCGCCGATCGTGCTCCTGTTCGACGCCGCCTCCGGGACGATCAACCGCCTCACGGGCGGCGGTTCGGACATCGAACGACCCTACGTCACCCGCGAGGAGATCGCGTCGCTGGTCCGGACCGGCGAGCGCGTCGGGGCGATCGGCGAGACCGAACGCGAGATGGTCGAGGGCGTCTTCGACCTGTCGACGACGACCGCCCGCGAGATCATGGTGCCGCGGGTGAACGTCGTCGGCGTCGAGAGCGAGGCCGCCCTCGACGAGATCCTGTCGATCTGTGCCGAACGACGGCTGACCAGGGTGCTCGTCTACGAGGACACCCTCGACCACGTCGTCGGCGTCGCGGACGTCAGAGACGTCCAGCGGGCGGTCCAGCGGGGGCTGACGCTCGACGACGTGCTTCTCCCGGCGCTCCAGGTCCCCGCGAGCCGCGAGATCGACGACCTGTTCGAGGAGATGCAAGCAGAGCGCGTCCCGATGGCGGTAGTCCGCGACGAGTTCGGCGAAACCGAGGGGATTCTCACCGTCGAGGACATCCTGGAGGAGATCGTCGGCGAGATCTTCGAGGTCGGCGAGGAGCGGTTCATGCGCTCGACCGCTGACGGCCTGGTCGTGAAAGGCGAGGTGACGGTCGGGGAGGTAAACGACGCCCTCGACGTCGACCTCTCGACCGAGGGAGAGTACGAGACCGTCGCCGGTCTGATCAACGCGGAACTCGGTCGGATCGGCGACGTCGGGGACGCGGTCCGGATCGACGGCGTGACGCTCACCGTCGAGGGGACCAACGGCCACCGAATTCGTCGGGTCAGGGTGCGCAGACCGCCGTCCGGCGCCGCCGGTTCGGCGCCCGGGGATCCGGCCGGGGACGCGGCATCCGGAACGACGGCGGACAACGACGGGGGCCGGGACGACAGTCCGAACGCCGCCGACGCCGACGATCCGGACGGAGGCGAGGGCGACGGTCCGAACGACACCCACGCGGACCACGGCGACCCGGACGGTCGGGGCGACGGCAACCCGGATAGTCAGGGCGACGGCGACTCGGACGATCGGAACGACGACCCGCACGTCGACCGCAGCACCCGCGACTGATCGGCTCCGGGCTGTCCGTGGATATTAGATCTGATAGCCGAAGGGAACGATTATTGCACCTCGGTGGCAGATCGACGCAGCGTGCTCGGATGGGACGACTTCAAGGACGGCGGGACGACCGCCGCCGACGCGACGGCCACAGCCGTGTTGCTCGCGCTGGGCTGTGGCCTGGTCGCCCTCCAGGCGCGGACCGTCCCGCTGGGGGCCGGTCCCGCGGGAGCCGTGCTCGGTGTCCTGCTGCCGTTGACCGTCCCGGTGGCGTTTCTCGCGATCTGTGGCGTCCTCCTCCGGCGGCTGCCAGCGGGGTCGCTTGCGCGCGTGTTGCGCTGGACCCTGGCGTGGGGGGCAGCGCTCGGAATCGCCTCGCTCGTCGCCATCGCCCAGCAGCGGGCCGCCGGAGTCCCCCTGACGGACGAGCCCTCGATGGTGGCGCTGTTCGTCAGCGTCGGATCACTCGCCGGGGCGCTGATCGGCGCCCGCGAGGTCCAGGGGGACATACTCGAACGGCGACTTCGCGACGAAAACGACCGGACCGAGCGGCTGAACCACCAGCTCTCGGTGCTGTCGCGGATCCTCCGTCACGACCTGCGGAACGGGCTCAACGTGATCTACGGCTACGCCGACGTCCTGGCCGACGACACCCGTGAGTCCCCCGAACGGTTCGCGCGGCACATCCGTGACCGCGCCGAGGAGTTGCAGGCCGTCGGCGAGCGGGCCCGGCTGTTAGAGCGGCTGGTGAGCGAGGAAGAGGGCGTCTGCCCCGTGACGACGACGGGGTTCACCGGGCTGGTCGATCGGCAGACCGAGGCGTTGCTCGACCGCCACCCCTTCGTCGCGGTCGAAAGGGAGCTCCGTCCCGAGACGTACGTCCGGACGGTCCCGCTGCTCGACACAGTCGTCGAGAACGTGCTCGAAAACGCCGTCGTTCACAACCCCGCAGACGTACCCACGGTCGAGGTGGAACGGACCGCCGACGGCGACGCCGCGACGCTGACGGTGCGCGACGACGGCCCCGGCATCCCCGAGCGGGAGGTGACGGTGCTCGAACGCGGGGAGCGACCGCTGGAACACTCGAACGGCGTGGGGCTCTGGCTCGTCAACTGGATCGTCCAGGAGTCCGGCGGGACCGTCGACGTCGACGTCTCCGATCGGGGGAGCGTCGTCACGATCAGACTGCCACTGGTCCCGGCCGAAGAGGCCGAGGAGACGGCAAACGCGACGGGGATATCGGCGGCCGACTCCGTGAAAGACCGACGGGCGACGGACGCATCGAAGCCGGGGGGATCGGCCATCGGGCCGGACGCGGGCGGGATCGATGCCCGATCGGCCGCCCGGCGCCCCCCCGCACCGCCGCGGACGCGGACGGACGGCTCGACCGGGAGCAGGACTGCGGCTGACGCGGCCGAGGCGGACGGAGCCGGTGTGGACGACCCGACCGCGACGGCTGGCGCAGACGACTCGACCGCCCCTACCGCGCCGAACGAGGAGGACCGGACCGGCGCCGGCGTCGCCTGGACCCCGACCCCCCCGGGCGAGCGCACCGAGGGGACGGTCTGGGACGACCTGTTCGGGGAGTGGTGACGTGAACGACCCGTGCGGGGAGTGGTGAGCGACCGCTACCGCGAGAGGCCGCCTTCCTCAGCGATAACGGCCTCGACCTCCTCGGGAGTGACGACGGCCACGTCGCCGGCGATCGTCCGTTTGAGCGCCGCGGCCGCGGTGCCGTAGTCGAGGGACTCCGGCACCGTCCCGCCGCGGAGGCGACGCGCCAGGAACCCGCCGACGAAGGCGTCGCCGGTGCCGATGCGGTCGTGGGTGTCGGCCTCGTAGGCGTCCTGTTCGTACACCTCGCCGTCGTGCAGCGCCAGCGCGCCGCGCTCGCCCTGGGTGACCAGGACGGTGTCGAAGCCGTGATCGGTCGCCAGGCCGTGGGCTTGCTCGACGGGATCGCCCTCCCGGCCGAGCACCCCGTCGACGTCCCGTTCGGGACCGACGAACACGTCCACCGCGTCGAACAGCGACTCGTAACACTCCCGGGCCTCGCCCGGCGACCAGAGCTTCGAGCGGTAGTTCAGATCGAACCCCGTCCGCGTCCCGGACTCCCGTGCGAGATCGAGGAGGGCCCGCGTCGACTCGGAAAGCGTCGAAGAGAGTGCGGGCGTGATGCCAGAGACGTAGAACGCGTCGGCGTTCCTGACGGCGCCCAGCGGCAGTTCGTCGGGCGTCGCCGAGGCCACCGCCGACCCCGACCGGTCGTAGATCACCTCCGTTCCGCGGGGGGCGCCGCCGGCGTCGAGGTAGTACGTCCCGAGGCGCCCCTCCTCGGACCAGGCGATGCCGGTCCGGACCCCGTGGCCCCGGAGTTCGCTCACCACCCGCCGACCCAGCGGCGACCGGGGCAGTTTGGAGAGCCAGACCGCGTCGGCCCCGAGACGTGCGGCCGCGACCGCGACGTTGCTCTCGGCGCCGCCGATCGCCACGTCGAAGGTGCGCGCCCGTTCGAGGCGCTCGCCCCGAGGCGGTGCCAGCCGAAGCATCGTCTCCCCGAACGTGACGAGGTCGGTCATGGGGATCCGTTGACCCGACGGGAGCATAAGTGTCTCCCGTCCGATCCGGTCGGCCGTCGGTCTCGTCCCGACGACGCGCTACCCGCTTCGCTCGTGAGAATCCCGTCGAGTCAGCCCCGAAAGCGACCGCGTCCTACCGAGCGTCCGGAACGGCGCCCGGGGCGACCGGGGGGACCGAGCCAGAGGAGGGTTGCTCGGCCGTCGTCCCGGGGTTCGAAGCGGCTGCCGGCGACCTGGCTGCCTCCTCCTCGTCTGCGGACGTCCCGACGGGGCGTCTGACCTCGTCGAAGGTGGTCTTGAGGACGTGGAAGGTCCGGTCGGCGTGGGCGTTCGGATCGTACCTGAACTCGGCGTCGGCGCCTGCGTTACGTAGCTGGCCGGTGACGGTGTGGAGAAAGCGGTAGGCCCGCCGTTCGTCGACGAACTGCAACATGGCCGTCACCGAGTCGAGGGTGGCCAGAGTCCGCCCGTCGGCCTTCGCAAACAGCCGCAGACAGCGCCCAATGCGCATCCCGAGTTCCGTCAGGCTGTAGGGATTGACCGTCGAGACGACGGCGTTCGGGTCGGCCACGCTGTCGCTCGCGTGCCCCGAACCGTTCAGCGAGAGGACCACCAGCCGTCCGGGGAGGCCGTCGAAGCGGTCGCGCCAGTCCGCGACCACGGCCTCCGGCGTGCGCTTGTAGGTTATCTCCAGTACGTTCAGCGGCTGCGAATCGGCGTCATCGAGCAGGTCTCGTCTGGCGTCGGTCTCGGCGCGCCCCGTGACCGGTTCCACGACGAGCGCGTTCCGACCCCATAGTGTGTTGCGTTCCATCGCCCGTGTCCCATCAGCCTGTATCCGGAATCTCCACATAAGGGTACCGGCGCGAGTATCAGGCGCAATAACAGTCGGGCGATACGGAGACGCGGAGTCGCCGCCGGCGGGGGGCGATCAGTCCCGTCGGCGCCCCGCGTGGCCGGGGTAGTCCCGCTCGAACCGGTCCTCGATCTCGTCGCGGTCGACGGCGACGATCACGGGTCGGCCGTGGGGGCAGGCGTAGGGGTTCTCGCAGTCGTCGAGCGCCGAGAGCAGGTCGACCACCGAGCCCTCACGGAGCGAGGTGTTGCCGGTGATCGACGGGTAGCAAGCCAGATCCGCGAGCAGGTCGTCGACGACGGCGTCGACGGCCTCGCTACCGCCCTCGCCGTCGACGAAGCCGGCGAGTGCGTCCCGGAGGAGTTCCGGATCCAGCGTCTCGTCGAACACCGCCGGGACCGCGGTGACGGCGACGGTCCGGTCGCCGGTCCGCTCGGCGCGAAAGCCCACGTCCCGGAGCGCCGCGACGTAGGCGTCGAACAGCGCCGCCTCCCGCGCCGTGAGTTCGATCTCGACCGGGGCCGCCAGCGACTGGGCCGTCGCGTCGTCGTCGACCGCGTCCCGGAGTCGCTCGTAGTTCACCCGTTCGTCGGCCGCGTGCTGGTCGATCAACACCAGGCCGTCCCCTGTCTCGGCGACGAGGTAGGTGTCGAAGGCCTGCCCGAGCACCCGCATCGACGGCAGGCGATCGAACGACGGCGCCGTCCGGGCGCGGTCGCCGTCGAGGGTCTTCTGGGCGGTCGGCGCGCGAACGGAGCCGCTGCGGTCGAAGGCGGCCGCGTCGTCGCCGGAACCGTCCGGTCCTTCGCTGCCCGACCCGGACGCGTCGATCCCCCCGGTCGATCCGGACACGTCGGTCTCCCCGGTCGATCCGGACACGTCGGTCTCCCCGGCTGACTCGGACGCAGCGTCGGAGTCGGCCCCGGCGACCCGCCCTCCGGCCAGGGCGGAATCC
>ENA-ORCO01000743-ORCO01000743.1-marine-metagenome-genome-assembly--contig:-NODE-743-length-13107-cov-3.588642_pt1 | contig 13107 bp, 13 predicted proteins | sample MGYA00248633_ERZ508508 | MGnify/ENA primary metagenome ERZ508508 (study PRJEB26179, sample SAMN06268845) | marine metagenome | isolation source: A23 P1 aerobic enrichment on pine of planktonic cells taken...
CGAAGGGGGTGTTGCTCCACGGGCCGCCGGGCACGGGGAAGACGCTCATCGCGAAGGCCGTCGCCAACGAGGTCGACGCGGGGTTCGTCTCCGTCTCCGGGCCCGAGGTGATGCGCAAGTACAAGGGGGAGAGCGAGGAGCGATTGCGGGACGTGTTCGAGGAGGCGCGCGAGCGCTCGCCGTCCATCGTGTTCTGCGACGAAATCGATTCCAGCGCGGGCCAGCGCGGGGACGAGTCCGACATGGAGTCCCGCGTCGTCGCCCAACTGTTGAGCCTCCTCGACGGCCTCGAAGCGCGCGGGGAAGTGGTCGTCATCGGCGCAACCAACCGAATCGACGCCATCGACCCCGCGCTCCGGCGGCCGGGCCGATTCGACCGCGAAATCGAAATCGGCGTCCCCGACCGGACGGGGCGCAGCGAGATTCTCGGCGTCCACACGCGCGGGATGCCGCTCGCGGACGACGTGGACGCCGACACCATCGCTGACCGGACCCACGGGTTCACCGGCGCGGACCTGGAGGCGCTGGCGACGGAGGCGGCGATGGCGGCGCTCCGGCGCGTGCGCGACGACCCGGACGGCGACGTCGAAATCCGGCGCGCGGAGTTCGAGGCAGCGATGGCGGCCGTCGAACCGTCCGCGATGCGCGAGTTCGTCGTGGAGTACCCCGAAACCGGCTTCGAGGAAATCGGGGGGTTGGCGGAGCAGAAGGCCGCGCTCCGGGAGGCCATCGAGTGGCCCCTCTCCCATCCCGGTCTGTTCGACGAGACGGGGACGAATCCGCCCTCGGGCATCCTCCTCTACGGGCCGCCCGGCACGGGCAAGACGATGCTCGCACGCGCCGTTGCCCACGAGTCCGGCGTGAACTTCATCCGCGTGGCCGGCCCGGAACTCGTGGACAAGTACGTCGGTGAGTCCGAGAAGGCGGTCAGGGAGGTGTTCGAGCGCGCCCGGCAGACCGCGCCCTGTATCGTCTTCTTCGACGAGATAGACGCCATCGCGGGGAAGCGAGGCGGCGACGACGACGTGGGCGAGCGCGTCGTCTCACAGCTGCTCACCGAACTCGACGCCGCGGCGGCGAACCCGACGCTGTCGGTGCTGGCGGCGACGAATCGAAAGGATGCCCTCGACCCGGCGCTGCTCCGCCCCGGCCGACTCGAACGCCACTTGCTCGTCCCGACGCCCGACGAGGACGCGCGGCGGGAGATATTCGAGGTCCATCTCCGCGATACGGCCGTCACGGACGACGTGGACGCCGCGGCGCTCGCGGCGGAGACGGACGGGTACACTGGCGCCGACATCGAGGCGCTCGTGCGCTCGGCTACGATGCGCGCGATTCGGGACGCGGTCGAGGAGCGCGGCATCGAGGCGGCGGCCGCGGACGCGGGCGACATCCGCGTCGGATGGGATGAGTTCAGGGCGGCGATGGCGGAGACGACGCGATAACCGTCTCGCCGGCGCGCACCGATTCGCCGCGCTCGACGGCGACGTCCCCGGTGTCGTACGCCTCGGGCAGGAGTATGTCGGCGCGCGACCCGAAGTCGATGTGGCCGATGCGCTCGCCGCGAGCGAGTTCCGCGCCGGGGTCGGGGTAGGTCGTGATGCGCCGGGCGAACCACCCCGCGATGAGCGTCACGGTGAACGACCCGCAGTCGATGTGGACCTTCTCGTTTCTATCCGAGTCCTTCGAAAACGCCGGTCGGTTTGCGCCCGGTTCGTGAGTGACTGATTCGACGGTGCCGGCGAGCGGCGCGCGGTTGACGTGAACGTCGGTGACGTTCATGAACACGCCGACGCGGACCCGCTCACCCTCCTCTCGGACCACCGAGACGCGGCCGTCGGCGGGCGCGAGGACGCCCTCGCCGTCCGGGGCGTCGGCGGGGGTGCGTTCGGGGTCCCGGAGGAAGTAGACGCCCGCGAGAAAGGCGACGGGAACGAAGAGGAGCCCCACGGGGAGCAGAAAGGACGCGAGGAGCGCCGCGCTCGCGGACAGCAGACCGAGGCGCAGGGCGCCGGGAGCGAATCGCATACCCGGTTTCGGGCGCGGAGGGGAATCGGCGTTTCGGTTATCCAGCGGTTGTTTCCCGGCGCTCCATCAAGAGTAGCACCGGCACGACCAGGAGGCCGCCGACGCCGCCGGCGAGAAAGCCGATGGCGAGGGCGCTGCTTGGTTCCACGACGAGCGCCAGCACCCACGGCGGCCACAGCGAGAACACCAGTTCCCAGTCGAACGCGGGGTGGTAGGCGACGCCGCCGAGCGTGAGGAGCGCGCCGACACCGACGAGCGGGAAGTAGAGGGACGGCACCACCGCCGGGTGGGTGCCGACGGCGACGACCAGCGCCGCGAACAGCAGCGTGAGCACCGCCGCGGCGACGTAGCGGGGGATGTCGCGGGTCACGGCGGACGGAAGCATCGCCACCGGCAAAAATCCACTCCCGAACTGTCGCCCCCGTCGCGTCGACGCCGAAACTCCCACTCCGAAGTTCAGTCCCAGAACGCCTTCGTCCGGGCGTACTCCCGTTCGCGTTCAAGGATGTCCCGGTAGAAGTCCGCCTCCGACTCCCGGTGGTTGTTGATGACGCGGGCGGCGTTTCGCGGGCCGACGCCGCGCGCCGACAGCGCGATGACGGCGCGCTTGCCGTGGCCCTGAACGAGGCTGGCGTTCCGGTAGGCGCGCTCGGTCTCGGCGCGCTGGTCGTCGTCCTTCTCCCCCGAGCGGACGGCTTGGACCACCTCGTCGGCGTACGGCGAGAGTGCCGCGATTCTGGTCGAGCCACACAGCGGACACTCCGGGTTCTCCGAGACGCGTTCCACTTTTCGAGTACGGTCCCACTCCGTACAGTGGACGCAGAACAGGCGCACGTCGTCGTCCAACAGCCGTTCTTTGACGGCATCGACGACGCCGCTGTCGGCGTTCTCCGGCGCGAGCAGTTCCGTGCCCGCGGAGCGCCCGTTGATGCCGATAGGGGTGCGCTCGCGGGCGACGCTGATTTCGAGGTCGCCCGACTGGATGCGCTCCAAGACCTCGCTCGCGGCGTCGATGGCCAGGTCGTCGTGGAAGACGACGCGGACGGCCTCCTCGTAGACGGGCGTGTCCTCCAAGGCCGCGAGCAGTCGGTCGGCGGACACGTCGACGTCGCCCTTCCAGCGCTTTATGGCGCCGAACTTCGCGGCGACCTGAACGAGCGTGAACTTCAGCGTGTCCGAGCGCTTCAGGGCGAGTTCGATTATCGCCCGCAGGTGGTCCGGGTCGGTGTCCTCAAGCAGTTCGCGCACGTCGGCGGCCCGGACCCGACCGGGGGTTTCGAGTTCGATGCGGTACGGGTCGATTTCCATCCCGACAGCCGACCCGGCCTGCTGGCCCAACAGCGAGGCGAGCATCCGCCCGATCGTCTCGTTGACTTTGTGACCGAACGGCGCGATTAGTACTATCTTCCGCCCGTCGCGCTCGATGACGAGGCGCTCGTCGGTCGGCATCGGCGCGTCGGCTTCGACCTGTTTCTCGATGGGTTCGAGCGCCGCGCGCACCGCGCGTTCGTCGGCCGGATACCGGGAGGAAAAATCCCGGGAAACGGTGTCGAGGTCCGCGCCGGCCTCGAACTGCGGGGCCGCGACGCGCCGGAGTTCGCCCACCTCCGTCGCGACGTCGTCGGGGACCGGAATCTGCTCTCCGACCCAGGAGGGCACCTCCCCGGCGGGGTCCTCGATGGGCGAGACGTTCACCTGATTCTCCTCCTCGTCGACGTCGTTGACGCGCCACATCTCGCCGCGCTGGATGAACGTGGCGCCCGACTCAGCGAAGTCCACGACGAAGCGCTCGTCGAGCGTCCCGACGGGGGAGCCGGTCGCCATGTCGCGGACGGTGTACGTCTCCTCGTCGGCTATCATCGAGAGGTTGGCGTAGAAGTACTGCCAGGTGCCGCCCGACTTCTGGAGCGTGTCGGTGTCCTCCTCAAGCCACAGCAGGCGGTTGCTCGATAGCTCCTCGACGACCGATTTGAACGTCTCCTCGTCGACGTTCCGGAACGGGTACGCCCGCGTGACGAGTTCGTACGCGCCGCGGGCGCTGATTTCGCCGGTGTCCATCACGACGCCGACTATCTGGTTCGCCAGCGTGTCCAGGCTCCCCTCGTGGATGTTCGCGTCCTCCACCTCGCCCGCGCTGGCCTGGCGGGCAATCGCCATCGCCTCGGCGGCGTCGTCGGGGTGGCTGGTGATAACAGTGCCCGAGGAGACGAGTTCGCGGCGGTGGCCCGCACGCCCGACGCGCTGGAGCAGGCGCGCCACCTCCCGTGGCGACTGGTACTGGACGACGTGGTCGATACGGCCCACGTCGATGCCGAGTTCCATCGAGGAGGTACACAGCAGGCCGTCGAGCTCGCCCGCCTTGAACGCCGCCTCCGTCTCGATGCGGGCGTCCTTCGAGAGCGACCCGTGGTGGACGCCGATATTGGCGTCCAGTTCGTTGAACCGCGAACCCAGCGCCTCCGCCGTCTGTCTGGTGTTGACGAAAATCAGCGTGGAGTCGTGGGCGGCCACGATGTCCCGAATCGCGCGGACGTGACTCGCCGTCTCCGGGTCCGTGAGCAGTTCGCTGGCGAGTTGCTCGTCCGCGGGCGTCACCTCGGGCTTCGTCACTTCGAGGTCCGTCTTCGAGCCGGCATCGATTTCGATAACGGTACAGCCCCGCTCGCCGGTGAGGAACTTCCCCACCTCGCGGGGGTCCCCGACCGTCGCGGAGAGGCCGACGCGCTGGAACTCGCCGGCGAGTTCGGTCAGGCGTTCGAGCCCGACGGTGAGTTGCGCGCCGCGCTTCGCCGCGGCGAGTTCGTGGACCTCGTCGACGACGACGTGGTGGACATCGGAAAGGGCCTCGCGCAGCTTCTCGCCGGTGAGCATCGCCTGAAGCGTCTCGGGCGTCGTCACCAACACGTCGGGCGGGTCCGTCGCCTGCTGGCGTCGCTGGTAGTCGGTCGTGTCGCCGTGGCGCACGTCGACTTCCAGATCTAGCTGGTCGCCCCACCAGTCCAGTCGCTCGCGCATGTCCCGGTTGAGCGCGCGCAGCGGCGTGACGTACAGCGCCGAAATCCCGAATCGGGGGTCGGCGTCGGCTATCGCGTCGAGCACGGGCAACATCGCCGTCTCGGTTTTCCCGGTGCCGGTGGGCGCGACGACGAGGGCGTTCTCCCCGCGGGCGAGCGGCGGGATGGCGCGGCGCTGTGGCTCGGTGGGCGTGGAGAACCCACGCTCGGAGAGCGCGTCGCGGACCGGCGCTTTGAGGTGGGTAAACGCGTCAGCGAGTCCCGACTCCGCCATTTCCAGCGTGTTGGGGGGCCAGCGGATTAAGCGCGTCGGGGGCGGCGGAACGTGCGTGTATGGAAGGGGGACCCACGATGAAATCACCCCGCGACGTCGTCAGGAGAGATGCGCTTCGAGGAGCGCGACGTTGCGCTCGTTCGCCCGCCAGACGGCGTCGAAGGCGTCACCGAGCAGGGGGACGGAGCCGACGACGGCGTCGAGGGCGATATTCCCACCCATCCGGGCGAGCGTGAGCCACGACGCGCCCGCTCGCCACGCCTCGACGACGATGTACAACGAGAGGAGCCCGGCCACGCCGTCACCGACGACCGGCACGAGGCCGAGTATCGGGTCAAGTCCGACGCGGAAGTCGGTGCCCGGAACGCGGACGGCGCTGTCCAACGCCTGCGCGACGGCGCGACAGCGACGGAGGGCCGGATGGTCGCTCATACCGCTGTTCGGTCGCCGGCGCGGAAACCTCCGTCGCCCCTCGGACCGCGGAGTTGAAAAGGGTGGTAAACCAACTTCCGGGCATGGCCAAGTACTCCACCGGGAACGCCGGTGACACAGGCGGTGGCGACGCCTGCGAGCTCTGTGGCGAGTCCGACGGGGAACTCGTCGCCGCCACCGTCGCGGGCGCCGAGTTGCAGGTCTGTTCGTCCTGCGCGCCGCACAACGACAGCGACGACACGCGAGGAACCGAGTCCACGAGCCGCGAGGACCGCGAACGCAAGCAACGCACCGCGAAGAACGCGGCCCGCGTCGCGGACGCCGCGACCGGCGACTCGACACACTGGGAGGAGGGCGGCGTCGACTACGAGGGCGACCGGCTCCCATACCTCATCCGGGACTACGGCAAGACCGTTCAGCGCGCCCGCCGGGAGGCCGGCCTCCAGCGCGAGGAACTCGCGGAGGCTATCGACGCCGACGAGAACGACATCCTCGCCGTCGAACAGGGCCGCGCGACGCAGGCGAACGTCGGCGGCTCCGTCATCCGCGCGCTCGAACAGCACCTCGACATCGAACTCGCGGACGCGTAACTACGTTCACGCATCCTTTTTACTACATGAGTTACGACGCCGTCGTGTACGACCTCGATGGCACGCTCGTCGAGTTGCCCGTCGACTGGGGCGCCGTCGACAGGGAGGTCCGGGACGTCGTCGCCAAGCGAACCGAAGTCGACCCGGCGGGTCGGGACGCCTGGGACCTCCTGCCGGTGGCGGAGCGGGCGGGTGAGCGGGCCGCCGTCGAGGAGATACTGTCGCGTCACGAGCGCGCGAGCGCGCCGGAGGCGAGACGGCTCGCGCTGGCCGAGGAGATGGCCGGCGAGAAACGACCGGTCGGCGTCTGCTCGCTGAACTGCGAGGCGGCGGTCCGGGCGGCGCTCGAACGCCACGACCTCGCTGATTCAGCGGCCAGCATCGTGGGGCGGGACACGGTGAAAACGGAGAAGCCGGACCCCGAACCCCTGCTACGGGTCGTCGAGGCGCTCGGCGTTTCGCCCGAGCGGACGCTGTTCGTCGGGGACTCCGAACGCGACGAGCGGACGGCCGAGCGGGCGGGCACCGGGTTCGCCTACGTCGCGGAGCGCGCGAACCGGTCGTAGGCGTAGGCGCCAATGGCCGTCAGGAACCACACGCCGGCACCCACGCGAACCGCGAAGGGGATGGCATCAGCGATGGAGTCGAAGGTGACAAACAGCGACGCGAGCGCGACCAGCGGCGCGCCGACTGCGACGGTCACCACGAACGTCGTCTGCATCACCCACGCGTAGTCGACGTCGGACACGCGCGGAGCATCTCGGCGGGGGAGTATCCCTTTATCGGTCCGGATTCGGTGTGAACCGCTTTCAATTGATTCCATCTCAGTACCCCCACGTAACGCCGTTTTTAGGGAAAGGTTTAAATAGCCTTGAGTTTAACTATAGGTTAGGATGAACCAACAGACACGCAGCGACGATGTCGCACTGCGACGCTACGAGGAAGACGGTCAGGCGACGGTCGTCGCTGACTTCGGCCCGGGGGCCGCAGTGAGCGTGGACGTGGTCGACGACACCGCCATCGTCGTCCTCGAATCGGAGGGTGGCGAGGCGGAACAACGCGAAATCGACGTGCCCGCGGGCACGGCACAAGCGTTTAACAACAACGGCGTCGTCACTATCGAGGTGGAACGATGAAACTCACGGTCAAGCCGCTCAAACAGAAGGACGCGGGCCGTGGACTCGCGGCCATCGACCGGGCCGCCATGGACGAACTCGACCTCGACAACGGCGATTACGTCGTGCTCGAAGGGCAGGCCGACGGGCGCGCAGTCGCGCGCGTCTGGCCCGGCTACCCCGAGGACGGCGGACAGGGCGTCGTCCGCATCGACGGCCGCCTCCGACAGGAGGCGAACGTCGGCATCGACGACCGGGTGAAAGTCGAGAAGGCGGACATCAAACCCGCGACGAGCGTCACCGTCGCACTCCCTCAGAACCTCCGGGTGAGCGGCAACATCACGCCGTACATCCGGGATAAGCTCTCCGGACGACCGGTCACGAAGGGACAGAACGTCCCCTTCTCGCTCGGTCTCGGCGGCATCGGCGGCGGTGGCGGCCGCCAGAAGGTGCCCGTGAAAATCGCGGCGACGGACCCTGAGGGGACCGTCGTCATCACGGACTCCACGGAGATCGAAGTGAGCGAGCGCCCCGCCGAGGAGATCGGCGCAACGGGCGACGACTCCGGGAGCGAAACCCCGAACGTCGCCTACGAGGACATCGGCGGCCTCGACAACGAGCTAGAGCAGGTCCGGGAGATGATAGAGCTCCCGATGCGCCACCCCGAACTGTTCCAGCAGCTCGGCATCGACCCGCCGAAGGGGGTGTTGCTCCACGGACCACCGGGCACCGGGAAGACGCTCATCGCGAAGGCCGTCGCCAACGAGATCGACGCCTACTTCGAGACCATCTCCGGCCCGGAGATAATGTCGAAGTACTACGGCGAGAGCGAGGAGCAACTGCGAGAGGTGTTCGACGAGGCCGAGGAGAACGCTCCGGCCATCGTGTTCATCGACGAGATCGACTCCATCGCGCCCAAGCGCGGCGAGACGAGCGGTGACGTGGAGCGCCGCGTCGTCGCCCAGCTCCTGAGCCTGATGGACGGCCTCGAGGAGCGCGGCGACGTCATCGTCATCGGCGCCACAAACAGAGTCGACGCTATCGACCCCGCGCTCCGCCGCGGCGGCCGCTTCGACCGCGAAATCGAAATCGGCGTCCCCGACAAGAGCGGCCGGGAGGAAATCCTCCAGGTCCACACGCGCGGGATGCCCCTCGACGAGGACATCGACCTCGAAGGCTACGCCGACGCCACCCACGGCTTCGTCGGCGCGGACCTCGAAACGCTCTCGAAGGAGGCGGGGATGAACGCCTTGCGGCGCATCCGCCCGCAGATAGACTTAGAGGAGAAGGAGATAGACGCCGAGGTGCTCGAACGCCTCAAAGTCACCGAGGCGGACTTCAAGGAGGCGCTCAAGGGCATCGAGCCCTCCGCCCTCCGCGAGGTGTTCGTCGAGGTGCCCGACGTCACCTGGCAGGACGTCGGCGGCCTCGGGGACACCAAGGAGCGACTCCGCGAGACCATCCAGTGGCCCCTGGAGTACGACACCGTCTTCGAGACAATGGACCTCGAAGCCGCGAAGGGCGTCCTCCTCTACGGGCCGCCCGGCACGGGGAAGACGCTGCTCGCGAAGGCCGTCGCCAACGAGTCGGAGTCCAACTTCATCTCGGTGAAGGGCCCCGAACTGCTGAACAAGTACGTCGGTGAGTCCGAGAAGGGCGTGCGGGAAGTGTTCTCGAAGGCGCGCGAGAACGCCCCCACCGTCATCTTCTTCGACGAGATCGACGCCATCGCGGGCGAGCGCGGCAGCGGAAGCGGGGACAACCAGGTCGGTGAACGCGTCGTCTCCCAACTGCTCACCGAACTCGACGGGCTAGAGGACCTGGAGGACGTGGTGGTCGTCGCGACGACGAACCGCCCGGACCTCATCGACAACGCCCTGCTCCGGCCGGGACGCCTGGACCGGCACGTCCACGTCCCCGTCCCCGACGAGGAGGCGCGGCGCGCCATCCTCGACGTCCACACGCGGGGCAAGCCCATCGCTGACGACGTGAACCTCGACGACATCGCGGACCGGACCGACGGCTTCGTCGGCGCGGACATACAGGCGCTGGTCCGCGAGGCGACGATGAACGCCACCCGGGAGTTCATCAACTCCGTCTCGCCCGAGCAGATAGACGAGTCCGTCGGCAACGTCCGCATCAAGAGCGACCACTTCGAGACGGCGCTCAGCGAGGTCGGACCGAGCGTCGACGACGAGGTCCGCGAGCAGTACAACGAGATAGAGGAGCGCTTCAACACCGCCGGCTTCGAGGAAGAGGAGGAAGCCGTCGCCCGCACCGGCTTCCAGTAAGCCGCTCCGTTTTCGGGGCTGTCGTTTTTTCGCCGTCTCAGTCGAGACGCGTTGATTCGCTGTTTCAGCCGAGACGACGGTTCGCCGTCTCAGTCGAGACGCGTCGCCGCGTCCTTCTCGACGAGCGGTTCGGCGTTCGCCTCGGGAAGCGAGACGACGTCCTCGGATTCGAGCGTGTACGTCCGCTCGTCGACGCCGAATATCTCACCCACGTCGCGGGTTATCTGTACGGTCGCGCGCTCGTCGTCGGGCCGTTCGTCGTCGGATTCGTCCGGGGGCGCGGGCCGCTCCGTCCCCTCGTCCTCCTCGGCGTGCGTTTCGGGGGCGTCACTCACGTCGGTCCTCGTTTCGGAGCGCTCGCCGTCGGCCACATCCGCGGTGGGCGCGGAGTCAGGCGGGGACGCGGTATCCGCTGCCGGCGGTGCCGGCGTCTCGCTGCTTAGGTCCGCGCCGTCGCCCATCAGCGCCGACGCGTCCACGCCGGTGTCGGGGTCGACGTTCGCGTCGGCGTCGCTCCCGTCCGAATCGTCCGTGTCCCCTTGGCCGGCCAGCACGTCGAGAACGCGGGCCTTGTTGTCCTCGATGCGCTCGACCAAGTCGTCGTAGAGGTCCTGTTCCTCGGCGGTGAGGCCGTCCTCGGCGCCGCCCATCCCGGCGGCGGCGAACGACGCCTGCTTGACTATCTTCCCGACGCGGCGCTCGTACAGCGACTCGGAGACCTGTTCGGCGGTCTGAATCTCGTCCGAGAGGCGGTTCACGTCCGGGTCGGAGAACGGGTCGTCGGCCGCCTCGGCGGTGCGCTCGCGCTCCGCTTTGAGTTCAGCGATGTAGGAGGCTACGTCCGAGTAAAACGAGTCCGGGAGCTCCTGGAGGCTGTCTGTCGTCCGTTCCCGGCTCTGTACGTCGCGGAGTTCTGCGATGTCCATAGTGTGTTATTCGGCTGCCTTCTCGACATGGCCGCGGGCGAGCGCGAACACGGCCACGTGTTCCGGGACGGAAGTCACTCCCTCCGGGATAGTAAACGTTTCCCCATCGAGGGTGACCGAAACCCGCCGGCTGGCCTCGACGCGGACCTGTTGGCCCCGAAAGGTCTCGGGGATGGCGTCGACCAGCGGGTCGAAGTCCGCGAGTTCGTCGCGTTCGATACGCCGGACTTCGAGGCCGGTGCCGCCGTGGAGGCTCCCCGGCAGTCGGATGAGACGGTGGGTGTCCGTCGTGACGGGTTCGTCGATGTGGGCGCCGTCCTCCGCGACCGTCTCCTCCGCGAGCAGTTTGACGAGGCGGCGCATCCCGGTGCCGCCGAGTTCGAGGTCACCCGCCTCGATGGCGTCGCGGCGCTCGCGCACCGTCTCCAACACCTTGCCCGCGCGCCCCGAGCCGATGCCGTCGTACTCCTGGAGGCGTTCGAGGGCGTCCTCGTCGTCCATCGCTTCGAGTTCGTCCGCGAGGGCGAGCAGGTGACGGTGAATCCGTCGCCCCCACCCGCCGTCGGTGGCGAGCACGCGGCGGTTGACGCCGCCCCGCGAGACGGTGCGCACGTAGGCGTCCTCGCTCAGTTCCGCGCCGCGGACGTAGTCGGCAATCTGGGTCCGTCGGTCGCCGTCCAGTCCGCGCACGTCGGCGTCGCGGACGTGGACGTGGTACCCCCGGCCGCCGGAGAAGACGACGGTCAGGTCCTCGAACCCGAAGTCCGATTCGAGCACGTCCAACAGGTCGAATAACTCCTCCTGACACGCGGCGAGCATCTCGGCGTAGGCGTCGCCGTCCGGGTCCACGCCGGGGAGGTGGTCGGCGTCCAAGTCGAACACCAGATCGGACTCCTCCCAGCCCTTCGCGGCCATCGTGCCGGCGCCGGGGTCCGCGTACCGGCCGGCGGAGAAGTAGACGTGTCGGGGGCGTTCGCGGGCGAGGAAGTCGTTGACGCTGCCCAAGTCGAGGACGGACTGGTGGCGAATCATCGTCGTCTCGGGACCGCGCGTGAACGGGATGTGGCCCCACTCGCGGCGCTCGGCGGCGGGCGGGAGGGACACCTCGTTGCGCCGGTAGTAGTCACCGAAGCGACCTTTGAGATACGTCCGGGTCCGTCGCTCCATCGTTCGAGAAACAACGGGGCCGCGCCCGTTAAACGTGTGTCGTTAGCGTCTGAAGTCGTTTCGTCCGGGCCGTTTCGTCTGACGCGTTAGCGTCTGAAGAACCCGGAGATGCGGTCGATGAGCCGTCTGCTGTCTCCGTCGTCGAGTCGGAGATAGTAGGCGTCGCCGCCGTCCTCGTAGTAGTTCGAGATCCGCCGCTGGATCTCGAAGCCGAGGTGATCGTAAAACGACAGCGCCGCGTCGTTCGTCGCCCGCGCGTGACAGGTGATCGATTCGTGGTCCTGCACGGCGGCGACGACGAGGCGCTTGCCGTACCCCTCGCCGCGACGCTCCGGGGCGACCGCGAGAAAGAGGATGTAGCCGTCCCGCCTGACGGACGCGAAGCCGACGAGTTCGTCCTCTTCGAACAGCAGGTGATCGTGCGCGCGTCGGTACGCGTCGACGAAGAACGCCCGTCGCTGCTTGAGCACGCCCTCGCGCTTCCTGATTTGCTCTTTCAGGTCCCACGCCTCCTCGGCGTACTCGGCGGAACCCGGGGCGTCCGTCCGCATCTCGACGTTGACGCTCACGGGACCGAGTACGACCACGATCGATATAATTCCACCGTCCGCGGCGGGGATATCGTCGCGTTTGCAACGGATTGCGCACCCGATCGCACGTTTTTGTGCGATCGAGTGAGCGAAGACGTGCAAACGCTACCGCTATCTCTCTATAGCCGATCCGTGTTGATCTCGACGTCCGGCGGCGTCACCACGAGGAACTCCCGAAAGTGCGTGAGGTTGCCGCCCATATCGCGGATCGGCCGGGCGAACCCCTTCGCCAGTTCGTTGAGGTCGCCCTCGACGGCCAGGACGAGGACGTTTCCCGCCTCGATCGCGCGGATCCACTCCCCGGGGTCCGTCGTCCCGTCGAGCACGCCGAGCACCACGTCGCCCTCGGCGTCGTCGTCGAGGTGTTCTTCGGCCTCCGAGAGGTTGAGGTTGAAGTCGCTCATATCGGGCCAGACGCGAAGGGGAACGAAAAGGATTCGGGCGTCCGTTCGACGCACCCCGTCGCGTCGCGAGCGGTCGGGGAGACAGCGCGCCCGTTCGTCCACTTCGGACCGCGCGCGAGCGTCAACGCTCGGCGAATGACCACGAAAGCGGCCGAAATTGCGCGAAACCGACAGCAGTGTCACGGACTGACGGGGAACACCGCCCTGTCCCGAGACGCGATCGGTTCAAGGACTCCGCGGCCGTCGACGGCCCGCATCGCCCGTGAGAGGCCGATC
>ENA-ORCO01000744-ORCO01000744.1-marine-metagenome-genome-assembly--contig:-NODE-744-length-13101-cov-3.747159_pt1 | contig 13101 bp, 14 predicted proteins | sample MGYA00248633_ERZ508508 | MGnify/ENA primary metagenome ERZ508508 (study PRJEB26179, sample SAMN06268845) | marine metagenome | isolation source: A23 P1 aerobic enrichment on pine of planktonic cells taken...
GTTCGCCGCCGCGGCGGACCCGCCCGAACTCGTCCGTCCCGAACGGGTCGCAGACGAGGGCGACACGTTCGAACTCGACGGCGAGGGCTACGAGGTCGTATCAATCGAGGAACAGCCAATCGAAGAAGCAGTGCCCGAGGACGCCCGCGAGAGCTACGACGTGGACGGCGATACGGTGTTCGTCTACGAGACGGCGCGGCGTTAGAGGTATCCCTTCTCCGCCAGCAGTTCGCCGTTCAGAAGCGAGGCGCCCGCCGCGCCCCGAATCGTGTTGTGCGCGAGACAGTTGTACTGGAGGCCCGCGTCCGTCTCCTGAACGCCGCCGACGGAGACGGTCATGCCGTCACCGAGCGTTCGGTCGAGTCGCGGCTGGGGCCGGTCGGGTTCGTCGAACACCTCGATGAGCGGGTCCGGCGCGCTCGGCAGGTCGATGGTGTCGGCGTTCCGGAACGCTTCTTCCGCTTCCTCGACGGTGGGGTTCTCGGCCGTCTCTATCCACACGTTCTCCAGGTGGCCGTCGATGGTCGGGATGCGATTACACGAGGCGGAGACGGCGGACGGGTGCCACGTCACGCCCTCCCCGTCGAAGGAGCCGAGCAGCTTCCGGGTCTCGTTCTCCATCTTCGCCTCCTCGCCGCCGATGTGCGGGATGGCGTTGTCGATGATTTCCATCGAGGAGACGCCGGAGTAGCCCGCGCCGGAGACGGCCTGGAGCGTCGAGACGTGGACGCGCTCGATGTCGAAGCCGGTGAGCGCGGCCAGCGTCGGCACCATCGTGATGGTCGAGCAGTTCGGGTTCTTGATGAGCGCGCCGTCCCAGCCTCGATTTTCGCGCTGGTCCTCGATGAGGTCGATGTGGTCGGGGTTCACCTCGGGGATGACGAGGGGAACGTCGTCCTCAAGGCGGCCGTTCGAGGAGTTCGAGGAGACGACGTAGCCCGCCTCTGCGAACGCGGGTTCGACGGCTTCACCGACGCTGGAGGGGAGCGAAGAGAAGATGAGGTCAACGTCGTCGGGAACTTCGTCGGGGTCGGTCGGTCGGACCTCCGTGTCAGCGACCGAATCGGGAATCGGCGCGTCGATGCGCCACTTCGCGGACTGTCGGTATGTGTCGCCCGCGCTGTCGCGAGAGGCCGTGAGAGCCGCAATCTCGAACTGCTCGTTGTCGTGGAGAAGCTGGATGAGACGCTGCCCCACGGCGCCCGTTGCGCCGAGGATGCCGATGCGGTAGGTCATGCCACGCCGTAGTGGCCGACCTGATGAAAACGGTTTGGATTCGCCCCCGCTTGCCGGCGGTGTTTCCGAACGTTCGTGAACTTACGCCTCGGCCGTCGCGCCGCCCTTCTTGCGCGCGATGTAGCCCGCGACGCGGTTGCGCACGCCCTTGGACTCGATGTTCGTGAGTTCGACGACGGACTCCTTGTTGTGTTCGAAGTCGGTGCCGAAGGCGGACGGGTAGCGTTCGAGCAGGATGTTCCCCGTCTTCTTGACGTAGTCGGGTTTGATTGCCATACCCGGCTTTGGCGGGCGCGCCGCTAAAAAGATTCGTTCTTCAGCGTGGACTCACGGGACACTCCCCGGCGACCAGTCGCTGTGGTCGGCAACGATGCCGAGCGCCTCGCGTTCGCGCTCGCCGCCGGCGCGTTCGATGACGTCGGCAAAGTAGTCGAGTCGCTCGCGAAGCGCCTCCTCGTCGTAGGCGGCGACGCCCAACCGGGACGCCGCGACGGTGGCCTCCACGACGGCGGCGTGCCCACGGTTTATGAGGGGGACGGACTCCGAGACGACCGCCGAATCGCGCACCGAGAGGCGCCAGTCGACCCACGGCGTCTCCCCCTCTTTTCCCGCGTCGGTCCGCTCGACGCCGACCGCCGCCCACGCCAGCGCCTCGGGGAGCAACGGCTCCGGGCGCTCCACGACGCACATCGCGGCGCGCGCGAACACAACTGGGTCGTGAACGAACTGGACGTACCCCTCGCCCTCGCGCTCGAAGTTCCGCCGCGTGCGGGTCCGCCCCCACGTCCGCGCGCTCGCGGCGGCGCCTTCGTCACCCTCGCGCTCGTCGTCGCCGGCGTGGACGCCGAGCGCCGCGGCGTTCCATTTCCCGTTTGGTCCCCGCGTCGTGACGACTGTCTCCGTGACGCCGCGCAGGGGCACCGGCCACGCCGACTCGGACCGGGAATCAGTCATCCCCCTCACCCCGGTGGAGCGCGACGAACAGACCGGCGGCGGTGATGTCCGCCGTCGTGCCCGGGTTGATGTCCCGTGAGACGAGTTCGTCCGCGAACGCCTCCTTCGCCGGTGCCTCGGCGTCGAGCAGGTCGGCGGCGCGGCGGCGGACCGCCGCCGCGACCTCGGGTCCGTGCGTCGTCGCGACCAGCGTGTCCGCCTCGGCGGCCAAGAGACGGAAGAACGTCGCCGCGGCGCGCTCGGAGTAGGGACCCGAGCGCTCCTCGATGTCCGCCGCCGCGCGGAACGTCCGCTCGAATTCCCCTACTAATTCGGCGGCCACGTCGTCCGAATCCGCGCCGAGCGCCAGCACCTCAGCGAGGGTGAGCCCCCGCTTCCGGAGCGCGGGTATCGCGTCGCGTCCGCGGCGGGCATCGAGCGCGTCGGCGTCGGCGGGCGGGTCGTCGAGCGCCACGTCGACGTGTTCGAACGCCCGGTAGAAGTCGGCCGCGTCCTCGACGGTGGTTTCGTCGACGGTTCGACGCGCCCGCTCCGGCGTGAGCGGCCCCTCGGAAGCGGTCCGAACGAGCGGCACGAGGAGGAGGAGCGCGCCGAACTGGGTGTTCGTCCGAGCGGCCGCGGCCATCCCCGACACAGCCTCCTCGAAGGACGCGCCCACGCGCTCGCCGCTCTCGGCGGCCGCGAGGCCGGAACGCGCGCCGACGGCGCCCGCGAGGAACTGCTCGAAGTGGAGGTCCTCGTGGTCCCGCGCGCGGTCCACGTTGCCGGGTTTCGGCGTGCCGGCCACCTCGTACAGCAACGCGAGTTGGGCCTCGTCGGCCGGCGTCATCGGAACCACTCCGTGACGGCGTCGTGGACGGAACTGAGTACACGGGGATTATCGCTTGGCCGACCGACGCTCACCGCGTCCGCGCCGTAGTTCAGATACTCGCGGACGGTCTCTCTATCCCGGACGCCGTTGTTCGCGACGAGAAAGCAGTCGCTCGCGGCGTCGATTTCGGCCACCACGCGCTCGGTGTCCATCGCGTCGACGTGGAACAGTTCGGCGCCGGCCTGCTCAACGGTTCGCGCCGTCGCGGCGAGGTCCACGCCCTCGACTTCGGCGCGCGCTTTCACGCCCACCGTCGCGCCGGCGTCGGCGGCGGCCCGGACCTGCCGGCGCAAGCGGTCGGTGTCCCGCAGCAGCGACTCGCCCGCCCCCGCCGCGCACATCTCCGACTGGCGGCAGTGGGCGTTGATTTCGATGGGGGCGTCGTGGTCGGCACAGATGCGAGCGGCGCGCGCGACCGGTTCCGGCGACGCGGCGCGGACGTTGAACCCCGCGCGGAGGTCCGCCTTCGTGGCTCGTTCGAGTTCCGCATCCACGAAGGAGAAGGGGTCCTCCGGGAGGAACTCGGTTCGGTCCCGGTCCAGCACGGACTGGCGGGCAGCGTCCCTGGTCGGGTCGTCGAGCGCGATACCGCCCAGCAGCGCGAGGCCGGCGTACGCATCGGCCGCGGCGGCCCACTCGGCGTCCGCCTCGCCCGAGAGGGAGGCGAGCGCGAGGCGCGGTTCGAACGGCGTCATGGGAGCGCGTCCATCGCCGCTCTGACGACGCGTTCGGCGTCGTCCGCGTCCTCGATTTTCGTGTCGGTGCGAACGACCGGTCGGTCGAGTTCGGTGCCGTCCTCGGCGTCGAGGACGAACGCGTCAGCGAACTCGTACATCCCCGCGACGCCCGCGGTCGAGGGTTCCCGTCCCGTGCCGGCCATCAGGTCGTCGGCCGGTCCGGAGAACACCTCGTCCTCGCAGAAGGGCGAGACAGCGACAACCTGAGCCGAATCGAGCGCCTCGCGAACGCCATCGAGCGCGAGCATCGGGCCGATACTCGTTACGGGGTTCGAGGGACCGACGACGACCGTCTCATTCCGAATCGCGTCGAGGAACGCCTTGGAAGGGGCGGCCCGGTCCGCGCCGCGGAACTCGATTCCCAGCACCTCGGGTTCGGCCCGGTGGGAAATCCAGAACTCCTGGAAGTGTATTTCTCCGGTTGGTGTCTCGACGATGGTGGCGACGGGGTCGTCGCTCATCGGCACCACGTCGAGTTCGAGACCGAAGGCGTCGGCCAGTTCCCGGGTGGCTTCGGTGAGCGTGTGGCCCTCGTCGATGAGGCCGGTGCGGGTGAGATGCAGCGCGCGGTCCGTGTCCCCGATGTGCATGAACTCCGCGACGCCGGAGAAGCGCCGCCAGCGGGCGATGTCTCTTCCTTCGGTTTGGGCCGCGTCGTCGAGGTAGCGCGGCCCGGCGTCGGCGCCGAGCTTTTCGCCTAATTCGAGGAGTTCCTCGTGCGTCTCGGCGGTGTCGCCCTCGATACCCCACCACGTCTCCAGATCGAGCATCCCAGCCCCCTCGAAGAGCACGGTGTCGATGTCCGGACAGACGAGGTGGCCCGCGATTTCGACGTCGTCGCCGGTGTTCCCGACGACGGTTATCCCGGCGGGGTCGAACACCCGCCGCGCGCCGGCGAGCAGTTTCGGCGTTCCGGTCCCCCCGGCGAGGAACGTGACCATGTTCGAGGTGGGGGTCCGCCCGGATTTAAACCCCCGTTTCGGGGGCGGGGTTTTTGCCCTCCGGCGGCCGACTCGTCCGTATGACCACGGTCAAGGACAGCGTCCACGACCACGTCGAGGTGGCGGGCGTCGCCGCCGACCTGCTCGACGCCGCGGCCGTCCAGCGCCTGCGCCGGGTCTCCCAGTTGGGCACCGTCTCGCTGGTGTACCCCTCCGCGAACCACACCCGCTTCGAGCACTCGCTGGGCGTGTACCACCTCGCGGACCGGGCGCTCTCACACATCGGCATCGACGGCACGGCGGCCGAACGGGTCCGCGCCGCGGCGCTTCTTCACGACGTCGGCCACGGCCCCTTCTCGCACAACGTGGAGGGGCTCATCCACCGCCACACCGGGAAGTACCACGACGACGTCGAGGACCTGGTGGGCGAGGGCGAAATCGCCGCGGTGCTCGAATCGCACGGGCTCTCCCCCGACCGTGTGGCGGCCCTGATTCGCGGCGAGGGACGCCACGGCCAACTCGTCGCGGGCGAACTCGACGTGGACCGGATGGACTATCTCGTTCGGGACGCCCACCACACCGGCGTTCCCTACGGCACTATCGACCACGGCCGCCTCGTGCGCGAACTCACGTTCGTCGGCGGCGAGTTGGCGCTCCGCGAGGGGAACGTCCAGACGGCGGAGTCCCTGCTGGTGGCGCGCGCGCTGATGAATCCGACCGTGTACACCCACTCCGTCGCGCGCATCGGCAAGGCGATGCTCAGACGCGCCGCCGCGCGCCTCCTCGACGCCGGGGCGGTGAGCGGGACGGAACTCCGGCGCATGGACGACGCGGACCTCCGGGTGACGCTCCGGGAGGCAAACGACGGCGCGGCCCGCGAACTCGGCGCGCGCCTCGACGAGCGCTCCCTGTACAAGCGCGCCGTCTGGGCCGAACTCCCCGACGTGTCCGGGAGCGTCCTCGACGAGGCCGACCTCTTCGACGCCGACCGGGAGGTCATCGCGGAGTACGAGCGCGACATCGCCGCGCGGGCGGGCATCGACCCCGTCTCGGTCATCGTCGACGTACAGGGGGAACCCGAGATGAAGGAGACCTCGACGCGCGTCGTCGTGAACGGGGACCTGCGCCGCCTCGACGAGCAGTCCACGCTGGTGCGCGCGCTCCGGGTCGCCCAGCGCGAGCAGTGGCGACTCGGCGTGTACGCGCCCGCCGAACACACCGACGCCGTCGGGCGGGCCGCCGAGACCGTCCTCGACCTCGACACCGGCGGCGCGCTCATCAACGAGCGCCACGCCACCGGCGGCCACACCACGCTGGAGGACTTCGAGTAGCGCGGGTCGACGCCAACGGGGTCCACGCCAACGGATTCAATACCGGCGCGCGCACAGACCCACCCGATGGAAATCGAGGGAACCGTTCTCCGCGGGGAGTCGTTCGACCCAATCGAGGGCCGCGTCGTCGTCGAAGACGGGGAGATAACGGCCATCGAGGAGGCGAGCGTGGAAAGCGACGACATCGTCGCGCCCGCGTTCGTCAACGCCCACACGCACATCGGGGACTCCATCGCCAAGGAGGCGGGGGCAGGGCTCTCGCTCGACGAACTCGTCGCGCCGCCCGATGGCCTGAAACACCGCCTGCTCCGGGACGCGAGCAGGGAGGAGAAAGTCGACGCGATGGCGCGCTCGCTCGCGCTGATGCGCACCTCAGGGACGACGGCGTTCCTGGAGTTCCGCGAGGGCGGCGTCGCCGGCATCCACGCGCTCCGGGAGGCCGTGACGGGCGTGAACATCACCCCCGTCATCTTCGGGCGGGAGTCCATGGAGGCGCTCGAAGCGGCGGACGGCTACGGCGCCAGCGGCGCCCGCGACGCCGACTTCTCCCGCGAGCGGACCGCCTGCCGGCGGGCGAACAAACCGTTCGCCATCCACGCCGGCGAGCGCGACGCGGCGGACATCAACCCGGCGCTGGACCTGGACCCCGACCTCCTCGTCCACATGGTTCACGCCGAATCCCTCCATCTCGACCGGGTGGAAGACTCGGAGATTCCGGTCGCCGTCTGCCCCCGGTCGAATCTCGTTACCGGCGTCGGCACGCCGCCGGTTCGGGACCTCCTCGACCGGACGACCGTCGCGTTGGGCACCGACAACGTGATGTTGAACTCGCCGTCGATGTTCCGCGAGATGGCGTTCGCGGCGAAATGCTTCGACGTGAGCGCCCGCGAGGTGCTCGGGATGGCGACCCGCGCCGGCGCGGAAATCGCCGGCCTCGACTGCGGCGTCGTCGAGGAGGGGCGCCCAGCCGAGTTAATCGTCCTCGACGGCGACAACGCCAACCTCTCGGGGTATCAGGACGCGGTGCGCGCCGTCGTCCGGCGCGCGGACCGCTCGGACGTGAAACAGGTCGTCTGATTCAGGCCGGTTCGAGTTCCGGGACGGCGTCCAGCGAGTCGACGACGTGCTCCGGTTGTGCGAGCGCCTCGCCCGCGTCGAGGCCCGGCCTGTCGAGGAGCGCGGCGTCCGCGCCGGCCGCGTGGGCGGCGGCCACGTCGGTGTATCTGTCGCCCACGTACAGCACCGATTCGACGGCGAGCGTATCGAGCGCGGACAGGACGTAGTAGGGGTCGGGTTTCAGGCGCTCGAACCCCGCGAGCGTCGGGTCGCGGCCGACCGCCACCGCGGCGTCGAGCGACAGGTGGTCCACGGTGAATGAGACGGTCTGCTGGCGGTTGTTCGAGACGACGCCGAGCGAGGGAAGCGCGTCCAGCGCACCGATGTCGGGGAACGGTTCGCGCTCGCCGGCGGCGATGCGCTCGGCTTCGAGTTCGGAGGCGACCCGCTCGCGCGCCGCCCACACGTCGTCCGCCGGAAGTTCATACCGCTCGGCGGCGGCACGAAAGGCGTCCGCAGTGCCCGGCGAGATGAACGCCTCAACGAGGTCGGCCGGCGGGTCAGAAATCCCGCGCGTGTCGAGGACGCGCTCGGCCGCGCGCTCGTACACCGCCGGGTCGGTGTGGCGGCCGGTGAGCAACACCCCGTCCATATCGAAGAGCACCGCGTCGTACACACTCCCCCTTCGTCATCCAGCGATAAAACCGCTACGCGGGCATATTACTCCGTTCACTCCGCGGGGCGTAGATGCTCGCAGTCGCCGGCGTGGAGCGTCCGCTCGCCGCTCGCGGTGTTGACGACGAGCGCACCACCGTCGGTGATGTCGGTCGCCTCACCGACGACAGTTTCAGTATCGGTCGTGACGCGCACCTCCCGCCCGAGCGTGTCCGCGCGCTCGCGCCACGCGTCGACGATTCCCTCGGGGTCCGCGCGCAGTTCCGCGAAGCGTTCGAGGACGCGCTGGCAGAACAGTCGTCGGGACACGTCGCCGGCCTCCGCGCGCACGCTCGTGGCCGTCGGCGGGAGCGCGTCGCCGTCGACGTTGACGTTGATGCCACAGCCGACGACGGCCCACGCGACCCTGTCGGCCTCGCCGCGCATCTCGGTGAGGACGCCCGCGAGCTTCCGGTACCCATCGTCCTCGGGGACGATGACGTCGTTTGGCCACTTGATGCGCGCGTCCACGCCGGCCTCGCGGGCGGCGTCGGTGATGGCGACGGCGGCGGCGAGCGTGAGCAGCGGGACGCGGGCCGGCGGCAGGTCGGGCCGGAGGACCAGACTCGCCCACACGCCGCCGCTTGGTGACGCCCACTCCCTGTCGAGGCGGCCCCGTCCGCCGGTCTGCTCGTTCGCGAGCACGACGACGTCGCTTTCCCCCTCCCCGGCGAGTTCGCGCGCGCGGCGGTTCGTGCTGTCGATTCGTTCGTGGTACTCCACGTCGAAGGGCGCGTCGAGGCCGTAGGCGACGGCGTCGGCGCCGAACTCCGGCACGTCGGTGACGCGGTACCCACCGTTCCCGTCGACGGCAAAGCCCGCCTCGCGGAGCTCCTCGACGTGTTTCCAGACGGCCGCCCGGGAGACGCCGAGGCGCTCGGCAAGCTGTGGGCCGGTCGGCTCGTCCGCCGCGAGCGCGTCGAGCAGCGCCCGGCGCGTGTCGTTCATGGCTGGTGTAGGGGCCGGTCGGTGAAGAGCGCTACTCCACGACGACGAGCGTGTCGCCCATGTCGACGGAGTCGCCCTCACTCACCGAAACCTCCGTCACGGTGCCGCCGACGCTCGTCGTGATGTCGTTTTCCATCTTCATCGCTTCGAGGACGAGCACCACGTCGCCCGCCTCGACGGTGTCGCCCTCGCTCACGGCGAGCGAGAGGATGGTCCCCTGCATCTCCGCGGCGACGACCTCGCCCCCGTCGCTCACGTCGGGTTCGGAGCCCTCGTCGCCGGTCTCGGGCGGGCGGGCCGGCGATTCGCCCGCGTCACCGCCCAAATCGGGGACTGTCGCGTCGTGTTCCTCCAACTCGACCGCGAATCGCTTCCCGTTCACCTCGACGGTGAACTCCCGTTCGACGGAGTCCTCGGCCTCGGCGGCGGTGCCGTCGCCCGTTCCCCAGCGCTCGACGGCGTTCGAGATGCGGTCCGTGTCGAGTTCCTCGTCGAGGTAGTTCGTCGTGTGCTCGCCCGCCGAGAACACCGAGTCGGTGAGCATCAGGCGGTGGAACGGAACCGTCGTCTCGGGGCCCTCGATGTCGAACTCACGGAGGGCGCGCTCGGAGCGGTCGAAACACTCCGCGCGGTCGGCGGCGTGAACGACGAGTTTGGCGAACATCGAGTCGTAGTCGCCGGTGAGTTCGTCGCCCTCGCGGACGGCGTCGTCGAGTCGGACGCCGATGCCGCCGGGCGGCGCGTAGGAGTCGAGGACGCCCGCCGTCGCGGAGAACTCGTCCGCGGGGTTCTCGGCGTTGATGCGGAACTCCATCGCGTGCCCCGAGAAGGACACGTCGTCCTGCTCGAAGGCGAGTTCCTCCCCGTCAGCGACGCGGAGCTGCCACTTCACGATGTCCACGCCGGTTATCTCCTCGGTGACGGTGTGTTCGACCTGAATCCGGGTGTTCACTTCGAGGAAGTAGAACTCGCCGTCCTCCACGAGGAACTCGACGGTGCCGGCGTTCGTGTAGCCGGCCTCCTTCACGCCGCGGCGGGCGGCCGCGCCGATTTCCTCGCGTAGGCTGTCGTCGAGCGCGGTCGAGGGGGCCTCCTCGATTATCTTCTGGTGGCGCCGCTGCAAAGAGCAGTCGCGCTCCCCGAGGTGGCGCACGTTGCCGTGTTCGTCCGCGAGCACCTGGACCTCGATGTGTCGGGGCGCTTCGAGGAACTTCTCGACGTAGACGGTGTCGTTGTCGAAGTACGCCTCGCCCTCGCGTTTGGCCGCATCGAACGCCTCCGGGACGGCGTCGGCGGAGTGTGCGACCCGCATCCCCCGGCCGCCGCCGCCGCCCTCGGCCTTGATGGCGATGGGGTAGCCGTACTCGTCGCCCAACTCGGCCGCGCGCTCGGCGGACTCGACGGGGTCCGTCGTCCCCGGCACGACCGGCACGTCCGCCTCCCGCATCGCGGCGCGGGCGCTGGTCTTCTCACCGAGGCGGCCCATCGCGTCGGCGGGCGGGCCGACCCACGTCAGTTCGCTCGCCTCTACTTGTGCCGCGAAGTCGGCGTTCTCCGCGAGGAAGCCGTACCCCGGATGGACGGCGTCCGCACCCGCCTTGCGCGCCGCTTCGAGGATGGCGTCGCCGTCGAGATAGGAGTCCGCCGCGCGCGCCGGCCCGACGTTGTACGCCTCGTCGGCGTATCGGGCGTGGCCGGCGTCCTTGTCCGCGTCGCTGTAAACCGCGACGGTGCCGACCCCGAGTTCCTCGCAGGCCCGCATAACGCGGACCGCGATTTCCCCCCGGTTGGCGACCAGCACCTTGTGGAACATATCAACCGTTCCGACCGGGGGGTACCTTTCTCTAACGGTCTTTACTGAAAGCGGGAACGGGAGTAGAAATTACAGGTCCGCGCGGTTGAAGAGGTAGGTGCCGACCGCAGGCACGGCGAGGAGCCAGAACAGCAACACCGCGACGGACGCCCACTCGGAGAGGTAGAACGGCGTCGGGTCGAGCGCGGGCGCGATGGTGAACGTGCTGTCCGTGAACGCGCGCGTCGCGTTGTTGAACGCGGCGCTCGGTGAGAGTCGCTGGAGGAAGAAGAACCAGCCGGGCGCGTCGAGGATGACGCCACCGCCGGGTGTTTGGATATATTCAGGGCTGAACTTGCCGTTCAGGAGGTAGTACACCCCGTTCGGCACGAAGCCCCAGATTATCTCGAAGAGGACGTAGAAGCCGGTAACGAGTATCATCGCACGCCCGGAGTCCTGTGAGGTGGCGGAGATGCCGACGCCGATGGCGATGTACACCAACCCGAACAGGAGAGTGAAAATCGAGAACACCAGATACACCACGGGGTCGAACTCGTCGTACAGCGCGACGATGACGATGAGCGCGAGCACGAGACCCGCGAGGATGGACACCGCGAGCACGGCGCTCCGGCCGAGCACCTTGCCGATGACGGTGTCGCGCCGGGAGTGGGGCAGGGAGAGCAGCAGCTTCGCGCTGCCGGACTCCACCTCGCCCGCGATGGACTTATACGAGATGACGAGCCCGGTTATCGGGATGAGCAGGGCCGCCGGACCGAGGAGGAAGGTAACGAAGTCGAGACTCGACACGCTGGGGTCGCTGCTCCCCTGCGTGAGAAACAGCGTCCCCAGATAGGCGAACCCGGCGAGGAACAGCACGAACAGCGCCGTGAGCGCCCACAGCGCCCGGGAGCGGCTGGCGTCGCGGAAGTCCTTCTTCGCGACGTCGAGGTACGTCATCGGCTCACACCCCCGTTCTCGGTGTACGCGGCGAACACGTCCTCCAAGGACGCCTCCGTTGTCGTGAAGTCGGCCACGTCACCGCCCGCGGTCTCGACGGCGTCGAGTATCGCCGTTTTCGCCCCGCTCTCGGCGTCCACGACTATCGTGTCCGCGTCCCGGCTGACGGAGTTGACGCCCGCGACGCCTTCGACGGCGGCGACGACGTCGTCCGTAAGCCCGTTGACGGTGACGGTGAGTTTCGTCCCCGTTCCGGCGGCCTGACGGAGGCCGCTGACGGTGTCCTCTGCGATGAGTTCGCCGTTCTGGAGGATACCGACTCGGTCACACACCGCTTCGACCTGTTCGAGGATGTGACTGGAGAAGAACACCGTTGCGCCCCGGTCCGCTTCCTCGGTGATGATGTTGCGCATCTCGCGGGCGCCGTTCGGGTCGAGCCCCGTCGACGGTTCGTCGAGGATGATGAGGTCCGGGTCCCCCACGAGGGCGATGGCGAGCACGAGACGCTGGGCCATCCCCTTCGAGAATCCGCCGGCCTTCCGGTCGGCGGCGTCGGGAATGCCGACCCGTTCGAGGAGCGCCTCGGGGTCGTCGTCCACGCCCTTGGACTCGATGGCGAACTCCAGGTGCTGGCGCGCCGTGAGGCGGTCGTACACGTGGAACGCGTCGGGGAGGACGCCGGTTCGACGGCGTATTTCGAGGGACTCCTCCTGTGCGTCGTGTCCGAGCACCGTCGCAGAGCCGTCGGTGGGACGGACGAAATCGAGGAGAATGTCGATGGTCGTCGACTTCCCGGCCCCGTTCGGGCCGAGGAACCCGTACACTTCGCCCTCCTCGACGGTCAAATCGAGGTCTTGGAGGGCTGTGACGTCACCGAACTGTTTGGTGACGCCCGATATATCGATAGCGGGCATACGGCGAACGGTTATCACCGCTTCATAAATTCGTTGTGGTGGCGTTCACACCGAGAAACACGGATGCGAGGCGATTCAGGCCCTAAAACCGGTCGTTGCGCGCGCTCGCCGTCCAGGCGTCCGTCGGCGCAAAGGAGGGCGGACGCTCGCCGGAGCGGCCGACCGATTCGAGGCGGCCCGCGAACGTCCAGCGTTTCCCCTCCCAGGAGGGGGCGTCGTCGGTCGCCGCGGCGGCCGCGCGGAGTTCCAACTCGCGGCGGTGGGCGGCGACGGCGGCGGCGATGGCGGCCGCCTCCTCCTCGGTGGCGTCGTCGGGAACGTCGAGGTTCATAGCGGGACGTTGCCGTGCTTCTTGTCGGGGTTATCCTCGCGCTTCGTCGCGAACGTCTCCAGGTCCGCGATGAGGCGCTGGCGCGTCTCCGTCGGTTCGACGATGTCGTCGAGATAGCCCATGTCGGCCGCCGTGTACGGGTTCGCGAACTCGTCGCGGTACTCCTCGATGAGTTCGTCGCGGAGCGCGTCCGGGTCGTCCGCGTTCGATAGCTCCTCGCCGTAGAGGAGGTTCACCGCGCCTTGCGGACCCATCACGGCGATTTCGGCCGTCGGCCACGCGTAGTTGACGTCCGCGCCCAGATGCTTCGAGGCCATCA
>ENA-ORCO01000752-ORCO01000752.1-marine-metagenome-genome-assembly--contig:-NODE-752-length-13001-cov-4.272748_pt1 | contig 13001 bp, 12 predicted proteins | sample MGYA00248633_ERZ508508 | MGnify/ENA primary metagenome ERZ508508 (study PRJEB26179, sample SAMN06268845) | marine metagenome | isolation source: A23 P1 aerobic enrichment on pine of planktonic cells taken...
GCGGTCGCGCTCGCCTACGCCCGCCGGTACGGGCGGGCCCGCTCGCTGACGCTCGTCGGGACGGCGGCCGACGGCGCGCGATTCGACGACGCGGCGTTCGCGGCGCTCGGGGACCCGGGCGTCGAAACCGCGCTCTCCGAGTCGTTTCGCGCGTCCCACCCCGACGTCGTCGAGGGCATCGCGTCGTGGCGCGACGGCGACGCCTCTCCTGAAACGTTCCGCGCCCAGCGCAACGCGCTGGCGGAGTTCGACGTCTCGGACGCGCTCTACGAGTGGTCGCTCCCCGCGCTGGTGCTCCACGGGGCGGCCGACGCGGTGGTGCCCCGCGACGCGGGCGCCGACCTGGCCGACGGGCTCCCCCGTGGCGAGTTCCAGTCCTTCGACGGCGCGGGCCATCTCGTCACCGTGGAGCGCTCGCGGCCCGTGAACGACGCGCTGCTCGCCTTCCTCGCCGCGCAGTCCGAGTCGTAAACTGACGCCGCCGAAACGCATAGGTGCGCGGAGCCGTTTCTCGGAGGTGAACCGATGGACCGACCACGACTCGCGTTTCTGGACGCCTCGCACGGGTCACCGCACGCCGCACGCAACTTCCGGCGCGAACTCGACGCCGACCTCGCGGAGTTCGACGTGACCTGTTGTGAGACGCCCACGGACCTCGCGTACGACGGCTTCGTCGTCTCGGGGTCGCGCTCGTCGGTCTACGAACGCCAGGCGTGGCAGGACCCCCTCCGCGAGTGGGTCCACGACGCCGTTGATGCGGGTCTCCCCGGCCTCGGCGTCTGTTGGGGCCACCAGTTCCTCGCGGACGCGCTCGGGGGGACCGTCGAGGGGATGGGCGAGTACGAAATCGGCTACCGCGAGGTCGAACGCGAGGCCGAGAGCCCCCTCCTCGACGGCGTCGACGACTCGTTCACCGTGTTCACGACCCACTCCGACGCCGTCACCGAACTCCCGCCGGGCGCGGAGCTGCTCGCTTCGAACGAATACGGTGTCCACGGCTTCCGCAAGGACCGTGTGTTCGGGGTCCAGTTCCACCCCGAGTACGACCCGGAGACGGCCCGATACGTCACGAGAGGCAAGGACGACCAACTCAGCGAGGCGCGCATCGAGTCGGTGCTTGACGGTGTGACGCCCGCGAACTACGAGGCGGCCTGCGAGGCCAAGCAGCTGTTCGCCAACTTCACCGACTTCGTCCGCGAGACGCGGGCCGAACGCCGCGGGCGCGTGCCGGCCTGAGCGCTCGCTGTTTGATTTCTCTCACTCTCCCCGCTCTACTCTCCCCGTTCCACTTTCACCCCGCTGGCCGAGGGTTTAACCCCGAGGACGGCGAAACGTACTCGAAATGGCCGCCCAGACGGACGAACGCCGGGTCCGTATCGACCACCCGATGCTCGAACCCGGCGTGTTGGAGGAGCGCGACTACCAACTCGAACTCGCGGAGCGCGCCCTCGACGGCCACACGCTCGTCTGCCTCCCGACGGGGCTGGGGAAGACGGCGGTGAGCCTGCTGGTCACCGCCGAGCGCCTACATCAAGCCGCACCTGGGGCAGACGGAGGTACGGCCGGCGCGAACGCGCCGGACGCTCCCGAGCGCCCCGCCGGCAAGGCGCTCCTGCTCGCGCCGACGAAGCCGCTGGTCGAACAGCACGCGGACTTCTACCGGGAGGCGCTCGCCGTCGACGACGAGGAAATCGTCGTGTTCACCGGCGAGGTCCGCCCCGACGACCGGGCCGAACTCTGGGGTGACGCCCGCGTCGTCGTCGCCACGCCACAGGTCGTCGAGAACGACCTGGTCGGCGGCCGCGTCTCGCTGCGCTCGGTCGTTCACTGTACGTTCGACGAGTGCCACCGCGCGACGGGCGACTACGCGTACACGTACATCGCGGAGCGCTACCACGCCGACGCCGCCGCGCCGCTCGTCACCGGGATGAGCGCCTCGCCCGGCGGCGACACCGAGGAAGTCGAACGGGTGTGTGCGAACCTCGGCATCACCGACATCGAGGTGCGCACCGAGGCGGACACGGACGTGGCCGAGCACACGTACAAGACCGAGGTCGACTGGCAGAAGATACAACTCCCCGACGACGTGCTCGAAATCCGGGACCTGCTCAACGATGTCATCTCCGAGCGGCTGGGTAGATTGAAAGAGTTCGGCGTCGTCAACTCCACGAAACCCGATATTTCCCAGAAGGACCTCAACAAGGTCAGAGGGAAGCTACAGGGCCTCATCGACGACGGCGACAGCGACGGATACGAGGGGATGAGCGTCCACGCCGAGGTGATGAAACTCAAGCGCGGCGTCGAACTCGTCGAGACCCAGAGCGTCGAGGCGGCGGCGACGTACTTCGAGCGCCAGCGCCAGGCGGCGCGCTCCTCGGGCGCGTCGAAGGCCTCCCAACGTCTCGTCTCGGACCCCCGTGTGAAGCGCGCCGTCTCGATGATGGAGTCGTTCGACGACATCCACCCGAAGTACCGCCGCGCGCGCATCGAGATCGCGACGACGCTCGGCGTCGACGGCGGCGAGCGCGTCATCGTGTTCACCGAGTCCCGGGACACGGCGGAGACGCTCACCGAATTTTTGGGCGAGCATTTCGACACCAGACGCTTCGTCGGGCAGGGCGACAAGGAGGGCTCCGACGGGATGACCCAGAAAGAACAGAAGGCGACGCTCGACGCCTTCCGCGACGGCGAGTTCGAGGTGCTCGTCTCCACCAGCGTCGCTGAGGAGGGTCTCGACGTGCCCGAAGTCGATTTGGTTATGTTCTACGAGCCGGTCCCGACGGCGATTCGCTCCATCCAGCGCAAGGGCCGGACCGGCCGCCAGGAGGAGGGGAAAGTCGTCGTGTTGATGGCCGAGGACACCCGGGACGAGGCGTACTTCTGGATCGCCCGCCGTCAGGAGAAGAACCTGGAGTCAGAACTAAAGGAGCTCCAGGGCGTCGCGGACGAACTCTCCGAGGACCTGGAGGGTCGCGAGGAGGGGCAGGCCGGCCTCGACGCCTTCGGGGACGACGCACCCGGAGACGGCGACTCGACGACCGACGCCCACGACGAGGCAGACGGCGCGGACGCGACGGCCCCCGAAACCCCGACGCCCGACTCGGATGCGGAGCGCGCGAACGACGGCGCGGGAGACGAGAATGCGAACGACTCCGCGGACGGGAACGCGGACGACGCGGGCGGCCTGCTCGCCGCGGCCGAACCGCCCGAGAACGACGGCTCCGAGGTCGTCGTCGACCAGCGCGAACTCGACTCCACCATTGCGCGGGACCTCTCGACCCGCGAGGACGTCGAGGTCCGCCTCGAAACGCTCGCCGTCGGTGACTACGTGCTCTCCGATCGGGTCGCCGTGGAGCGCAAAACGGTCGCGGACTTCCTCGACACGCTCACCGGCGGCGACCGCTCCGTGTTCGAGCAGGTCGGTGACATGGCGCGTCACTACGGCCGCCCCGTCGTCGTCATCGAGGGCGAGGGCCTCTACGAGCGCCGGAACATCCACCCGAAGGCGATTCAGGGCGCCGTCTCCGCGCTCGCCATCGACTTCGGCGCGAGCGTCCTCCAAACCGGCGATGCCGACGAGACGACGGACCTGCTTCACACCATCGCGGAGCGCGAACAGGAGGAGAAAGACCGGGAGGTGAGCGCCCACGGCGAGAAGGCCGCGAAGACGCTCGCGGAACAACAGGAGTACGTCGTGAGCGCAATCGCGGACATCGGTCCCATCACCGCCCGCTCGCTGCTCTCGACGTTCGGGAGCGTCGAGGATGTCCTCCGGGCCGACGCCGAGTCGCTCCAGGACGCGGAGGGCGTCGGGACGGTCACCGCCGAGCGGATACGCGAGGTGGTGGGCAGCGAGTACGCCGGGAGCGAGGACTGACGGCTAGGGCACGACTGTCACCGGCACCTCGTTGGCGCGGACGACCGTTTCCGCTGCGCTTCCGAGCATCGCGCGCTCGACGGCGCCGGCGCCGTGGTGGCCCATCACGACGTGGTCGTACCCCCGTTCGGTGACGAGTTCGAGTATCGCCTCCCCGACGCGATTCGAGGGGCGCACGTCCAAGTCGGCGCCGGTGACGAGTTCGGGGTCCACGTCGATGCTCTCCGCGTCGAGTATCTCCCGCGCGTCAGCGATGATGTCCGCCGTCGCGTCGGTCTCAGTGTCGGTGACGTGAACAACGTCGAGGTGGCCGTCGAACGCCCTGAGGAACTCCGCGCCGACGGATAGCGCGCGGAAACTGGTGTCCGACCCGTCTATCGGAACGAGTACGTCCATACCGACGCCACGCCCGGCGGCCCGTTAAGCCTCCCGGCGGTTCCGGACCGGGCGTTCGCACGCTTCGGGTCCCCGGATAGCCGGCGGGGGCTATTAGTGGCCCTCCGCCGTGGGTGCCGTATGGAGTACACGAAACTCGGTGCGACCGGAACGGACGTATCGAAACTCTGCTTCGGCACGTGGCGCTTCGGGAAAACCGGCGCGGACGGCGAGTACGAGACCGACTACAAGGAGGCTCAGAACCTCCTCGACGCCTGCGCGGACCTCGGCATCAACTTCATCGACACCGCGAACGTGTACGGCGACGACGCCGGCACCAGCGAGGAGTGGATCGGTGACTGGCTCGCTGACCGGAACCGAGAGAAGTACGTGCTCGCCAGCAAGGTGTACTTCGAGTACCGGGACGGCCCCAACGGCTCGGGGCTGGGCCGCAAACACATCCGCTCGCAGATAGAGGGCACCCTCGACAGGCTGGGCACCGACTATCTGGACCTCTACTACATCCACCGCTGGGACGAGGACACACCGATTGAGGAGACGCTGGAAACCCTCGACCAGCTCGTCCGGGAGGGGAAAGTGAACCACATCGGCGCGTCCGCGATGGCCGCCTGGCAGCTCACGAAGGCGCTCTGGACCAGCGACACCGAGGACCTATCGCGCTTCGACGTGACCCAACCGCGATTCAGCGCCGCCAGCGACGAAGGGGTGAACGACTACCTTGAGGTCTGTGCGGACCAGGACGTGGCCGTCTGTCCGTACTCGCCGCTCGCGGGCGGCTTCCTCACGGGCAAGTACGAGCGGACCGAGGACGGCGGCGTGCGCGGCCCGGAGGGCGCTCGCATCGACACCGACGACTCGTTCCGCGACTCCTACGTCTCCGAGCGCGGGTGGCACGTCCTCGACGAGATTCGGGCTATCGCAGACGCCGAGGGCGCGACGCCCGCACAGGTCGCGCTGCGCTGGCTGATGGACCAACAGGATTTCACCTGCGTCCCCATCGTCGGCGCGCGCTCGCCCGCCCAACTGGAGGAGAACGCCGGCGCCGTCGACGTGTCGCTCGACCGGGACCAGCGCGAGCGCATCACCGCGGCGAGAAACGAGTTCTAACTACTCGAGGCGGTTCAGTTCGCGCAGCGTCTCTGCGGCTTCCTTCGTCGCGGCCAGCAGTTCGCGAGTGTGTGCGGCGTCGGTGCTCCGCTCAGCGCGCGCGGCGAGGTCCGTCAGCGTGGTGCGTACGGACTCGCGGGCGGCGTCCAGGTCCCCGGCGGCGCTCGGCGTCGGGGCGGATTCCCGTTGCGCGTTCCCGGTTTGGTTCTGCGCGGGTTCCGACGCGGGCGTCGAGCGCGGCGCTGTCGGCTCGCTCCGCGAATTCGATTCGGGCGTCGCGTTCGAACTGGCGGGCGTCGGCTGGCCCGATTTTTGTGCGGTCGTCCCCTGTCGAGTCGGCTCTTGCTGGGTCACTTCCTGTCGTGGGTTCGCTTTCTGTTGTGCCGATTGGTCCGCGGGCGCGTCGCTCCCCGTTTCGGCGTCCGCGCTCGCATCACCGGCTCCCCCATCACAGTTCGCGCAGAACGTCGTCCCCTCGTAGCGGAACTTGGGGTTCCCGCAGGCGTCGCAGTGCTTGTTCGTCATCGTCGCGCCCTGGAGGAGCAACTCGCTCATCTGCTGGGTCGCCTCTCGGTCCTTTTCGTCCGCCTCGTACTTCTCGCGGAGTTTCTCCCGCTCGGCTTCCTTATCGAAGCCGTCGTCGGTGTCGCTCATACCCACCCGTACGACAGCGCCCCCGAAAAGGGCTCTGTCGGCGTCATTCGACGAGCGACGAAAAACGGGCTCGTTGCCCGTCTTTGTGCACGGCTGTTCGTCCGGGATTCGCCGTTCCGAAGCGTTCAAGGGCGCTCCGATGGGGCATAGACGTATGACGAAAGTTAGCGTGGTAGGCGCTGCCGGGACGGTGGGCGCCGCCGCGGGTTACAACCTCGCGCTCCGGGACGTGGTGGACGAGCTCGTGTTCGTGGACATCCCCGACATGAAGGACACGACGGTGGGACAGGCCGCCGACGCGAACCACGGCGTCGCGTACGACTCGAACACCACAGTCCGGCAGGGCGGCTACGAGGACACCGCCGGCTCCGACGTGGTCATCATCACGGCGGGCAAGCCCCGCCAGCCCGGTCAGTCCCGTCTCGATCTGGCCAGCGACAACGCCGACATCATGGCCCAGATTGAGTCCTCGCTCGCGGAACACACCGAGGATTTCGTCTCGGTGACGACGTCGAACCCCGTGGACGTGCTCAACCGGCATCTGCTGGAGGCCGGTGACCGGAGCAGAGAGCAGGTTATCGGCTTCGGCAACCGACTCGACTCCGCCCGGTTCCGCTACGTGCTCTCCGAGCGCTTCGACGCGCCCGTCCAGAACGTCGAGGCGACGATTCTCGGTGAGCACGGCGACGACCAGGTACCCGTCTTCTCGAAGGTCCGCGTCGACGGCCGGGACCCCGACTTTTCGGCCGACGAGCGAGAGGAGATTCTGGGCGAACTCCAGGAGTCCGCGATGAACGTCATCGAGCGCAAGGGCGCGACCCAGTGGGGCCCCGCGACGGGCGTCGCACACACCGTCGAGGCCATCCTCCGTGACACCGGCGAAGTGCTCCCCTGCTCGGTGAAACTCGACGGCGAGTTCGGCGTCGAGGGCTCCGCTGTGGGCGTCCCCGTCAAACTCGGGAGCGAGGGCGTCGCGGAGATTGTCGACTGGGACCTCGCGGAGAACGAGCGCGAGGGCCTCCACGACGCGGCCGAGAAGCTCGCCGGGCAGTACGACGAAGTCGCCTAACCGACTCCCCCTACACCACCTGCTCCTCGCCGTCGTACACCCGGATGGCGTCGACCGGACAGGACCGAGCCGCCATCTTCGCGTCGAACTCCTCCCCCTCCGGTATCTCGCGGACGAACACGTCCTCGCTTTCCTCCTCGCTTCCGTTTAGGTCCGCCTTCCCCGCGTCCTCGTCTCGCTCGAAGGCGTCCCACTCAGCGACGCACTGGAACATCCCGATACAGGTGTCGCGGTCGTACTCCACGCGCATACGCGCAGGTGGGCGAGCGCGCGTAAAGCCGTTTGGTCGTCCGGCGTTGGGTCGTCCGACAGTTTAAACGGCGGCAGTCGCCTATCACGGGGCAATGAAGGTCGCGGACCTCGTGGGACTACCCGACGGCGTGCCCGAACATCTGGAAGCCGAGGGCATCGCTGAGCTCTACCCCCCGCAGGCCGAGGCTGTCGACGCCGGCGTCACCGAGGGCGAGAACCTCGTCGCCTCCGTTCCGACGGCCAGCGGCAAGACGCTGATAGCCGAACTGGCGATGCTCGCCGCCGTCGAGCGCGGCGGCACCGCCCTCTACATCGTCCCCCTGCGCGCGCTCGCGAGCGAGAAGGCCGAGGCGTTCCGTCGATTCGAGGAGATGGGAATCGAGGTGGGCGTCTCGACGGGCAACTACGAGAGCGAGGAGTCGTGGCTCGCGGACTGCGACATCGTCGTCGCCACCTCCGAGAAGGTGGACTCGCTGGTCCGGAACGGCGCGGGGTGGATAGAGGACCTCGACTGTGTGGTCTCCGACGAGGTCCACCTCGTCGACGACGCCTCGCGCGGCCCGACGCTTGAGGTCACGCTCGCGAAACTCCGCTCGCTAGCGGACCCCCAGGTCGTCGCGCTCTCCGCGACGGTGGGCAACGCCGACGCCGTCGCGGAGTGGCTCGACGCCGAACTCATCGATTCGGACTGGCGCCCCATCGAACTCAAAACCGGCGTCCACTACGGGAACGCCATCACGTTCGACGACGACACGAAACGCGAAGTCGAGGTGCGGGGCAACGAGAAACAGACCGCCGCGCTCGTCCGCGACATCGTCCGCGAGGGCGGTTCCGCGCTCGTGTTCGTCAACTCCAGACGCAACGCCGAGGCGGCCGCCGCACGACTCGTTGACGTGGTGGAGGCGGAACTCGACGGCGAGTCGCTTGCCGAACTGGGCGACCTCGCGGACTCGTTGCGCGCCGTCAGCGACACGGAGACGAGCCGCGACTTGGGCGACGCCGTCGAGGGCGGCGCCGCCTTCCACCACGCGGGCCTCGAATCGGAACACCGCTCGCTCGTCGAAGACGCCTTCCGTGACCGAGATATTCGAGTCGTCTGTGCGACGCCGACGCTCGCGGCGGGCGTGAACACCCCGAGCAGGCGGGTCATCGTCCGCGACTGGAAGCGCTACGACGGCACCGCCGGCGGGATGAAACCGCTTCCCGTGCTCGAAGTCCACCAGATGTTCGGCCGCGCGGGCCGGCCCGGGCGGGACGAGTACGGCGAAGCCGTGTTGCTCGCCTCGCACAGCGACGAACGCGAGGAGCTGTTCGAGCGCTACGTCGAGGCCGACCCGGAGCCGGTGCGCTCGAAACTCGCCGCCGAACCGGCGCTTCGGACACACGTGCTGGCGACTGTCGCCACCGGGTTCGCCACGACGCGCTCGGGACTGTTGGCGTTCCTGGAGGACACGCTGTACGCCACTCAGACCGCCGACACCGGCGAACTCGAACGCGTCACTGATTCCGTCGTCGAGTATCTCGTCGTCAACGACTTTCTCGAACGCTCGGGGGAAGACGGCCTCGCCGCGACGAGCCTCGGCCACCTCGTCTCGCAGCTGTACATCGACCCGATGAGCGCGGCGACCATCGTCGACGGGCTGACGGCGGGCGCGGAAAACGACCGGAACCAAGAGGCAAAACAGGAGACCACGGGGTTCCAACCTGCCTCCGAACTCGACAGAAACGACGAGGGCGGCGCCGAGCCGACCGAGGTGAGCGCGCTCGGCTGCTATCACCTCGTCTCGCGCACGCCGGACATGTACGAACTGTACCTGAAGAGCGGCGACAGGGAGCGCTACACGGAACTCGCCTACGAGCGCGAGGCCGAACTCCTCGGGCGCGCGCCCACGGAGTACCAGGAGTCCGAGTGGGAGGACTGGCTCTCGGCGCTCAAAACAGCGCGCCTGCTTGAGGACTGGGCCGACGAGGTCGAGGAGGACCGCATCACGGAGCGCTACGGCGTCGGCCCCGGCGACGTGCGCGGGAAAGTCGAAACCGCGAGTTGGCTGCTGGGCGCGGCCGAGCGTCTCGCCGGCGAACTCGACCTGCCCTGCGCCGCGTCGGTCGGACGGGCGCGCAAACGCGTCGAGGACGGCGTCCGCGAGGAACTGCTCGACTTGACCGGCGTCCGGGAGGTCGGTCGCAAGCGCGCGCGGCGACTGTACCGCGCGGGCATCGAGGAGCGCGCGGACCTCCGGAACGCCGAGAAGGGGCGCGTGCTCGCGGCGCTGGGCGGACGCCGGAAGACGACGGAGACGGTGCTGGAAAACGCCGGCCACCCGAACCCGTCGATGGCGGACGTCGAGGAGACCGGTGGCACCGAGTTCGAGGGCGTCCCGAGCGCGACGGACGAGCCGGCGGACGAGCAGAAAGACCCCGCCGACCAGTCCAGCCTGGGTGATTTCCAGTGAGAGTCGTCGAGGGAATCGCTGACGTGGACGACGTCGACGCCTTCGTCGCCCGACTCGGGGAGATAGGCGCCGCCCACGGCTGCGCGGTTCAGGCGTTCGACGCCCGCTACGTCGTCGACCGCGCTCACCTCGAATCCGCGGTCGGGCACGCCAATCGCTCCGTGGCGCGCGGCGAGGCCGTCGCGGACGACCGCGCGGTCGAGATACTGCTGTACGCCGCCGGGCGCAGACAGATACGCGAGGCGCTCGCCATCGGCGTCGAGGAGGGGGAGACGCCCGCCGCCGTCGTGGTCGACGACGGAACGCTGCGCCCCGACGGGCGCACGGACGCTTCCGACGAGCGCGGTCGTTCCGAGCGCGACGCCGCCGAACGCGTCCGGGAACTGCTCCGCCCCGCGGCGACGCTCGGTGACCCGTCGACGGAGCGCATCACCGACTTTTTCGATGTTTCGGACGCCGAGCGGCGGGCGAGCGACGCCTCGCTCTCGGCGCTCGTTCGGGAACGGGTCGCGTTACTCGACGTGGAGAAGTAGCCGCCGTGTGAGGGGTTTCCACACGAAACGAAGGGGGTAGAACCGGCTCAGAGGTCCGCGCCGACCGCTTCCTCGACGCTATCGAACCCGTCGGCGTCGAGCAACTCGACGAGATCCTCGTTTATCTCGCGTGCGAGCGCGGGCCCCTCGTAGACGAGCGCCGTGTACAGTTGGACGATGCTCGCGCCGTTGCGTATCTTCCGGTAGGCGTCCTCGGCGCTGCTCACGCCACCGACGCCGATGACGGGGAGGTCGGTGCGTTCAGCGACGAAGCGGACGGTTTGGGTGGCGCGCTCCTCGATGGGTTTGCCGGAGAGGCCGCCGCGCTCGGCCGCCTCCGGGCTCCGGAGCGCCCCCGGCCGTTCGGTCGTCGTGTTCGTGGCGACGATACCATCAAGGCCGAGTTCATCCGCGAGGGACACGGCGTCCGCGATGGCGTCCCGATGGAGGTCGGGGGAGAACTTCACGAGAAGCGGGGCGGCGCCCGCGTTCTGGAGCGCCGTGAGCACGTCCGCGAGCGGCTCCCGGTTCTGGAGTTCGCGCAGTCCGGGGGTGTTCGGGGAGGAGACGTTCACGACGAAGTAGTCGCCGGCATCCGCGACGCGCTCGTAGGTGTAGCGGTAGTCGTCCGCCGCCTCCGGCAGGGGCGTGGACTTCGACTTCCCGATGTTCACGCCGACGGGAACGTCGGGCAGCGGCCGGGCGTCGAGTCGCTTCCCCACGGCGTCGGCCCCCTCGTTGTTGAACCCCATCCGGTTGATGAGTGCCTCGTCCGGCTTCAGGCGGAACATGCGCGGGCGCGGGTTCCCCGGCTGGGCCTCGGCGGTGACCCCGCCGACCTCGACGTGTCCGAAGCCGAGCGCCGCGAGCGCGCGCGGGATGCGTGCGTTCTTGTCGAATCCGGCGGCGACGCCCACGGGGTTCGGGAACTCGAGGCCGAACGCCTCGGTTTCGAGTCGTTCGTCTTCGACCGTGTATCGGCGGGCGAGCGCGCCCTCGGCGGGCGTGCCCTGTACGGCTTCGAGCCCGCGGCTCACGAGCGTGTGTGCGGTTTCCGGCGGGAGGCGAAACAGGAACGGCTTTGCGAGTGTGTACGGGTCCATTACGCGCGTGTGTGATGGTACGTTCAGAAGTCGTGTTCCACGCCTTCGGGGTCGGCCTTCTGGATGATGATTTTGTCTTCACGCACGCGAACGAACACGTCGTCCCCGATGTCCATGCCGGCGACGGCGAGTTCGTCCTCGTGAAGGTTGACGTGGGCGTTGTGATACTCCCCGTCCTCTCCTTTCGCGCCACTCGGGCTGAGCTTCTTCTTCCGTACCATCGGGGTTCGTGTCCACCCTCGCCGCAGGACGTACTTAAGCTTATCCGAACCGGCGGCGATATCGGGTCCCGTTCTCGGCCGCTCAGACGCCGCTCTCCCCGTCTCTTTGCCGCTGAGGCGCGTTCGGATATATATACTTTCCCCCGAAAGCGGCGGTATGTTTATGGGGGGACCCTGTGTTTGGCTCACATGGTGGAAAACCATGGTACGTGAGGACGGTAAGCGAAACTTCGCTCTCCGAAGCGAGGCTGGTGACGAATCGAGCGTGTTCAGCGGAAACACTCCCCGGCAGGCGGCGCTGAAGGCCGCCCGCCGGCTGGACGACATGGGCAACTCCGAGGAGGGGGCCCCCAGACACGAAATACGGCTCCGTGAGAAAGGGACCGACAAGGTACACATCTACGACGCGTGGGCGTGGGAGACGGAAGCGCCCGACGACGCGCCCGACTGGCTTCAGGGCCGCGACGACATCACCGAAGCCAACGTCTCCAAGAACGGCATCGAGCACCTCGAAGAGGTCTGATGCCTTCCGGAAGAGAGTAGGGGCCGCCCCGCCTACCGTTTCGTGCGTGGGTATCATCCGCCGCGACCGAGCGCACGACGCGTGGGACGACCGGTTGGCCTCCGCCCGCGCAACATTTTCCGACCGACTTTCGGGTAGCGGCGCAACTGGGTCGACAATGCGGCAAATATAGCTCCCTATAGAGGCTTCCGTCGGGCGATTGTGCTATGTGGATGCGACCCAACGAGGGGGTCGATACGACGGGGTTAAGTATAACCCGGCGTTCGGTATGGATGCGAGCGAGGTGACGCGGGACGCCCCCTTGGATAGGGGCGATCCGAGCACCGTTCCACCGGGTCTCTCCGGACCGCCGTCGGGCGGTTTCGGAGGGGTTAAGTGTATCCCGGTGTTCCGGTGTAATACGAAGCCTCGGACGGGGGTCACACCCCGGACGGGACGCCAAAAACGAGCTTCAAAGGGTTTATCCCCTTCCGAAGAATACGATTGGGTCCCGAAGGAAATGAGGATTCCACCCCTGCGGTCCGCCGTCAAGATGGAATCTGATGTTAGCTCTGATGGTTCGGTGATATTCGGTCGGCCACGCGGTCGACGATATCACGCGAACACCAACGAGAACACATTGACGTGTGTTCCCGCCAACGCCGGCATTATGCCGGCACATTCTGGTTGATCCTGCCAGAGGCCATTGCTATTGGAGTTCGGCTTAGGCATGCTAGTCGTACGAGTTCAGACTCGTGGCGAATAGCTCAGTAACACGTGGTCAAACTGCCCTGTGGATCGGAATACTCTCGGGAAACTGAGGCTAATTCCGAA
>ENA-ORCO01000753-ORCO01000753.1-marine-metagenome-genome-assembly--contig:-NODE-753-length-12983-cov-4.270262_pt1 | contig 12983 bp, 15 predicted proteins | sample MGYA00248633_ERZ508508 | MGnify/ENA primary metagenome ERZ508508 (study PRJEB26179, sample SAMN06268845) | marine metagenome | isolation source: A23 P1 aerobic enrichment on pine of planktonic cells taken...
GGACGACTGAACCGACACGAATAAGTTGTTTTAGGTTAGCCTAAAGTACATGACGAGACACGAATCCGATGGACGAAGTGGACGGGACGGTGACGAGAGAGAACCGAGCGGACGCGACGTTCGGCGGCGGCGGTTCCTCGCGGCCGCGGGTGCGGTCGGTACCGTCGGTATCGCCGGCTGCACGGGCGGTACCAGCGAAACCTTTGCCCGGTCGTATTTCGGGCTGGAAGAGGGCGCAATCGTCGAGATGGGCGACATGTTCGGCGCCCTTCTCAAGTACCTGAAGAAATACCCGTTGCCCCGCGTGACCTTGGCCAGCGGCTTCGGCAAGCTCAGCAAGTTCGCTGCCGGCGAGCCGGACACTCACAGCCAACGCTGTGCCATCGATTTCGACTTCCTGGCCGACCAGGCCCTGGCTGCCGGTGCTGGGGCGGATCTGGCTGAATGGATCCGCAACGCCAACACCAGCATCGAGGCGCTGGAAGCCTGCCAGCAGACCGGCGTCCCCCTGGGCGACCGCATGGCCGGCCTGGGTCTGGCGCGGATGCGCGACTACCTGCCCGGCGAGCATCACCTGACGGTATGCAGCGTCAGCCGCCAGGGCGAACTCACCGGGTTTGCCGAGGAGGTGGCATGACGGACACCGCCATCGACCTCCAGGGGCTGCACAAGACCTATAAGGGCGGCCAGCCAGCGCTGGCGGGCGTGGACCTTAGTGTGCCACGGGGCGCCTTCCACGGCCTGCTCGGCCCCAACGGCGCCGGCAAGAGCACCCTGATCGGCCTGATGACCGGGCTGGTGCGACTGGAGACCGGCAGCGTGCGCCTGTTCGGCCACGATCCGGAACGCGATCCCGTCGCCGCCCGGCGCCGCGTCGGCCTCGTCCCCCAGGAAGTGAACTTCAACAGCTTCGAGCCCATCAACGAGATCATTGAGACCCAGGCCATGTACTACGGCCTGCCGCGCCGCCGTGCCCGGGAGCGGGCCCGTGTGGTGCTGGAGCGGGTAGGCCTGCAGAAACGCGCCGAACGCAAGCCCTGGGGGCTGTCGGGCGGCATGAAGCGTCGCCTGATGCTCGCCCGTGCCCTGGTCCATGAACCGGAACTGTTGATCCTCGACGAACCCACGGCCGGCCTGGACGTGGAAGCCCGGCGCGACACCTGGGCCCTGTTGCAGGAACTCAACATGGCCGGAACCACCATTCTCATGAGCAGCCACTACCTCGAGGAAATGCGCGACCTCTGTCAGAACGTCGCCGTGCTCAAGGAAGGCCGCCTGATCGCCAACGACATTCCCGAACGCCTCTTCGGCGCCGACGCCGGCAGCGGCACCGGCGACCAGGGCCTCGAAGCCCGCTTCCTGCGTCTTCTCGAAGGCGGCGAGCCCAAAGGGGAGGACCAGCCATGAACGCCACCATCCTCTGGAACGCCTACCAGGGCCTGGTGATCAAACAGGTGCGGCGCTTCCTGCGCTCCTGGATCCAGAACCTGCTGCCCTCCGTGGTCACAGCCACCCTCTTCATGGTCATCTTCGGGCAGTTCGTCGGCCGCGACCTCGGTCAAGTCGGCGGCGCCAGCTACGCCGACTACCTCATGCCCGGCCTGGTGCTCTTCGCCGTGGTCACCAACGCCTACAACAACACCACGCTCTCCTTCTTCGGCGCCCGGCTGCAGCGCCACATCGAGGAAATGCTGGTCGCTCCCATGCCCGCCTGGCTCATCGTCGCCGGCTTCGCCACCGCCGCCGTGCTGCGCGGCCTTATGGCCGGCGCCCTGGTGCTGCTGATCGCACTGCCCATGACCAGCCTGCAACTGGCCCACCCCGGCGCCGCCCTGCTGGTCGCGGTCCTGAGCGCGCTCCTGTTCTCCTTCGCCGGCCTGATCAACGGCATCTTCGCCCGCAGCTTCGACGACACCTCCGTCATCGCCACCTTCCTGCTGACCCCGCTGATTTACCTCGGTGGTGTCTTCTACCCCATCGACCGCCTCCCGGCCCCCTGGGATACCGCCTCCCTGGCCAACCCCATGGTCTACATCGTGGACGGCTTCCGGTACAGCCTGCTTGATGAGGGAACCACCGGCGGTGGATGGATGTTGCTGGTACTGCCGGTGGTGACTGTGTCCACTGGAATACTCGCCTGGTGGCTCGTCGCACGAGGGGTAAGGATAAAGCCGTGAGGTGGGATCAATGGGCGTGGCGATAACTATGCGGTTAAACGGAAGGTATCGGGGAGTGTTCTCCGGGAAGCTCTGGAGCCAGGGATGGCGGAAGAGCAGCGTACAGGGATGTATTTACAGCGATTCCCGGAGAACACTCCCCGATGCCTGACCGGCAAATAAGTTGAAAGCTGGTGACAACGTTTTCTGTACTGAACATTGATGAAGGGAATGACCATGGACGAACTCCATGACTACGAAAAGGACGGCGCCGCCATCTACCGCGCCTCCTTCGCCACCATCCGCAACGAAGCGGACCTCGCTGCCGTGCCCGCGGACCTGGAAAAAACCGCCGTCCGCCTCATCCACGCCTGCGGCATGACCGACCTTGTCGACGCCATGGGCTGGTCCCCTGACGTTGCCGCTTCCGCGAAAGCCGCCCTGCAGGCCGGCGCCCCCATCCTCTGCGACAGCGAAATGGTCGCCCACGGCGTCACCCGTAAACGCCTGCCCGCGAACAACGCCGTCATCTGCACCCTGCGGGACGAACGCGTGCCCGAGCACGCCGCTGCCATCGGCAACACCCGCAGCGCCGCCGCCGTGGACTTCTGGGATGAGCACCTCGAGGGCAGCGTGGTGGCCATCGGCAACGCCCCGACCGTCCTGTTCCACCTGCTCAACCGGCTGGCCAACGGCGCTCCGCGCCCGGCCGCCATACTCGGCTTTCCCGTGGGGTTCATCGGCGCCGCCGAAAGCAAGGAAGCCCTCGCGGCGACCCCGGATCTCCCCTTCCTTACCGTCCACGGACGCCGCGGCGGCAGCGCCATGGCCGCCGCCGCCGTGAACGCCCTGGCCAGCGAAACGGAATGACCATCATGAATGATGCACTCACAATCCCACAGGACGCGGCCGGTTACGGCCATCTCTACGGCATCAGCACGGGCCCCGGCGATCCGGAACTGATCACCCTCAAGGCTGCACGGCTCCTGTCCGAATGCCCGGTGGTGGCCTACTTCTGCAAACGCAGCGGCCCCGGGCGGGCGCGGACCTCCTGCGAGGCCCATATCACCGATGAGCACGAGGAACTGCCCCTGGTCTACCCGGTGACCAACGAGATTCCCCATGGCAGCCCGGAATACCGCCAGCAGATCGAGGATTTCTTCGAGGAATCCGCCGAGGCTGTTGCCCAGCACCTGAAAGCCGGCCGTTCTGTTGCGGTGCTCAATGAAGGCGATGCCTTCTTTTACGGCTCTTTCATGCACATCTACCTGCGTCTCAAGGACCGGTTTGAGAGCACGGTGGTGCCGGGAGTCGGGGCCATGATGGCCGGCGGCGCCCTGTTGCCGCATCCGTTGATGATGCGCGACGACCAGCTGCGGGTGATCCCGGGCACCATGGACGAGAAGGCCCTGCGGGCCAGTATTGATCCGGAACGGGCCACGGTGATCATGAAGGTGGGCACCAACCTGCCACTGCTCCGACGCATCGTGACGGACCTGGGCCTCCAGGAGCGGGCCTGGTACGTGGAGAAGGCAAGCATGCCGGAGGAGCGGGTCATGCCGCTGGTGGAGGCGCCGGACGGCAAGGCGCCGTACTTCTCCATGGTACTGATTCCCGGCCCCGGGGTGCGGGTATGAAACGGCTGGACGTGATCGGCGTGGGCCCGGCCGGCCCTGAGTGGGTGACGCCGGAGACCCGGGAGCTGATCGAGCAGGCGACGGACCTGGTGGGCTACGGGCCCTACCTGGACCGGCTGGCCTCGGAACGCCACCAGTGCCATCCCTCGGACAACCGGGTGGAGCTGGAGCGGGCTGCCGGGGCGCTGGACCTGGCTGCGGAAGGGCGCAGTGTGGCGGTGGTGTCCGGGGGCGACCCGGGCATTTTTGCCATGGCGGCGGCTCTTTGCGAGGTGCTGGATCATCAGGCACGACCGGAGTGGGCGGACGTTGAGTTTGAGGTGCATCCGGGAGTGTCGGCGCTGCAGGCGGCGGCTGCCCGGGTGGGAGCGCCTTTGGGGCATGACTTCTGTGCCATCTCGCTTTCGGACAATCTCAAGCCCTGGTCGGTGATCGCGAACCGGCTGCAGCTGGCGGCTCGGGCGGATTTTGCCATGGCGTTCTACAATCCGCGCTCCTCGAGCCGGCCCTGGCAGCTGGGCGAGGCGCTGTCGCTCCTGAGGGCGGAGCAGCGGGGGGAGACGCCGGTGGTGTTCGCGGCGGCGGTCGGGCGGCCGGATGAGTGGGTTCGGATGACGACGCTGGCGGAGGCGGATCCGACCGAGGTGGATATGCGGACGGTGGTTCTGGTTGGGAATTCCCGGGGGCGGTATGTGCGTCATGGGGATCGTTGGTTTGTTTACAGTCCCCGGGATTATGTTTAGCGCCTCGAAGGACGGGCTCCGGGGAGCTCTGAACGGGAATCGCTGTAAATACGTCCGTGTACGCTGCTCTTACGCCATCCATGGCTCCAGAGCTTCCCGTTCAGAGCTCCCCGGACCCCGTCTGATACGCCTCGATAACCTTTAGCGCCTGTTCCAGCCATTGTGTGACTTCTTCCGGGGACTGGAAGGAGTGGGTGGCCGGAGGCAGGGAGGGGCGGTCGATGATGATGACCGGGATGCCGGCCTCGCGGGCGGCGTCGAGTTTGGGGTGGGCGGCCTGGCCGCCGGAGTTCTTGGTGATGAGGGCGGCGACGTTGTGGTCGCTGATGAGGCGGCGTTCGTCCTCGAGGTGGTAGGGGCCGCGGTCTTCAATCAGGGTCCAGTCCGGAAACGCGGGCTCGGGGTCCGGAGGATCGACGCAGCGCACGAGCAGGTGGCGGTCGGGGATGCCCTCAAAGGCCGGGAGGCTGGTGCGGCCGGTGGTGAGCCAGAGGGTGTCACCCGCCGCGGTCAGTCCGGTGGCTTTGCGGGCCGCTTCGTGGAGGTCGGGTACCGGGTACCAGTCGTCGCCGGACTGGGGCGCCCAGGGTTCGCGTTCGAGCCGGCCCAGAGGCAGGTCGAGCTCCTGGCAGGCAATGGCGGCGTTGTGGGACATCTCGGCGGCGAACGGGTGGGTGGCGTCCACCACGGCGGCAATGTCGTGCTCCATGAGCCACTGCTTCAGGCCTTCAATACCGCCGAAGCCGCCCCGGCGGGTTGGCAGTGCCGGTGGCAGGGGGCGGCGGGTACGGCCCGCTAGTGAGTAGGTGGGTTCCAGCTCGGGTTTTTCCAGGAGCTGTTCCGCCAGTGTCATGGCGTCGCGGGTGCCGCCGAGGATCAGGATGCGAAAGGCCATGGTTGGTTGCCGGAGTCGGGAAATGGATGAAAAACGGGATTATACAGCGAGCGCGGAGAACACGTCTTGTGGCGAGCCGGGAACGCAACGCTGGCTGAGCGTTGTGGGGCTGTCCGAGGCTGGCTGGGACGCGCTGGGTGAGGCGGCCCGGGCGGCGGTAACCGGGGCGGAATTCGTGATCGGGGGCCAGCGCCATCTGGATCACCTGCCGGCCATTTCAGGCCAGCAGCGGGAAGCCTGGCCGTCGCCGTTCAGTGAGGGCATTGAACGGATACGCCAGTGGCAGGGGCGGCCGGTCTGTGTGCTCGCCAGTGGTGACCCGTTCTGGTACGGAGTGGGGGCGACGCTCGCGCGCACCTTTCCTCCGGAGATGATGGACTGCCACCCCGGCCCTTCCGCCTTTTCGCTGGCGGCCGCGCGCCTGGGGTGGCCGCTGCAGTCGGTTCACTGTCACTCGCTGGTGGCGCGGGATCCGGACCGGTTGCGGGTGGCGCTTGCGCCCGATCGGCGGCTGCTGGTGCTCAGCAGTGATGAACAGAGCCCGGCGGTGGTCTGTCGGCTGCTCACGGACAGTGGTTACGGCGTCAGCCGGGTGACAGTACTCGAGGCCTTGGGTGGGCCGGAGGAACGGATACTTGAGACCACGGCGCAGCAAGGTCTGGCGCAGGCGCCTGCCCGCCTGAATACCCTGGCTATCGAATGCCGGCTCGCCGAAGGGGCAACGCCGGTCTCCAGGGTGCCGGGGCGGGCCAATGAGGCCTTCCTGCAGGACGGCCAGATCTCGCAGCCGGAGATCCGGGCGGTGGTCATGGCGCAACTGGCGCCCCAGGGCGGGGAGCATCTCTGGGATCTGGGCGCCGGTTCCGGCGCGGTGGCCGTGGAATGGCTCCTGGCGGACCCGGCCAACAGGGCGACCGCGGTTGAACGGCGCCCGGAGCGGCTGGCAAACGTTCGGGAGAATGCGCGCCTGCATGGCGTGGGCCACCTGGAGACCCGGGAGGGAGATCTCCTTGGGGCGATGCCCGCGCTGGCGCAACCGGACGCAGTCTTCATCGGGGGCGGTGCCAGTGGGGAGGGCGTGATTGATGCCGCCTGGTCCGCTTTGGCAGCTGGGGGCCGCTGTGTGGCGACGGCGGTAACCCTTGAAGGCGAAGCCGCGCTGATGGCGGCCCGGGAGCGGTTCGGCGGGCAACTGACACGCCTCTCGGTGGACCGCACGGAGCCGCTGGGGCGGTTCAATGGCTGGCAGTCGGACCGGCCGATCACGATCTGGTCCATCACCAAACCATCACAGGCAGGGGAAGGAAGAGCATGACGGTACACTTCATCGGGGCCGGCCCGGGCGCCCCGGATCTGATCACGCTGCGGGCAAGGGACCGCATCGCCGCCTGCCCGGTCTGCCTCTACGCGGGTTCGATCATCCCGGAGGAAGTGCTTGCCCATGCGCCGGAGGACGCATGGCTGATCAACACAGCCTCCATGGCGCTGGATGACATCATCGGCGAAATCCAGAAAGCCCACAACGAGGGTCTGGACGTGGCCCGCCTCCACTCCGGGGATCTGGCCATCTACTCGGCGGTGGCGGAGCAGCTGCGCCGGCTTCGGGAACTGGCCATTCCGTACGAGCTGACCCCCGGCGTCCCCGCCTTTTCAGCGGCGGCGGCCGTACTGGGCCAGGAGCTGACCATGCCCGGTGTCGCCCAGAGCCTGGTGCTCACACGGACCCAGGGGCGCGCCTCCTCCATGCCGGAAGGCGAAACCCTGGAGGCGTACGCGGCCACCGGCACGACCCTCGCGATTCACCTCTCGCTGCACACGCTGGATTCGGTGGTGGAACGGCTGACCCCCTTTTACGGCGCCGCCTGCCCGGCGGCGGTGGTCTTCCGCGCCAGCCGGCCGGATGAGCAGGTGCTGCGGGCGCCGCTCGGGCGGCTGGCGGAGGATCTTGAGCGCATCCCGGAGAAGCGTTCAGCGCTCATCCTTGTGGGTCCGGCGCTCGGGGAGACGGATTTCTGCAACAGTGCCCTCTACGACCCGGCCCATCATCGCCTGTTCCGGGATGCCTGAGCCACGCGTACCAGGGACTGGACCAGGGGTTCGTCACCGGGGCTGTTCAGTGCTGCTGTACTGACCAGGGCGCGCAGCGTATCCGGGACCTCCTCCGGCAGCAGGCCGCTTGCGATCCGGTGGCCTTCCTCCTCGGGCAGGGTCCGGTCGTCGAGCACCAGGTCGTAGCGCCCCTCCCGGGCGACCAGCACCACAGGGGCCCTGCCGGGATGGGCGCAGCCCTTGGGGCATCCGGAAACGTGGACCAGACTACGCCCGTCGAAGAGTTCCGGCACCTGTTCAGCCCAGTCCAGGGCATCCCGGCGTGTTGCGGTGCTGCCCGAGGCACAGCCCGGCATTCCGGGGCAGGCAATGGCCGAGAGTCGGGGATCGCCCGGGGTGTGGATCAGTTCCGGCGCTTCCGCAAGCCCGGGGTTGGTGACCGGGCCATGGGGCATGATCAGGCATCGCTGGGGCGTGATCCTCAGTGTGCTGTTGTGCGCTTCCAGCTGTTCCGCGATCAGCCGGGCGCTGTTGGTGCCCAGGCACCCGAGGGCGACACCCAGAACCGTGCCGGCCCTGGTCCGGCCGGGTTCCGGAGCCGGTGGATGGTCCGCCGTAACGCCACCGGGCCGGCTGAGATCACGCAGCCCCGCGAAGGGCGAACTGCCGGAGGCATCAATGAGCTGCCGCATCCGCCTTGCCGGCGTGATCAGTCGCTGGCGCTCTTCGAGGAAGATCAGGGCCAGCTCGACCAGGACATCCACCACCTGCGATGGCTTACAGTTGCCCAGGCTTTGAGCCGTGGCGGAGGTTCCGGCCAGGCCGATGCGGTACCGGGTGCCTTCCGGCGTTGAAACCGCATCCGCTCGGATATCCCCGTCCGCATCAGCCAGATGGGTCAGCCCTCCGCCGTTGAAAACGAAGCGGAACTTGGGCGGCAACGCCCGGAAACGGTCATCGCTGATGAGCCTCTGATCGAGAGCACGGGCTTGAGGGGCAGGGTCGATCAGGGCCTGTGGATCCAGGTCCGCAGCGGCACTGCACTGGATGTTGCGGACCGCTTCGGACGCCGCTGGTTCAACCGCCAGGCCAGCATCCACCAGTGTTGCTGTCAGCTCGGCCTCGGCCTCCTCGGCGAGGCCCCGAAGCTGCAGGTTGCCCCTGCCGGTGATCTCGATCAGGCCGGATCCGTGCTCATCCGCCAGCGCCGCCACCCGCCTGAGACCTGATGGTGTCAGGCGGCCATCGATCAGCCGGATCCTCGACAGGAGCCCGTCGCCGCTGGCCATCGGGTTGCCGGCGGAAGGGCAGGCGCCACGGCGGTAGTGATCCGGAATGGGCATGATCAAGGTGTTGGGTTGTGTACGAAGGCTCAGGATAGGCCCGAAAGGCGGTGAAAAGAAAGACCGCCGCAGTTGCGGCGGTCGTCCCCCGGGTTACCGGGCGCGCTGGCGTCGGCCCAGACCCAGGCCCAGAAGCCCCAGACCCATCAGGCCAAGCGTGGCCGGCTCGGGAACCTCGGCTACCCGGCGGGCGTACAGGCTCAGGTTGGACAGGGCGGATCCGCCTTCCACAAGAGCGCTGGGGTCGGGGCCATTATTGCCGCCCTCGTTCGCCCAGGGGATGAAGAAGGTGCCGCTGAGTGTGCTGAACCTCTGGGTATCATCGAAGTAATAGGCTGCCCAGCCGGGATTATTCGAGGCCTTGGTGACCACAAAGAAGCTGGCCCAGTTACTGAAATCGCCGGAGTAGGACCAGTTCCCCTGGTTCTGGCCAATGTCCGCGCTGAGGGCACCGGAAGTGCCTTCCTCCTTCTTGGCGATGAAATCCCAGCTGTCGCCGTTCCAGGTCAGTGGTGCGCTGTTCGGCAGCAGCTGGCTGGGGTTGCCCCCGTAGGCGCCAAAACAGTTTGTGGCATCGGCGTTGTTGGCGGTTACGTTGCCTGTGCTGATGATGTAGGCACCGCCACTGCTGCAGCTGTGAGCATCATTGAGACCGGTGCCGCTGTCGAAGGTGTAGGGTGCCGCCATGGCGGCTGCAGGCAGCAGCAGAAAACCCATGACAAGGGCACGTGATGAATGGGGTATGGATGTGGGCTTTTGCATGACTCTGACTCCCTGAATCCCTGCCGGGATGGCAGATCGGACAGAGAGAGGAATGCATGAAGCGTGCACAGAGGCTCTTTCATCTGCGCAATCATACAGATGGTCATGCGCCAGCCATCTACGAGACGGCCAATGTGTAAAAAAATCTGACAGATAGGGCCAGCCGGGCTCCCGGCTAGAGCTTCTGGGCCGGCTCGGGCACTTCGCGGATCCGGCCATGCTCATCGATGGCCACGCTCACGAACTGCGCCTCGGTTACCTTGCGCGCATGCTGCTCGGTCTGGTCACGGGTCCATACCTCCACCCGTATCTTCATGGAGCTCCGGCCAATGTCCTCCAGGTGGGTGTAGAAGGCCACCTCGGCGCCAAGTCGCACGGGCGACAGGAACTCCATGCCTTCCATGGCGACGGTTGCGGTCCGGCCGCGCGCCAGTCGGCCGGCTGCGGTGGCGCTGGCCAGATCCATCTTGTTGACCAGCCAGCCGGCGTAGATATCGCCGTTATTGTTGGTGTCGGAGGCCATGGTGACCAGCTGCAGCGTCAGTTCACCACGGGGTTGGGGTTTGTCGGGTTGTGTTTTCATGGGTGTCTGTCCGATGCTTCAGTCAGGATGCGTTGCGGGCCAGTATAGCCCCATCAGCGGCATTTGCGATGTGGCTTGAGGCGTGGCCTGATGTCATGGAACTGTCACACATCTGTCTTATCCTTCCCGTGGGTGACACATTGTCAGAGGCACAATAATGGTAAGTGATCGAGAGAACTATTCCCGCCACATTTCCCAGCGGTTCAATGATGAGCTGAGTGAACTCAAGAACCAGCTGCTTGAAATGGGCGGACTGGTCGAGAAACAGATTGGCGAGGCGGTTGAGGCGCTCGTCAGCAATGATGCGGATAAAGCGCAGGCCGTGCGTGACCGTGATCGCGAGGTGGACGACATGGAGCGCCGCCTTGATGAGGAGGCCATACAGGTGATCGCGCTGCGCCAGCCGGCCGCCAGTGACCTGCGCCTGGTCATGTCCGTGGTCAAGATGGTGGCGGACCTTGAGCGCATTGGCGACGAGGCCAAGAAGATCGCACGCCTGGCGCTGGAGATGTCAGATGAGATGGATGACAGCATGAGCCAGCGCCGTTTCGTGGAGGTGCGCAATATCAGCGGCCATGTCCGGGCCATGGTGCGGAATGCCCTGGATGCCTTCGCGCGCTTTGATACCGAGAGCGCCCTGAACGTGATGCGCGAGGATGAGTCCGTGGACGAGGAATACAAGAGTTCCGCACGCGCGCTGGTCACGCACATGATGGAGGATCCGCGTGGTATCGGGCTCTGTCTTAACCAGATGTGGACGCTGCGGGCTCTGGAGCGGGTCGGTGACCACGCGGACAACCTGGCCGAGCAGGTGATCTACCTGGTCCGCGGTATGGACGTGCGCCATCGGCCGCTTTCCGAGACGGAACGGGAACTTGACGCTGACGGCAACGATTCGGGAAGCGCGGGCTGACCACCCGCGCCATGTGCCTCAGCCGTTGGGGAAGGGGGGCCAGCCCAGTGCCTTGCCACCGATCAGGTGCAGGTGGATGTGGTACACGGACTGGCCGCCGTGTTCGTTGCAGTTCATGACCGTACGGAAACCGTCCCCGTCGATGCCTTCCTCCTTGGCAATCCGGGCGGCGACGGTATAGAGGTGCCCCACCGTCTTCTCATCCTCTTCGGTGATGTCGTTGACCGTTGGGATGGCCTTTTTCGGGATGATCAGGATGTGTACCGGCGCCTGCGGGTTGATGTCCCGGAAGGCCAGGCACTGGTCGTCCTCGTGCACGATATCGGCGGGGATTTCACGGTTGATGATGCGGCTGAAGATGGTTTCGGACATGGGTTCCTCGCTTGGTTGTCAGGCCAGTCGTTTCAGCAGTGATTCAATGGGCGCGGGCAGCTGCTCGTCAATCCCCATGGCATAGCGGGTGACCCGTTCGCGCGCGAATGGCACCCGGCCCGCCAGCCCCAGGCCCAGGGTGCGCGCCAGATGCAGTGGCGGGGTGGTGTTGCTGAACAGATGGTAGAACAGGTCCATGGCGTCCATCATCAGGCGGTTGCGGGGGCGGCGCTCCGCCTCGTAGGCGGCCAGCACTCGCGCCTTCCCGGGGTCACTCTGAGCGCCCGCCGTGCCCAGGCTGCGCGCCAGCGCGGCTGCGTCCTGGAAGCCGAGATTGACGCCCTGCCCGGCCAGTGGGTTGATGGTGTGGGCGGCGTCCCCGACCAGCACAACACGCCCGTGGGCGTATTGGTGGGCATGTTCGCGTGCGATGGGAAAACGGCCCCGCGCCGGAGCGGCCTCGGGGTCCGGCAGCTCCAGTGGAAAGGTTCTGCGTATGGCGGCCAGGAGTCGGTCTTCCTCCATGGCCATCAGTTCATCCAGGGTTTCCGGCTGGTCGTACCAGACCAGTGAGCCCCAGGCGCTGCCATCCGCTTCGGGCAACGGCAGGTAGGCTTTGGGTCCCTGGGGGGTGAACATCTGCCAGGTGATGGTCTGGGCCGGCGGTGCATGGCGGATGTTGATGACCATGGCCTGCTGGCGGTAATGCGTGCGGCTGGTCCCGATGCCGGCCAGGCGCCGTGTTACGGAACTGGCCCCGTCCGCACCCACGACCAGAGCCACACGCAGCGTCTCACCGCCTTCCAGTGTGAGCGTGACGCCGTCTTCTGTCTGCTCCAGCGCCTGGAGTGATGCCGGGCAGAACCGGGTAATGCCGGTCTGCTGGCCCATCCGTTCCCAAAGGGCCCAGCGGGTTACGCGGTTCTCGACGATATGGCCCAGATGGTCGCGTCCGAGCCGGGCGGCGTTGAACTCGGTGCGTGCCTGCTGGGCCAGCAGCCGGCCGCCGGGCATGCTGGCGAGCGGTCCCGAGGCGGCCTCCCAGACCGCCAGCCGCTGGAAGGGCGCCATGCGCATTTCCTCCATGGCGGGCCATACGCCCAGCCCGCGCAGCCAGGCTTCGCTGCCGGCGCTCAGGGCGGAGACGCGCAGGTCGGGTTCGCTGTTGTCGGAGGGTTGTTCCGGGGTGCTGGGTTCGATTACGGCCACGCGCCAGCCGCCGGCTGCGCAGGCCAGTGCCAGGGCGGCGCCAACCATGCCGGCGCCGATCACGGCGATGTCGTGCTCGTGTTCACTCATGAGCGCAGTCTACGCCAGAGTGAACGACGGCAACAGGGGCTCAGCCGGCCTTGCGCGAGCGTCCGGGCCTGCCGGCGAGCCAGGCGGGACGGCGGGCACCGGGCCGCAGGAAGCCCTGGCTGATGACCACCGGCTGGGCCAGTGCCAGGTAATCCCTTGTGGCGATCTGCATGGCCTCGGTATGGCTGCCCGCGGCGAAGGTGATTTCCGGCTGTTCCGCAAGGGTTTCGC
>ENA-ORCO01000755-ORCO01000755.1-marine-metagenome-genome-assembly--contig:-NODE-755-length-12969-cov-4.514117_pt1 | contig 12969 bp, 15 predicted proteins | sample MGYA00248633_ERZ508508 | MGnify/ENA primary metagenome ERZ508508 (study PRJEB26179, sample SAMN06268845) | marine metagenome | isolation source: A23 P1 aerobic enrichment on pine of planktonic cells taken...
GTGGTATCACGTGACCTTGCCATGGTCACAACCTGGGTTCAAATCCCAGCCAGCGCATACAGGCGCTAACGCGCCTCCCCTCCCGATTTTCGTCGTCTCTCAAACCAACAAGAGACGGCTATGGAAAACCCGATTCCACTCAATAATTTTGACCGGGTAGGAACCGAAAATGCGCGTCCTGCAAATGAACTTCGCCCAGGAAGCGCGGGCAGTCACCTTCGACCACGGACTTCTCAACCGAATACGGAGACGAAAACGCTACTCCGAGAGTTCCCACTCGCCGCCGCCCACCTCGTCGGGCACCGACTCCTTCAGCAACTCGTAATGTCGTTCGCGGCCCGCAGGCGTGCGGACGACCACGACGACCGTCTCCTCCGTCGCTTCATACACGTCACACGTGCGTGCGGAGCGCGCGTGTGAAAGCGAGAACAAGCGGGGCGCCCCCTCGACGGCGCGTCGACCCAGTTTCCAACTGAGCGGGTTCCCCGCCGCGAGCGGGAGCGAGGGGGGAGTACAGGACGCCGGCCCCGCCGCCCGCGGGTCCTGTGAAGACATACCACGAGCCAATCGGTCCCACAACTAAAACCATGCTATTCTCGCGCGACCCCAAACGCTGATACGACCCCACCAGTAACGGGGGGTATGGCCGAGATAGAGGTCGACATCTCCACGCAACTCGATATGCAGCTCGAACAGATGGTCGAGGAGGGGGACTTCCTCACCAGGGAGGAAGCGGTCGAGGAACTCCTCTCCGCCGGACTGCGCACCTACCAGACCAACACCGGCGAGGACGAGGGCGAACTCGACTTCGCCGACGAGATGCGCAACCCCGGCGACGAACCGATGGGCCCCGCGGCGGACGACGCCGACGACGGGGACGAGTACACGTTCTGAATGAAGTCCGAGCGCGAAATCCGCGAGCGACTCGCCGAGCTGGAGGAAGCCTACGACGAACAGGACCCACCCACTTCCTCGCTGGAGGATGAGACGGAAGTGGCCCTCCTGCGCGCCATCGAGGAACTGGAATGGGTCCTCGACGAGTACGAGGGCGAGGAGTTCACCTACTGAATGGCAGAACTGGACGACACCGACCTCGAGATCCTGGACGCGTTGATGGCCGACGCGCGACGGCCCTTCAGCGACATCGGCGACGACGTCGGCCTCTCGGGCCCGGCTGTCTCCGCGCGCGTCGAGCGGCTCCAGGAGGCAGGCGTCGTCCGCGGCTTCACCCTCGACATCGACCGGTCGGCCCTCGATTCGGGAGTTCCGGTGCTCGTCGAACTCGACCCCGAGGACCGCGAGGCCGCACGGCGGCGGGCCGAGGAAAGCGACGCCGTCGAGAGCGTTCTCGCCGCGGCGGACGGCTCCCTTCGGTTCCTGGTGTACGCCGAACCCGGGCGCGTCCACGCGTGGCTCGACGAGCGCTTCGACGGGAAGCGCTCCGTGACCCTCCTCGACGACGCGGCGTGGACGCCGGCGCTCGCCGCGGACGGCTTCGCGCTGACCTGCGCCGAGTGTGAGAACACCGTCGGTCCCGAGGGCGAGGCTGTCACGCTCGACGGCGAGCGCTACCGCTTTTGCTGTTCTTCCTGTCGGGAGCGCTTCGTCGACCGGTACGAGCGCTTCGAGGAGGGAGCGTAGTGCGTTCCGTCCGCCGGCTCCTGCGGGTCGCGTTCGCCTTCCTCCCCTTCGCGGTTACCTATCTCCGGGACCGGCGGCGCTACCTCCTGTTCGGCGGGCCACGAACGGTCTCCCGCGAACGGAGCCGGGAGCGCGCTCGCCGCCTCCGCGAAACGTTCGTGGCGCTCGGGCCGGCGTTCGTCAAGCTCGGGCAGGTGCTCTCGACCCGGCCGGACGCGCTGCCGCCGGCGTACGTCGAGGCGTTCGCGGAACTGCAAGACGACGTGCCGCCCGCGCCGTGGGAGGAGGCGAGGAAGGTCATCGAGGCGGAACTCGGACCCGTGGCCGAGGCCTTCGATTCCTTCGACACCGACGCCATCTCGGGCGCGAGCCTTGGGCAGGTGTACGAGGCCCGTGCCGGCGGCCAGCGCGTCGCCGTGAAAGTCCGCCGGCCGGGCGTGAGAGTACGCGTCGAGCGCGACCTCCGGGCCATCGAGACGCTTCTCCCGCCGGTGCTGTGGGTCGCCCCCGAGAGCCAGGCCGACACGCTGGAAACGCTCACCGGGGAGTTCGCGAGCACGGTCAGAGAGGAGATGGACTACGGACGGGAGGCGCGGATGGCACGGGATATCGGTGCGAACCTCGCCCACAGGGAGAACGTCCGCGTGCCCGTTGTGGACGAGGCGCGCTCGACGGAGCGCGTGTTGACAATGGAGTACGTCGACGGCGTGAAGATCGACGACGTCGACCGGCTGGACGCGATGGGCGTCGACCGCGGGGCGCTCGTGCACCGCCTGGAGGAGGCGTACATCGACATGATAGCCGAGGACGGACTCTTCCACGCGGACCCGCACCCGGGGAACCTCGCGGTGCAAGCGGACGGGACAATCATCTTCTACGACTTCGGGATGACCGGCGAACTGAGCGAGGGCACCAGAGAACAGCTCTTCGAGTTCTACGGCGCCGTCGCCGCGGAGGACACCGACGCGCTCATCGACGCGTTCGTCGCGATGGGCGCCCTCCCGCCGGACGCCGACCGGGAGTTGTTCGGGCGGGCCTTCGAGCTCGTCCTGGAGGGCTTTCGCGGGGAGGAGGTGGGGGAAACGGAGGTCTCGGAGCTCATCGCCGACTTCGAGGCACAACTCTACGAGTTCCCCCTCAGACTCCCCCGGGAGCTGGCGCTCGTCGTGCGCGTGACCACGGTGTTGGAAGGGGTGTGCCGAACGCTCGACCCCGAGTTCGACTTCCTGGCCGTCGTCTCGGAGTACGTCGCCGAGAACGTCGAGCAATCCCCGGGGGAGCGTATCGCCGCGAACGTCCGGGAAAACCTTGTCGAGAGCGCCCGTTCGGCGCCCCGGGTTCCCCCCAAGGTCGACCGGGCGCTCGACCGGGCGGACCGCGACGACTCGTACGCCCGAATCGGCATCGGAGCCGGCGGCGCCGAGCGCTTCGCCCGGCGGGCCGTGCTCGGACTGACCGGGAGTTCCCTCGCGGTGACGGCGGCGCTTCTCTACACCGCCGGCGAAACGGCGCTCGCGGGGGGTGCGGCGCTCGGCGTCGCGGGCTGTGGCGCGCTGGTTTTCCGCTCGCTCGGTTCGCGCGAACAGGCGGCCCACGCCGCGGCGGGCGCCGCGGGTCAGCAGTTGGGGCGACGGCGACAGGAGTAACACCGGAAGGGGAGCGCCTTTGCCGTCGAACCCCGTACGCGGCGTATGCCCACTCGGAGACGGTTCATCGGGACGGTCGGAGTGCTCACCGGCCTCGCGGGGTGCGCTTCCATAGGCGGTTCAGAGGGAGGCATACAGCCCCAACCGCGCGACGTCGTGTACGACACCGACACCGTCTCCGCGGAGAGCTACGGGTCGTGGGCGTTCTCAACCGAACGGAGCGGGTTTCTCACGGTGACGTTCGCCGTCCAGCGCGGGCCCGACGTCGACGTGTTCGTGATGGGTGCCGACGCCTTCGAGCGATACGAAGCCGGGGAGCGCTTCGAGGCGTACGCCGCGGCGGCTTCGGCGGGCGGGGAGTTCTCAGTGAACCTCCCGACCGGAGACCACGTCGCCGTTGTCGACAACACGAGCGAAGGGGCGGTTGCGCCGTCGGGGGACGGAGCGGCGCGGGTAGAACTCAGCGTGACGCTGCAGTAGCAGGAAAAACGCACGCAAACAGCGTCAGGAAAGCGAGTGGGTCAGCACGGATTTGAACCGTGAACTTCCACCTTATCAGAGTGGCGCTCTACCTAGTTGAGCTACTGGCCCGACGCACTCTATCGTAATCCCCGAGACGTGTTTAAGCGTTTCCTTTCGCACGCCGGCAAGGAGCTACCGGTCGTCCTCAACGTCGTACTCGTCGCCGCCGAGGTCGACCGTGTCGTCCGAACTGGGGCCGCTCGAATCACCCGACTCGCCGGGGCCACCGGGACTTCCGGGCCCGAACGGGCCGGTACCCGCGCCGGAGCCGTCCTCGCCGGGGAAGCCGAAGGTGTAGACGTTCCCGGAGAGGAACCCTCCCGTCTGTTCTTCGAGGTAGGGCTTGATAGCGTAGGTCAGCAGCGCGCGGCGGACGACGTAGCGCGTCGGGGGCAACACTAACAGGAAGCCCACCGCGTCCGTCACGAGCCCGGGGGTCAGGAGGAACGCGCCCGCGGCGATGAGCAGGCCGCCGTCGACGAGTTCGTCCGTCGGTTGCTCGCCCGTCATTACCTTCCGCTGTATCTCGCGGAGGGTGTGCCGGCCCTCCGCGCGGACGAACAGCATTCCCAGGAGGGCCGTCAACACGACGAGCGCGACGGTGAGCTGCCAGCCCAGTTGGCCGGCGACGAAGACGAGGAAGAGGGCGTCAGCGAGCGGGATCAGGAGGAGTGCCACCAACGCCAGGCGAAGCCGTCCCATAGCACGGATAGCGGACGGCGTCCCTAAAACCCTTTCTCGCTCGCATCCGGGGTTCTTTACTCGCCGAGCGCCGAGGGCCGGTATGGACGAACGCGCGGCGGCGAGCGCCGTCGACTTCGCGGAGTTCGGGCCGGCGGCCTTCGAGCGCGCCGCAGAGGAGGGCTGCCCGCTCGTGCTCTCGGTGACGACCCCGTGGTGCGAGTGGTGCCGGCGGATGGACGAAACCACGTACGGCGACCCGCGCATCGCGGGGCATCTCGCGGACGGCTTCGTTCCCGTCAGAGTGAACGCCGACCGCTTCCCCAGAGTACGGGAACGCTACAACGCCGGGGGGTTCCCCTCCACGGTGTTCTGTACCCCGTCGGGTGAAATCATCTCCGCGGCGGGCCATCTCGAACCCGACGGGATGCGCCAGGTGCTCGAACGGGTCCGCGAGACGTGGGTGTCCGAGGGCAGCGGCGCCGGACGCGTCCCGCGCGCGCTCACCGAGGACCCGCCCGCCGGCCCCGTCGACGGGGAAATCGTCCGACTGCTGGTCGGGCAACTGGGGGACAAGTACGACGGCGAGTTCGGCGGGTGGGGCACGGACGCGAAGTTCCCCCTCCCGCGAACCGTGGAGTTCGCGCTCAAACGTGACCGCGCCCGCGGGGTCGCCGCGCTCAGGGTCGCGAACCGGAGCCTCCAGACCTCCGACGGCCGCTTCGGTCGCTACGCGGCCTCTCGGGACTGGTCCGACGTGCAGACGGAAGTCCTCACCGACGCCCACGCCGGGTTACTCCGGGCGAACGCGAACGCCTACCTCGTCACCGGCGACGAGGCGTTCAGAACGGCCGCCGCGAACGGCATCGACTATCTTCATGACTCGCTCGCCGTCGAGGGGGGGTTCGGTGGGAGCGATGCGGACACCGGCGTCGACGACACCGTGTTTGCGGACCGGAACGCCCGAGTCGCGGACGCCGCGCTCACCCACTACGCTTACACTGATAGCGACGCGGCGCGGACGGCCGGCGAGGGGGCGCTAGAAGCGGTCGACTCCCTCATCGGTGATTCCGGACTCCCGGCCCACTACGCCGAGGCGCCCGACTACGAGCGCGACGCCCTCGCCGACGCCGCGGCGACGCTCCGGGCGTACACGACTGCCGCCCAGGTGCTGGACCGCGACTACGAGAAGCGGGCGACGGCTCTCGCCGACGCCACAATCGACCGACTGCGCGCCGGCGACTGCTTCGTCGACGGGCCCCGCGAAGGTCCCGGACTGCTGGATACGCCCCTGCGCCCCGTCGACGACAACGCCGAGCTCGCGGACGCGCTCGTGACGCTCAGCTATCTGAGCGGCGAGCGCGAGTACCGGGAGGTGGCCGAGCGGGCCGTGGGCGCCTTCGCCGGCGCCGCCGAGCGCATCGGCGTCCAGGTGGCCGGCTACGGCACCGCCGCCGCGCGGCTGGTGAACCCGCCGCTCCGGATCCGCGTCGCGGACAAGGCCGGAAGCGACCTGCATCGCGCGGCCCTGCGGCTGGCGGACCACGAGAAGGTCGTCGTCCCCGGCGCGGACGGCCCGGCGGGGACCGCCGAACTCGTCACCGAGGCCGGAACGTTCGGGCCGGCGAGCGAGCCCGCGGCGTTGGCCGACCTGGTCGCGGAGCACGCCTAACTCGGGAGACGCGTCGCTACGGGGCGGGAGAAACGGGTGAAGGAACGCTATTCGTCGAGGAGGACGGCGTTGACCTGCCCGGACTGGCCGGGGCGGGAGGTCACGCGAGCCTCGCCGGCGCTCGTCTCGATGACGGCGCCCTTCGTGATGATGTTCCGTCGCGCGTAGTTCGGGTTCGCGGGGTTCTCGACGACGCCTTCTGCAAGCGGATAGTTCTTAACCTCTCTGGAGGGATCATATGGGAATAGAACATGAGCTTTTTCAATATTCCAGCCAACAGCGTTTTGGGCTTCAACTTGCGACATCGGCTGGAACTGGTCCAAGTCGATTCCATGTGGGATGACGTGTGCGTCTTGACCCAACTCAGTCTTCATCTCTTCACTCATTACGATGACTTCATCGCAGTATTTTGCACAGAATTTACTTAGTTGACCTACCTTCCCGCTCAGGTCCGAGCCCCAAAGTGAGAGTATAATCGGTCGGTTAGGTTGTGCGAGGGCGAATGGGCCCATTAAGCCAAAGTTTGCATGAACTACATCGTAAGAGTTCAAGGACTGTTTCAGTACGTTTGGATATAGTTTCAAGTAATCGACCCATGTACGACCGATTTCTTGCTGTTTACCGTAGTCAGCGGATTGCAACGCTGGATAGCAATGGGTTATGTTGATATCGTATTCTTCTAGTGCTTCATTCTGCTTCTGGTAAAAACTCGCATATCTGTTTGTAACAAGAGATAATACGTCCATGTCTGTATTGCTGGCCTGTCTAATTTAGATATTCGCCAAGTACTTCAACAATTGCTTCTGCCGCCGTCCCATCGCCATACGGTGTTGCCTGTGCTTTAGTCTCTTGTTCGGCTTGAAGCGCTTCTACGATCTGTTCTCGGTCGGCCCCAACCAACACGTTCCACCCACACTCAACTGTCTCGATCCATTCCGTCTCCTCACGCATCGTCACACACGGTGTATCGAGGTAGAATGCCTCTTTCTGGACACCACCAGAGTCAGTAGCAACCCGCGCAGAAGCATCCAGCAGCCGGACGAAATCTAGATACCCAACCGGATCGACAATGGTGATTATATCAGTTGCACGCTCCCACAGCCCGTACTCCTTGAGCCGATTCTCAGTACGGGGATGAATCGGGAGCACGACCGGCAGCGGTGCGTTCGAGAGCCCCTCAACGATTGCTTCGAGCCGCTCACAATCATCGGTATTCCCAGCACGATGGACTGTCGAGAGGATGAACTCACCTGGTTCGAGTTCGAGTCGCTCGAGGACATCTGACTCCCGTTGAGCAACGTCTCGTGCCCACAGAATTGCGTCGTACATCACATCACCGACTACGTGAACGCCGTCGGTGATTCCCTCACCAGCGAGCGTCTCGGCAGCCGACTCACTTGGTGCGAACAGGAAATCGGACGCGTGATCAGTCAGCACTCGGTTAATTTCTTCGGGCATCTCTCGGTTGTAACTCCGCAATCCGGCTTCGACGTGTGCGACAAGTGGCTCGATCTTCGACGCGGCGATTGCACCGGCAAGTGTTGAATTCGTGTCACCGTAGAGTAATACTAACTCAGGCTCTTCGGTTTCGATTATCTCTTCGATGCCCTCCAGCATCGTCGCTGTCTGCCGGCCGTGGCTGTCGGAACCGACACCCAGGTTGTAATCAGGTTCTGGCATCCCCAGCTCATCGAAGAACACGTCGGACATCTCTTCGTCGTAGTGCTGGCCAGTATGCACCAGTATTTCGTTGTGAGCAGGACGAAGCTCTCTGGAAACGGCGAACGCCTTAATGAACTGTGGGCGAGCCCCGACGACGGAAACGACGTTCATGCAGTCTCGCCCTCCGCGATAGCATCAACTAACACGCGTGTTACGTCCGTCTTATCTTCAAGTAATCGCTCCTGCCGCTGCCGCCACGTCTCCGCGAGGTCGGGGTCGGAGAGTAATTCCCGCACTTTTCGTATCGCTTCGTCTTCGTCGGGCGTCGAGTACAGGAGGCCGTACTCCTCTTCCAGTTCGACGAAGTTACTCATATCGTCGTCGCCAGCGAAGGAATTCGATCGGATTGACGGCGTCCCGAGGACCGCCGCCTCAGTTGCCATAGTCTGTGAGTCGCCAACGTACAGGTCCGCGTAATACAGCAAGTCGTGAATCAGGTGCGGTGGGACTGGTAGTCGATACTCCTCGAACTCTGCTGGCAGTTCGTCCTCGGTGGTTATATACACCGTCCCGGTCTCTTCCAGCGTCGAAACAAGCTCGCGCTGTGCCTCGGGGGACAGCCCAGCCTCGCCAACGTCGTGGTGTGCACCCCAAGCGATGAAGCGGAGGACATAGAACTCCTCTTTGGGGTCGACACCGTGTTCCCGAAGACGGGCCGGGTCAGGTGAGAATCTATCGGGCTGCAGGTACGCGAGTTCGTGATACCCGTCGTACCTGACGTGTTTCTCACCAAGGTCGTGTTCGAACTGCGTGGGCGTATAGAGTTCGTCAACCATGGCATGTCCGATCTTATTCTGAAACTGAGCGGATTCTGAGTCATTGAACGCGATACAGGTGGCGCCAACCAATTTTGCTATGTAAGCAGTAAGCGCTCCACTCCCCACGGATAGCACGACATCTGGTTTGAGCCGTCGCAATTTCTTGAAGAGGAAGTATTCGTACTTAACCGTGTTTATGAATAGATCCCTCTTCGAGCCGAAATTTTCACTCAGTTTCTCGTAGTCGATCTCGTATTCTTCCAATAACTTCGTTATTATCTCTTTATCTCTGACAAAAACGAATGTCTCGTGTTCTTCCGAGTCCTCAATGGATTTGATGGCGTTTTTAAAGAAATGAACGTGTGCAGGGTGGTGGATACTTATGGCGATTCGGGTCATATATCGAAGGAAACGATTTTGGGATTACCGAGTGAAAATATAATCCATACGACAAAATATAAGAATTTCGATTTTTGACGATAGGTTCTTGACTCCTCGCGTAAGTACGATCGTTCCTTGTTTTCTGACAAGATATATGTAATAAAATCTCTCCCAATCGGGGGCTTATCATCACTCTGATCGGAATTAACGATTGATAGCGAAGGTCATTTATCCGCGGCACGAGTCGCTTTGCAATATGAATAATATAAATAACGTCGTAATCTATATGTCGGATTCAATCCGTTGGGACTATACACCTGATGAAATATCTGATATGGGTGTTTCAGTAAAAACCATCGCTTCGTCCCCGCATACGCCGACCTCGCTCGCCAGTATGGTAAGCGGTCTATGGTTACCGCAACACGGTGTTCGTGGATTCACGGACACTCTGACGGAGCGGGTCGATACGATTTTAGACGAATTTCCAAATAAAGGGTTGAGTAACGTCGGTGGAGAACTCAATGACCGGATGCTCGGCGAGTTTTTCAATGATACGATATACAATTATTTGTTTGACCGATATCCTAGGCTGTCGCTCAATAATATCGAGGAACCATTCTGTTGGTTCATGCGAGATCCAGGCGGCCACGCACCATACGGGAACTGGGACGAGGACATGAACGCTCTCGTTTCTGTCCCGGATTTTTATTCTGAACACGCGGGTGACACTAAATACTTACGCGAAAAATACCAAGAAGGACTTGAGTCCTCAGTTGAACGCTTCCGAAAGTACGTCACTTCTCCACTCAAGGAACGGGATATTCTGGATGAGACGTTGATCATCTTCCTCTCCGATCACGGTGAGCTCCTCGGAGAATACGGTCACATCAGCCAATCGTACCCTATCTCGCCGGAGATCGTTTATGTACCTACAGTATTCATTCATCCTGATATTGACTCGACCGATGCGGAGATTATGAGTCACGTGGATTTGCCGAACACTATCTGCGACTTGGCGGACATAGATCGCTTGTCACAGTCGGATGGACATTCGGTTTTCTCTAACAATTATGAGAGGGAGCATGGCTACTGCCTCTACAATCGTCCTTTCCCGTCTTTCTTTGGAGAGTTCTCGTACAAGGTAGATAGCATGTGGGATGAAGACGGCGGTCACGTATTTGTCCGCTCGAATGCGTGGTCAAACACGAAACTACTCATGGGATATCTGGCTCGGATTTCAGCAGGCAAACATCTCCGCAGGAAACGTAATCTACGGGGAATTAAACTTCTGTTTTCGGAGCACGAAAAGTGGGGAAAACCAGGGTTTTCGAAGTCGGAAGCTGATGAGAAACTCCAAGACATTAATGCTGAATCTATCGAAAGCGTAACCAAATCGATGGATCAAGATACTGAGGAACGTCTCAAAGATTTGGGGTACTTATAATGAACCTGAAATCTGACACCGCGAAACTTGTCTCGAATAAAGAGGAGTGGAATGCGCTCGTGGATAACGATACAATCGTCTACGCGACGTGGGAGTGGGGAACTGTATGCGAACGATTCGGCCACGATAGATACTACATTGGAATCGAGCGGGACGGAGAACTCGTCGCCGGACTCCCGTGTATGTACTCCGGTAGTAGACTGTTCGGCCGGGAGCTCGTCTCCATGCCATACTCTCCCTACGGTGCGGTACTAGCCGACTCTAACCATGACAAGGACAGTTTGGTCGACGCGTTGACGACGTTGGCAGACGACTTGGGCGTCACAGCCTGTGTACGTGGCCAAAGTGTCGATTCCAAAAGGGTACAGCCAAAGAATCGGTTCGTCACGTTCGAGGTCGACTTGAGCGGCGACGAAACCCAGGTGTGGGAAAACGTCGTCGAATCGCGATTCAGACGGAGCGTTCGGAAATCCAGAAAGGAGAACGTCCGCGTAGAGAAAGGGTTCGACGAAAAAACGCTTTCCAAGTATTACGAAATGTATCTGGACAATATGCAGTACCACGGAACCCCGCCATACTCAAAGGAGTTCTTCAGGAACGTGAACGAACTCCTAGGTGAACGGGATGCATTTGAGATATACCTCACGTACAATGAGGCCGGTGAGCCGATCAACGGCGTGACCGTCTTCTTCCACGGTTCAAGAGCTATCTACTGGACAGGCGTATCAGACCACGAGTATCGTGATTTGAACGGGGGAAGTCGTCTCCTGTGGCGGGCTATCGCAGATAGTTGTGAGAGGGGATACGAAACCTTCGACCTCGGCCGCACAAGGGAAGACACCGGTGTGTATAATTATAAGAAGAGCATCGGAGACCCAATCGATCTAACCGACTCGTACTACTCACCGGTTGGTGAAGTGAGCTTAACGAACCCCGAGGATGAAAAGTACGACAAATACAAAAAGGCGTGGCGGAAGATTCCAACCCCCGTCACCGAATACGTGGGCCCGTATCTTCGAAAGCGATTAACGATGTGAGGAAACGTATCGTTCGGCGACAGCCTCACAAGTCGTTATCGAATCCGCCGGTTTTGCGTTTAGGAGGTCACGTATCCTTTTTTCCGTCCGTTCACCTTTGAACATCCAGTAGGCGGGTCGGCGTTTCGTGTTACCACCGCTCGGGAAGGTCTCTCGAGAGATATCGAGTGGGTGGAAATAGAACACGGTATCGCCCCGCTGTTGGCTCTGCTCTATGCCTGCCTGTATGATTCGCCGTCCAAACAGGCGAATCAGCGGCCCTCCAGCGGCAGGAATTTTGGCTATCTTCACGTCAAGGTAGGGCCACGGCAATTCGACTAATGAACGTGTCCCACCCGGCGCGAGTGTACCACGCTTTGGAGTGTAGGGGACCGTTGTAAGATCATCCAGTTCCTGGTCGGTCTTGTTGTACAAGGTATTCCGGGCGACCGAAGAATCGTATTCGAACCCGACGTCTTCCAAGACGTCTAGAACCCATCCACCGACGTATGCACCGGGGGCACGATATCCGGTCACTTCCTGCCCTGACGCCGCTTCGAGTTTCGTTTTCGCTTCCACTAGCCGCGTTTTGTATAAATCAGGAGTGAACCTGGGTTCCTTCGTATCAGGATCGATTGTACACTCATGATGCAAACCATGACAACCGATTTCGTGACCGCGGTTGGCAATCTCCTCAACAAGCCCAGGATAGTTATCAACAACATCAGCGACGACAAAAAAGGTCGCCTCTACATCACACTCATCAAGTAAGTCCAGAGTTCGATAAGTTGGTTCAGTCAAGTAATCGTATTCCTTGTCCCACTCAGCGAAGAATTCCTCAACATTGTCATATTCGGAAAACGATGAACCGGTCACCGCAGGCACGTGATACCAGTCCTCAACATCGACCGAGACGGCGAGTTTGTTGTCCGCATCAGTCACGAATCTGTACCTCCTTGGCCTCGTTAACCTGCATGTCAAACAACATCGCGAACATGAGGAACATACTTCCCATCGTGAATAACATGAGACTCATAGACGCACGTACGAATAGTGCGTCCCCGAATACGAGCTTCGCATATATCGACCAGAATCCACCAAGCATCCCTAGAAGCGCTGTACCTGCACCGAAGTAATAAAACAGCGCTAGTGGGTGGAAATCCAAGACGAGATACTTCGTCTTTAGCCGCCAGAGGAAGTTCTTCAGCAGCATTCCCGAGACTTTGCGGATATATGCCGAGTACTTGATGGACGATTCTTCCGCACCGTACACCGCTGGCATTGCAACGTCAGCAACCCGCATCCCCTTCGCGTTCAGTTTTACGAGCAGGTCGTTACAGTATCCATAGTACTCGTACATCCCACTAATCCCAACATTCTCCAACGCGTACTGGGAAATTGCCGTATATCCGTTCTGGGGGTCCATTGTCTTCCAGTATCCTGACGATATCTTCGTTAGGAATGTCAGTATCGAGTTTCCAAGGAA
>ENA-ORCO01000759-ORCO01000759.1-marine-metagenome-genome-assembly--contig:-NODE-759-length-12958-cov-3.923298_pt1 | contig 12958 bp, 8 predicted proteins | sample MGYA00248633_ERZ508508 | MGnify/ENA primary metagenome ERZ508508 (study PRJEB26179, sample SAMN06268845) | marine metagenome | isolation source: A23 P1 aerobic enrichment on pine of planktonic cells taken...
GGGGCGAGCCTCCTATGACGATGACCCGAGACCACGATGAAGTGGAAGAAGTTTGTCACGTAGTCGGGCGGCTTGAATGGGGCGTTTTGCTGTGAATACGAAAAGCACCAACTTGCTCATCTATGTAACGGGGACGTTTCCTGGATGAGCCCACGCAGGTATTCCATCTATAATGAATCTCAAGGCCATCATAAGGGATGCCCGCTCTATGGAGACCCCCAAACTGTTCGATTCACAGGAACAAAACGTCCCTGAGGATGTGGACGAGTTGGTGCGAGAGCTTCGCATTACAAAGCGGGAATTCGCCCTTGCACTCGGGCTTCACCCTGACTCTATTACTCGCCGTGCTCGTCAGCGCTCGCTGTCCACCCAAAGGCGCTTAAAAGAGACTTTTGTGGCGTTGAAACGGGTTCGCCCTTGGGCAGGCAGCACCAGCGCTGCTTGGTCCTGGTGCCGAGCACAGCCAATTCCGGCACTTGGTGGGCTAACTGCTGCAGAGCTGATTGGCGCTGGTCGGGGCGACGAAGTACAAGCGTTTCTCGATACGATTGCAGAAGGTGGCTATGCGTAAGCCGATGGCTCGAATGGTGTAAGCGTCCGGAGAACACATCTTGAGTCTCACCTGATGTCCTACAACGGATCCCGGTCATGCCGTCCCGTCTGACTCCGGTCCGGCGAAGAATCTCCGGATGCGCTTTCACCGTCAAACCAATCATCCCACTCGGAATCTTCAAAAACTGGATCAGTCGCCCGATCATAGCGTTGCACGCTGCCTTTCAGGCGTTCCTGAGGCGTTAATTCTTCTTCAAGAGGCTCCGCCAGCTCGTCCGCATGAGCGGTTTGCGCGTCAAAACCCCGGAGTAGCCTTTTCTCTGCTTTACTCGGCTTCCATTTTTTCTTTTTGCGCGAACGCACGAACAGGATCGCTGCCGCCGCAATGATTAATGCTGCAAGCGCCACGAGCGAAATAGCGACAGCTGGTTCGCTTGCGAGCATTGCCTCTCCTTTAAGCTGTATATACGAGGCTGTGTTGGCGAACTCTGTTGGTAGGCTTCAATGATACTGTATATACTACTGTATAAACAGTCCCTCTGCGGAGCTCACCATGAAACGAGCCGATATCAGAACCCTCGAAGCAAGCCTCGCCGACCTTCCAGTTGATTTAAAAAAATACCTTTCGGATCAGCTTCTTGGGCAAATAAAGGCTCAAGCTTACACTCTGATTGAGGCTGCCAACGCTCACCGACCATGCCCTCATTGTGCGAGTGAGCGGGCATTGAAGTGGGGGCGTGCCAGTGGCTTGCAGCGCTACCGTTGTCGCAACCCGAGCTGCCGCAAAACCTTCAACGCCGTCTCAGGCACGGCGTTGGCCAGGCTGCATCACCGTGATAAGTGGTTCGCCTACCTTGGATGCATGCGTGACAGCCTGACCTTGCGCTCATCCGCTGCCCGAGTCGGGATTGATCTGAAGACCGCTTTCCGGTGGCGTCATCGCTTCCTGCATGCCAGTGCCAAAGCCAACTCGAATGGCCTTTCCGGCATCGTTGAGGTGGACGAGACCTACTTTGCTGAATCCTATAAGGGACGGCGCACGATCACGCACCGTGTGGCGAGAAAACGAGGGGGGCAAACCGGAAGGAAGAAAAAAGGCGATAAAATTCCCGTTGTTATCGCACGAGACCGCAGTGGTCATATCAGCGACCTGGTGGACCCGCAGCTGAACAAGTCCGCCATTCACGCTTTTCTCACCCCGATCATCAACCGCGACTCGATCTTATGCTCCGATGGCCACAGCTGGTACAAGACGTTTTCCAAAGACCAGGCAATAGCGCACCACCGACTGATCACGCTCGATAACCAGCGAGTGATTGGAAAGGAATACCACATCCAGAACGTCAACAGTTACATCAGCCGTCTGAAAGGCTGGATGAGCCGCTTTCACGGTGTAGGGACAGCGTACCTGCCAAGCTACCTGGCGTGGCGACGGCTGTTTGAAAGCGCTCAGCCGTCGGAAGAGGCGTGGCTTTATGCGGCGATCGGATCCAACCAACAGCGAATGCCAACATAGCCATATACGATCAGTATATGATTGTGAAGGTCCGCTACAACTACAAGCACTTTAACCTCCCGCCTCACGCTACGGCAGACCGGATTACCGTGCTCGATGAGCGCAAAACCACCTTACCCTGGCTGGGCTTCATTGATCGACGGATAGCACGTCAGATCCCGGACGCCAAACAGGTTGCTATTGGGCCTGAGGTGGTAAGTAACGAGGGTACGACTGCAGAATTACACCTTGTGCACCTACCTCCTCGCTTTCTGCCGTGGTAGGTGCACAAGGTGCTTTCGTGCTCTGAGCATGGGTTTCTGTCGATGAGGGGGGTAGGTGCATCAGGGGCTTTTGAGATCAACCTTGTGCACCTACCAGCAAGAAAGAATTTTTGGTTAATCAATGCCCAAAATATCAATCAGTTGGCGGTTCTTTTCAGCGACAACGAAGTAAGAAGGTAGGTACAGCAGGAATTTTCGATAAAAGCACCTTGTGCACCTACCACCGTGGTAACTTGGGAATCGCTCGAAACCGTTGATGTGCAGCGCTGGCTCAAACCCAAGGTGCGACGAAATCCACCTGCTGCACCTACCACCTCAGGTCTCTTTCTGCTGTGGTAGGTGCACAAGGTGCTCTCGTGTTTTGAGCATGGATTTCTGTCGAGGAGGGGGGTAGGTGCATCAGGGACTTTTGAGATCAACCTTGTGCACCTACCAAGGTGGTAACTTGGGAATCGCTCGAAATCGCTGATATGCAGCTCTAGCTCAAACCCCAGGTGCGGCGAAATCCACCTGCTGCACCTACCACCTCACGTCTCACTAGAGCGGAGGGGGCTACGGTTCCCCCGCTTATCTGCAAAAGGGGTTCTCGCCCCTTCTTGACTTAATGTCAGGTCTTTTTTGCCACTAAGGCGCCGGTAACGGGATTCAGGCGGTAGTCAGTAATAGAGCCATCAACAATACGCTCAACGACTGCCTTCGCTGTTGCCAGCGGCACATCGAACCATTCCTGCGGCTGGTAACGCCGCCCGTCCTTGCCGGTAACCGTCACGTTGAGCCGGCGTTCGGCCAGAAACCCATGAATGAGGCTCTCGAACCGCCGTGGATCCAAGTCGAAGCACTCAAAGGTGGTTACGATCTCGACAGGCGCCTCCAGATAGGTCGAGTCACTCTCGGCACCACGGATCCGCTGCTCCACGGAGCTTTCTGTGTAGCCGATTTTGAGAATATCGCCGCGGCCGGCGAGCGCCGGATCAGTGCTTTTCGAGCGCAGAATGTAGATCCAGCCCGATCGCTTGGCCCGGTGGCTAACGCCCTGGGAGCGATCGAACACTGTATCTCGGTCCAGCAGGATGCGCCGGCCTAGCTTGTCCTTGTACAGGGCACGACTGAGCGAGCGGTGAAGGAGGTTGGATTCGGTCCCGTTGTCGAAGATCACGCGCAAACGCGGGTTGGAGCGCCCGCCTTCGCGGGTATCTTCGCCGACCTCGTCCACCAGGCACATGACCCCGTCCAGGATGAAGAAATCGCCTTCGTCGATCTGGGACTCGTACTGGAAGCGCACCTTCTCTGCCAGCCCTTCACGCAGCTGGCGCCGGACATCATCGAACAGCGGCTCGAAACGCCAGAAGTCCTCGCAGCGCGTGCGCTGGGCAATTTCGTCCGGTGTCTCCCGGTCGGTGAAATCAACGTGCTCAGCATCGAAGATTCCGGCATCCGAGCCGCCGAGCAGCTCATCGTCCAGCGAGAGGATATCGTCGAGCGAGCGCACCTGCTCGTGTGCGCTCTCTGGGCTCTGCTCGGCCTGGTCCTCGGTCACCCCTTCGTCGCCACCGGACTCACAGCTGGCGAGGATCCCGAGCTCATCGTAGTCACGCAGAACCGCCAGGCGATTTGGGTCGGCCAGAATCGCCTCAAGCCGGCGAGCAAGACGGCGCTCCTCATCGCCACCGTGCTGTGAGGGGAGGCGGTCGTGCTTGCTGACGAACGCCTCAATCGGCCGGAATCCATCCACGGTGCGTTGGTGCTGCGAGGGCACGGACGGCTTGTCCTTCGAGGCCAGCAGCCGGTCAGCGTCGGGGTCAGACAGTATGTCGTCGAGGCTCTGGTACTCGCGCGGCATTGCCTATTCCTTCTGCTGCTTACGCTCACGGGCCTTGCGCCGGATCCAGATCAGCGCCTCGGCATAGCGTTTCTCCCATGGATCGGTCGCCGACAGCGACGGCTCACGCCCTTTCTCGTCAATGAACCGTTTGATCTTCGGCCAAAGGACAGTGGCTTCTTCCTCGGTCATTTCGATACGCCGGGAGGCGACTTCGTCCTGCAGGGCTTTGAGCACACTTGGCGTGACGGATTTCGACAGGATCTCGTAAGCGCCCTGGAAGGGATTGACCTGGTCGATGAGATCCACTTTCAGGTGATCCAGGTTCACGAACCGGTCGTTGATCTTGAGAAATTGATCGCCGCCAGGTGCGGGGTCATCCCCAGTCTCCTCGGTCTCGTCGGTGCCGGGAACCACCCTGGGGCTCGGCCGGTTATCGTCGACTTCATCCGGGTTCACGATGTCGGCATTCTCCGGCAGATCCTCGGAGTTGTAGATCCCACCGCCGCCGCTCAACGCCATCTGCGCGGTGACACCGCGACGGATCAGCTCCACGTCTTCCTCGCCGAGATCCGGATGGAGCTTGCGCACCACCTCGGGCAGCACCGACAGGTTGACCACTTCCGGCTCCACACCGCCGCCCATCAGCGAGGCCTGAACCCGTGGGTCCTGAACCAGCTCGGCCCGGATCTGATCACCATCGGTGTTCAGAATGTCGAGCACATGCTGGGGCGCCTCGTTGCCCTCATCATCACGGATCTCGATACTAGGCTCCGGGCTGGGGTCATCCGGATTAACCCGAGGGCGGAAGCGGAAGTTCGGTGCCAGAACCTGCTCCATCAACAGCGACACAGAGATCGCCTTGAGCATGTTGTTCACCGCCTCCTTGACCTCCTGGTCCTCCGCATCGGGCTGGGCGATCAGGTTAGTGAACTGGGCGTGGCGCTTTCCCGGGGCATCCCGCGTGGCACGGCCGATGATCTGGACGACCTCGGTGAGGCTGTTGCGGTAGCCGATCGTCAGCACATGCTCACACCAGGGCCAGTCGAAGCCCTCCTTGGCCATGCCCAGAGCGATGATGATGTCCATGTCCTCGCGTTGCTGGTTCTGGCGCAGGTACTCCATCACCTTCGGTCGCATCGGGTTGTCATCGACCAGGTTGGCGACCTTGAGATCCTTCCCGTGTCGGCCCCGGACGTAGAAGATGCCTGTCTCTCGGTCCTGGTACTCGATGTCCCCGAGGGCATCGATGATCCCGTCTGCCTCACGGTATTTGTCCTTGGTGGACTCGCGTGAGTTGACGTTGGGGATGTAGACGATGGTTTTGAGCGCCGGATCCAGCACTTCCTGTACCGCTTCCAGGTAACTGCCGGAGTAGAAATGGTAGCCGATCCCGAGCGATTTGAGATGCTGGTAGCCGCTGAGCTGCTCGTAGTAGGTGTAGGTCACCTTCTCGAACCGCGATTCATCCTCCGGCATGAGCACGGGCACCGCATCCCCGCGGAAATAGCTCCCGGTCATGGCCACAACGTGAGCGTCGGAGTTCGACATCACCGAATCGATCAGTGCCCCCAGACGGTTGTCCTGGTCGGCGGAGACATGGTGGAACTCATCGATGGCCAGCAGTGTGCCGTTGAAGTCTTCAGGTGAGAGCTGGTCAAAAGCGAAGCGAAGGGTGGCGTGCGTGCAGACCAGTGTACGGGCGGCCAGGGCCTCATCGGTGTCGGCCATGAACCGCTTGAACGCATCAATCTTGCCGCGCTCATCGTCGGCGGTGGCCCGGCAGAGGTTATTGCGATCGAGGACCTGCCAGTCCGCGTAGAAGCCGTGTGAGGTCAGGTCCGTGGTATCGAACGACGCCCCGATGGAAGTCTCAGGCACAGCAACAATCGCCTTGCCTAGCCCCTGGTGGATCAGCTTATCCAGCGCCAGGAACATCAATGCCCGGGACTTACCGGAGGCCGGCGGGGCCTTGATCAGAAGGTACTGCTGATCGCGGGAGGCGTAGGCGCGGGCCTGCATCTCGCGCATGCCCAGTTCATCGGTATTGGTGCTGGTGCCTTTCTGGCCGTATTCGACCCGAATCAGATCCGGCATGAGGGCTCCTTATCCCTGGGTCTGCTCTTCGGCAAGCAGTTTCTCATATTGCGCCAGCAGGTACTCCTGGCGTTCGGCCTGATCCCGGAACGGGCGGTCCCGGTAGAGCTTTTCAACCGCCCGGTCTAGCTCACGATGCGCTTCCAGAAGCGGTGCCGGCATCTTGTCCGGATCGTACATCTGGGCCATCGTCCAGTCGAAATAGTCTTCCCGGATCATCAGAATGTTGTCAGCCAGTTTTTCGATCGTTTCCTTCTGACGCGGGCCCGCATCAGGCCAGGGAAAGGTGTTGTAGACCAGTTTGGCCGAGTAGCGGTAATCACTTTTGAGGCGCCCGCCCACGAGTCTCAGCCACGCCATGTGCATCGAGGACATGAGCAAGGCAAACTCGTAGTAAGTTCCGTTAGGGATCATTTGGTTTAGATCAGTGGATATTACATCAGATCCAAAAAAACCGACGGGCGCATACTGACGGCGCTCAGAGGTGACACGCGGAACCAATATGTATTGCCCTTTCTCTGGATGACGGTTTTCGTCGAAAAGATGCGGTGTTTTGGCTTTTTCTCTTGTCGCTTTTTTCCTGCTATCTAACCGGTATTGGCGCACCTTCTCAATACGATCCTTTACTTGCGGCATGGACTCAATCTGTTCCCAGGAAGCGCCAACCAACCATAAACACCACCTTTCTTTGCCATTGAGATATTCATCTGCACCCAAGAGCCGTTTAATCCAAGCCTCAGATTTAGGCTCAGCTTCGATGAGGGACCGCTTCTCCTGTGGAGTCAATATCAGGAAGCCACCATCGGTAGGCTGATTTCCCCTGGTCATTGGCCGTGCTCCGCGAAAGGGTTTGCGACGACTTGATACCGTCGTAGGGGCGCCGGCTACCAGGTACGGGCTTATGTTATCTACTTCTTGAACTCGCCAGCCATCAGGCCCTTTCTTGAAAAGTCGGCGCTTCCGGCCGCACTCGGAGCTAAGCCCAATAATAACAACATGGACGCCAGCTGTTCCTTTGGCGCTGTTAGACCATGAAAAGGTCTGGTACGCAAAATGGATTACAGCGCCTTTACGAAGAAGGCCGGGCCATAGCATTCCGGTTTGCTCGCCCTGACAAATTGAGTTTGTGGCAACAAGCCCGACCTCTACATCCCACTTCGATGTGAGATCAGCCGCCTTCCAGAAAAAGGCAGCCACATAATCCAAATACCGATGTCTCGGGAGCTGCCCCAAAAAAATACAATCCATATCCGCATTTTGCTGGTCGCTGCGCCAGGTTGCCCCCAGAAACGGCGGATTCCCGCAGATGTAGATCTCATTGTCAGGCGCAGACGGCAGAAAACGCTCCCAATCCATTCTCAGCGCATTGCCAAGCTCGATGTTGGCACCCGACTTCAGAGGGAGTGTTGGCGGCGCATCTCCGAACTCTTCCCGGAAAGCCTTGTTCATCTGGTGCTCGGCCAACCAAAGCGAGAGCAAAGCGGTCTCATGGGCGAAATCATCGATCTCCACCCCATAGAACTGGGTAAGACGGATCCCGGACATGAAGATAGTCTGCTGAGAGGTGACCGCATCCAGAGCCCGGAAAGCCTCCATCTCCAGCCTGCGGAGCTCCTTGTAGGCCAGAATGAGGAAGTTGCCACTGCCGCAGGCCATGTCGGCTACAACAATACGCTGAAGCCGCTCCAGAAAGGCTTCCAGTTTCTTCCGGCTGCCTTTGGCTGACTCCAGGTCGGCTTCGAGCTTGTCGATGAATAGCGGTCGCAGCACCTTCATGATGTTTGATGGGGAGGTGTAGTGCTGGCCTAAGTTACCGCGTTGTTCCGGGTCGATCACCGACTGGAACATGCTGCCGAAGATGTCCGGGTTAATCTCCGACCAGTCGAGACTGCCGGCATCGATGATCATGCGCCGGCTCCGTTGGCCCAGACGCGGGACCTGAATCTCATCCCGGAACAGCCCGCCATTGACGTAGGGAAACCCCTCCAGGTGCACCGGTTCGCTGCCATCGCGATTGGGCTTGTTCAGAACCCGGAACAGGTTTGAGAAAAACTCGGCCGTGTCACTGCCCTGGGTATGCTGGCGCAGGGCATCGGTGAACTGCTGCGGCTCAAAGATCCCGGTGTCTTCCGCATAGAGGCAGAACAGAAGACGGGAGAGGAAGACATTCAGGGCATGGGTCTGCTCGCGCGTTTCCAGGGTATTCTCGCGCCGGATCAGATCGCACAGCCGGCCCATCTTTTCAGCCGCTTTGACATCAGCCGCTGCCTCGTTGTGTGTCTGCGCCTTCTCGAATCCGGCCATCGGCAGAAAGAAGCTGTAGTAACGAGGCAAATCGCTGAAGTCGCATTCCATGCGATCATTCACTTTCGTGTCGTAGGCCACCAGCTCCTGAAAGTCAGTAACGATGACGAAGCGGAGTTGGTGCTGGCCAACGAGCGGATCATCCCTCATCCGGCCTGCGGCCTCGTGAACATCTTCGCCAGGTCTATCTGCTGCGTGGAAGTAAACGGTGTTCTTGATCGCAATATCTCCGGAACCGGCCGGGGCCAAGTTGCGAGCCCCGACGTTTCGGACCTGAGTAATCGTCGCCTTCGGCACTTTGTAGGCATGCAGGAAGGTGAAGATGAACTCCATTGAGTCGCCGGCGACAGCGTCCTCCAATGCCTGCATGAGTTCGGTTTGGTTCAGTGTTGCCATTCTTCCCCGCTGCGTACTCGATTAGAGACTAGAGACATTGCACAAAGACCTGCGGCTCTCTCACTTTGAAAAGACAAGCACTTTCGCGTTTGCCGGATGATAGACCTCTCTTCAGGGTAACAGTAAATTATTAGCAAGCCTCTCTCAGCATGAACTCCTGGTGGTTTGATCGGTGCAGGCTCAATATGCGTGTCTAAGTACTAGACAATATTGGACAGATACTGACAGAGACCCCTTATTGAGGAAGGGTGGATAGCTTCTCGCGGTAGCTCTCCACAAAGGCATCATGGAGCTCTATGCCTGCCAGCTGCCCGTAGGAGCAGCGCGGACACTTGTCCTGCCCTTTCCAGGTCAACGCCCAGCACCGAACGCACTCTTGGACGTGCCTAACCCCTTTCGACAGAAAGCTTTCCAGCATGTTGTCACAGTAGCGTCGATGTTGAGCTGAACTGATCAGCTGCTGCAGCTGCAGTTTTCGCTGCTCGTCAGCATGTTCCTGCCGTTGGCGCCGCTCTTGCTCTTCCTTGCTCACCACCTGATACTCGTGCCCACCGGGGGCTTTCTCCAGATACCCAACCGATACTAGGACCCGATAGAACCGCCTCATGAGATTACGCGGGGTTGTCAGGACTTCTCGCTCCTGGGGAGACAGGAAATCCGTGGGGGCTTTAGCCCGAGCTTGTCGGTTCCGCCAGCTTGGAGGCTTTATCGCGTTCCACAATTCGACCGCCAAGGGGTCAAAACCGAACAGGGACTGAATAAACTCCACATCGTTCTGGAGCATGTGATAATTGTGATTGCTGAGGGCGCTACGCAGAATCCGGAACTGCCACACGATAGGGTGAGCCTGAACAATCCAGTCACCCTCCAGGGGCGTTCCCACGCATTCGACTGGCAGTCCCCACCACGCGCAAAACCCCGTGATGTCATCCCGCCACTCCTCGATGGTCTCCGACCACTTTTCGCGTCGACTCTCACGCAACTGGTTCTGAGCCTCCGGCTTGGCCATCTGTCTAAGCATGTCGATATGCTCGGGGTATCTGCGACGCTGCTCTTCTATTTCAAGCGCTTTTTGATGGTCTTTGTCATGCTTACGCCTCTGATCCTGCCGGATCCAGGCATTGTGCTTCGCCGCCTTCGCCTCAAGTTCTTGTCGTGTACGGTGCACACGTCTCAGGTCATCGTACAGTGACACCCGGTACCATCGCCGAGGGGCACTCTCGATGACAGCCTCGCGCAGCGCATCAATGTCTCGGGCGGTCTCAGGGGCAATCCTGCTGAGATCAATCTCCATGACATTATCCAGCCCGGCCGCCTTGCTCTCTTCGACGAAATGGGTAACCCCAATTTCGATATGGACCGATGCGCCATTTTTCAGCTCTGCTATAAGATCTGGCCGCCATGACGCTACGTTTTTCTCGGCGTGAAGACCGTTGAGCTCACTGCGGTGAGGGCCGAACCGCGCCTTGCCTCGGAGCGGAGAGCCATCAATCAATGTCACCTCAAGGGGGACCGCGTACGGCGGCAGTGTGATCGCGGACTTCTCCAGGATGATCTGCTTCGCCATCTTGTGCAGGGCGCTTTCATAACCGCCGGGGCATTCGGGGCTGCGGTAATGGGAGAAGTAGGCCTGCTTGTGCTCCCCCTGATTGGAAATTAGAGAGCTGCCGCATCCGGGACAGACGCATTGGCACCTCAGGCCTCGTGCTACCTGCTCTGGTGGGTACATCTGTCCTTCATACTCACCGAAGAGAACGCGCAACTTAGTTTGCGTTTTTGTGGTATCGCTCATTCTTTACTGAGAAATCCGTGTCATCTGCGGGCCTGGAACAAGCTAAGCTCTGGGATCCTCCGCCTGCAAGAGCAGGGCTGCCACAGTGTGCCAGCGCCGACACATGACGGCACCAAGGGTGGCCTGTCTCCAATGGAGCTCCAAAAGCGATACTGTCAGCGACGCTCAAGTGTCTAGAATATCGTGGGCTTGCCACTTTTCCGCTTCTTATCTCATGTAGACGCAATGTAGACACTCCGATTGCTCTTGTGTCGAACATAGCGGTCTATGCTATTTTCGAGAGAACGCATCAAACCTAACGTACTTATTTTTTCCAATGGAATGAACAATGGTAGATTTTGCGGCGCTACGGGCTAAAAAGAAAAAAAGCTTTCCCCAAGACCCTCTTGAAATTTTTCGTAGGCTCCCGAAGCCGCCTGAAATCAATGATCTATATACTAGCCAGTCGGAGGTCTTAAGAGGCTGGCATGAACGAAGGGACGAAAAAGACGTTGTGCTCAAACTTCACACAGGGGGCGGGAAAACACTAGTTGGCCTCTTGATTGCGCAATCTTCGTTGAACGAAAATCAAAGACCTGCCCTCTACCTAGCCCCGAATAACCAGCTGGTAGATCAAGCGCTCGAAAAGGCGCAAGAATACGGAATTCCAGCTGTTCGTTATAACAGGCAAGGCTTTCACGAAGATTTTCAGAATGGTGAATGCATCCTTGTCGCAAACTACAAGTCACTCTTCAATGGTAAGAGCAAGTTCGGTGTGGAGGGATCGACTAGTTACACAGAAGTTGGGGCCATAATTCTGGATGACGCCCACGTGGCATTTTCAGATATTCGTGCTGCTTTCACCATAGAGATTGGGCGCGAAAGCGACCAAGAACAAGAGATATATCGAAAGGTGACTGATCTTTTTCGAGATTCTTTTAGAGATGAATCGAAACTCGGCACATTCGATGACATTCGAGCTGGCAGCGATCCCGGAGTATTGGAGGTTCCACACTGGGCGTGGACTCAATACTTAGAAGCTGTGAGAGAGGTATTAACAAGCTCGGGAGTAGCAAACGAATTTGCTTGGCCTCTAATTCGAAATCATCTTGAAATGTGCCAAGCATTTATCAGTCGCAGTAGGATTACAATAACTCCTATTCTACCTTTGACCAGCATGTTCCCGACATTCCTCAATGCGCCTAGAAGGGTTTATATGTCTGCCACTATCGCTGACGATAGTGAGCTAGTTCGAACTTTTGGCGCCTCAGGTGACGCCGTGAGAAATCCTTTGAGCTCCCGCTCGTTAGCAGGTGTAAGTGAGCGAATGGTTCTCGCACCGTCACTGATGGATTATTCTCCTGATCCCTCAGCAATAGCACGAAAGCTACTAACTTTTTCTGTCGAAACTAAAAAAGCTGGCGCGGTTATCCTAACCCCTTCAAACAAAACTGCAGAGGGCTGGACCGATGTAGCTACTAAGCCCAGCTCGTCGGATAAAGTTAATGAAGTAGTGTGTGAGCTACAGAAAAAACAAAGCCTCGGGCCCTACGTTTTTGCAAATCGCTATGATGGCATTGATTTACCCGGTGATTCCTGTCGTCTGCTGGTAATGGATGGCTTGCCAAAAGGAACATCCGACTACGAGTTACATCGAGCAACAGTCTTGCAGGGTGGGGAAAGCCTAGCCAGAATCGTAGCACAAAGGATTGAACAGGGCATCGGGCGGGCCGCTAGGGGAGCCGGTGATTACTGCGTCGTTTTCTTAGTGGGGTCGGATTTGTCAGCTTGGATTGCCAAAAAATCGAATTTTGATTTTCTGACTTCACCAACCAAAGCACAACTAGAAATGGGTATTGAGGTTAGCAAGGATATTAGCTCTGATACTGAACTTCTTGATACTGTTAACCTTAGCTTCGAACGAGGTACAGACTGGACGTCATTCCACGCGGAACAACTGGCCGATTTGGTTGATGAACAAGCAGAAACCGCAAAACAGATAACTGTTGCGGATTTAGAAAGAAAAGGAGTTGAGAATTGGAGAAGCGGAAATCTTGAAAAATCAATTGAAAATTTTGAAAATGCGGCGAACAACTGCGATTCAGGAGATAACCCCCTTAAAGGTTTTCTCTTGCAGCTTGCAGCGAAGGTTGCAAATTTTTGGGGTAACGAAGATCTCTTCAATGATTTACAACGACAAGCATATTATTTAAACAAGTCATTGCAGCGTCCGAAAATTG
>ENA-ORCO01000766-ORCO01000766.1-marine-metagenome-genome-assembly--contig:-NODE-766-length-12800-cov-2.865676_pt1 | contig 12800 bp, 17 predicted proteins | sample MGYA00248633_ERZ508508 | MGnify/ENA primary metagenome ERZ508508 (study PRJEB26179, sample SAMN06268845) | marine metagenome | isolation source: A23 P1 aerobic enrichment on pine of planktonic cells taken...
TGCACTGGTGGTCGATGACGCCGCCGAACTCCGCCTCCCAGTCGATCCGGTCTTTGCCGGCGGGGAGGGTGACCTCGGAGTTGGGTGTGGCGACGGCGTTGGGGCCCTTGAGAAAGAGCAGGGGACGGTCGGGGATCTCGGCGTTCGACTCGGCGGCGTGGTCGGCGTAGTTGAGGCCGACACAGACGATCTTCGAGGGGTCGCAGGGCGCGAGCAGGTCGACCTCGTCGTGGTCGTAGGTCACGTCGCCGAAACTGACCGTTTCGTCGTCGTAGGCCCCGGTCCGGACGGCGCCGGCGGGGTCGCGGAATCGTGCGTGTCGCATACGTCAGCGGATGACGAGGCCGCCGGCAAAACCGTTCCGTTCGCCCGCGGGACCGCCCCGGTCGTTCATCTGGGGCCGGCATCGGTCACGGGGCGTATACGTTCGGGCTCCTTCTCACGAACTGAGAGCACCGAACGGGGTTGATAGGTGAACTGGGCCTTTGCGCGGATATGGAGCCGCAACCGCCACCGGGAATACAGGTTCGACTGGCCGTCGACGCCGCCGAGGCGTGTCCGGTCGCCGCGGCGACGGCAGGTGAGGCGACCGGCGGCGCGGCGAGCGCCCGGTCGGTCTCGTGGAGCAGGGCCGGCGACGGCAACCGCGTCGTCGAAGAGTTCGACCTCGTCGGCGGTCGGGGTTCAGACGAGCCACCGGCCGGGACGGCCGCGGCAGACTCCCCCGCTGACGCGCCCCCGGAGGGCCTCCCGGCCGACGCGTCGGTCGTGTTCGAGACCGACGACACACGGCGCGTCCGCTTCGAACGGAACGGGACCGACTGTGCCTGCGATGCGGTCGAACGCCACGGAGCGCCGGTCATCGACGTCAACGCGACCGGAGGGACGCTCCATCTCACCTTCCACGCGGCGGACGTGGAGACGGTTCGCGAGGTGGTTACCGACCTCCGCGAGGGGTTCGGCTCGGTGCGCATCGACCGACTGGCTCGCACCGACGAGGAGCCGGCCGACCGCGTCGCCGTCGACAGGGGGCAACTGACCGACCGCCAGCGGGAGGTCCTCGAGACGGCCATGGAGATGGGCTACTTCCAGCGGCCGCGCGAGGCCAACGCCACGGAAGTCGCCACGGCGCTGGACATCTCCCCCTTGACGTTCGCCGAACACCTCGCGTCGGCCCAGTCGAAGGTGCTCGGGTCGCTGCTGGAAGGATCGGCGTGACCGCGCGACGGTCTTCCCCGAACATATTCCTCTTGCCGAACATATTTGGAAAAGAGACTGTGGATAATTTTTATCACTCCGGGAGGTTCAGTCGAGACACATCTCCCCCTCGACACAGTAGTTACGGACTGGAAGGTCGTCGAGGCGCTCGCCAAACTCGGCGGCGAGCGCGCCGAGCGCGCGACCCTGGAGATCGCCGAGGACGACGTGGGCCCGCGCCGAGGCCATCGTCGCGCTCGACCGACTCGACCGCGAGGCACACACCGAGCGCATCAAGGCCGCGCTCGACGACGACCACCACGCGCCGCGGCGCAACGCGCTCGTCTCGATATTCAAACACCGCGGCGAGGACGCGCTCGAACCGCTGCTCGACGCCACCGACGACGAGAGCGAGCGGGACGCGCTCGTGGTCGACCTGCCGTCCGGGACGGGCGACGTGGTGCTCACGACCTTACAGGTGGTCGGCCTCGACGGCGTCGTCTTTGTCACCACGCCCTTCCACGCGGCGGTCACCGACACCGCCCGCTCGCTGGAGTTGTTCCGCGAGAACGAGGTGCCCGTCTCCGGCGTCGTCGTCAACATGGCCGGATTCACGTGTCCGTCCTGCGGCGACGAACACGACCTCTTCGAACACGGTGACCCGCTGGAGGGCATCGACGCACCCGTCCTCGCCGACCTCGACTTCGACCCCACGGTCCAGGGCACCCCCCGGCCCGGTGCGGTCCCGGACCCACTGCGAACGCTGGGGGAGGACGTTCACGAGCGCGTCACAGACATCTGGGCGGCGGACGTGCCCGAGGAGGCCGTCGACCTGCGCGGCGTCGACGCGGAGGCGCGCCACAAGCGCGTTCGCGCGGGGTTCGAGGCGCGCTCGAGCGGCGAGTCCTTCGCCCTGGTCAGCGACCGCGACCCGACGCCGGTTCGCTCCTTTCTCGCCTCCCTCTCCGACGACATCGACGACCCGGACGACCTGGAGCCGTTCGCCGTCGAGCGACTGAATCCCGAGATATGGGTGCTCGAGACCGAGCGGCCGTAAGTGCCAGCGGGGCGCCCGTGAGCGACAGCGGGGCGCCCGTGAGCGACAGCGGGGCGATTCCGGACCGCGCGGGAGCGGTCACTCCTCGTAGGGCTGGACGACCACGAAGCCCCCGGATCCGGTGAACTCCATCTGGATGGCCTCGCCGGAGGTCTGGCCGACTTCGAGTTTCTTGTTGGTCGCGATGGCGGGGTCGAGGCCGGCGCTCCAGGCGACGGTGGCGTCGGGGTCCGTGTTCACCGGCGGCGTCAGCACGAGCGGGTCGCCGTGGGTCGTCAGCGCGACCAGTCCGGGACCGGTGAGGTAGACGTTCGTCAGGCCGCCGGAGACGGCCTCGGAGACGCTCCCGACGGTGTTTATCTCGTAGTCGATGTCCGACTCGAACGAGAGGATGTCGTCGCCGCTGACGGAGATCGATTCCCCGTCGTCGAGTTCGAGTACCTGTACCTTCTTGCCCTGGTCGGCGACGTAGAGGTGGCCGTTCCCCTCGGCTTCCATCACCGGGGTTCCCTCGCTGGCGACCGCTTCCTTGATGAATCCGGTGACCCCGCCCTCGGCGGAGGACTTCCCGGTGAAGGTAAAGTCGCCCGTGTAGCCGATCATCGACCCGGCCTTGACTATCACCGAGCCGTCGACGGTCACGTCGAGCGTGTAGCTGTTCTCCGTCTGGAACCGTTCGTCGGAGTCGGTGGGTGCGTGCTCCGACGCGAATCTGTCTACGTCCATGCGTTCACTCGGCGTGACGTGCCGACGGCCGATATAACTCGTCGCAGCGTTTCAGTGACAGCAACACCGCCGCGCCGAACTGGCCGCCTTCCCGTCGCTTTTACCGACCCGCCGCGAACGGACGCCAATGGGTTCGCAGGGATTCACCGAGGTGACGCGGCTCGCCGCCGCCCGCGAGGCACTCCTCGCGGCCGTCGACCCGCCCGACGCGACCGAGTCGGTCGCCGTCGCGGACGCCGCCGGACGGACGCTCGCCGAGGGCGTCGCCGCGACGCGTGACGTGCCGGGGTTCGACCGCGCGGCGATGGACGGCTACGCCCTCCGAGCAGCGGACACTCACGGCGCGAGCGAGCGCTCGCCGGTCAGGCTCGACCTCGCGGGGGGCGCCGCGGGGCAGGACGAGGAAGTGACGGTCGGCCCGCGACAGGCGGGGTACGTCCACACGGGGAGTCCGCTTCCCGACGGTGCGGACGCCGTCGTCAAAGTCGAGCGGACCGAGAAACGGGGCGACGCCGTCGAGGTTTCGCTGTCGGTCCCGCCGGGCAACGACGTCGCACCCGCCGGCGAGGACGTCGAGAAGGGCGCCCACCTCTTCGACGCCGGCCGTCGCCTGCGCGTCTCCGACCTGGGGCTGCTCAAGGCCGCCGGCCACCGGACTATCGGGGTCGCGCCCCGGCCGACCGTGAGCGTGATCCCGACCGGCGAGGAACTCGTCGATTTCGACCCCGGCTACGGCGAGACGACCGAAACCAACGGGCTGACGGTCTCGCGACTGGTCGAGCGCTGGGGCGGCGACGCCACGTATCGCGATATCGCCACCGACGACGCCGAGGCGCTGGCCGCCGCCATCCACCGGGACACCGACCACGATATCGTCGTGACGACCGGCGGGTCCTCCGTCGGCGAGCGTGACCTGCTCCCGGCCGTCGTGGACGAACTCGGCGAGCTTCTGGTCCACGGTGTTGCGCTCAAGCCCGGCCACCCCGTCGGTTTCGGCGTCGTCGACGGGACGCCGGTCCTGACGCTGCCGGGCTATCCCGTCTCCTGTCTCGTGACCGCGGTGCAACTTCTGCGTCCGGCCATCGCCCGCGCCGGCGGGTTCGAACCGGAGTCGTTTCCGGCGTTCGAGGCGACGCTCGACGGCAAAATCGCCGGCGAAGTCGGCACCCGGTCGTTCGTCAGAGTTCGTCGGACTAATGGGTCCGAACGCGACGAGAGCAACGACGATGACGAGGACGACGGCCGCGATGACGACGGCGGCGAGAATGGTGACGACAGCGATAACGCCCTCCCGACGGTCGAACCGGTGCGCGGCGGCGCCGGCGTCCTCTCCTCGGTCGCCGCGGCCGACGGCTGGGTCGTCGTCCCCGAGAACCTGGAAGGGGTCGCCGACGGGAACCGGGTGACCGTCCAGCGGTGGGAAGCGTTCGTCTGAGACGGTCGACGGTACCGATTTCACTGACAAGCCTCGGGCTTGACCCCGAGGCGGTTGACGGATGTCTCGCTCAGGGTTCGTCTACGTGCGATCGACGATATTCACGGGAAAAACTATCTATCTTCCCGTACTAACTGCGTCTATGTCGAAATCGATAGACGAGCGAGGCCGGATCTACCTCCCGAAGGACGTGCGCGAGCGGTACGGCGAGACGTATCGCATCGTCGAACTGGCCAGCCACGTCGCGCTGTTCCCGGTCGACGAGGACCCGGTGGAGGGACTCCGAACTGCCGTTGGCGACGCCTTCGACAGGGAAGACGCCGAAGGGCTGAAAGCCGAGGCTCGTGACCGGATCTCCCGGGACATCGACGAGGAACACGGCGAGCGGTCCGCCCCGACCGAGGACTGAGCTGTGTACGTCGAAACTGACTTTCTCGTCGCGCTGATCAAAGACGACGACTGGCTTCAGGACGCCGCGCTCGCGGCGCTCGAAGACCGTGACGACGTCCAGACATCGATCCTGGCATACGCCGAAGCCCTCGTTCTCTTTTACGACCGCGACCGGGCGGGGTACGACATCGACGTACCCCGAGCAGTGACGAACCTACTCGAACTCGTCCCGGTCGCGCCCGAACGCCACGAGGAAGCCGTCCTCGCGGCGGCGGCGTTCATCGAAGAGGACGGGATGACGCCGTTCGACGCCCTGCACGCCGGACTGGTCGCGACCGGCGACGAACGAGTCCTCTCCAGTGAAACGGACTACGACGCTGTCGGCCTCGAGCGACTGTCCTTGTCGAGCTATCGGGACGAGTGACGACCGCCGACCGCTGTCGCCGCTCACTCCGATCGTTTACCGATTCGTCGCTCACTCCGATCGTTTACCCATTGGTCACTCACTCCGGCCGTTCGTGGGACCAGAACGTCTCCTCGACGGTGACCTCCTTCTTGAACAGCGGCACTTCCTCCTTTAGCCGGTCGATCCCGTCCTCGACGGTCCGGAACGCCTCCGCGCGGTGGCCCGCGAGGACGACGACGAAGACGATGTCCTCGCCCGCCTCGACGACGCCGGTGCGGTGGTGGAGGCGGACTTCCCGGACGCCCTCGCGTGCTTCGAGATCCTCGCGGATCGCGGCCATCCGCTCTTCGGCGACGCCGTCGTACTTCTCGAACGCCAGACTCTCTGTCGGGGGGTCTTCGGGGTCTTCCTGCGCTCTGACGCGACCCGTAAAGGTCGCGATGGCGCCGGCATAGCGGGCCTCGGGCGACTGCGTGACTTCGGCGACGAGCGAGCCCAGCGTCTCGAACGGTTCTTGGGATTCGAGCGTGTCGACGAGGGCGTCGACGTCGACGGCGTCGGCATCGGCCGCTTCGAGGACCGTCTCGCCGGCGTAGTCGCGCCCGTCCAGCGCGACGGTCGGAATGTCGGCGTCGCTGTACCCCTCGACGAGCGCGTAGTCGTAGTCGGGCGCGAGGTCGGCGAGTGTCCCATCGAGCGTCCGGCGCTCGCCGGTCGCGAACCACCCCTCGTCGTCGGTGATCCCGTAGGTGGTCGCCGCCCCCGCATCGCGGTGCCGGGCGGTGTCTTTCCCCGCGGTGTCGAGGTCCGGAGACGAGTTGAGATGTTTGACCGTGGCAACGCGGCCCCGCTCGCCGAGGCGTTCGACGAGGCGCTCGACGAGTGTCGTCTTCCCCGTCTCCGAGTGACCGGCGATCCCGAGGACCTTCATGCCGAGTCGTGGGGCCTCCTGGCCCATAGGGGTAGCGACATATGCAATCGTCGCGTAGCGACAAGCGATGGTCGACGCGCTCGCGGTTCGCGGCGTCGTGCTCGCCGGCGGCGCCAGCACTCGCTTCGGCGACGACGAGAAGGCGCTCGCGACGCTCGACGGCCGACCGCTCGTGGCACACGTCGTCGGTGCTGTCGCCGCCGCGACCGACGGCCGGCCGATACTGGCTGTCGCCGACGAACGGCAGGGTGAACGACTCGCCGATGTGCTCGACGGCGCTGGCGGTCTTGACAGCGTTGGCGGCGGCGCTGGCGGTCCTGATGGCTCCGATGAGCGCTCCCTGGAGGTCGAGACGGTCGTCGACACGCCCGAGTTCTCTGGGCCGCTGGCGGGACTGTTCGCCGCCGTCGAGCGCGCCGACGTGGACTGGCTGTTCGCCTGTGCCTGTGACATGCCGCTCGTGACGCCTGCGGGGATCGCCGCGGTCCGTGAGGCCGCCCTCGCCGTCGCCGACGGGTCCGGCCCGAATGCCGACGGGCCCGGTTCGGACGCCGACGGGTCCGGCCCGAATGCCGACGGGCCCGGTTCGGACGCCGTCGTTCCGGTGGTCGACGGCCACGACCAGCCGTTGCATGCCATCTATCGACGGTCGGCGCTCGAAGCCGCCCGCGAGGCGCTCTCGGCGGACGACGCGCTGATGGCGCCGCTCGACGAACTGGACGTGATTCGGGTCGACGCCGCGGATCTGGACGAGTCGCTCGCAGCCGCGACGACGAACGTCAACACTCGTGCGGACCTCGACGCGTTGCGTGACGACGGCCCCGACCGGCGTGATTGACGGACGTTCGATGGGCGGATTGGCGGACGTTCGATGGGTGGACTGACGGTCAGCTCTCGTCGAGTCGGTGGCCGCAGGCACACTCGCCGATACAGTAGCTCGTCTCGGCCGGCGACGCGTCGACGCCCATCGACGCGAGGGCGGTCAGCGCCGACCGCTCGCCGTCGACGGGTGGCCGAACTCGCGCCGCGGTCGCGCCGTACGGGCGTGCACCCACGTCGAGTCGCGCCGTTATCGCTCCCGTCGCGTGGTTGACCACGGCCACCTCGTCGTTGCTTCGGACCGGCACGTAGAGTTTCTCTCGGTCCGGTCCCCAGGTACCGGCGTAGGCGGACCCGCCCAGGTCGATCCGCTCCCGGACCCCTTCGCCCTCCAGGTCGACGACAGTCACGTCGTTCGACCCAGGCGTGAACACGTACCCGGTCGTCGAGCCCGGGCCGATTTCGCTGGTCAGCGGGCGGCGGCCGAGGCCGTCCGCGGCCGTGAGTCGCGTCAGTTCGACGGGGGTCGCGGGGTCGCTCGTGTCCCAGATACTCTCGGTCCCCGACTCGCCCTCGCTGTGTTCGACGAGCAATCGGTCGCCGTCCCAGGCCGCCGTCGCCATCCATGGCGCGGCCGCGCCCCCGCCCCCGTCTGCGACCGGGTCGACCGGGACCTGCGTCTCGATTTCGAAGGCCGCGATATCGACGACGGTCAGCGTGTCGCCGTAGAGGTCCGGAACGTACGCGTACTCGCCGTCGGGGTGGACCGTCACGTCACAGGGTCCGGGGCCGTCCTCGTCGCCACGTCCCCCCTCGTCGGAGCGGTCGATCTCTGCTGTGACCTCGCCGAACGTTTCCGACGCCGGGTCGGCGTCGACGCGCACCTGCGCGTGGCTCCCGCGGGCGCTGACGATCAGGTGTGAACCGTCCGGTGTCAGTTCCTGCCAGTTGGCGCCGGTACCGGTTTCGACTCGGGCGAGGTCTGCGAGATGCCCGGCGGAGAGCGCGCGGACGCCCCGGTCGACGTTTAGCCAGAGTGGGGCGCCGGGATCGGTCGCGATCCGGGGCGTGAACTGATTCGAGGGGAACGACGCCGTCAGGTCGAGGTGGCGGGTCCCGACGACCGAATCGGTCGCAGTGTCGATCACGGTCACCGTCCCGTCGCCGGTGTTGAAGACGAAGACGGTGTCGGCCGCGACCGACTCGCCGGGATCGGTATCGGTCGCCGCGTGGCTTCCGGTGTCGTCCGGCGTGTCCGTCGTTCCACCGCCGTCGGTCGAGTCACCGGCACAGCCCGCGGTCACTGCGGCGCCGGCCGACGCCGACCCCGCCAGGAGGCGCCGACGTGACACCGGCCGTCCGCCGCGCTGGCCGTCCCGGTTCGGATACAGCGGGTCGCCGTCGTCTCCCTCGGTCATAGGCGTGCTATCGGCTGCCGGAGAATATAACTGGTGGTCGTTTTCGCGCCGGGTACACTTCCGTGTCGGACCGCCCGGCGTCTCCGAACGGTTCGTCGCGGCGGTCGTCCGGACGGCGTCTCCGAACGGTCCGTCGCGGCGGCCGCCCGGCCGTCACTCCGAGTACCCTTCCTGCAGAAAGGTGCCCTCGGTCTCGTACATCGAGACGAGTTCCTCGATGAACTCCTCGTAGGATTCGCTCTCTTCCCGGTGACGGTCGAGTCGCTCGCGGAGGCCGTCGCTAAGTTCGATGGTGTGGGTCATGGATCAGTGTCGGGCCCGTGGACCGCGCCCAACCACCTGATACGCACTCGCGGGTGATATAATTCCGCCTCGGCGGGGGCACGCCTATAGGTCGTCGCCTGGTACTGGGTCGCATGGATGACGCGTCCCTCGCACGGCGACTCGGTGACGCGCTTGGCGAGCGCGACGAGACCATCGCGGTGGCCGAATCCTGCACCGGCGGACTCCTCGGGTCGACCATCACGGCCGTCCCGGGATCGAGCGGCTACTTCGTCGGCGGCGTCATCTCGTACATGAACGCGACCAAGCGACGCTTTCTCGCCATCTCCCGGGAGTCGCTCGAGCGCCACGGCGCGGTGAGCGAACCCGTCGCCCGCGAGATGGCCGCGGGGATCAGGGACACCGCCGACACGACGTGGGGAGTGTCGACGACCGGCATCGCCGGTCCGACCGGCGGCACCGACGAAAAGCCCGTGGGGCTCGTCTTCGTCGGCGTCGCCTTCGCGGCTCCCTGGGGGAGCGACGGGTCGTTCGTGCGTGTGACCCGCTACGAGTTCGACGGCGACCGCGACGCGGTCAAGGCCGCAAGCGCCGAGCGAGCGCTCGCCGACCTCGTCGCCGCCGTCCGCGAGCACACCGACTGATTCGACGCCGTCGACCCGGGAGTCCGTCGACTGAACGAGGTGCGAGGGGGTCGGCCGACGCTCGCGGTTACCGGGTGTCCGACCCGGCGTCGTCGGCCGACCCGCGGCCGCCGGTCGTTCCTGCGCCGTCTGCCTCGACGGCCTCCCGGTCGGCGCCGGTCACGGAGCCGTCACCGCTCCCGGACGATCCGGGGGCGTCGCCGCTCCCGTCTTCGGCCGTCGCGTTCCCGGCACCTTCCGCGCGCGCCAACGACACCCGCAACACGACCGCGTCGCCGAGACCACGAACGTATCGATAGGGGACCCTGAGCCCCTTCCCGCCGGTTTCGAGGTCGCGAAACGCGTCGGTTTCGACGTCGGTCACGTACAGCGCGGTGGCGCGCCCGGCGTCTACGTCGACGCCGACGTCGACGGCGGCGCCGAGGCGGTAACCGTCCGCCGTGAACACCGGGACGCCCGACACGTCCGGAATCGGTTCCGCGTCCGCTGTATGGGGGACCATGTGGGAATCCCTGCGCGCGATGACACAAATAGTTCCGGGTCAGCCACCGGCGCGACGGTGGTTCTTTGTTCGCGGCTCCCCGAGCGACCCCATGGCCGAGCAATCCGAACCGCCGGACGCGAGTGACGGCGACACCTTCGGCGTCACCATCCACGTCACCGAGACCGAACTCCGCTTTGTCGTGCAGGTCCCCTCGGAGGTCGACGCCGGCTGGACCGATCCGGAGTCGTTCCAGCGACTGGTCGAGCGGACGGTCTGGGAACTCCTCGACCGCGAGTCCGTCCTCGGCGACGTCGCGGCGGCGACGCCGAACGGCGAGTCGGTGTCGCTGGGGACCGTCACGCTCCGGCCGGACGGCACCCTGGTCGAGCACTCGCTCTCGAATCCGATCGACGAGTCGTGACCGACGTACCGACCGGGCGCCCGCCCGATTCGGACGGCGTTCCCGACGCGGCGAACCGCCGCTCGACCGATCCGGACGGCAACTCCTCCGACCCGAACGACCGTCGCGAGGCTGCGAGCGTCGCGGCCGTCCAGCGTGCGGCGATCGACCGCGCCCTCGTCGATCCCGGGACTGCTCGGCGGTCGCTCGCGCTTGCCGGCGCGCTCGACGACGTGACCCACGACGGGTCCGGGGCCGCCGCCCCCGCGCCGGTGACGACCGCACTCGTCGCCGTGGCCGCCGTCGCCGGCCTGCGGTCGCTCCCCGAACGGGCGTCCGAACCGCCGACACCCTCGCCTGGACCCGCCGGCGACGGGGTCGCCGACGCGGACCCCGATCCCGACCGCCTCGTCGCCGCCGGCGCCGCCGTCGCGGCCCGACGCCCGGACGTCACGATCGACGACGCCGCGGCGCTCGCTGCGCTCCCGGCGGACCGCATTCGCGAGGCTCGGGCCGAACCGGACGACCGAGCCGGCACCGCCGACTGCGACGGGTGGTGAGCCGATGGACGCGCTCGTCCACTTCTCCGTCGGCGTCGCCTGCGGCCTGCTCGTCCTCACCGCCGTCGACCTCCGTCCGCGGGTGGAGTTCCCGCTCGCCTTCGCCAGCGGCGTGTGGGCGCTCGTGCCCGACGGCCACTGGATGCTCTCGGAGGTCGGCCTCGCCGGCCCTGCGTCGGTCTGGAAGGCGTTCCACGCTACGGCCGTCGCGAACGTCTTCTGGCTCCACCGGCTCATCGACCTGAGCGAAACCGCCCGACCGAAACTCGAACAGGGCATCGCGCTCGCCGGCCTGCTCGTCGCCGTGACAGTCTACTACGCGGTCAACGACTGGAAGGAAAAGTAAGTCAGCGCGCGGGCGAAGGCCTCAGTTAGCGGCCCTTGGCCTTGCCGTTCCCGTTCCCATTCCCGTTTCCGTTACCGGGGCTGCCGGAGCCGCCGTCGTCGTCGTCGCTGTCGTCGTCCGAACCGTCGCTGTCGTCGTCCGAACCGTCGCTGTCGTCGTCTGAAGCGTCGCCGTCGTCGCTGTCGGTTTCGTCGTCCTCTTCGTCACTGTCGTCAGCACCGTCGTCGTCGCCCTTCTCGTTGCCGTTGCCGTTGTTCTTGTCTTTGCCGTTCGCCTTCCCGTCCTTGTCCTTGCCGGCGTCTGCGGGCTTGTCGTTCTCGCCGGCACCGTCGCCGCTCTCCGCGGTCTCATTGCCCGTCTCGTCGTCGTTCTCGGCGTCGTCACCGTCGTTTGCGGGACTATCCTCCGGCGACGGCGGTCCCTGCGCGTGCTCCGGCGGACCGCCGGCCTTCTGCTCCATGATGTAGTCGACCACGTACAGCCCCATCGGCCCGCTCACTCCGCTCTCGCGGAGTTGCTGGACGAACGAGGAGACGTTCTGGCCGAAGGCGTCCTCGGAGGCTAGTTCGCCCTGGGAGGAGAGCGTCGCGGTCGTCTCCGCGGTGTCGCCGTCGGCGGACGCCGTCACCCTGACGTCGACCGAGTCGTTGCCGGGCGCCGGGAGGCCGACCTCGCCGTCGGCGTCGGTCGCGTACTCGCCCACGCCGTCGTAAGTGCCGTTGTAGTCGATCGTCTCGACGGTCACCGAGGCGTTCTCGACCGGGTCGTCCCCGAGCGTGACCGTCACCGTGGCGTCGCCCTCGGAGGACTGGTTCACGCCGACCGACAGCGACTCGACCGCGACGAGGGTCCCGCTCGTCGCCGCCATCAGGTCGCCCTCGGTCGCCGTGATGTTCACGGTGACGTTCTGGTCGGGCGTGAGCAGGCTCACGGTCCCGTCGGCGTCGGTCGAGTAGTTACCCGTGCCCGCGTAGGTGTCGTTGTCGTCGACCGGGTCGACGGCCACCGAGGCGTTCTCGACCGGGTCGCCGTACTGCGTGACCGTCGCAGTGATCGTCTCGTTTTCGGTGTCCTGTTCGAGCGCCACGTCGAGGGACTCGGCGCGCGGCACGAGTTCGACGCTCACGGTCGTCGAGACGTTGTCCGCGGCCGCCGTCACCGACACGTCGACCGTCCCGTCGGGGTTCGGCAGTTCGACCGTCCCGTTGGCGTCGCTCTCGTAGGAGCCGTTCCCGGCGTAGGCGTCACCCGTGACGTTCACGGTCGCGTTCTCCACGGGGGCGTCGCTCTCGTTTAGCACCGTCACGGTCGCATTGCCCGTTTCGGGAGCCTGTTCGACGTCGACCTGCAGCGCCGTCGCCGCTGTCGCTGCGGACACCGCCGCCGGAACGGCGGTCGCAGTGACCAGGGCGGCGGCAAACAGCGCCGCGAAGACTCGGTTCGCGTTCATTCCATCGCCCTCTCGGCAAGCGTCCCTCATAAACGGGGTTCGCCCTGCACCCCGATCGGTCCGGATTATGCGACGGTTAATCCGAATTAAGCCCGATTTTCCCGGCTGAACCCCCGCTTTCGGGCTTCGACTCGTTCACGGCCTCGAACCCCCATACCTCGCGTCTCGCGCGCGTCTTCGATCAGCTACCCCCGAGAGTGATACTCTGGAACACGGCCGAACCGGGCAACCCGCTCCCGGGGTCCTACCCCTTCG
>ENA-ORCO01000774-ORCO01000774.1-marine-metagenome-genome-assembly--contig:-NODE-774-length-12719-cov-4.831118_pt1 | contig 12719 bp, 17 predicted proteins | sample MGYA00248633_ERZ508508 | MGnify/ENA primary metagenome ERZ508508 (study PRJEB26179, sample SAMN06268845) | marine metagenome | isolation source: A23 P1 aerobic enrichment on pine of planktonic cells taken...
GACAACGACCGCAAGTACTACTCGCTGGAGCGCGCCCGCGAGGCGCTGGGCTACGACCCGCAGGACAACTCCGCCGAGTGGGACGGCGACGAGCGGGTCTCTGGAGACAGTTAAGGCCGTTAGAGAAAACCGGGATTTGCCCCGATTTTCCCGCCCCGCTTTCGTAGTCATACACGGCGTGTCGGTGGGTGGGTGCCATCCGTCGGTTCGCTCGTAGTTAGGAGGACGACGGTTCTAGTTCTTTCGGTCGTTTATCACCTTACCGGGAAGCATAAATCGGAGCAAGAGGATGAAAATTCTATCAGATGAACGTCCTAAATCGGCTGATTCAAATAATCCACTGGTACACTAAGGACGGTGTCGGGAGATGCATCGGAAAAGTAGTCGGTTCACTTCTCACCGCGGTTTCCTTGATTGATTTCGTCTTTGGAACACGCCTTTTAGGGGCGGCGATAATATTTTTAGTCGTATTCTCTTATGCCGCTGGTCCATTACTGGTAAAATGGTTTGATTTTGTTGGGTTATTAGACCTTAGTCCAGAACAAGAGACTCTGAGAAAAGGATTTGGGCTGATTACAGGGATAGAGGACTGGTTTGAACTTCTTATTGGATTCTTACAAGATTAACGTAGTGCTGTATGACTTCAAGCGAAAGTCGTTGATGGAGCGGTGACCCCGCCGACACCTACAGGCTTGTTTGAACGGTCTGTGAGCCATATGCGTAGAGCCAGAAGGACTCCACCGGGCAGGCGAGGGGGAAACATCCTCTCGCGTTTCGATTTTCTCTAGACGGACGGACAGTAGCCTGAGAGGGCTAGCGTCCGTCTCACTGTCCAATGGCTTCCGGGTGGAAGCTAGGCATCCCCCTATGGCATATATGGAAGATATACGCATAGCTCCCTCTTGCGGTTCCCCGTGTTGAGATTAAGATGTTGGACTTTATCGTGTTGAGATTAAGACGTTAGACTCTAGGGGTAGACACCGATGAGGGCGCGGTATTGTACAGCCCGTGTATTAGAACCCGTTAAACCAGACGCATAGTAGACTGGTATACTAGTTCTGTATCGCCCTAGGGGCACCCCCCATAGGAGCCATAAGGGGGGCATCCCCGTAGGTCCCCCCTCGCGCGCGAGGCGGTGGCATCCCTCCTATAGAATTCAGTGCCTTTGCGACGAAATCCCTGTTCTCCGGGGACATAGCTGAGAGAGAAGAACGGAGAGTATGGACGGTATTACTATTGGTAATACCAGTGCCGGTTAGAACACCAGCGGAACCCCCCTCTGCGACATATTGGTAACCCGGCGTACAAGAGCGAGTGGATATAACCAGATTCCAGCCCCGGCAGGGCGGTTCGTGGCGGTCGCGGGAGGCCGGCCGTCATCGGGTTCGTCCTCAAGCGAGTGGAACCCCGCGCACCGCCCGAGGAGGGCGGACGCGACCCCGGCGACCCCTGCGGTGCGGTCGGCCAGCCCGGCCCCGACTACACAGAAGGCTCTGAGAGTTCGTCAGTCGACCGTCGTCACTCTCAAGAAGAGTCCTCACCCCCCGCCTGTGGGTAGCATCCTATCGTTGGAATCAGTCTCGCTGTCCGTCACCAGACGTGCCTACAGAGAAATACGGCCTATCTACTGGCCCCGTCCGTCTGCTCCAGCACGGAGCGGGCAGAGTCTTCAAGGGCGTCGGCGGCCCCGGCCAGTTCCGTGTCGCCTACGTCCTCGGCGTCTCCTCGCAACCGTGCGAGTTCCGCGGCGAGCATGGCCGCCCGCTGTGGGTCGGCCTCGGGGTCCCGGCGTACGTGGTACAGGTGGTTTGCGGCCTCGTGGAGCGTCCACAGTTCCCCGCCGACGTGGAGCGGGACGGCCGCGAGTTCATTGCACATCCCGAGTTGCTGAGGGCTTCGGACCATGTCGGGAGCGACTCGGCCCGCCGGAATATGTCTGAGCTTCGAGTCTTTGGCAGAGATTCTATCCACCCCCGCATCCGGGGGACCGTTTGACATAAACGATTTACCCGCATCCGGGGGAGGGGAGGGGGGTTGAGAATCGGTTCCCGTCTAGCGATTCACCCACTTATTGTGCGCGTGAGTACCTTCAACTAAGCTCCAAACAGCGCGCAGTGCGGCCCCCGGAGGTTCGGCGGGCCGCGCCGGCGGAGTCAACCGGCGACCCGAACCTGAGGGGGCACAACTTACGCATTACCGGCGTCAGCCCCGATTCGCAACACGGGGCGGAAATTGAAGTCTATGAGTGTGTTTGCCCGGCCCGAAGTGTAGGGGTTTCGGAACCAGAGAGAGCCATCGACGGCTGTCAGGCGGGTGTGCGACCCCGAGGAGGGCGCGGCTGGCTCCGTGCTAACTTCGAGTATCAGGGTGCGGTCGGCCCGGTGCTAACTTCGAGCGCGGGCTTCATCCGAGTCGCGAACTACAGGTGACGGGTCCGGGGTAGACTCCGGTAAGGGCGCGCCGCCCCCGCGGTCTCCTGCGGTGCGGTCGACCTCCCCGGCGGCCCCGGCTTACAACCCGCCGTGGAACCTGCCGGGTGGCCAGCGGGGAGCGAACCCGGCGGGCCGAAATCGGTGGAACGCATATCCCGGGTTCCAACCCGAGGGGCGCGGTACTAACTTTGAGCGTGGGTTTCAGCCCGGGCGGTCGCGGTCGGCTGGCGGTCGCGGGCGCCGGCCGTCATCGGGTTCGTCCCGAGGGAAGGTCAACCCGGCATGGCCGTCTACTGTGTCGGCAGGCACCGAGACCTACACTGGGTAATCATACTTCAGACAATTCCTGCTGGCAGGATTGCCATTGTTGGCAATGATGGTAGTGTTGGCACTGCTGACAGGGTTACCAGTGTTATCACTGATTTGCTAAGTTTAATATCCCCTCCGGACGTTGTTGGTTATATGCCAGTTGTCAACCTCCCCGACCTACCAAGCTGGTTGTGGGTAGTAGTGATTGGATTCGGAGTCATCTTCCTGCTGAGCAACCCCGTAGGCTGGACAATTATGGGCGCTGGGTTCGTCGTGGGCGCCATATACTTCGCAATCGACATCAGCCGGAAAATCACATAGATACCGCTCGGCCGTCTATTGCGCCGGCAGGCGCGACGGCCCCTCTACTGGGAAACCACCGAATGATTTACACTTGGTAAAGAACCGATAGAACTCATGGGCAAGTCTGAGGATGAATTAGCCAACAGTCTGATAAAATCCCACAAGGCCAGTCAACAGCGGGTGAACGAAACCAGCCCCGATTCCTACGACGTGAGGGCCTATCCAGAGGCTCACTACAATCACTATGGGAATCGGGGCGTGGCAGACCTGTACGTGGCTGTTGGCGACTGGGATGGAGATGTGTACGAACTCAAATCGGAATCTGCCGTTAGGGAGGTTACAGGGGCTAACGCTATCCTACGCCAGTTCAATAAGATGCGCGAGTTCTTCTTTCCGGGGAGTTCCCACGACCCTCCCACCCACTCACTACGCTTTGAACTCTGCTTTACCCCAACTGAGTACAACATCCGACACCTCGCAGACAACGCTGGAGTATACCGGTCTGCTGTCGAACAACAAATTTCCGACGTGAGAACAGACAAGGTGCTTTCAACCATAACCATGCGGCCCGCAAATCCCGAAGAAGCCAAAGAATCAGGTTCTCTCACACCGGTATCGTGGTTCACACCGAGTTACAGCCCGTATGAAGAAGATTTTGTAAAACATTTTAAAGAAAGTCAACCTGATATCTTCGAGGAGTATGCTGATACGATTCGAGAGGTAGCCTGATACGATGATACATCCAGTCATTCCTGCCACTCGATTGGGGACTCTCCGCTCCCTATCTGCTACTCCGAACCTGCCTCGTACTTTCGAGCGGAGTCCCGCACGTCGGATTTTGCCACCCGAGGCTACCTGCGTTTTAGATGTTAGATAAGAATTGCCGCCGTTGCTCAGCCTTCTCGTCTTCGGTGCGCCGGTCGTAGTGTTTATCCAGAACGTCCTGCGAGACGTTCATCCGGTCAGAGACGACTTTCTCGGGCACATCCCGGCGGAGGAAGTGGGTGATAGCACCCCGACGCACAGGGTGACCGGAGACTGTAGACGGGCACTGACAGGCGTCATTGGTCCGCTGTGCCGCCTGACAGGTATCGGGCTCCCGGCCGTGGGGACAATCGCGCCCCGTCTCACACGGTCGGGTTGCGGCGTAGATGTTGCGCCGGATAGAGTTCTTCGCGGGTCGGCCTCGTTTAGTCGTAAACAGTGGCTCGCGGCCATGCTCGTCGGTAACGGAGTGACGGCCTTCCGCCACGTAATCAGACAGTATCTCCGTCACCTCCGCCGAGAGGGTGATGAATCGTTCGGCCGACTCACCGTTCTTTAGCGGGGTATCCGTCTCGGGTCGGTGTCGAATCCGTAGCCGCTCGCGTTCGGCGTCTAGGTCGGATACATCAAGTGCCTGTGCGGTCCCGGTGCGAATCCCCGTGTGCCACAAGAGGGCCATCAGTGCGTGGGTGCGGCTCCCGTAGTGGAACTTCCGAAGGTAGGTGAGAATTGCGTCGGCCTCTTCGGGGTCGAGCATCTCCGTACAGGCGTTGTTTTCGCGGTCGGGGAGAACAACTTTCTCTGCCGTACCACCTGCGACGGCGTCGATACTCTCACAGAACTTCACAAATTGGCGGACAGTGCTGAGGTAGATGCTGAGCGTTGATTGAGCGAAACCTTCCGCGATATTAAGGCGATACTCGTGGATACTTCGGGCCGTCACGTTGTTCATGTTCTGAATCCCGTTCTCGTCGCACCACTCTACGAACGACCCGACGTGTTTCTCGTGCAGTTCGAGCGAGCGGTCGGCTAATTCGTTCTCCCGCGATTCGAGATAGAGGGCTTTTGCTTTGGTCGGTTCGAGCGGTTCGAGCGCGTGGCTGGGTCCGGCGTTGGTTTGAGCGTTCATGAGTAACACCGAACCGACGCAAATGGCAATTCCCCACAGAGAGGGGCTGAAACCCGCCGGCATCTCCGACAACGACCGCAAGTACTACTCACTGGAGCGCGCTCGCGAGGCGCTGGGCTACGACCCGCAGGACAACTCCGCCGAGTGGAACGCCGACGAGCACGTCGCCGACTACGAGCGGGAGACGTAGCGACCACCGGTTCCGGGCGACACTCGTTCGCTTCTCGGGTGTCGAACCGGACGAACGCACACCGTCGCCGCGAGTATGAGAGAAAAGTGATTGTTTCGGAAGCCTTTACATGCCGGATTTGAATGGTCGAAGCGAATGAAGGGACTCTGGCCTGTCGTCTTGTTGGTACTATTGGTCGCCTGTACGCCGGCGGTGCAGGCGACCGAGGACGGGATTTCGGACAGCTGCGACTACACGCCGTATAGCATCGAGGAGTTGGAACAGCAGTACGATGCGAACGCGGTCGGTGTCGGTGACGCAATAAATTCACCGGACGACTCGGACGCGCTCAACTTCCAGGCCGAGAAAGGCGACTACTTCGCGGTGACTGTCTTTCACCAGAACGTCGGGGACGAAGAACGGCGGCTCACGTTCGATTTCCCCCCGGATGTCTCGGTGACTGAGCTACATAACATCGAAGAGTACCGGGACGACGCGGAGTACTACGCCCGTTCGGATCCGACCGAGAACGCCTCGTTCAAGATGTACGCGGAGGACGACGACAGCGTCTGTCTCCGCCTGTTCGAGAACGGAGGATTCCAGGGCGAGTACAACTGGAGTTTCACGATCAGTCAGAACAACGAACACCAGTGGTACCCCGCGCCCGACGGCTCGACGCCGACTCCGACGCCCACGGCGACGCCGTCACCGACGCCGACTCCGACGCCCACGCCAACTCCGACGCCCACGCCAACTCCGACGCCCACGCCGACCGCGACCGAGACGCCCACCGCAACCGAGACGGTCACTGCGACCGAGACGCCCACCGCGACCGAGACGGTCACTGAGGAGGGTGCGACCGGAGATGCGACAGTCGCACCGACAGCTGTGGGCGGCGGTGACGACATCCAGGACAGCGACGGCGACGGCGTGATCGATTCGGAGGACTACGCGCCGAACGATCCCGACGTACAGGAGAAGAGCGACCTGATAGAGACGACGGCCAGCGGGTCCGGAGCGGGTCTCGGTCTCGGCGCGACGGTCACCGCGCTCCTGCTCGCGGCGGCCGCAGCCACGCGGCGGTCCTGACGGGTCGGCGGCGAGATTCGCCGTGTCCGTAGCTGGCTCCTGAAGACGAGAGACCGCGAGCTACTCGGACCGAGAAGACTCTCGACGCCGGTCGCGGTCGACGACCGCGGGACCGGCGTTCAGTTGCGTTTGGTGCGTACGTCGCCCTTGTCGCGGGTCTTGTCCTCGCAGTTCGGGCAGACGCGGGGCTGGTCCATCCCGTTCGGCGCGAACACTCGCACGTACGATTTCGTCACGACGGCGTCGCAGTTCCGGCAAGTGGGCACACCCGTACGTATGTGAACAGACGGATAACGCTTGTTTTCGGTCACTCCGTCGTATCGATCCCCAGCGCCCGGTTCAGCCCGCAGAAACAGGTCACCGTGTTGAACCCCAGGCCGAGCGCGGCGACGCCCAGGAGGAGGCCCCGCGAGCGCTTGCCGCTGGCGAGCGCTTTCACCGCGACGACAGTCAGTAGTACCGCGACGATGCCACGGGCGAGTCGGTCCCGTCCGCCGACGTTGGATTCCATGCGCGACCGTTAGTCCGCCACCGACACAAGCCCATCGACCGGTCAACCGGCGGCGCCGCTCCGGGCCACCACGGCCGCTCACCGCTCCTCGAACAGTCCGTCCACGTCGGACTCGCGGTGTTCCCGCCGGTCGACGTGTTCGGACAGTCGCTGGGCGACGATCGGCCGGCTGTCGGGGTCGCGGACGAAGTCGAGCACGAACGTGACGAACTGACTGCCCTCGTCCCCCGATTCGAGGTCCGTGCGAGCGTACTCGACGGCCCGCTCGATCACGCCCTCGTCGTAGCCCAGCTCCTCGGCGAGCACCGCGGCGGCGACGGCGGCCGCGTCGAAGTCCAGATCCGCGAGCGCGAGCGCCGCGCCCTCGTAGGTGAGCGCGGGCGCCGGTGCTCGCTCGACGCGCTCGGGGTCCCGTTCGAGCGCGGCGAGGTACTCGCGAACGCGACCGACGTCGACGCCGCGGTAGTCGGCGGGGAGGTCGGCGAGGTACTCGCCACCGCTCTCGGCGAGCCCGGTGGCGCCCGACCAGTTCCGGTTCCGGGCGTGATAGACGGCGGCGGTGAATTGGATGAGCCCGTGGAGGAATCGCTCGTCGTCGCCCGCCGGGAGGTCGAGCCAGCGCTCCTCCCAGGCGTCGTGAGCGGCGTGATAGTGGCCGGCGTTGTAGACGGCGACGCCCGCCCGCAACTGCGCGTCCATAGACGCGTGTCGGGCCGCCGGGGCGAAAACACCTCCGGGCCGTCGTCGTCGCCCGTCGTCTCGGCGGGCGGCGGCCGGCGTTCAGTCTCCGGCGCCGTCGACGGGCGCCCCGTCTTCGGCCGCGGCGGCGTCGCCCTCCGTCGCGGCCTCGTAGTGGCGGACCAGGGCGTTGACGAACGCGAACTTCAGCGACATCGACAGGGCGGTCAACACGGCGGCCGACTTCGGTTTGCGGCGGTAGGCGGCGTACAGCGCGCCGACGGTCACCGGGAGCGTGGCGACGTCGAGCGACCGGAGGAGCGCGCCGTGTTTCCCGTGGTCGACCCAGTAACGTTCGGCCTGGATCACGTCGCTCGTCCAGGCCTGCGCGTCGTCGGGCTGGGGGAGCACGACCGGGTTCGCCGCGATGGCCGCGACCGCCGCGACCAGCAGGCGCTTGCGCCGCGTCAGGACGGCGTACACCAGCACCGGGAACGCGAACACGCGCGTCCACCCGCTCCAGGGGTTGGCGTGCCGCTCCCAGAGGAACTCTGCGAGTCGTTCCGATGGCACTGTGGTCGACACGCCAGTGACTTGGTAACAGACGGCAATAAGCGTGGGGTCCGATCCGGTGGATGGCGACCGGGTCGCGGTCACTCCGCGACCGCGTCGGACGCGTACGGCGGCGTCGCCGGCCACTCGATCTCGTCCTCGTAGCGCCGCACCAGCGCGGCGACGAACGCGAACTTCAGCGTCATCGCGAGCGCGCCCGCGACGGTGGCCCCGCCCACGTTTCGGCGAGAGGCGGCGTAGACGGCGTACAGGGTCGCCAGCCCGTTCCCGACGTTGAGCAACTGGAGCGCGCCCAGTCGGTCGCCGCGCTCGCGCCAGCGCCGCTCGGCGAGGACGACCTTCGTCATCCAGGCGTCGGCGTCGTCCGGCTTCGGGAAGAGGACTGGGTTGAACAGCGTGAACGCGACCGTCGCCGCGAGCAGTCGCCACCGACGATGGTACACCGCGTACAGCAGCGCCGGCAGCGTCAGCGTCCGCGACCAGCCGCTCCAGGGATTGGCGTGGCGCTCCCAGAACGCCCGCTCGGCCCGCCCGCGTATCGACTCGGCCATAGGCCCCCCATCGCAGGGGGCGATGAAAAGTCCTTACAGGTCCTCGACGAGTTCGATCCCCCAGCCCTCCGGGCCGGTGACGAACGCGACGCGGGAGTCGAACTCCGCCATCGTGATCGGGCCGTCGTCGATGCGGTCGTCGTCGAGCCCTTCGAGCGCGGCGTCCACGTCGTCGACAGTGACCGCGACGTGCTCGAAGTCGCCCGTTTCGACCGAACCGTCTGCCTCGACGAGCTGGAGCGCGGCCGGGTCGTCGGTGTCCTCGTCGGCGGGGTCGCCGACGAAGACGTTCCGGGTGCCGTCGTCGGTCTCGAACTCCCGCAGGACCTCGTAGTCCACGAGGTCGGCGTAGAAGTCGACGGTCGCCTCGACGTCCGCGACGCGGATCGACGTGTGTCGGAGCGTCATCGGGTGGGTTCTCGGAGAGTCGCGGCTTAAGTGCACCGTGACGACGGCGTCACTCCTCCCGGTCGGTCCAGAAGTCGAAGGAGCGACCGGGGACGAAGATGTCGAGGCCGACGGCCGGCTCCTCGCTCTCGTTCGCGACGCGGTGGGACTCCCAGGGGTCGAGCCAGACGGAGTCGCGCCGTTCGAGGCGCTCGCTTCGAGGCGTTCCCTCCGGTCGCGCCTCGCCCTCCGTGTGAACCGTCAGTTCGCCGTCGAGGACGAGACACACCTGCCCGTTCTCGTGGTCGTGCATCGGCGAGGAATGGCCGGGCGGCTTCTCGAAGTACTCCAGACTCACGTCGTCGTCGCCCGCCAGCGCGACGCGGCGCCACCCCTCGTCGGGTTCGTACGTCTCGGCGTCGTCGAAGCTCACTCGCTTCATATCGGTGAGTCGGGCGCTCGGGACATATCTCTGGGGGCGGCCGACCCGGTCTCGGAGCGGACTCGCGGACCCCTTTTGCCGGTCGGGCCCCTACGACCGCCGATGACAGGAGGAGCGGACCCGGACTCGACGGCGCGGTACCGCGCCGAAGCCGGGTCACAGGAGGCGACAGCCGCCGAGCGACCGGCGGACCGCGACGGGGCCGCGGACGACGACGCCACGGGGGCCGCCGGACCGGCCGACACGGTCGTCGCCGTCGAGGGGCTCAGCAAGCGATTCGGGAGCGGTCCGGACGCGACGACCGCGGTCGACGACGTGTCACTGTCCGTCGAGCGCGGCGCCATCGTCGGCCTGCTCGGCCCGAACGGCGCGGGCAAGACGACGCTCGTCAAGTCGATCCTCGGGATGGTCCTGCCCGACGAGGGCGAGGTTCGCATCGACGGCATCGACGCCCGCGAACGCCCGCGGGCGGCGTACTCGCGGGTCGACGCGCTGCTCGAGGGCGCGCGCAACGACTACTGGCGGCTGACCGTCCGGGAGAACCTGCGCTACTTCGCGACGATCAGCGGGGTCGACCCCGACTCCGTGCAAGCCCGACACGACCGACTGCTCGACCGGCTCGACCTCGCCGACCACGCCGACGTGGCGGTGCGGGATCTCTCGCGCGGGATGAAACAGAAGGTGTCGCTGGCGAGCGTCCTCGCGGGGGGCGCCGACGTGGTCTTCCTCGACGAGCCGACGCTCGGCCTCGACGTGGAGAGCGCCCGGACCCTCCAGACGGAACTGCGCCGCCTGGCGGCCGACGAGGGGCTGACGGTCGTCCTCTCCAGTCACAACATGGACGTGGTCGAGACGGTCTGCGACCGCGTCGTCATCATGTCCGAGGGCCGCGTCATCGCCGACGACACGGTCGAAGCGTTGCTCGGCGGGAGCGACACCCACGAGATCCACGTCACCAGCGCGGACTTCGACGACGACCTGCTCGCGACGCTGGGCGACCAGTTCGCACTCGCGACCGTCGAACGCCGCGACCCCGGCGCGCGCATCGCGGTGACTGTCGACAGCGACGGCCTCTACGCGCTGATGGCGACGCTCCGGGCCCACGACGTGACGCTCGACCGCGTCCGAACCGTCGAGCCGGACCTGGAGGACGTCTTCGTCGACATCACGAACGGGGAGGGTCGGCGGTGAGCGACGCGCGTCTCGACGCCGGCGTCACCCCGAAACGCGCGACGTACGCCGACCTCGCGAAGCAGGTGCTCTACCGCGAGTACCTGATCTTCGTCAGGTACCCCGCCAACGCCGTGGGCGGCATCGTCATCTCGCTGTTCTTCTTCGGCCTGCTGTTCTACGGCGGGGAGATGGTCGCCGGGCGCGCCCTCACCGACTCCCTGGAGGGGATCGTCGTCGGCTACTTCCTCTGGACGCTCTCGGTGGGCGCGTACTCCTCGATCTCCAACGACATCGGCAGCGAGGTCCAGTGGGGGACGCTGGAACGACACGTCATGACGCCCTTCGGCTTCGCGCCCGTCGCGCTGTTGAAGGGCGTCGCGAAGCTCGTTCGCACCTTCCTCACCTCGGCGCTCGTCCTGGCGGTGATGCTCGCGATCACGGATACCGGGCTCCAGGTGCCCGTCCTCACCGTGGTCGTCGTCGCCGGGCTCAGTATCGTCTCCGTGCTCGGCCTCGGCTTCGCCGCCGGCGGGATCACCGTCCTCTACAAGCAGATCGGCAACTGGCTGAACCTCCTCCAGTTCGGGTTCATCGTGCTGATCTCCGCGCCCGCGTTCGACCTCGGATGGGTACGCTTCCTCCCGCTGGCCCAGGGCAGCGCGCTCCTCCAGCGGGCGATGATCGACGGGACCCGCCTCTGGGAGTTCGCCCCCCTCGACCTCGCCATCCTCGTCGGCGTCGCCGCCGTCTACCTCGCCGCCGGCTACGTCGTCTTCGAGCTGGCGACCCGCCGCGCCCGCAAGCTCGGCGTGCTCGGCGACTACTGACCCCCGACCCCGCGAATCCGCGGTCCGTTCCACGCAGTTACTTAAACGATCCGCCGGGCTTCCGGTCCGGAAGCGCGGCTCGTGGGTATACGTGGTCGGCGCTCCTCGGTGGAAATATGACGGACGTAGATACCGCGCACGACGCTGGTCGACCGACGACCGACGGATCGACGGACGGACGCGACCCCGTGCCGTCGGCGGTCGACTGGCTGTTGGGCATCGTGACCGGACTGATCGGACTCGTGCTGACGGCGGTCGGCGCCGGACTGTACGTCCGTGTCGACCGTGCGCTGATCGCCGACATCATCGCCAGCGAGGAGGTGGAGGTCAACGGGATCACGCCCGCGGAGGCCGTCACCGCCGGGGAGCCGTTCGTCGACTGGTTCGCGGCCGGGCTCGCCGTGACCGGTCTCGTGCTGGTCGTCGTCGCCGCGGCGTTCGTCGCCGCGCGCCGGCGCACTCGCAGCCGAGTCGCTCGCGAGGGCGGCACGACCGCGACGTTCCGCGCCTGTGCGGTCTACGGTGCCGCGGTGACGGCGCTGGTCTCGTTCATCCCCGGCGCGGCCGTCGCGGGCGGCGGCGCCGCGGCGTACCTCTACGGTGACTCCGGCCTGCGTATCGGCGCCGTCGCGGGACTGGCAACGCTCACACTCGCGGCGCTCGGGTACGCGGCCGCGTATCTGTTCGCGTAGCCCACACCAGCGCCGCGCGTCTCGATCTATCCAAACGCTTAGTACACGTCGCCGCGAAATCAGATCCGACAGTCCCGTCCTGACACCGACTACCACAGCGGTCACGCTCCGTTGTTTCGGTAGTGGACTCCCCCGTCCTGTTCGGGACGATCGGCCGCGAGCCGCGAGTAACCGGGAGGAGGAACGAACCGATGCAAACGAGTTCAGACACCGCGATCGACATCCTGGGCGAGCAGACTACGCTGTGGTGGTACGGCGCGGTCGTGTTCTTCCTCGTCGGCGACATCGTGACGACGCTCGTCGGACTCCAGTTGCACACGATCGTCGAGGCGAGTCCGGTGGCCGCCTGGCTCATCAACGCCCACGGGCTACCGCTGATCCTTCCGGTGAAGGTGGTCGTTGTGGGCGGCTTCTACGGGATGTACCGGGCCGTCCCGTATCCGCACAGCATCGGCGTGCCGCTGGGGCTATGCGCGCTCGGGTTCGTCGTCACGGTGTGGAACGGCGCGGTGATCGTCGCGGCGGTGGCGTGAGGAAATCCGTCTCGACCCGTGGCTATTATCCAATAACGGCCGGGGGTAGCTGCTTCACCTGAGGCTGCTGATGGAGCGCGTGTCGCGATCAACAAGAGTTAATATTCAATCCATAGAATATGTACCGTGATGTCTGCACACGATCGACTGCCATCG
>ENA-ORCO01000777-ORCO01000777.1-marine-metagenome-genome-assembly--contig:-NODE-777-length-12678-cov-5.124117_pt1 | contig 12678 bp, 15 predicted proteins | sample MGYA00248633_ERZ508508 | MGnify/ENA primary metagenome ERZ508508 (study PRJEB26179, sample SAMN06268845) | marine metagenome | isolation source: A23 P1 aerobic enrichment on pine of planktonic cells taken...
ATCCGCCCGGGGTCGTCGACGAGCCGCAGGAGGCTCCGGGCGACGACGCTCTTGCCGGCACCGGACTCGCCGACGAGGCCGACCACCTCGCCCGGCCGAACGTCGAAACTGACGCCGTCGACGGCCCGGACGACGCCGCGATCCGTGGCGAAGTACGTCCGGAGGTCGTCGACGGAGAGGAGGTGCTCGGACATGGTCACTGAGGGTCTCGCGGGTCGAGGGCGTCGCGCAGGCCGTCGCCCAGGAGGGTGAAGCCGACGACGGTCACGAGGATGGCCAGGCCGGGCCAGAGCGAGAACCAGAGGTTCTGGAGCATCACGTCCCGGGCCGTCGCGAGCATCGCGCCCCAGGACGGCGTCGGCTCGGAGACGCCGAACCCGAGGAACGAGAGGGCGGCGACGACGAGGATGGCCGTGCCAACCCGGACCGTCCCCTGGACGACGACCGGCCCGAGACTGTTCGGGACGACGTGGTGCCAGACGACGCCGAGGTGCGAGCGGCCCGCGGCCCGCGCCGCCTCGACGTAGGTCGCCTCGCGGACGGCCAGGACGCGCGAGCGGATCAGCCGGGCGAACTCCGGGACGTTCACCACCCCCACGGTCGCCGTCACGACGAGGAGGCTGTCACGGGCCTGGAGGACGGCCAGCAGCGCGAGGACGAGAATCAGGAAGGGAATCGCGTAGAGGACCTCGACCCCACGCATCAGTGCGTCGTCGATCCAGCCGCCGTAGTAGCCAGCGGCGAGGCCGAGTCCGACGCCGACGACGGCGGCGATGGCGACGGCCGCGAGGCCGACTGCGAGGCTGATGCGTGCACCGTGCATCATCCGGGAGAGCAGGTCGCGGCCGAAGGAGTCCGTCCCGAGGGGATGGGCACTCGAGAGCGAGGGTGATTGCATGATGGCATACTCCTGTGCCATCGGGTCGTACGGCGCCAGTTCGGGCGCAAAGATGGCCGCGAGGACGAACGCGACGACGACGGTGAGGCCGAAAGCAGCCTTGTAGTCGCTGGTAACCGTCTCGTGGAGGCGCTCGAACCGATCGACGCGGATGCCGAAGACGCGGGTCGCCTCGTCGCTCCCGTGGCCGCCGTAGTCGGTACTCATCAGGCCTCACTCCCGTACCGGATCTTCGGGTTGATCGACGTGTACAGCACGTCGACGATCAGGTTCATGAACACGAAGATGATCGAGATGACGATCACCGATCCCTGCACGATGGGGAAATCCTGCCGCTCGATGGAGCGGATGAGCAGGCGGCCGAACCCTTGGATGCCGAACACCACCTCGACGGCGACGATGCCACCGAGGAGGAGGGCAAAGAGGATGCCGGCGACGGTGACGACCGGCAGGAGCGCGTTCTGGAGGCCGTGTTTGAGTAGGACGTTCCGCGGCGGGAGCCCTTTCGCCCGTGCGGTCTGCATGTAGTCCTCGCTCAGTACCTCCAGCATCGACGACCGGGTCATTCGCGTGAGGATGCCCGCGTAGGGCAGTCCCACCGCCAACCCCGGCAGGATGACGTGGGAGAGCCACGTCACGACGCCGTCGCTGATCGACGCGTAGCCGTACGAGGGTAGGAACGGGACGAACGTACTGGCCGTGAGCAGGAGGACGATGCCGATCCAGAACGAGGGCATGCTGACGCCGAGGAAGGCGACGCTCGTGGCGGCGTAGTCCTCCCACTTCCCCTTGCGGGTCGCGCTCACGATGCCGCCGGGGATGGCGATCAGGAAGGCGATGCAGATACCGACGAGGCCGATGCTCAGCGTGGGTTCGGCGGCGCCGGCGATGCGGCTGAGGACGGCTTCGCCGGTGAAGATGGACTGGCCGAAGTCGCCGCGTGTCAGATCGGCGATCCAGTCGAAGTACTGGACGTAGATGGGTTCGTCGAGACCGAGTTCGTCCCGTACTGCCGCCAGTTCTTCCGGCCTGGCGTTGCCGCCGAGGACCAGTCGTGCAGGGTCTCCGGGAACCGAGCGCACGGCGACGAAGACGGCGGTGGCGACGACGTACACGACCAGTACTGCCTGTAGCGTCCGTTTGAGGACGTACCGTTGGAGCCCCATCTATCCGAGTCGCGCGGTGTGGAAGTTGCTCAGACCGGCCTGGTTTCCGACGCCCGTGAGTTCCGAGGAACTGGCCTTCGGAATCAGGGGGAACGTCGTCATCGCCCACGGGGTGTCCTCGATGAAGATCTCCTCGGCCTGTCGGAGGATCTCCTTTCGCTGTGCCTGATCCGATGTACCGTAGTCCTGTTCGAGCAGGCTGTTGAACTCGGGGTTGCTGTAGAGGTTCGCCTGCCACTTGCCGGCCGAGCCGGACTCGACGGGCGTCTTGAGTTGCTTCCACAGCGACATCCACGGGTCGATGTCGACGTAGCCGTCGTACATCACCAGCTCGTTCTCGTACTGGTAGAGGTTGTCCCAGTACGCCGAGGACTGCTGGACGTTCAGTTGAACCTCGATGCCGATCTGCGAGAGCATCTCCTGGACGACGGTCATCCGGCGCTCGTCGCTCGGCGTGCCCAGCAGCGACAGGCTCATGCGCGGCTCGCCGGTGTAGCCCGCCTCGTCGAGGAGCTGCTGGGCCGCCTCGGGATCGTAGTACTGCCCCGGATCCGGCTCCTCCTCGTAGAGCCACGCGAGCGCGGGATTGAACACGGAGTGGGCGGGTTCGGCGTAGCCGAAGAAAGCCCGCTCGATGAGCGCCTCGCGGTCGATGGCCATGGCGATCGCCTGCCGGACTCGCTTGTCCGTCGTCGGAAGGTCCTCGTCGGACCACTTGTCAGTCGCCTCGGCGCTCCCGCTGGCGAACTGATTGAACTCGACGTCGGCCGGGTCGTTACACAGTGGTGCGATACAGAACCACGCCCCGGGGTTCGTCCCGACGACGTTCAGGTTGCCCATCGACTCGGCCTGGCCGGCGTTCTGGGCGGGAATGCTGATCGAGTAGTCGATCTCGCCGCCACGGATCGCCGTCCACATCGTCGACGGTTCGGGAATCAGATCGATCCGGACCGAATCGAGGTAGGGAAGTGCGCTCCCCTCCCCGTCGGTACCGAAGTAGCCGTCGTGCGCCTCCAGTTGGAGGTACTCACCGGATTCGCGTTCGGTGAGTTCGAACGCACCACTCCCGACGGGCATCTGGTTGTACTCGTCCGGATTCTCCGTCGCGCTGGGCGCGTGAACGATGGTGCCTGCCCGCCCCGGTCCGCGGGTCAGGAACGAGATGAACGGTCCGACAGTCTCCGAGAGGCTGATCCGGAGGGTCGTGGCGTCCTCGGCGGTGATGCTCTCGACGGATGACACCTTCCCCAGGTGTGGCGAGTCGTCGAGGCTCATCAGCCGCTCGAACGACGCCTTCACCGCCTCGGCGTCGAGCGGGTCGCCGTTGTGGAACGTCGCTCCCTCTTTCAGATCGAACACGTACGTCGAACTGTCCGGGAGCGACCAGTCGTTGGCGAGGTCGCCGACGATGGAGCCGTCGGCCCCGATCTTCACGAGACCGCTGTAGATGTTCGAGGAGAGGTAGATCTCCTGTCCCTTGTCGATGTAGTGGGGATCGAGGTACTCGATCTCGTCGATGTTCCAGCCCGCGGCGATCGAACCGCCGCTCGATCCGCCCGATCCGCTCGATTCGCTCGATTCGCTCGATTCGCTCCCGCTTTCAGTGCCTCCACCGCCAGCATCGCCGCCGCCGCTACAGCCCGCAAGTCCCGTGAGCCCGCCCGCTGCGAGCAGTTTCGTCGCCGTGCGCCGATCGATCCGTGGTCCCTCGAGGTCCTCCTTGTCGAACATTGGTGTCTCAGTTGTCTTTGATGTCGGCTACACTCCGATCCGAGCCAACATTGGTGTTGGTCATGTTCGCACTGTTCTCCAAATTCTCCGACTGAATATGTTCAGTCACGACGAATATGTCTCGATTTGTCCAGCTATATATCCCTTTGCCTTGATTATTGCATATTCAATTTGAGGATGGGGGAGATTCATAGGTGATTAATTACATACTAGGTGTTGAACGACCATGACAGTCGTTCGGCCGACTACCGACTCGCTCTCATAGCGATTACTGTAACTGTGTCCCGATGGTTCGCCGGCCCGTGCTGGCGAACCACCGGTACTGATAGGGAGTATCGGAAGTCATCATAGATTCTCGCCGGACCACCTCGGCGAGAATCTATGGACAGTTACGATAATCCCTATGACTTACAGTGATCACTACCACGGCGAGCACCGCGTGGTCGTTCTCCAAGTCGAGGGGGCTGTCGGGTTCACGAGCTGCGCTGTGGCGCCCGGACGCGGGAACTGACCGCCGCAAGTGGCTTCGTGTCGGTCACGGCCGACAGCAGGTCACAAACGATATGCTCCTCTACGCGCCTGGTAGCAGTATGGCCGATACAGACGACCACGTCATGACCGGTACGGCAGAGGGACAGCCCTACGGGGGCACGTGTCCGGCGTGTAAACGGGAGTACCAGCGGGCGCTCACGTTCACCGACGAGGACGCCGTGATCCGTGGCGAGCTTTCGGGGGACATCTGCATCACGCCCGACTACCTGTACGCCCACTCCGAAATCGAGATTTCGGCCCCGGACGACGACTTCCCGACCCGACAGATCGGGGCGATGGGCAATCGGAAGGAGGTGCCAGTCGAACCGACCGCTGTGTCGGGTGTGTGGTCGTCCGACGACGAGGACGGCTTCCTCTTCCCGGACGAGGACTGATCGGAGCAGTGCAACTATCGTAGCCTTTGGAACTGTTTGCACGCCCGATCGCATGACTGCGTGCGACGGGGCGTGCAATGACTTACAAACGCTACTATAGCCGTAGCTTCTCGTCGGACAGCCACGGCGGAAATCCCTGTGAGCTACCGGATTTGATCGAGTCGAACGGCCGACGAGCGATCGACGGTCACCCACTCCGTCGCGAGCCGTCGGGTGTCGGGCGAGAAAATCGTCAGCTCCGACGGGCTCGACGGATCGTCGTAGAGGTACTCCAGTTCGAACTCCGGCGTTTCACGTAACTCGGCGGTCGACGGCGTTGCGCTCGTGGCGTTCATCAACGAGCGGACGCACAGCGGCCGCATACTCGTTGTCCACTCCGCTCCGCATCGACCGGGACGCTCATTCCGCACCTGGCACACTGGAATCGGGTGCGAATGTACTCCGTGTGTGATGCGACCCCCGCCCGCTCCCGTTGTTCTACCATACGTGACCATACGACTACGAAGTTAAATATTCTTCGGAGAAATGGATGTCTATTGGAGAGAAAGTTACTAGTATGTGTTGTATATCGCGGAATACTGGCCGATATTGTACATATTTGGGCCGCGCCCGTCCGCGTCTGTCCCCGTGGCGGACGGGGGCGTCGCGGCTCCCAGTGGCACTCAGTCGGAGCAGCGACAGTAGCGTTTGGGACTGTTTGCACACCTGGTCGCAGGACTGCGTGCAATCTGGTGTGCCACGACTGACAAGGGCTCTATCGCCCCACCGACCGTTTTTTAGGCTCCGGTCCTACCCTCGCGTATGGCTCACATCGACCCCGGGACGCTCCTTCCGAACGACCGCATGCGTCAGCAGGCGCTCGACGGCGACGTGACACAGATCCACCGCGGCCAACAGTACGCCGACGAGGGCGATACCTTCGATCTCGACGGGACAACCTTCGAAGTCGTCGAGGTGACCGAGCGAACCCTCGGCGACATGACCGATGCCGACGCCCGCGCCGAGGGTGCTCGGGATTTGGACCACTACAAGCAGATCCTGGAGCATGCCCACGACAACTTCGAGTGGGACGACAGCTCCGATATCGTCCGGCATCGGTTCGAACGACAGTAGCGTTACCGCACTGCCCCGTCCGCTGCTGTCGCTCGCCCCGTGGCCCCGGCGCACTGCGGGCCGACGGACGCCACGCTCCGAGTTCGTGCCGAGCGTGGCGCCTGCCGTAGAGCGATCGTCGCCGCCGTGTGACTGTCACCCGTGGGATGCCGACTCGGTATTAAATGGGTTTATCGGTACACCAGCCCAGCGGCAGGTGTTCGGATGTTGGAACATGCGCGTACCTGGCGACGGGTGGTCGTATCGATCGGTGTTCTCTGTCTCACTGTCGCGGTCGTGAGTGCCACCACGGTCGCGGTGAGCGGTATCGCCGTGACGAATCTCACTAACACCGAGGTGGAAGCCGGCCAGACCTCGACACACGCGCTCGAATACGAGGCGGATGGAATCAGTGCGGACGGGACGACTGATACGCTGTATGTCCAGTTCCCCGACGTGTACGCCGGGAACATCTCCTTTTCGGGGGCCGAGTTCGTGAACCGAACCAGTGGGGCCACCGTATCGATTAGCTCCAGTACGAGCGTCGTCGACGGACCCGACGGGGATGGCATTCGCGACACGCTTCGGACCGGCATCAGCAACGACGCCGACTATCCGACGGACGATATCAGTGCGACGTACGAGTTCAGTCTGACCCATCCCGCCGTCGACGAGACCACCGCGTACGACGTGACCATCATCGCGGAGGATTCGATGACCGAGTCGAGCCGCGTCACGGCGACCGACGCGATCACTGTCGTCGCCGCGGGCGCGGAGACTGCGACGAGTACGGCGACGGCCACGGCAACGCCGACGGCAACGGCCACGCCGATGTCGACCGAGAGTGAGGTGTCGACGCCGACCGACGCGGACGAGCAGATGGCCACCGGCACCGCGACGCCGACCAGCGGGAGCGGCCCCGGATTCGGCCTCGTCGTCACCGCCCTCGCACTGGCGGCGACGGCGCTGATCGTCCGCCGGGACTGAGCGACTGCGACGGTCCGCGGTTTATTATCGGAAGAAGCGATAACTAGAGGAAGAGACGCTATTCTTCAATAAATTCGACACCAGATGTGAAGCTGGCAATTTTGTGAGCCAATAGAATAGCTATCGTAATCAAGAGCATGTACCATGTCGCGGACAACGTTTTTGCGGGGGTCAAGCCATAGGTCGCAGCTATCTGCACGACACCCTTACTGTTGACCGCGACGAGCGAAGCGAGTCGCGGCCGTTTTTGATCCAGCTTTTTGCGAGGAGCGGTCGCGCGAAGCGCGAGCCGACGACGTAAAAAGGTGGAATGGGACCGCCGTGGAGCCGACTCCTGTTTACCCGAAGTAATTGTACGCTGTGCGTCGCTCTTGTTGCCGATTTCGTCGTGTTGACTCATAGTCCAAAATCCTCCATCGCACCGCGCCGCCGGTCGAGATCCTGTCCGAGATCGGGTTTGTCGTAGTACCGCCGGATCGTCTCCGGGATCGCGTCGACGCGCCCCGAGACGTAGCGGATGTCACACCCGCGATTCCGGAGGTCGGTGATCCGACCGGTCCGAACCGGATGCGGACTCAGACTCGACGGACATTTGCTTTCGTGCCCATGCTCCCGGTACTCGCAGCTCTCGATCTCCTGGTCGTGCGGACAATCACCTCGCAGACAGGGCTGGGTCAGCTCGTAGACCAGCCGCCGCACCGTCGTCGTCGCGTGCCGACCGAACTTCGTCGTTAGCAGCGGCTCGCGGCCGTAGTCGTCAGTCCGGTCGTTCCGATGCAGCCGGACGTACGCCGCGACGATATCGACCGTCTCCGGGTCAAGGACGTTGATCCGCTCGCTCGACTGGCCGTTTTTCAACCGCGTCCCTGACTCCGGTCGATTCCGGAACGTCACCGTGCCCTCGGCAGCATCGAAGTCCTCCACGTCGAGGGCTCGCAAGCCGCTGATCCGACACCCCGTGTCCCACAGCAACGCGAACAGGGCGTGCTCCCGGCTCGCCTTGTGGTACTCGTCCAGGTACTCGATGATCGCCAGCGCCCGTTCGCGGCCGAGCATCAGGTCGCTCGAATCCTCGCCTTTCGAGAGCGACGGGATGATTTGCCCCATCGCCTCCGGCAGCGCCGGCTCGACGGCCTCCATCGCGACGCCGAACTGGAGGAACTGCCGGATCGTCCGGAGTTCGTTCGTCAACGTGCTGGTCGAACAGTCCGGCAGCCGATGATCGCGGTAGGCCTTGATGTGCCGGCCGGTCACGTCGTTGAGGTTGAGGATGGCCTCCGACTCGCACCAGGCAACGAATCGGCTGACCCGGCGCTCGTAGGTGTCGGCTGTGCTCCCTTTCGTCGAGTCGGTGACCACGTCGAGCCACTCACCCAACGCTGTCCGCGGCAGCAGCGGCGACAGGTCCGCCCGCGGGCCACCGACTGACTCTCTCATCGTTCGTGCACCTGCTCGACGCGTTCGCGGGGCACCCACGTCGGGATCGGCCCGACGAGCCGGACGAAGTCTGGCCAGATCTCGATCGTGCCTTCGTGTTTGCCCTCTATGTCGGCGGCTGCGCCCTCGAAATACCAACAGACGCCGTCCTCGATGCGCTCGATGGGCTCGTCAGGCATCGTCGATCACCGCCTCGATCTCGGCGCGCGTGTACCGCGCCTCACAGTCCTCGCCGAGACAGCCGTACGGCCGCTCGGCGTCCAGATCAACTGTCGAGAACGGCCGATGGCCACAGGGCAGCAGGCCGAGGGACTCGCGCTGAGACTGCACTCGCTCCCAAACGGATTCCCGAGTCTCCCAGATACGGTGGCCACCGTCGCGGCCGACCTGCTCGATCACGTCCAAGGCGCGGAACTTGTTGATGTCGCCGCCGTCGAGGTCGGTCTCGGCGGTCGTCCACGACTCGCCAGCGGGCGGGAGGTCGGCGTAGGCCGACAGATGCATCCGGATGTGCTGGGCGAGCGAGACGCTGAGCGAGACACTACTCATCGAGCATCGCCTCCTTCGCCCGCTGCACCCGCTCGAACGCTTCTCGCGACCCATTCGGTTTGTCGGGATGCACTCGCTGCACCTTCGCCCGGTACGCGCCCTCGACGACGGCCTCGGGCGCGTCGGAATCCACGTCGAGCACCTCATGCGGTGGTGGATCGGCGGCGACGGCGTCCTCGCCGCTGGGCAGCCGGGCGGCGGCGAACTCCGTATCGCCAGTTCGAACCGGTCGCTGCCCGCGCAGTCGCGTCTCGTTGACCCAGAGGTAGACGGCGCGGATGTTGTCCTTCAGGCGCGTGTAGGCATCACACGCGACAGCGAACTGCTCACCGTCCTTGCGCCACCGGAGGACGAACCCCGGATCATCTGGGTTCGCGTTGCGCTTCGGGAGTCCGTTCTGCTTGACGTAGCGGCCACCACTCGCCGTTGAGGCGCGATACTCGTCGACACCCATCCGATCCATCTCGCCAGCGAGGGATTTCGTCGTGCTTCCCAACGACGCCTGGAACTTCCGGGCTTTCGTCCGTTCGCGGGCGGGCGTGCGCTCCCAGCCAGCGGGCCAATCGATCCGACTCACCGCCCGTCACCTCCGCAGTAACGGAGAACGTAGTACCCGGCCGAGTCATTGTATCCTTCAACGAGGCGGCATCCTGTCGCGTTTCGCAGGAATTTGTCAAGCGTCGCGAGGTCTTCGGATTCGTCAACAGGAAGCTCGCCATACTCGCAGAAGGCGAGTATCTCAAACACCTCGTCAGTGACAGAGCCACCATCCGTCACCAGCGGCGCGTCCCGGTCCTCACAGTCGTGTTTAATCAACCGAGCGATGGTCTCGAACGGGCGCTCACAGATCTCACAGTAGTGATCTGGGTCGCCCCCATCGGTCCGCGGCAGCCCCTCCCGAACCTCGTCGAGGACGGCCGCGGGATCGATTCCCGCGCGACTGGACCACGCCACCAGCGAGGTGGCGGCCTGCCGGGCGCGACGCTCCTGCTCGGCGCGATCTGGCTCGGGCAGTTCCTCGCCACCGTCGGCCCTGAGCGTTGCACGGAGTCGGTCACTCGGGCGTCGTCGCCCTTCGAGGACTGTCGCGACGACGTGATCGGGACGACGGCGCCCGCCGTCAGTCTGGAACTCTCCGACCTGCCGGTTCGCGACCGCCTCGTCGGGCGCACATTGCCGGTGATACACCTCGCCGCCGACCTCGACGCGATCCTCGCGAGCGACCGCGCGATGGCACTCGGCGCAGTACGACCCACCGCCGTCAGCCCGGAGGTCATCATCGCGTTCGCGCTCGGGCGGCCGCGGATCCTCACCAATGGCATCCGGCGGACTGTGGTGCAGCTGCGCGCTCAGAAGCTCGAAGTCTTCCGGATCCGGATCGGCGTTCGGCGACGGCTCGGGTTTCGGTCCGGTTCGTTCGATCTCATCGTCGTCGCGAGGCTCGGCATCTTGGAGGACGGCCAAAAACGCCCGGAGTGTGTTGGTGTGGGGGTCGAGATCCTTGTTGAGGATGACGTTGAACCGGCTCTCCTCACAGCCAGCCCGCAGAGAGAGGTCACGCTGACTCAGCCCCTTCGCGACCCGCATCGCATCGAGGTCGGCGATGGTCGGGATCCGGAAGGAATCGGGCTCTGGGGCACCACCGTCGGTCACCAGATCGTCGCCGGAGTGGTCCCGCAGCGCCGCCTGATACGACCAGTCGTGCTCGATCTCGCGCTCGCCGAGGCGGTCGGCACACAACTGACAGTGAGTCGCCCGCTCCGGGAGCGTGTCGGGGTCGCGCTCGACGATCGCGGCTGAGGTATGGAGACTCGGACAGTCGCGATCAGTGTGGTAGGTCGTGATCGACTCGCCAGCGGCCGTCGAGTGCGTCCAGACCATCTCCTGCCCGCCGTCGGTCACGAGATCGTCCGGATCGGCCCGCAGCAACTCCCCGGCCAGGCCGGCGGTCCCGCCGATGGACTCGCGTTCGCGCGTGACTGGCTCGTCGAACTCCGCGCCACAGTGATTGCACTTCCAGCGCTTGCCCTCGGCCCAGGATTGCTCCTTTTCGAGGAGTCGCTTCCGAACGCCGGTCCGATCGCACTCGGGACAGGCTTGTGTGGTGCCCAGTGGACTACTTCCGCCGTCAGTACAGCATCGATGCGTCGGTCGGTCGGGGGATTCTTGCCCCCGCGAATCGTGGTCTGACATAGGTTCTGCGCCAGTTCGCAGGACCTCACGCGGACCCGATGTCACCAGCATCGGGGTCCGCTTGGTTTTCGAAGAGGACCCATCGGCGAGCGACGGGTCCGCGATAGGTTCCTGCTGACTGACTAATCTATGCTCGATTACCTTATACGTTTGCACGATACTATTCATCAATAGAATGTATGAAGATTCAATAACTGGAATCGTTCGATCAGTGATACAATCGGTGGGAATAAGCGGGAATCGGACGCAGTTTGGGGCATGCGCCCGCGGGTACCGTGGATGAACGAAGTCGACGACGCTATTCTGGAGTTTTTTGCTGATCTGAACTCCGGAAATGCAGATATTGCACTCACGCCGGGTGTCGTCCACTACAACATTGTAATCATCCGTGGGGCCTCTAACAAGAGTCGAAGCACGTTCTCGCGTAGAATGTCGAATCTCGCTAAAGCGGGTCTTCTCGAACTGGTGGATGAAGACCGAAGACTCTACCAAATCACTGGAATGGGGTTCGGTTATTTGAGTGGTGATATTGATGCCACCGACATCGAAGAGCCCGATAGCTGACTTTCGCATCACCTTCCACCCCGAACCCCAGTCCGAATCCCACGCGCACCGAACTCGCAGACCACACTTTCGAGCCAGCGCGGTCGCGACCGATCCTCCCACTTCGGATAGGCCCAGCCGTCGTCGACGACCAGCTCGTAGCGGCGATCGGCCTCGACGATGATCCGCGAGTCGTCAGTATCGTCGATGACGATCACCGTCACCGGCTCGTCGCCGATCTCGATAGTATGCTCGTCAACAGCGTCGTCGTAGTTGCGCGTCGCCATACGCGAGGCGACGAGAAGGGTACCAAAAGCGCTCGGCGTGTCGCTTCAGGACTTCAGGAAAGCGGGTCGTCGGCATGGTAAACCCGGTCGCGACTCGTCCCACTCGCGTCGACGAGGTTGTAATGGGACAACTTCGAGAGGTACTTCCGGACCGTCCGCATCGTCCGAGGGTCCTCCACACGGTCGCGATAGCGCTCGTAAACGGCCTTCGGCGCCAGCCCATCCGAGTCACGAATGATCTCGTAGACCGCTCGCTGGTCGGGCGTCAACTGATCGATGTTGCGCTGGCGGACGGATTCACGGGCTTCAGGAATCGCTTCGGAGATCGTCGTCTCGGTGAGTTCGTTCGCGCCAGCTTCTTGGGCGCGCTCGGCGGCCCGCCGGAGGATACCGATCGCGACTCGGGCGTCGCCGGCGGCGGCGTCGGCGATCTGCACCAGCCGGTCGTCGTCGATCACGCCACTCTCCAGCCCCCACCGGACCCGATCCTCGAGGATTGCCATGAGTTCGTCGAGGTGGTAGCTGTCGAAGTGTACGCGCGTACTGGAGGTAAGCCGGCTCCGAACCCGGGAATCGAACTCTGCGAACAGTTCTTCCTCGCGGTTCGCGATGAGAATCATCGTCAGATCTGGGATGCGATACAGGTCGTACAGCACGTCCGTCTCATCCAACTGGTCGACCTCGTCGAGGATGATTACGTAGGGCGCCCCGTCGTACTCGCGCAGCCGATCCAGCAGCACGTCGTGGGGCGTGGACTGGCGATGGATATCCAGCGTCTCGTTGATGCCGTCGAGGATTCGGTAGAGGGTCCGGAAACGACTATAATCCTCCCAGCAGTTCACGTACTGGACGTTGAGCGTAAGTACCTC
>ENA-ORCO01000778-ORCO01000778.1-marine-metagenome-genome-assembly--contig:-NODE-778-length-12676-cov-4.818795_pt1 | contig 12676 bp, 9 predicted proteins | sample MGYA00248633_ERZ508508 | MGnify/ENA primary metagenome ERZ508508 (study PRJEB26179, sample SAMN06268845) | marine metagenome | isolation source: A23 P1 aerobic enrichment on pine of planktonic cells taken...
GCTGAGGCGTGTGATTTCTGCCATAGACCAGCAAGAAATTCACTCGCCTCACTCTTCATCGTTAACTAAACACGAAGGGCCTGACCGGCCGAAGCGTTTTGCCCGGCCCGTCCCTCGTGGTGCCCATGACACGCACGGCCGTCGTCGCCGGCGTCGGACCGGGCCTCGGTGCCGCCGTCGCTCGCCGGTTCGCCTCCGAAGGCTGTCGGGTAGCGTTGCTCGCACGTACCGGCTCGTATCTCGACACGCTCGCCGCGGAACTCGACGGGATGGCGGGCGATGGGCTGGCCGTTCCGACCGATCTCACCGACGCCGACGCGGTCGAACGGGCCTTCGAGATGGTCCGCGAGGCGTTCGGACCGACCGACGTGCTCGTCTACAACGCGAGCGACACGCCGTGGCGAGGGCTGTCAGACATCGACCTCGACGACTTCGACCACGCGCTGGCCACGGGGCCTCGGGGCGCGCTCCTCTGTGCGCGGGAGGCGGCGGCGGACATGGTCGGCAGTGACGACGGGGAAGCGGCCGGAACCGTCGTCTTCACCGGCGCGACCACGTCGGTCCGGGGACGGGAGGGGGCGCTCGGCTTCTCGGCCGCGAAGTTCGCGATCCGGGGGATGGCGCAGTCGCTCGCGCGCGAACTCGGCCCCGAGGGCGTTCACGTCGCCCACGTCGTCCTCGACGGGTCTATCCGGCCGCCGGACGTGGCCGCGTCCGATCCGCCGACCCGACTCGATCCCGACGACATCGCGGCGCAGTACTGGCATCTCGTGACGGCCGATTCCGCCACGATGCCGTTCGAGGTGCATCTCACCAACGGGCCGGGCGGCAACTCGGAGTTCGTCTAGATGCTCGTGAATGCGAACAGGCGGCCGTCGCTGGTGATGGCGTAGAGGTAGCCGTTGGCGGCCATCACGTCGACGATGGGGTCGTAAATCTCCTGTTGCCACCGGGGCTGTCCGGATTCCGGGTCGACGGCGGCCAACAGGATGCGCTGGCTCGTCGGATCGCTCCGGCCGACGGCGAAGAGCACGTCGCCGACGAAGATGACGTCTCCCCGGACGCCGAACGGCAGCGACCACCGCTCGGCCCCCGTCTTCAGGTCGAGACCGTGGAGTGTCCGCCGGGTGCCGTAGACGGCGATCTCGCCCGCCACTGCGAGCGTGGCCGGCCGAACCGACGCGTCGGCACTGGCGGTCCACAGCGCTTCGCCGGTCGCGGGGGCGAAGCCGGCGACGCCGTTGCCGGTGGTGGCGACGACGATGTCGTCGGCGACGGCGATGCGACCGACCGGGCCGTCCAGCGGGACGTGCCACTGCATCCCGGAGATGGAGGGATCGACCGCGTACAGGTGACCGATTTCGGTCGTCGGTTCGCCGTCGGGGTAGCCCGTCCCGATGTAGGCAACGCCGTCGCCGACGGCGGCGGCGCGGATCTTCCGGTCCCGGTGTTCGGATCGGCGCACCTCGTTCGGCGTGAACGACCAGCAGAACTCGCCCGTGCGGGCGTCGACGACGCGGTAGGCGTCCTCGCTCGGCATCACCAGACTCGTTCCCGCCGTCCCCAGTTCGCCCACGAACCGCCCGGGGAGGTCGTAGGCGTCCCGGAGCTGTCCGTTCGAGCGGTCGATGGCGAGGACGCGCGCGTCCCTGCGCGGGCCAAAGGGAACGTACACCATCCCCGCAGCGGCCACCGGCGGCCCGATCGGCATGGCGTCGATCTTGTAGCGCCACTGGATCTCCCCGTTGCGCCGCGGATCGTGACAGAGGACGGCCGCCGTCGGAACGCTCGGCGCCGAGTCCGGGTCTGCCGCGACCAGGTAGACGAAACTGTCGTCGGCGACCGGGAACGTGACCCGCGCTTCGAGCGCCGACATGGTCCAGCGCTCGTTGAGCGGGAAGCCGGTCGGACCGTTGGCTGCGGGCGAGGCGTTCGTCCCTGCAGGATCGTGGTGTGGCATCGGCCACGTCCCGTCGGGGATCGGATCGGCCTTCAGCTCGCAGGTGCCCGGTCCCTGTTCGAACGAGTCGTCGGCTGCCGCCATCGACTCCCCGACCGCATCCCCCGATCCCGTGGACGACGCTGTCGTGGACGGGGGCATCGTGGCCGTCTCGGCTGGCGGCGTGGCCGTCGCCGTCGGGGCCCCACTCCCGTCGGCCCGACCGCCACACCCGGCGGTTAGCCCCCCCGCAAGCGCCGCGATCCACGTGCGGCGTGTGAACGTCTCACGTCCCATGCTCTACTCCCAAGCAGAACCCTGTGACTAAATGTGTTCCGCCAAGTGCGACTGGCCCTCACAGGCGGTCGAGTACCGCGTCGGCGTCGTAGGAGAGCGTCAGGGAACGCGACCGCCCGCGTCCATCCATCTCGGCGTAGTCGGCTTCGATGACGCCCAACTGGTCGAGTTTGTTGACGATTTCCGAGTAGCGGGTGTAGCCGAGTTCCGTCGATTCGTGGAACGCCTCGTACACTGTTCCGGCCTGCTGGCCGTCGTGTTCGGCGATCGTCTCGACCAGCGCACGCTCCGACTCGGCGAGTTCGCGCAGACACCGGGAGAGGTGGACGTATTTCGACTTGTCGTACGCTTCCTCCACGTCGTCGACGCTGATGGTTCGGCTGGCTCGCATCTCGGCGTTGAGCCCCGCCCGGCGCAACAGGTCGATGCCGACCCGGAGGTCGCCGCTCTCGGCCGTGAGTTCGGCTACTCGGTCGAGTTCCCGCGGGCCGATCACGCCGTCGTGGAAACCCCGATCCACCCGCTCTTGTAGAATGTCGACGATCTCGTCGGCGTCGTAGACCGGGAAATACACCTCCTCGGGGCGGAAGACGCTCTGGACGCGCCCGTCGAGTTCGTCCATGATGTCCAGCCCCAGGTCCGAGGAGACGACGATGACGCCGATCCGAACCCCCGCCGATCCCTCGTGGGCGCGCAGCAGCGAGTAGAGCGTATCCGACGCCTCGTTCTCGTAGAAGAGGTAGTTCACGTCGTCGAGCGCGACCACCAGCACCTCGTCGTCGTCGACGAGGCGGTCGGTGATCTGCCCGAACAGTTTCTTGAAGGAGATGCCCGAGGAGGGCGGTTCGTAGTCGAAGACGTTCTCGAACACGCGGGAGAAGACGGCGTAGCGCGTCGAGTCGAGCTGGCAGTTCACCCGGACCGTCCGCACGCCCGGCTGTCCCGACAGCTCGCCGAACAGCTTCAGGACCGCCGTCGTCTTCCCCGTTCCCGGCGGGCCACGAACCATCGTGTTGAGCGGGCGGGACCCCCGCACCGCCGGGCGGAGGGCGTACTTCAGGTTCTCCAGTTGCGTCTCTCGGTGGTCGAAGGTTTCGGGAACGTAGTCGATTTCGAAGACGTGTTCGTCCCGAAAGACGGACTCGTCCCACGACAGCATCCCCTCCTCGGGGTCCTCCGTCATCACTTTCACCTCGCTCGCGTGATTACTTAATGGTTGTCGCGGACGGGAGGTCGATCCTCATCCCTCCCGGCACACGGCTCGCAGGCTCCTACTGTCGGCCGTACGTCAACCGAGATATTCGTCATCCCGGGACGGTGACCACCCCGAAACAGGTACCGCTGACCGTATCAGTCGCCGCCGTCCAGTTCCTCCACCGTCGCCCCGGTTACGCGCCGTTTCACGCGCTGGACGGCGTCGCGGACGCCGCTCCGCGAGGCGTAGCCTTCGCCGCTGTCGGCGACGATCTCACCGTTTCGGTGGCGGAGTCGCCAGCGCCACTCGCCCGCTCGGTCCTCGTACACCTCGAACGCCGCGTCGTCCACGTCGAGTACGTCGGCGTCGGGCGCGTACGCCTGCACCCGTTCGACCGCCTCCCGCGCGTTCCGCCGTGAGACGTAGCCTTCGCCGCTGTCGGCGACGATCTCGCCGTTGGCAGCGACGAGTCGCCAGCGCCACTCGCCAGCCGCATCCTCGTACACCTCGAATGTCGTGGGCATGCGTCGAGACTCACCGGGCGTGCCCGTATAGCTGGGGGCTCAAACGGGCTGTTGTAACCGAGCACAACACTCCGTCTCAAAACTTCTCCAGCAGGCGACCGTAGAAGTCGTCGTCCGCGTCCGTCGCCAGTTTCTCGACGATGAGTTCGGGTGTCGACCGCGCGAGGTGGTCGGTCACCGGCGAGCGGTTCACCCGGAGTTCGCCGTCGACGAGGCCCACCGCCTCGATGCCGTCGACTGCCACGTCGATGCCGGCGGCGTCCCGGATTTCGCCCGCGAGGTGGGAGACGAACACCGCCGTCACCGCCTGCCCGTCCAGCGCTTCGAGGATACCCGCGATGATCTTCGCGCTCGCCCCCGGTTCCGTGATGCTCTCGAGTTCGTCCACGAGGACGAGGCGGGAGTCGGTGCCACGGGCGAGGTCGGCGAAGTCCCGGAGCGTCGCCTCGAACGCGCCGGCGTCGAGGGTGCCCTGACTCTTGGCGTAGTAGTGGAGTTCCGAGACGCGTTCGACCCGCGCCGCCGCGGCGGGGACGGGCAGGCCCATGTGGGCGAGAATCGTCACCAGCGCCAGCAGGTCGAGCGTCGACGTCTTCCCGCCGCTGTTGACTCCCGAGAGGAGCGTCACGCCGGAGACGGTGTAGTCGACGGGCTCTACATCGTCGAACGCCACGTCGAGGAGGGGCGAGCGTCCGCCCTCGACGGCGACGCCCGTCACGTCGTCGCCGATGGTGGGGAGCGTGCAGTCGAAGTCGGTAGCGAAGCGGGCGAGGGCGAATTCCACATCGCGTTCGAGCGCCGCCCGCATGAGCGTCTCCACCGACTCGCGGAGCGCACCCAAATCGGCCGCCAGATCCGATTTGAGGCGCGCCGCCCGGCGATCCCGCGCCGCCTTCAGTTCCGTCCGCAGGCGGGAGACGGCCTCCTCGTTGCGCTCGACGGGAAACGTGGGGTCGTCGCTGAAGGCGCGTTCGGCCAGGTCGGCCTCGTCGGCGAGGGCGAGACTGTCGACGAGGTGGTCGCGTGCCGTCTCGACGGCCCGGTCGAACTCGTCGGCGAGTTCCCGGGAGAGGAGGGCGTCGACGCGCGCGCCCTGTTCGACCAGCGAGAGGAAGTCCGTTCCCTCGATGGTGACGTCGCGCTCGCGGATCGCGTCGCGGAGGCGGTCGTTGGCGACCGATTCCGCAGTGGCGACCGTCGCGTCGAGGTCGTCGACCGCGGTGGTAAGGCGATCCAGTTCGGCGTCGCCGACGATCGTCCCGTCGTCGTCGAGTCGAGCGAGCGCGTCGCGGAGGGCGTCGATATCGCACGGTGCGTCCATACCGGCTGCCTCGTGCACTTCCGCGGCCGAGAGGATCCGCGAGCGGTTCTCCGCGAAGAACGCCAGGACGCGCTCGGGGACGATTTCGTCGGGATGGTCGAGCGCGTCGGGGCGCACGCGGACGTCCCCCTCGACGTCGACGCCGGCGAACTGCTCGTCGAGGGCCACGACAGTCGAGTACGAGCGAGCGAGTTCGGCGAGTCCGCGGGTGTCCTCGACGACTTCGACGGAGAGTTCGGGGAACGCCTCCTCGGCCGCCGCGAAGCGCTCGGCGTCGGCCGTGGCGAGACAGCGATCGCGGACGCGGCGAGGCGACGGGGGCGCGAGCGGTTCGACGCCGTCGAGCGCGTCGAGGGCCGCGGGTTCGGGGTCGCGCTCGGTCGCACGATCGACGAACGTCCGGACCTCCGCGATCCGCGAGGCCGACTGCGTCGGGTAGAGCGTCGCGACGCGCTTTGCGGCGTAGTCGGTGACGGTCCGCTCGCGGAGGAGACCGAGGACGTCGTCGTAGATCTCTCGGGCCCGGTCGGTCGCGAGAAAGCCGCCGTCGTCGTCGTGTCGGCGGCGGATCGCCCCGCGAGCGACGGCGGCCGCGCGTCCTTCCGAGAGTCCTGGTGCGCGAGCCAGCGTCGCCACGTCGCCCTCGCTGAGTGCCCGTTCGGCGTCGTCGAGTTCCGACAGCGCGGCTGCCGTCTTCTCACCGACCCCCGGGATGGCCTCGAACTCCATTCGAGGATGCCTTCGCTCGCGATCGGACAAAACGTTACGGGTGTGGCGCTCAGGTGACACGGCTCGACCGTCGCGACGTCTACGACAACGTGCTTTTGAGACTGCGCCCGGTAGTGCGGGTATGCGAACCGAGACGGATGCGGACGCCGACGTCGACGCCGCTGCCGAAATGGCTCGGGGAGAGAACGCCGACACACAGTCGGTGACGGAGAAAGCAGCGGCGGTCCGCGAGTCTCTCAGCGACCGCGACGGCGTCCTGATCGCGTTCTCCGGCGGCGTCGACTCCGCGGTGGTCGCTGCCTTGGCACACGACGCGCTCGGCGACGACGCGGTGGCGTGTACCGCCAAGTCGGAGACCCTCCCGGCGGCGGAACTCGACGACGCCCGCCGCGTCGCCGACGAGATCGGCATCCGCCACGAGATCGTCGAGTTCTCCGAACTCGACAACCCCGACTTCGTCGCCAACGACGGCGACCGGTGCTATCACTGCCGGACGATGCGCCTCGGGCGGATGTACGAGGCGGCGCGGGACCGCGGACTCGGGACGGTCTGCGACGGCACCAACGCCTCCGATCCCGGCGAGGGCCACCGCCCGGGTCTCCGCGCCGTCGAGGAACTCGACGTGCGCTCGCCGCTCCTGGAGGCGGATATCGAGAAGGACGAGGTCCGGGAAATCGCCGATGCGTACGGTCTCTCGGTCGCGGAAAAGCCGTCGATGGCGTGTCTCTCCTCGCGGATCCCGACCGGGCTGGAAGTGACCGAAGAGCGGCTCACCCGCGTCGAGAAGGCCGAGCGCGTGCTCAGAGAGTGGGGCTTCTCGCAGTTCCGCGTCCGCGACCACGACGGTCTCGCGCGGATCGAGATCGCCGCCGACGAACTGGAGGCGGCACTCAATCACGACTTCGTCGTCACCGCGCGCGAGCATCTCTCGGAGCTCGGCTTCGAGCACGTGACGCTCGATCTCTATGGATATCAGACGGGCAGTGTCAGTCCAGCGGGCGAGGACGAGCAGGACGACGCAAGCGCAGACAGCGACGAGTCGGGCGACAAACCGCTCGTCGAAGACGTGTTCGCGGCCGAGTACCCGACCGGCAGCGAGTGAATCCGCGGCAGCCGGTGGGCGCAGCGTTGTGACTCTGATTCTGCTTGTCCGGGAGAGTACAGAAATCCGACAGCTCAGGCCGCACGATTTTCGCGGGACGCAAGCAGGAGACGGAGCACCTCGTAGCCGAGCACCAACCCGACCGCGATCCCGCCGGCCAGCGCCGGGCGAAGATTCAGCTCAGTGACCCACCGGAGGACGGCCGGATCGGGGCTGCCGAGATACCCCACAACGACGGCGAGCAGCCACACCGGACGGCGGGCGGTATCGACCGCGAGACGGGCCCGCAGCATCCGCCGCGAGCGACCGTAGCGGCGCAGGAGGAGCGACACGAGTTCGAACACCCCGACGAGGGCGCCCGCGATGATCAGGGGCGTGTACACCGCGAGGCCGTTGGCCGCGAGCGTCTCGACGACCACCGGGGGAAGAAGGTCGTAATAGCCCGTCGGGACCGGCAGGGGACTGAGGAGGTACCCGACGAGCGCCGCGAGTACGACAGCCTGGGGACGGCGGGCCGCCAGTCCCTCGGCGGTGGGAGCCAGCGACCCCCTGCCGGTCCACCGCAGCACGAACAGCGTCCCCTCGAACAGCGTGATCATCGTCGCGCCGATGATGATCGGAGCCATCCCGGTCGGGTCGGGGCTGACGAGGAACGCGAGGCCGAGGAACGTCCCCCAAAAGAGGAGGCGGCGGTCTTCGAGCCACCGCCGCGTGACGAGGTTCATCATAATCGCCAGCATCACGAACAGCGGGATCTGGAAGATGATGGCGTTGTACCCCATCAGGATGAGAATGAGGTTGAACGTCTCCTTGAGGCCGAACGCCACGAGCGCAGTCCCGGTAGTGTAGGAGGTGAAGTACGCGAAGATCGCGGGAAGGACGAGGAAGTGTGCGAAGGAGATGCCGACGAACGCGAGAATCAGGCTCGTCGGCACCGCTGCAAGGTAGTAGCGCCGTTCTTTGGGGTACAGACCCGGCCGCATAAACAGATACGTCTCGTAGACGAACGCCGGCAAGCCGACCACGAGGCCGCCGAGCGCCGCGACCTTCAGCTCGGTCAAGAGGAGTTCGAGCGGGCCGTACACGCGCGGTCGGCGGTCGACCATCTCCGGCGCACCGGGGATGTGCTTGTTCCAGAGGAAGTCGATGACCTCGGTGGAACTGACCAGGTTCAGACCGAACGCCGAGTTGACGAGGTCGGCACCAGGATACAGCAAGAGCGTGACGATGCCACCGATCCCGAGGACGACCGCCAGTCGGCGGATCATCTCCTCGATGTGGTCTGCGAGCGGCATCTCTTCGTCGCTCTCGGGGCCTTCGGAGACGAATCCCTCGTCGACGCCGGGCTCTGAAATCTCTGCAGCCCCCGGACCGGGACCGGCCTCTGCGTTCGCCGGTGCGCCGCCGTCCGTGCCGGCGACGGCCGGGTCGTCGCCGACGGCCGCTTCGGGGGCGGCGGCGTCGGGATCGAAGGTCGCGGGGGCTGGATCAGCGGCATCAGCGTCCGAGTCGGTCGTATCCGCGGCAGTCGTATCCGCGTCGGTGTCAGAGTCCGAAGTCTCGGAGTCGGCGTCGTCAGACAGCGCCGTGTCGTCGGTGTCTCCGTCACTGGTGAGCGAATCGTCGGAATAGCCGTCTTCGGATCCGGCGGCGTCGGAGTCAGCGGCGTCTTCGGCGTCGGCCGTCAGTTCGTCGACCGTCGCCGCCGCCTCGACTTCGGGAGGTGATTCGGCGTCGGTGGACGAGTCAGAACCGCTGTCAGCGTCGGGGAACGCATCAGGTCCCGCTTCGGAGTCGTGGCCGGACGCGGTTTCGGAGTCGTCGCCCGGTTCTGCGTCCGGGTCGGAGTCGTGATCGGACGATTCGGGCACGTCGTCGGCCGCAGACGGCGCTCCGTCGGTGTCAGGCTCCGCCGAGTCGTCCGAAGAGGAGTCGGCGTGAGACGAATCCGCGGCCGCGTCTGACGAGTCCGCATCGGCCGTAGATGCGTCGGCGTCGGGCGTCTGGTCCGCGGGCTCCGAATCGTCGGCCATTCACCAGAGTTTCGCCGCCCGGATCTTATAGGCCTTTCCGCATCGGCGCGCTGCTGTGCGGATTCTGTCCACCGCTTTCTGTCCGCCGCTGAGACGGTGACGGCCGGCCGCCGCGACCCGAACGCGTCGGCGCGGCGGTCGAAAAGATTGATAACTGCGAGCGGGCTCACTTCACGTATGTCTAGCGCGCTCGACGACGACACGAGAGAGACACTCGACGCCGGGCGGGAGACCGCCGGCGCGATGCTTCGAGCCGCGCAGAAGGACCTCCAGAAAGTCTTCATCTTCTTCCTGATCGGCTTTCTCGGCACGTTCTACGCGCTCCGGCTCTTCGTGTGGGACTTCTTCAAACGGGTCACGAGAGCCCAGATGTCCGCACAGGTGAGCGGCGAGGTCTCGATCATCGCACAGACGCCGTTCGACGTCATCCTCTTGCAGGCGAAGATCGGTCTCGCCGTCGGGGTTCTCCTCGCCGCACCCGTATTCGTCTACTTCGCCAGAGACGCGCTGAAAGTGCGCGGGTTCTGGCCCTCCTCACCGGTCCCCGTCTGGCAGCTCGTGCTCATTCTCTCCGGGATGGTCGGCCTATTCGTGCTCGGCGTGGCCTACGGCTACTACGTCTTCTTCCCGTTCACGTTCGCCTTCCTCGCACAGAACGCCATCGCTGCCGGGTTCACGCCGACGTACTCCATCGTCAAGTGGGCGCAGTTCATCTTCCTCCTCACCGTCTCGTTCGGCCTCGCGAGTCAACTCCCGCTCGCGATGACTGGGCTCTCGTACGCCGAGATCGTCCCCTACGAGACCTTCCGCGACAAGTGGCGCCACGCCGCCGTCGGCGTCTTCGCCGCCGGCGCGATGTTTACGCCGCCGGACCCGTTCACGCAGATTATGTGGGCGATTCCCGTCCTGACGCTCTACGCCGTCAGCCTCTATCTCGCGAAGATCGTCACCACCGCCCGCCGCGGAAGCGAGCAGATGGACGTCGCGGGGACGGTCAGCGCCCACTGGAACTCGATCGCGGGCGTCGGCGTCGTCGGCGCACTCCTCGTCTACGCCTTCTTCGAGCGCGGCGGCGTCGGCTATCTCAATCAGGGACTCGCAGCCATCGGGAGCGACTACGTCGTCTTCGCGCCGGAGTCGACGGCGCTGCTCGGACTCTACGTACTCGTCGTAGCGATTCTGGCTGCCATCGTCGCCGTCGGCTACTTCGTCTACCAGGACATCGACGACCTCGCGGTCGTGGAAGCAGGCATCGGTGATCCGACCGCCATCGACCTCGCCGACCTCGACGTTCAGGGCGTTCGCTCGGCTCCGCCGGAAGTGTTCGCCGCGATGGACGAAGACGAGGCGATGGCGGCCGCGGGCGACGCGCTCGACGCCGGCGACAAGGCGAAAGCGCGGGCCATCGTCGACCGCTTCGACCAGGACGGCGGTGCAGACGCTGAATCGGCCGCAGAAGCCGCCGACGGCGACGCAGCGGGGGCGTCGGGAGCGGCCGCGAAGAGCGGCGGTTCCTCGATCAGCGATCGGGCCTCCCGCGCCGGCAGCGCCTTCTTCGAGGAGTTCACCGGCGGCGACGAGGAGGACGCCACAGAGGCGGAGGCGGAGGCAGACGAGAGCGACGCCGAAGACGACGACTTCGAGGGATACTACACCGACCTCGCGTTCATCCTCGACTCCGTCACCTCGAACGCGTTCCGCATCGTCGGGGTGTTTATGACTGTGCTGGCGGTCACGTTCGGCTGGCTCTACACCGGCGGGATCAAGCGCGTCTACGAGGATTTCCTGCGCCGCCTGCCCGCACAGGTCCGGCCCGAAGAAGTGCTCAACGTCGTCGCGCTGCACCCGATGGAGGCGCTCGTGTTCGAGGTGAAGTTCTCGACGATCGTCGCCGCGCTCGTGACAGCTCCGCTGCTCGCGTACTACGCGTGGCCGGCGCTCAGAGAGCGCAACATCGTCAGGCAGCGCCGCCGCGCGATCTTCGTGTGGACGGGCGCGCTCACGGCGGGGCTGATCGGCGGCTTCGTCCTCGGGTACACGACGATCGCACCCTCGGTCATCTCCTGGCTGGTCAACGACGCCGTCCAGGCGAATATGGTGATCGCCTACCGCATCACCAACTTCTTCTGGCTCATCTTCTTCACGACCGCCGGCATCGGCCTCCTCGCTGACGTCCCGATCCTGATGATCCTGCTCAACAGCGCCGGCGTCGGGTACGAGACGATGCGGGGGCGCTGGCGCGAGGTGACCGTCGGCATCCTCGCCGTCGCGGCGCTTTTCACCCCCGCAGACGTGCTCACGATGTTCCTCGTGACGATCCCCCTGATGGTCGCTTACGGCATCGGGCTAGGCGTCCTGTTCGTGATCACGCTCGGCGGACGGCGTGATCTCGCGCCGTCTCGTAGCGCCGAAATCTGATCGGCGTCTCGGCGCAGTCGAGGCCGATGTCCGGTTCGGAGATCAGTTCTCGTCGTCGACCAGCAGCGTCGCCGCCGGACGTCGAGAGCACACCGGTCACGGCCTGCAGTATCGTGCAGGTAGTGAGAGGTGTCGTTCGCGGCCCCACGGCGTCGATAGCGAACGCCCTAAATATTCGCGAGGGAATCCTGGGATATGGCCAAGATAAGTGTAGAGATCCCCGACGAACTGCTCGCGGCCCTCGGAACTGGCGTTCGACTCGACGGAACGGTGGTCCGCGATTCCCAGAATAACTACCGGAACGCGTCGCTCCCGCGGGCGACGAACGTCTCGGACCACCGGCTGGTCGACGGCGTCGACCAGGTGACTACGTTCGAGCTTTCGGCCGTCAAGCCACAGGAAGACGTCGCATCCGTCCGTGGGGTTGTCAACCGCGACAGCGAGTTTCTGGTGTGGGTCGATCCGACGGCGATCAACAATCGCTGAGAGACGATTGCCCTCACTGGCTTTCAGTCCGAACGCAGCCGGCCAGTGACTCTCGAAGCGGCGCAGCCGTGCTACGGTGCCAGCCCGGCGGTCGTCGCCTGAACCGACCGAGCGTTTCATTTCCTGTCGCCCCTAGCTCACGGTATGCCCGGCGCGTCGAGAACCGATCAGGCGGCAAGTCCAACCACGACGCTGATCGGCGTCCTACTTGTCTTCTTTCTCCTCCAGCGACTGCTTGAGGTGCTCGGTGGCGCGCCGACCACCCTCGCGCTCGCCTGGCCGCTCGCCGATCGGCCCTGGACCGTGTTTTCGAGCGTGCTCGTCCACCGTCGGGTCATGCATCTGGTGCCCAACGCCCTCTTCCTGTTCGTCATCGGGATGATCCTCGAACGCCGGACCGACCCCTGGCGGTTCTACGTCTTTTTCCTCGTCGTCGGCCCCGTCGAGGAGGCGGTCAAACTCCTGGCGGTGCGGCTCTACGCCTTCCGGTCGAGCGACTTCGACGCGGTCATCGACGGGGCCGTCTACGGCGCCGCGGCCGGCCTCGGGTTCGCCACCATCGAGAACATCGGCTACATCTCCGGCGTGACCGGCGACGTCGCCGACCCGCTCGAACTGGTCGCCACCGGCGG